>Ga0351919_10233_pt1 | contig 14323 bp, 16 predicted proteins | sample TotcelHT113001N6_FD_206845 | JGI IMG/M metagenome (GOLD analysis project Ga0351919, IMG submission 206845) | Enriched cells from coal bed in the Powder River Basin, Montana, United States - Total cells T11 rep1 HSBNCT.T11.300.1.N6 ...
CTTAGCCACTCGCCGACAAGCGGCGAGGATACGCCCCGCGTCACCCGATCCTCGCCGCTTGTCGGCGAGTCCTTCAGGCTAGCTGGCCACGTCCACGGCCCAGCGCCGCAGGTAGTTGCGCACGTGCTCTTTGGTGATATCCCCGTAGCTGCCGACGTATGCCCCCGGCTTCCACAATCGCGGGATTCCCGCTTGGACGACCAGCGGCTCGAAGCGCTGGCGCATCAACTCCTGCGACGTCGCCATCAGTTCCAAGGCCACGCGGCCCGGTGCAACCGTTGGATGCGACCACATCGCGATGTGGACATGGTCGGGCAGAACCGTCACTTTGCGCAGACGAATCCGCCAATCCGGCACGTGCCGCTCCCAGCATTCGCACACTTCTTCCGCCGCGTTCCGCGTGAACACACCCTGTCGATCCCAGGTGGCCAGCACCACGTGCCAGTTGAGCAGCGTGACGGCGTGTGTGGTCTGTAGCTCTGCTCGGTCGGCGTCAGACAAGTCCCAGGTGCGCGTGAAAACGGGCGAGTTGGCGCGCTGATCGTAGCCGTGATGCGTTTCCTGATGGGCCAAGTAGCTTTCCAACTCGGGCGTGGTATTGCCGCCTGTCGTCGCCGCGAAATAGCCGCCGCCGAGCGTTTTCACGGGGGCTGAGTGCCCCTGAAGTTCACGGATCGTTTTGCTAGCGGCACCCTTCAGCTTGCTGGCGGCAACGGAAATCGACTCACAAGGCGCCAAGCTGACCAGCGCGCCGATCTAGGTGTCCGTGGGGTTCAGTTCGAGGACATGGATTTCCGGGTGAATCGCCTGGAGTGCCTCGGGGGTGAGGCGTTTGAGTTCCGCGACCGGTTGGCGGTAGTACGTGTGCCAGCGGACGTAGACATAGCACCGAAAGGCGAAGGCGAGTTCTTCCAAGTTGTAGTCGGGGAGATACATACGTCGAATGCTAGCAGGCGAAAGGCGAGGTTGCCACCCGGGATCGCGTGGCCAGGCAACCTGAGGCACTCGCCGACGAGCGGCGAGGATCGGGCGGCGAGCCGGGGAGGCGCGGCGGCTTGGCCAGTTAGCCTGAAGGACTCGCCGGCAAGCGGCGAGGATCGGGTGGCGAGGTGGCCGGGGGGCGTGGCCCCATAGCCTTAGCCACTCGCCGGCAAGCGGCGAGGATACGGACCAGGGTGCCCGCTGCCGGTTGGCGGTCCAGCGGCCACATCTTCCCAGGGGAATCTGGCCACGCCGGGCCGCCGTCTTATGTTCCGCGCAAAATGTCCGAGAAATCGATGACTCGGGAAAACGTGTCGCCGGACAGATCTTCAGCTTCGGCAGGAATTCGGGGTCGTTGCCCGCCATCCAGGAGACTCCGTCGAAAAGCACAAGCCATCGGCCCTTCTCGGTGGCACGGGCCAGGTGCAAGAACAGGTCCATCCAGCTTTCGTGCCCCACCGGTGGCAAGCCCAACGCGAGCTGCATCTGCTCGCCAAATGCGCCGCGTTGGCCGGCCGTCGTGATGCCCGGTTGCGGTGCCAGCGCCGCGAGGACCCCCTGCCGGTGATAGTTTTTGGCCGCTGCAAGTCTATCACCAAATCGTCAAACTGCCGATTTGGTGATACCAAGTTCGAGACCAAACTCGGCTGCTCCAAGCGTGACGATGCCCAGATAGCCGTCGACGGTCACGTAGTCGCCGTCCTGGAGCAGATCGCCGGCGTTCGGCACGCCGTTCACGCAGGGGATACCCAGTTCGCGGGCAATGATGGCACCGTGGATGAGCATCCCGCCGCGGCGTTCAACCACGGCCGCCGCCAACGGGACGAGATGCGTCATCATCGGCTGAATCGCGTCGCAGACGAGCACTTCGCCGGCGTGAAAGCCGCCCAGGTCCTGCGGGCCGCGGATCACCCGCACGTTGCCTGTGGCCAGTCCGTGGGCTGCCGGTTGTCCCACCAATTGCCGTGGCGTCTCGCCGGACGCCCGCGGTAACGGATGCGGTTTGATCGCGGTGGGAGCGGGAAGTACGAACGGCTTGTTAGCGGGCTCTCGAAGCGCCGCGCAGATCACCGCTACCGCTTCCGTGCCGACCTCCGCGTCCGCATTTAGTCTTTGTGCCGCTTTCAACCAGTTGCCGGCGACGTTTAGGGCTCGGAGGAGCTGACTTTCGACGCGGGCGAGCAACAGATTGTCGTCGTCGCGAAGTTGCCAACTCAGTCGGGCCAGCCGCAGCACTTCGCGAGCTTCGTCGTGTCGAGCTGCTCCCACGGCGTCGAGCAGGCGCTGCTCCAAGGCTCGAGTCGTGGCCTCGTCGTCGCTTTCAGCGTGCGCGACCGGGGAGCGCGTCTGGGACGCCATCTCCAGGATGTTTCGCAGCAAGGGCGTCGGCTCATCGCTCAAGCGGAGGCCGCCAAAGGCCACGTCCATGAACTGACGCAGCAGCGTCTTAAAATTCTCCAGGAACTGAGTACCTCCAGCGAGGGCGGGCAGTTGACTCGCCCAGGTCTCCAGCTCGAAGACGTTCGCCGCCGACGGTTCGTGGACCGCCTGCCGCAGCGCCCGCTGCAGCGCGGGGGACTCTTGCACCTGCTCCGCCAGGGCTTGCAGCAATTGATTCCGCTGCGAGGCCAGCATGTCTTCGCCCCGAAGCAGACCTACGAAGTCGTAGGGATCCTGCGGATGTACGGCGTCGTTGTAGTACATCCCCAGGTAGCGCACGCCGTGGGCAAAGGGGATGAACTCGTCCCAATACACTCGTTTCCAATGGTCCAGTACAGCCTGTCGCGCCTCGATGCAGTCCGCCAGTTGCGCGTCGCCCAAGCCCTCCACGTCCTCGGCAGCCAGGCGATCTCCCAACTCCCGGAGTTCGGGAATCAACTGCTCAGCCACACGCTGGCCCAGTTGACGGAGCCGTTGCTTGTCGGGCCGCAAGGTCAGATACCAGGGACGTTTGTCATTGGGATCCTGCCGGACGCTGGTGATCGGCCGAGCTTGCAGAACGGTCAAGCGGTCGGCACGCCCTGTCCACTCCACGTCGGGACACCAGCCCAGTTGGCCTTCGACCTGTTCGACCACAACGAGCAGAGATTCCAAGTCCGGCTGCTGCAGCAACGGTTCGGCTGGCTCGCCGCCCTCGCGGTGCCCCGGCCGAAACGTGACGACTTGACGCGCCGCTCGGCTCAGCAGCCAGTGGTCGGGGTCCACGCTCCCGTCGACGAGACCGGAGCACGGTCCGGGAACCGCTTCAATCACGGCTCGATCGTTCTCGTCCGTCCGGGGATCACGGCCAAAAGCGACGCCGGAGCGGTCCTCTGTCCGCATTTCCTGGATCAACACGGCCATCCGGCTGGTCAGCGGGTCGAGGGCCAGTTCTTGGCGGTACAGCAGCGCTGCATCCGACCACAAGGACGCCCACACCAGACGGACAGATTCGAGGACCGCTGCTTCCCCCACGACATTCAGGAACGATTCGTGCAGCCCCGCAAAGGACCGCTGGGCCGAATCTTCTCCAGGAGCTGACGAGCGGACGGCCAAGAGCGTGCCGGTGCCCAAAGCCCGGACCGCTCGGCAGATCGACTGGGCCACGGCGAGCGGCAATTTCGCCGCGGAAAACCGGTTGCGGATCCGCAAAGCGGCGTCCCAGAGTTCCTCCCAGCGCAATTCTTCAAACGGCTTCCGGCCCAGTTCCATCTGAATGACGCGCTGCAGTTGAGTATCCCGGAGGAACTGCTCGTAGGCCGCCACGGTGACACAGAAGCCCGGTACGATCCGGAAACCCGCTTGGTGCAGCCGTGCCAGTTGGGCCGCCTTGCCTCCGATTCGCTGGTCGTCGCACAGGACCGCTTCGGCCAGCGGGATCACCCACGCCTGGGAGTCCATTGCCGAACCTCCTGAAAACGCGTCACATGGAAGTACCGGATGATGTCCACATGGAACAAGGCGGTCGTGGGGGACCTGACGAAAGACTCCAATTGGGGATGCCGCCCGAGGAGCACCTCGGCCTCCTGCTCAAACTCGGCGCCCGATGAAATCTGTCGGGCGCGTCCGGTGGCCGTCATGGCCTCGATTTGCATCATGTCCTCGCTCGAGCGCGAACGGCTGTCGATGACCAACGCGACGTGGTCGCAGTCGCAGAGCAGGCGGTACTTGCGCGTGGTGATCGGCGTCCCAAAGACCGCCGCACTCAGGTCATCGGTCACGGCCAGCGCTACCAGCGACCCATACGGTTGTCCTTCGCCTTGCGTGCACAGCACCGCGTAGGGCTGCTCTCGCACCAGTTGCGCAACTTGGTCTCGCAAAACATGGTCCTCGGTGGAAGCGTTCACCGACGACTTCCCCGGCGTTGCCGATTCAAGCAGAGGCTCATCCGTCATGTTCCGTCACCTCATCCAACTGCCGGTTCTGCTGCCGTCTACTTGTGTACCGGATCGCTGGTGCCGTGTCAAGGCAGCAGAAACGGCTGCCCTGGAGCTGGGCTGGCTGTTGCATCTGTCCCGGATTTGGCACTGTCCGTGGGACAGGTTTCCCAACCCATCGGGTTGATCGCATTCTGGCAGGTTGGGAAACCTGCCCCACGACGATCATACGACCGTGCGAGCCGAGTCAAGCGGGCTGCCGCCCCGCTGCGAATGCCTTGCTGAATCGCTATCATGTCGAAGTAGGAAACGGGGGCAACCTTGCGTTTCCCGTGCGGTCAAAACGAGGTCTACAGAGGAGGGTAGGCGTGAACCAATCCGGCGCGGTCAGTTATGATATCGAGGTCTTTTTCGATGGCGGCTGTCCGTTGTGCCGTCGGGAGATCAACTTTCTGCGACGGTGGGACCGTCGGGGAAAGATCCGCTTTACGGACATCAGTTCGTCCGATTTCCAGGCCGCCGAAGTCGGTCAGACGGACGACGTTCTGATGGCCCAGATGCACGGGCGTCTGCCCGACGGAACGTGGCTGCAGGGGGTGGAAGTTTTTCGCCGCCTGTATGCGGCGGTCGGATTCGGTCCGCTGGTCCTTCTCAGTCGCTTGCCCCTGATCTCGCAGCTACTGGATTGGGGCTACGCCGTGTTTGCCCGCAACCGCCTCCGCCTCACGGGCCGTTGCACGGCGAAGGGCTGCTCGGCGAAACCGGATTCGGTGCCCCTGCGTTCTTCAGAGAAGGAATCCGCCTGAACCATCATACGTGCCGCGCTGATTTACCCGCACCAGTTGTTTCCGGAGCACCCCGCGTTGAGCGTGCTGCTCGACGAGCGCGGGTGCCGGTCGGCGGGAAATGGAGCTACGATCCGGAGAACCGCAAGCAGTTGCCGCGGGACGTTGCCATTCCGCCCGTCGCTTGGCCAAAGTCCAACGCCGACGTGCGGAAGGCTCGGGAATACGTCCAAACGCAGTTTCCGCAGGCGGTCGGAGAGGACGAGGCTTTCTCCTACCCGGTGACCCCGGCACAGGCCCGCGCGGCGCTCGACGATTTTCTGGAGTATCGCTTCGCCCAGTTCGGCTAGTACGAAGATGCAATCCATGCCGACGAGACGTTCCTGTTCCACTCGGTGCTCACCCCGGCCTTGAACATCGGACTGATTTCGCCGCAACAGGTCATCGATGCCGCGCTGCAGCGTGCCGACCGCGTACCGCTCAATTCGTTGGAAGGCTTCGTCCGGCAGATCATCAAGGCACGGAAGGAGCCTCGACCACGATCTCGCGCAAACGCCCATTTCGCTCGATCAGCAAGGAAACAGAACCAGACAAGACCGACAGCCGAGCGGCCAACTCGTTGCCGTCGCGGAAATCCTCGTCCGCCGCGCGATAGACTCGATCGCCCACTTGCAGGCCGGCCAGATAAGCCGCCGACAGCGGAACCACTTCGGTCAGCAACACCGTTCCGGGCTCGCCTTGATCCTCGCGCCACGAAATGCCATAGCGCAGCGGCCTGCCATCAAGGTCCACGGAGACCTCCAGGATCTCCCCTCCTTCGCGCTCCACCACGGCCGTCGCCGGGGAACTCGCTGCCCAGATCGCCACGCCCAGCTGGCTGGAGTCCGTCGCATCCAGGCCGTCAAAACGAACCAGCCGGTCGCCGATCTGCAGACCCGCTCGATCGGCTGGCGAACCCGGCGTGACGTGGGTCAACGCGACTCCCGGCAGATCGCCGTCGTCCGTCCAGGAAACCCCGAACCGGGGTGGTCGAGGCGAAACCGGCTTCTCGAGACTGACCCGATCCGCCAGCCGCTCGCCGCGCGCTTCACGGCGAAACGCAAATCGGTTCGGTTGATTCGCCCCTTCGACAACCAGCGAGAACAACAGCCGCGTGGTCGCCGATATCCCTTCGTGATTGATTTTGTTCGCGTTGTCACTGGGGCGATGCCAGTCGTCGTGCAGACCCGTGTGCAGCATCAGCGCCGGAATCTCCCGTTCGACCAGCGGATAGTGATCGCTGTGGGCTCTCAGTTCCCACGAGATATCGAGTATCAGGTCGGTGGCCTGGTTCTGCCAACTCAACCAGCGGCGCAATCCCTGGGCGGTTCTCGTACCGTACACATGCAGCGTTTCTTCACGCAATCGTCCGATCATGTCAGCGTTAAAGGCCAGGGCCACCGCCTGTAGCGGAACCGTCGGCTGCGAACACCAGTGTTTCGAGCCGAGCAGCCCCTTTTCCTCGCCGTCCCAAAACGCAAACAGGATCGACCGACGAGGCGGCGCGGCCAGGAAAGTGACGGCCTGGGCAATCTCCAGCACACAGGCCACGCCGCTGGCATTATCATCCGCGCCGTTGTGGATCTGACCCCAAGGCCCGCGACTGTTTCGCGACGTTCCGTAGCCCACGTGGTCGTAATGTGCTCCGACCAGCACATACTCGTGTTTCAATGTGGGATCACTGCCTTCGAGAACGGCCAGCACATTCCGGTAGTTCCCAGCCTCAAATGTCTGGATAAACGCATCTCGATCGCCGCCAGGCTTTAAGCCGAACTCGGCGAGTTGTTTTGCCAGATAAGCCGCCGCAGCTCGGCCGCCGCGGCTGCCAGCCTCCCGACCCTCCATAGCATCGTCCGCCAAGACCTCGATATGAGCTCGAATATCGGGGATGGAAATCGATTCGAACGCAGCATTTAACCCGTCCGCCAGCGCGAGTGAACCGAGAAAGAAGAAGGCGGAGCCGATCACGGCGCCCCAGACAGCGACTGGCCGATAGAACATTCCTAAATACCCCAATATACGCTGTTTGAAAACATTCGGTGGATGCCAGAAGTGCGAGAACCCCCTAGATAAGGTCATTCGAATGCTCGTTTTCTGGGTCGTTTTTTGCGGAGCAGCAGCCAGCTCTTAAGGGAATATGGAGCGTAGCGACAAGAAGGCCAGTAAAAGTCCGCGAAAAGGCGGCTTGCAGCCGAAGGCTTTTTCCGTCAGAATCAGCGATATGGAAAGTCCACGTTGCGGAGCGAGGCATCGCCCGTTTTCCGCAGCCCATCCGGAGAGGTGGCTGAGTGGTCGAAAGCGCCGGTTTGCTAAATCGGTGTAGGGTTCACACCCTACCGCAGGTTCGAATCCTGTCCTCTCCGCTCGTCCGAAACGGCTCTTCGTAAGTACCTTTTTTCAAAGGGCTTACGAAGAGCCGTTTCGTTTGGCACACCTAACTGTGCCACAACTGTGCCTTTTCCCGGCCTTGCGCACTCTCGTCTGGACAAATCGACGGTCGTTTCGCCAGGGGCATTTACCCCCGGCATGAACCGTCCGGATGCAAGCCGAGCTGCAAAGCCGTCAGACTTCACCGTGGTGGCCTCCTTCCGCTGCTGATGGTGTGGTTGTGCCCGCAACCACCGCGGTGGCGGACCCTCCCACGAAGTTCAAACGCTGCATTTGCCGCTGGGCCTCGTCGTCGTGCAGGTGGTAGTAGTGACGGACCATCGCCGAATCGTGATGGCCCAACCACCGCATGACGACCTGCTCCGGCACGCCGGTGTTGGCGCAGACGGAACAGAAGTAGTGCCGGAACGAATGCAATCGGCCGTCTTTGAACCCGACTTCGCCCTTGGGCGTCGGGAAATCCTTGGCCAGCGGCGTCAATACGTCCTTGATCAACGTCCGACGGACGATATCCGGACTCAACACACCGTCTCGCGGACCGTGAAAGACCCGCCCGTCGGCATGCCGCTCGATTCGTTCCAGCGTCCGCCGCAGGTCATCGTGAATCGGGAATGAGCGGCCACGATGATTCTTGATCTGCCGCGCTGCTCGACCTTTGTTGCGACCCGCCTTTGCTGTCTCGTCGACCAGTTTGATGACGTTGGCGTCGAAATCGATGTCGGACCAGCGAAGACCGGCCAATTCGGAAATTCGCATGCCCGTGCAGGCCAGGGCGGTGAGCACATTGCCCAGCCAAGCCAAGTCAGGAACGGAACCCGGTCACGCTCAGGGCGGGGAAGTCCAGGCGAGAAGAGGCAAATCGTGATACAGGCGAGCCGCGTCAAGGACCAGATCAAATGCCAGGCAAGGAACAATTCAGCACCGCAGAGATTTGCGATGGGACACCACGGACGCCGGGACACGAAGGTGCGTCTTTGATGAATTCCGGCCCCTTGCCTCCGCGAGACATCGACGCCGAAATCCACGACGGTCAAGTCGACATGACGCTAGGGAATCGCCGTTACCGCGCCCGTGGTTTGGGTAAGAACATGAGTTACGATCAGTTGAAGGTCAATATCCTTTTGTCCAAAGGCGATGCCGTGCATGTGGATACGTTCGACCTGTACAACGCCCGCTGCCGTGCATCGTTCGTGAAATTGGCCGCTGCCGAGGTCGCCGTCGATGTCGAAGTCATCAAAAAAGACGTGGGCCGGGTGCTCCTGAAGCTCGAAGAGTTGCAGGACCAGCAGATCGCCGATGCGCTGACGCCCCGAGACCGGGCACGCAAGCTGTCTGACAGGGATCACGACGCGGCGCTGGAACTGCTGAAGGATCCGAATTTGCTGCAGCGGATCACGGCCGACTTCGAGGCTTGCGGCGTGGTGGGCGAAGAAACCAACCGACTGGCGGGGTACTTGGCTGCCACGAGCCGCAAACTGGATAAGCCCCTGGCGGTACTCATCCAATCGTCCTCGTCGGCAGGCAAGACGTCGCTAATGGACTCGGTACTGCGGTTCATGCCGCCGGAGGAGCAGGTCACCCTTTTGCACCAGTACCAACGACCGATTCGCACGGCCACCTGCGGCGACGAAACCATCCAATACATCGAAGTCACGCCGCAAGACATCGCGGTGGCGAACGGCTTGGCCGCTGAGGTCCTGGGGCGGACGCTGGACGAATTGTCGCCTCAGGCCCGCCGCCTGTTGATCCTGCTGCACGACATGGTGTCGCAGAAATGCCGCGAGCTGGCTATCGATCGGTCATCGGGCAGCCCAGCGCCTACATCGGCGCGTTCGGGGATTTGAAATCGGCCAAGATCGCGGCCTACGTCCGCCAATGGGAAGAGCAGGCTGTGATGATTAGGGCAAGGCGGAAGGATTCACGCAGCGCGGCCCGGTAGCGGCGAATGAAACCACGCCACGGGCAAGCCGTGGGCATGAGCAGGGCCGGGATGCCCACGGCTTGCCCGTGGGAGCCTCACGTTTGCTGCTACAACCGGCCGCCTCCCCTTCCTTTTCTCTCCGCCGGGCAGCGGCGGCTCCGCCGCTGCCCGGCGGAGATGGGGGTACAATTGCCTCGCTGACGTAGCGGCGAACGTAACCATCCCACGGGCAAGCCGTGAGCATTCGGGAGCGAGGCGGGCGACCGCGGGGATAGCGGCGAGCGTAATAATCCCACGGTCAAGCCGTGGGCATTGGCAGGTCCGGGATGCCCACGGCTTGCCCGTGGGAGCCTCACGTTTGCTGCTACAACCGGCCGCCTCCCCTTCCTTTTCTTTCCGCCGGGCAGCGGCGGCTCCGCCGCTGCCCGGCGGAGATGGATGTACGATTGCCTCGCTGACGTAGCGGCGAGCGTAACAATCCCACGGGCAAGCCGTGGGCATTTGGGAGCTGGGCGGACGACCGCGCGGGTAGCGGCGAACGTAACCGTCCCAACGGCGAGCCGTGGGCATTGGCAGGGCCGGGATGCCCACGGCTTGCCCGTGGGAGCCTCACGTTTGTCGCTACACACGGCGGCACCCCCTTCTCTTTCTCTCCGCCGGGCAGCGGCGGCTCCGCCGCTGCCCGGCGGAGATGGGGTACGATTGGCTCGCTGACGCAGCAGCGAACGCAACCATCCCACGGGCGAGCCGTGGGCATTTGGGAGCTGGGCGTGCGAGCGCCGGGGTCGCGAATGTCGAGCCAAGGAATGAGGGACCAGGCAATCTACTTCTTCTCCTCGCGGCCGAGACCGAGGCCCTTCTTGATGCCCTTGATCGTGCCGTTCGCAACGCCACCAGCGACGCCCTCCGCCACTTTAGTCGCCTCGTCAGTGATCTTGGTTCATAAGTTCGTCGCCAAGCCGCCCGCCGACTCTCCACGCCTCCAAAACGCATTGGTCTTGAACGGAGATTATTGTACAATTGAAGCTGAATTCAGTTCCACAGGTCGAGCTCCGGGAGCGTAACCCATGATATCGGAAGAATCGAGGTCCGTGGCCGAAAAGGCACGGCAGATCTACGAGTCCCAGTATCGGGACGACTTGGAGCGGGAGCACGAAGGCAGGTATTTGTGCATTGAGCCAACCTCCGGCAGGTATTTCCTCGGAGCGACTTTTGACCAAGCCGTCGACGCAGCCGCCGACGAATTCCCCGATCGGCTGACGCACACGATGCGGATTGGGTATCCAGCCGCCCTTCACCTGGGAGTGTTGATCCAGTGATCGGAATCGTCGATGAATCCCTGAGGGCTTTGCTCGATGTTCCTGTGGCCGCCGCTAAGGGCGACGAAAGAACGTCGATACGAGTATGGATCGACACCGCATTCAATGGAGGCTTGGTTAGGCGGTTCTTTCTTGTTCCAGAACACCTTGTACATGGGCGATCAAGTCGCTGACAGTCACAGACCGAGAGTGCCGAACGATTTCCGACGGTTCCCATCGCACGGAGCGGCCGAGTTCACGTTCCAATTCAAACGCGAAAGAGAGCCAGTCCATGCTGTCCCACAGCGGGAGGACATCCAACGTGCCGGGGTAGCTGTCATCGCACCGGACGAAGAGCGGATCGACCAGACCGACAGCGGCGACCGCGCGTCGAACCGCCAACGCGATTTCCGCGGCCGCGGTGCTCGGTTCGAGCCCGCATTCGCGGAGGAACTCGTCGTCGGGTTGCCGCGTTCGTCCGGCGCGAAACTCATCGACCTTGGAGTGCGCCGGCTTGAACACACGAAGGATTCGCCACACTTTCTATCTCACCCGCCGCGATCACGCGGCGGCGACGAGAGATCAACCATTCTGAATCCGCCCGCCATCGCCGCTCGCGTGCATCGCTTGGTTCGCCGATTTGGGTTGCCACAAGGGCCGGCCTTCGAGACATTGCCGCCGTCGCGCATCTTCCGAGATCCGATGAACATCGCAGTCGAAACGCTGTGCGATCTCGCGGCGGGTCTCGTGGATCTCTTCGATGATTGGGTCAATTCGCTGTTTCATCGTCGTACTCGTCAAGCATGTCCTTCGGTGTGCAGATTACGGGAAAAGGAAGCTGAAAGTCGTCCAGCGTACGAAACACACGTGGCAGAATCATTGGGTTTGCGATGTGCGTGCAGTTCCACGTCAATAAATAGTCTACACGGTTTACCGCAGCAGAGGCAATATGCAGCGCGTCGACGATTGCGTCCGGGGGCAGGATCGCCCGCGCAACTATTTCGGCGGCCAATTCGTCAATGCGGTCGCTCAGCGGAAGCAGGGGAACGCCGGCCAGATGCCGAAGTCGCTCGCTAGCGAGAGCAGCGTTGCCCATATTGGCCTCGTCAAGCACGTATTGCGACGATACGAGTTCATAACGATGGCGCTGGAGGTTCCACCATTTTCGGGTGATTAGCTGCCGTTCCACCGAATCCGGGGGCGCCGAGGGATTCTCCCGAAGAAAGCTGACGATGGAGGTCTCGATGTACACAGTCTGCATGAAACGCTTTCATCGGCGAACGACCAGGATCAATCGGCCGCGACCGGACAGCCGAGCCACACCGCGCGGTCCGAACGCGGCTCGATTGCATCCTGTTGTTAGGCATCGTCGTTGATTTCGTCCCAACAGCCCCATTTCACAAGGCGGCCGTTGCGCAACAAGATCGAGCATCCGTGCTCATTGTACCAACCGTCAAGTGAGTCCAATTCGATCAGCAGTCCCTCCCCTTTGGGATCCAGGTCGAAGTGCTTTATCACGAAACGATCCAACTTCTCTTCATTGGTTGCATCGGCCGGGAACAGCACGCGGTCCCCGGGAAACTGGCCGGCACGCCACTTTAGGGTTTCCTCGAAGAGACCGACGACGGCGGGCTTTATCTCTTCGACGACACGAGCCTGGTTCGCGAGCAGCCAGTCAAAAAGCCGCTTCTGGCCGTCGGTTACGGATTCGGTCTCGCCGCACTCAACTCGGTAGCTTGTCGGTGCTGATTCGCCGGCAGTCTGCAAATCGACTAGTTCCCGCCACGGTGTGCCATCGTCTTCCTCACGTGACCACAGGATTTCGTCGCCAGCCTCGGAGACACGTGCGAAGTTCTTGCCAATGACGGCGAACGATGGCAAGTCGGCTTCAAAGGCAAGGACCGGTCGCACGTAGCAACTGTACAGGTACGTTGTGTCGTATGCTGCCATTGTGTGAGCGACCAAGTTGCGTCAGATGCCTAACGGCACGGGTCACGCGGGCGGCGCGAGTGACCCATCCATCATCCAAAACGCGAACGCCGCCTCGCGTGCACCCGTTTGTTCTGTCTTTCTTTCCGCCAACGATTCGCAAGTCGCACCCGTTTGGACGTCAATATCGTACGAAGCGGCCCCCAATCGGCATCACCTGTCAGACAACAGAATTCAGGCGAGTTGCGGCGTTTAGCTGCCCGCTCGAAGGCATTTTTCGGTGTTCGCCCTTTCCCAGTTTTCGATTTCCGCCACGACCTTCTTTCCCCACCACCACTGAGAGCGCAAAGCTAACGCACGAACGGATAGCGACATGAAGAAACAGTAAATTCCCATTATCGCTATCGTCCAGAGCATCATGGTATTTGCCTTCGCGAGACCCGATGACATCTTAACCCAAATCGCAAAGCCAAAACCGCCAAGAGTGAGGAACGAAATCAACGCTGAGTAGATTGGATGACGCGCAAACACAAGTGGTGTATTAAGCATGCCACACAAGACCTGGAGCAAATCTAGGTGCAACGGCAGTGTCGGCCTTTTTTCCTGCCTTGACATGTTGTCTTGATCCATACACCGACCATTCGTCGATTCATTGCCCGCCCACGGTCTGCCAGACAGACATTATTGTATGTAGAAAAAAATCTCAGGTAACACCCCCAAAAATAGAAAGAACTCTGGTCTTGGGGGTGCAATTGCAGAATTATTTCTGCAAAGCTCCTGCAATTGCAGAAACTGTCTGCGCAAGTAAATAAACATATTTTAATATATCAAGTGACTCCTGATGTCCCTGTTTCGTGGGAGGCCGCAGCGACGCCGTACGCCAAATCCGGTCTGTTGCTGGCAAGCGGCCGACTGTTTTCGATCTGCTCGCCAGGGCTCGCGGCGACAGGTGCGGTTAGCCCCTCGCGAAGACTTCCAATCCTTCAGTCAGGGATGAGTATTGCTGTTCTGTGGAGAATTGCAACGGCGACGGCACAACAATCGGCGGAGTTGTCGGGCAGTCGCGCATTTCACCGCCGGATAGGGATCGTAACTTCAATAGATCGCATCGAGCTGATTCGTCAAGCTGTTGGTAAGCGGTAGCCGGAATGTCGCCCCATCTCCCTGACCACGCCCTACGACAGGCTGGGCCTGTCGGACCGGGGGGCTGCTCGTTAGCCGGGCCCTCGGTGTTTCGGAATTCGAGCCCCAAGCTCCGGCTATCTTGACATCGCGACGCCTTTTCGCGCTAATCTCGACTGGCCTGTGACTTGTGCTCAGTGATCTTTGGCAAGTTGGTTATTCCGCATCGTGATGGGAAGTTTCGGCGGGGAAGCGGTTGATTCAAGCCGCTTCCCCGCCCGGAATGCGTACGCCCAGAACAGCGAGGCCCCGCCGCGTCCGGTGATGGGCGATCCGACCGATCCCCAAGGGATGATCGTGTTGCTGAATCAGTTCCTGGACTGGCTGCGAGCGCGGAACAAGAAGGACCGCATGGTGCCCATCGGGCAGCGGGCCTTGTCGTGGATCGGCAAGTACACGCGCGACGCCCGACCGACGCTACTGGTCAATCCCAGCGAAACGACG
>Ga0351919_10234_pt1 | contig 14104 bp, 9 predicted proteins | sample TotcelHT113001N6_FD_206845 | JGI IMG/M metagenome (GOLD analysis project Ga0351919, IMG submission 206845) | Enriched cells from coal bed in the Powder River Basin, Montana, United States - Total cells T11 rep1 HSBNCT.T11.300.1.N6 ...
CGCGGCAGACGTGTCGGCAGCCACTCGGCCACTATCCGGCAGGTGCTGGCTCATTCCGCTATCGCGACGTGGGCGACGTAGCCGCTTGGCCGCGATCCGTTCCGCTTGCATGTCGCGGAACGTGGAGGAGATGAACACGCGGACGGTTTTCCAGCGAGCCGGCATGGGACACCCTCGACCTCATGCCTCGGTGGACAATTCCTCGCTCAGTACGTGGCAGACCTGGTCGATCTTGGCCGGTTCGCATTCCCGGCAATCGAAGAACTGAACCACCTTCATATATGTCGGAAGGTTGGCCGAGTACAGGTAGACGGGCGACAGGATTTGGCGGTCCGCCTCACGGTTGCGACACAGCGCGATGTTGAATTCCTCCAGGCAGACTTTAGAACCGAGGTAAGCTGGCGTCAGAAGTGCGACCACCTTCCGACAGTCGTCGAGCGATTCGTAGATCTCCTGCTGCCACACGGCCCCAGGGTTCAGGGCCTTCCGATCGATGAATAGCCGCACTTCAGGCATGGCCTCCGTCAGCTTGTGCTCGAATATGGATACCTCGTTCAGGTCGGCGTGAGCGTAACTCATGAAGACGTCGTACTTGAACGAATTGGCGGAGGTCGGTGCCTGCGGAGCGCAGGCCCGCTTCAGCTCCTGGAACGCGTTCTGCAGGGATTCAACGTTCGGGCCAGGCAGGGCACAGACCTTCAAACGCGACAAGGGCATGCCCACGGCCATCCAGTGTACGGCAGCCTGGACTAGGAGCCAAAGCATCTTCTCGGGGTCCGCGCACTGATAGCCGCTCGCCGGAATGGGGGTCGCCACGGTCCGGATCGGAGGGTTCTCGCCGATAAAGGGTGACAGACTGCGGAAGATATCCCCCACCAACTCGGCGGGCGCGCCCCTCGCGTAGGGCTCGAAACACAGGATGCGACCGAAATGAATTCCCGGCGGGAGGTTCACAAGTCTTGGGGACATCCAGCAAGAGAAGCTTTGCCGCAGATCCACTTCCTTATGCCTCGCAAGTTCCTCGACGCTAATGCCCTTCCGGGCCAGCGCGCCAATCAGCGATCCGGGCAACGGCGTGTAACAGTCGGGGAACGCCGACACAATGAGAACGTCCACGGCGTCCTCCGCTTGGAGCGTAGTCAGGTCGCCCACGCAAAGCTCGATTCGTGCCGGGGGCCCACCCCGATTCACGACGAGAGTATCCACAACCCGGAGCCGCGTTCCCTCCGGCGGCAGTTGCAGTACCGGCTCTTTCGGGCTCTCCGGCAGCGCGCCGTCAGCACCGCCGTCCAGCAACGCAGCCCAGATTGCTGCCCCGACGGCTATGGCCTCCGCTACTATAGGCAACGGGTCCTTGCCAGAAATGCGTCTCACGAAGTCGACAACGGTGGGAATCCGCGCCGCTTCTCCCGCCAGCATCACCGCGTCGACCTTCTCCCAGGAGATGTTCCCCTTCTTAAGCAGCCTCTCACAACGAATTGCCGTTTGTTGCAGGAGATCGGCGGTCAACTCCTCAAACTGGGTGCGTGTGAACGTCCGCTGCGTGCGCCCGTCCAGCGAGAAATGTGCTTCAGGTCGGGTGTACATCGCTTCGTTCAACAGCTCCGCGATTGGCATGAGCTGGGTAAGACACTTGGCATCATCCCTTGGAGCAGATGGGCTGGCGCAGTCCTCGTGCTCGGATATCCAGGCAGCGATCCGCTGTGTCCAATCGATCGTACCCAGAAAATTGTCGCCGTCGATCGCCACAACGGTAACGTCGCTGTCAGTGATCTTGATCAGCGAGGCGTCGAACGTGACGGCCGAGAGGTCATACACGATATAGACCCCATCTGTCAGGCGGTGACGGTTCATGTAGGCCAGCACAGCAGCGACCGGTTCCTGGATCAGGTGAGCTTTTTCGAAGCCAGCCAGCAAAGCTGCTCGGTAACATGAATCCACCTGCGGTCCAACGAGGTACGCTGGGGTCCCGATGGCGGCCCGCGTGATGGGCCGCTGTAGCGCCGCCTCGGCGTCCCTTCGCAATTTGGCCAGAAGGAGCGCCTCCATATCGACGGCGGTCCAGTCGTGGTCGCCGAAGCGGTGAACTTGCCCCGTCCCCATCCATCTGCGAAAAAGCGTCACGACCTCAGGCGCGCCTGTCAGCCGGCGTTTCCACGCAGGTTTGCCAACGATCGGTGGCGACTGGCTAAAATCTATCGCTGATGGGGTAGTCGGGTCGCCCTCCGCATTGCAGATGACCTGAACCTGTCCCTCCGAGGTCGCCCAAGCCATCGACGACGCAGCGCTGCCCAGATCAATTCCAATAGCCGTGCCATCCATGTGCAACTCCTTGTTGGCGCGGTCGCGTGCCAAAACACGCGGTCCGACTCAATCGCATACGCGGGCTTCCGACCGTATCAACTGACAGGTGTGCATATCGCAAATCGCGAATTCACCAAGAACGCCCGATCCAAGCCGCCTCCCTCCGTCTAGTGGGCTGGTGGCGAGTGTCACGATACATTCCGTTTCCAGCACCGATATCTCGAAACGCGATGCCTCCCAATCCCCCCCAGACAGCCAAGTCCAAGAACCCCGTCCTGCCATTCAAAATCCCAACAAGCCGTCAGCACGCCGTGTTCCGGCACGCCGCCGACCGTCTTTCGGTCTGTGGAATCAGAATAGCCGATCCACCGGCGAACGCAAGATCCTCCCCCCTCTGCAGAAGGAAGAAGAAGACGCGGCACCAATTCGCCCGACGTTCGCCCGCGTCGCGTTCACGGACGTTGTGGCCTGTGGCCCCGGCGTCGCGACGTGAGCGTAGCCGCGATCCGGCAGGGGCTGGTCCCATCGCCGCCCCTGTCCCCAGGCATTCAATCCGCCCCAGACAGCCTCCAGATCCATGGTTGAAACCAAATTTCTCGTGATCGTGGACGCGACCAGCCCGGACAACATGTCCGGCTACCGCCGGACGGCATTGACTGCATCCCTGTTTAACCGTGGTTGCGCAGTTTGAAGAAAACTGAGGCGATTTTCGTGGGTTTCCGCGTGCAGAGACCCGGTAAAACACGGGCTCTTCGGTAGTGGAAACGGGCCACGGGCCGTGTAGTGAAGACCTAGGCCCTTGCTTTTCGGTGAGCCGCCTCGCCATGCTTGGAGGCACAGGAGGCGGCGGCCGTGTTCTTACGACCCTACAAGCGGCACAAGGACGGCAAGGCACACACCTACTACGCCTTGGTGGAGAGCGTGCGCACCGATACCGGACCGCGACAGCACATCGTGGCCTATCTTGGCGAACTGAATCACGACCAACAGCGACGCTGGCAACGCACGGCGGTCTTCTACAATCGCCAGGGCGATGCGCGGCAATTGCGGCTGTTTCCCGACGACGAACGAATTCCCCTCCCCGACGATCCGGACGTCGTCCGCATCCGCTTAGGCTCGGTGGGCTGGACCAATCCCCGCAGCTTCGGCGATGTGTGGTTGGCGCGCTGGCTGTGGGGCTGGCTGCACCTGGATGAGATCGTGGCCCGCCATGTGCCGCAGGGCCGAGAGACGGTGGCTCCCGCCGAGATCGTGGCCATCGAAGTCATCAATCGTTTGTGCGCTCCTTGTAGCGAGTTCGCCTTGGCCGAGCACTGGTATGTCTCCACGGGCTTGGAAGACCTCTTAGGCGTGCCCGACGCCGAAGTCACCAAAGACCGTTTGTACCGGACGTTGGATGCCTTGGTGAAGGCGCAAGAGCAGATCGAGAACGATCTGAAGGAACGCTTGGGGACCCTGTTCCGGCTGGAATATGACCTGCTCCTGTACGACCTGACGAGTACCTACTTCGAAGGCTTGTCGGAAAGCAATGACTTGGCGGAGCGAGGCTACTCGCGGGATCACCGCAGTGACTGCGTGCAGGTGGTGCTGGCCCTGGTGGTCACGCGGGAAGGCTTCCCGCTGGCGCATCTGACGTTGGCCGGCAACACGCGCGACGTGCAGACGGTGGAGACGGTGGTGACGGCGGTGGAGACGCGGTTTGGAAAGTCGCAGCGCGTGTGGGTGATGGACCGCGGCATGATCAGCAAGCAGACACTCGCGTTCCTGAGTCAACCTGGCCGTCGCTACCTGCTGGCTCTGCGGCGAAGCGGGCTGAGTGAATTCCAGGACCAGCTGGGCCGCGAAGGTTGGCAGAGGATGGAAGAGCACCCCGAGGTGGAGGTGAAATTGGTGCCGCGGGAAGAAGCCAACTACCTGCTGAGTCGCAGTCGTCCCCGCCGCCAAAAGGAACGCGCAATTCGCCGCCGTCAGCGACGCGGGCTGGCGTTGGCCTTGAAACGCCTCGAGCGGCAGGTCACGCGAGGGCGACTGAAAAATCGCGACAAGATCTTGGAGCGTGTAGGACGGCTCAAGGAACGCTTCCCCAAAGCTCGGCCCTTCGTGACCATCACCGTGTCGGACAGCCCGTGTCGACTCCAATGGACGTGGGACATCCCGGAATTCAAGGCGGCCCTGGCTGGCGACGGCGTGTCCTTGATGCGGACCAATCAAGACGGCTGGACGTCCACCGAGTTCTGGGAAAACTACATGCAACTGACGGTGGTGGAAAACGCCTTTCGCGTGCTCAAGAGCCATCTGCGGTTGCGTCCCGTCTGGCATCACTACGCAGGCCGCACCGAGGCCCATATCTTCGTCTGTATCCTGGCCTACGTGTTGTGGTCTACGCTGGCGGAACTCGCCCGACGCGCGGGCCTGGAAACGCTCATCCGCAAGCCCGACGTGGAACACGCAGAGGCCTCGCCCCAGCCTCGGCCGATGACCCCGGAGGTGATCCTCCGTGAGTTGGGCAAGATCAAGATTGGGGACATCCTGCTGGAGACAACGGAGGGAAAAAAATTGGCCCTGCGGCGTGTCGCACGCCCTGATCCCGAACAAACCCGCATCCTCGAAGCTCTGAATCTGGAGTTACCCGAGCGATTAACTCCAGATTCGATTTGTAGTGAAGACTCGGAGCCAAAAAACTGAAATCTCTCGGGAAATATAATGGTCTTGTCGCCTAACTGCGCAACCACGGTTACTATTGTACAGCGCCATTTAGACGATCCGATGAGCCGTAACTATGCGGCTGCGCAGGAGTTCAAACGGCTTCGCCACGATCGTATTCGCATCGGGACCACGGACCTGAAGATCGCTGCCGTTGCCCTCACGCATCAAGAGACTCTCCTGTCGAGCAACCTCCGCGACTTCGATCAAGTCCCCGGACTGCGCGTCGAACGGAAGAACGCAGCGACCGATTTGGCGGCCGGCTGTCGAACACCATCCGGGCAATCCTTCAACGATCACCAGTGGCCTCCCAGTAATCGGCGAGCATGCCAGAAACGTCGATTTTGCTGAATACGGTCACTCGACGCGGATTGTCCGGGAACTGCTCGACTCGATCTACGGCATGCACGATAGGCGCGCTGGTGATGGTGCGCTGTGCCAGATGGGGACGCAGGAAGGCTTGGACCAAAGCCACATCCCACATCCGCGTCCGCTCGGTTTTGCCGTAACGAGGGTGCTTTTCCCAGTATTCCACCAGGAAATCCCACAGCGCGCCGCGGCCCGCCAGGTGCTGCTGGACGTCGCTGCGGGTCATGACCAGGTCGCCGCTGACCGAAGGCGCCGGCATGTGGTAATACTCGACCGAAGACTCGAACATCACCTGGACTGCGGCGATGTCGTTCTTCCAATTATAGATTCCCGGCCCCCATTTTCCGTCGCGGAAATCCCCGTCGATAAAGGCGAAAACCACCTTGTCTGCGATCGTCGGATCGAGCAGCAGGGCGGAGGCGGGATTGGTAGCGGCGCCAAGAATCAGCACATGCAGTTTGTCGGTTGCACTGCCGGCATGAGCCCGCTGGATAATGTGCCGTGCCGCAGGCGAATCCTGAGGGGTGCGGATGTCCCGGAGAGGCTCTGCGCTGCCCTGAGGGTGGGCGATGGTGTCACGCAACCCGGCGCGGTCGAGGAGTTCTTCGTTCAGCGCCTGGCTCAGTTCCACCGAATTGGGCGTACCACGGTGACGCCACAGCGCCGACGTGAGCCCCTCGATCTGAAACTCGGACGCTACCAGGGCTCGAGCGATGGCGAACAGATCGTCAACCTCGTTCGCCGTATCGGCATCGATGATCACCCGCATCTTCCCGGGTTGCGGCTGGGCGGCCATGGTCGTCACCGAGAAGACCAAGCTGAACGCAGCAAAGGCGGTGTACGGGCACAACCGAATCAAAAGGGACAAGCCGTGTCGGCGAGAGGGTTTCGCGTGGATCATCGTAAAGGTTCCTGTCGAAAGGGAAAGGGAAATCATTGAGGAAAACTGGCCGTGGGAAAGTGTTGTATTCGGGGCTTCAAGGTATCATCCGGTTTGAAGAGGAATCCTTCGGTTCGCCGTTATCCGTCCTGCTTCAAAATCAGCACCCAGTCCTCGTCTGCAGGCGCTGGCTGCGGCGGCAGTCTGCGGGTGGTTGCCGGCAAGGTAAGCGTCCGTTCAAGAAGAATTCCTTGCCGCGGATCAAACCATTGGGCGTTGATCCTCGCGGCAGTGCCATGATCGAGCGAGATTACAGCGTTTCGATTCCCGCGCGGCACATAGACAATCCAAGTGCCGTCGCCGATGGCCGCAGCATGGGGCGGGGAAAGGTCGGTGCCGGTTGGCAGTCGATTCGGCCGTCCGTCTACCTGCAACACGTCCCGGCAGGGTTGGAGATTCCACCAATCGAGCGATTCCAAAATCGTGCGCGCATGGCGGACCTGCGCCGAACCGGGCAGACGGATCGCTTCGCGCCAAGCCGTGGTGGGATGGCTCGTGATCTTGCCCGGTTCGCCGTGCGGATCGTCGGGATCGAAGAATTGCCACAATCCCCAGGCGCCATAGCCGTAGCCGGCCGCCCCATTCAGAAATGCGGTCCAAACCTGCCAACGCGTGAGATAGGTCGATTCGGCTTCGGTTGTCCGTTCGTACCAAGCTTCGGACAGGAAGACCGGCACGGGGGGCTTCAGATCGCGGTTCTCGTCCAGACGGGTGACGATATTGAACAACTGATTTGTGGTTTGGCCGGTTTGCAACCAGTGATGATCCAGCCAGGACTCGCCGTGAAACGGACTGGACGACTGCCGGTTGTGCGGGGCTTTCCAGTTGGTTCGCGAACTGGGATGGATCGACAGCGGATGCTTCCACGGATTGTACCGCTGCACCGTGTTGCCCAACGCGGTGAGATCGGCGGGGGTCCAGCCACAGTCGCCCAAGGTGTATTGGTATTCACCCGACACGTTCCACAGCGAGTTGAACGTGCCGTAACGCGCCGCGCAGTAGGCGCTGATGCGGCGAGCCTGCTCGGGCGTAAACAGACACTGCTTGGTCTTGCCCCACCACATGACCGGCACTGCCGCGACAAATCCATGGTCACGGACCGCCGCCATGCGTCGATCCAGCGCCTGGAAGTACGCGGGGTTCAATTTCGCCGGATCGCGATCGAGGAATGCGTATCCGCCTTCGTTGCGGTGAGCCTGCCCGTTCGGATAGTCGCCGTAGCCGTGAATCAGTTGCATCAAAACGGCGGTGAAGCCCTTGGCCTGGCGATCGGCGAGGTACTGAAAAAACGGTCCGTCGCTGCCGGCTCCCAAGCCGCAGCGCGCGGTGTTTCCCGCCCACAGGGTATCGGCCAACAGAAAAAACGGCGTCCCGTCAGCGTATTCGAAATACCGTCCACCCGCCGCGATTCGCACCTGGCCGCGGCGATTGGGATTGGCCCGCCGTTGGTCTTCCGTCCACGAGATCGCGGTCAAGGTGCCACTCTTGCCGGACAGACCAGGATCGTCGAGTTTCGAACCGCTGCGCCACGTCCAAGTGCCCGGCGCGGTCGCCATCACGCGCACGCGAAATGTACTTCCGCCATCCCAGAATCCGTGACAACGCTTCGAAAACTCCGGTCCCTGAAGATCCACCCACACCTGTTCGCCAGCATAGGCGTCCTCGTACTCGCGGACCGCCTGCAGCGTGATCTCTACCGTCTGCCAAGGATGCACCGGGGCGGCGCGTACCAGCGAGGCAAGTTGGCAGACGATGACCACGGCCCAAGGCAAGACGGCCCGATGCCCGAAACAGAAGCCTCGCCGACAACTGCCCAGCCCACGGCTTGCGACCGCCACCTGCAGAATTCCCGCCGTTGGTTGTGTCACGTTCATCTTGAACGCTCCTGCTTTTGCTTTCGATGGGTGGGCGAAATCAACGCCACTCGCGGCAAGTTACCTGCTCGTCCGGAAAGACCCCCGACGCACCAATAGTGACTTACGAAAGCGGTCAATTCTGCTGCCGCACGATGACGGCCAGCCAATGGCCTTTCTTGGGAGCGGCGATGGTAGCCACGGCGCCGCCGGCCACGTCGCTGGTGCCGGCCCACTCGCCGGTGGCGATGTCGATCCAGCGGAGCATGTGGCGGCCGGGGTGCTTGCGCAAGTCGAGTCCGACCGAGCCACCGTCGGTGAAGTACATCGCGTAGGTCCGGCCCGGCGCTGCGGCCAGGTAGGCCTCGTTGTCCGCGCGGTCGGACAGCAGGCTGTGGGTTGCATCCGGCTCGACCTCCCAGAGTTTGACGAGAGATTCGAGCTTTCGGGCGGCCCGGAGCGAGGCGACCGCCGGTTCGGACAGTCCCAGACCGTAAATACCGGTCGGTCCCGGCCGGTGGAAGCGGGCCGAGGCGACGCCTCCGATCACGTGACGCCACCAACGTTCAATACCGTCCCGTTGGTTGCCGAAGCGGCCGCCGTCGGCACCGTAGGTCTTCGTGGTATTCAGCGGACGCGGAACCTTGGCGACGTACTGCCGCACCCACTGGAAATTGTCCCAATGTTCCTGGCCCTTCTTCTGATTATTCTGCGAGACGTCGACGAACCGGTATCGCTCGGGGTGGTCGAACGTGCGGCGGTGCTCCTCGGCCTTCAAATCCCAGGCGTCCCACATCTGAGTCACGCAAATCTGCTTGCCCGCCTCGGTAGCGCGGCGGTGGAGGTGTTCGGCCCAGTAGATCGCCCAGGCTTCCTCGCCCGACGTCTCGTTGTCGATGCAGTAGAGCACGTGGTCGTATTGCAGCGAATAAGAAAGCATCTTGTCCACGAAACGCTGCTGGTACTTGAGAACCAGGGTGTTGTTGCGCTGCCTGGGCGTGGTGAAGAAGAACGGCTGACGATTTCTGCCGGGATGGTCGGGATATTCCGGCGCTAGGCCCGACGCCTCGTGGGTGTAATTGATGTTGTTCTTCGGGTTGTACGGATGCGGCGGCCAGTTGACGGTCGAATAGTCGAATCGGTCCCAGACCTCGATCTGCACGATGATGTCCCGCGCGGCGGTTCCGCGGAGCATGTTCTCGAACCGCCGCCAGTACTCTTCATTCCACTTGTCCAGATCGTACTTGCCGTCGGCAAGCGGCTTGAGCGGATAGACCTCGAAGCCGTAGTCCTTGCGATCGCTCATCGTATTGCGGATGTAGTTGCCTCCCGCCCGCACGATTTCGTCGAGATGCTCGTCCAAGTCGGGGATCTGGAACAGGTTATCGTCCTTGCTGCCGCCAAGGAGCAGGACCGGCTGGCCGCGGTACTGCCAATAACGCGGGTTCTCCGTCCAAGGTTGGATGCGCTGCGCATCGCGCACCTCGGAAGTGCTCCCGATCCGTTCCAACCCCGTCTGCCCGAACGCGGCGGTGATCGAACCTAACAGGCAGACGAAAAAGACAGGCAGGAATCGTGCGGTGGGTTTCATGGCGGGTGGCTCCGGGGATCAAGAGGGCTTTGTTACAGTTAGAGTGAGTTACCGTCGTTCGAGGCATTCGTCCCGGTTGCGGTCTTCGAAGGTAACGTTGACCATCCGCACGTTCATCAGCAACCCCTCCGCCTCGGCGCCGGGGTAGGTCACGCGGCCGTTGATCAGCCAGCAAACTCCGTTGATCGCCACCGTAGTACGCTCCGAACGCGGCTCACCGGCCCGCAGCAAGACGGATGACGCGAGCAAGGCCGTTCCGAAACAAGCCGCCAGGCAAATCTGGCGGATCATCTTTCGCTCACCCTCCGGCGTTTTCGTGTTGCTGAATTTCAGCGTTCCGCCACGCCGATCAGCCGCGTCGGGTTGCCTTTCATGGTACCAAACAAGTCCTGTTGCATGGCCCGTTGGTCGATTTCGCGGATCACTCGCACGGCTGCGGGATCTTCGCTGCGGGTCCAGGCGTAATCGTGATCCGGGCCGGCGACGTCGACTTGTTCCACTTGCTTGATCCAACCCAGATCGAGCCTCATGCTGATAATGGCCGACAATGCGGAGGCATCGTACAGGGCTTTGTTCCGGTCCGGCATGATCTGTTTCAGGTACTGACCCAGCGGGTTGTCGGCGTACAGGTGGCCTTCCTTCCGTTTGTCCATCGCCACGCGAGCGCCGACGGGTGCGGGAACGATCCACGTCTCCAGGCCACTGTGCGCAATGACGACCATCGACCACGGATCGTTGTTGCCGTTGAATTCGCGAATGATCGCGTTGTTCGAGCCGCCCAACCATATCACGCGCAGACGGTCCTTCAATTCCAGTCCTTCCGCACGGGCTTGAAGAATCGCCGAAGCGACGTTGGTGCCCGGGCCGACGGGCACAACCCAGACGGGATTCGTGGGCGAGGCGCCGCGGGCCGCTGCCAGGATCGCGTCGCTGGCGTCGGAGACTTCCGGTTCGGTGTCGTACCAGTTGCCGCTGGCTGGCGGCGACAGTCGGACATCGGCGCCGCGGAAGATCAGCGGCACGCGGTGCTCCGGCAAGCCGCTGCGCTGAGCCAGATCCAGCACGTGGAGGATCTCGCGGTAGTTCACCAGTTCCTGGCCGCCACCGTGATGCACGCTGTTGACGCCCAGCACGTCCAACTCGCTGAACAGGGCGTAACCGAAATAGTGCTGATCGTCCTGCTCGTTCTTCTGGTCCGTGTCCAAGTGGACTTGAGGCACATGCAGCGTCTCCGGGGTATGAACTCGCACGATCGCCAGAACGGTGTGCCGGTGCTTGCCGTCGGAGACCGTCAAGGCGACTTGGCGGATGCCCGGTTGCTGGAAACGGTGTTCGACCCGTTTCCCTTCGGCCGTGGATCCATCGCCGAAATCCCAAGTGAATTCCCCGGCGGCGATGGTCGAGCCGCTGCCGTCGAATGCAACCGGTTGACCGGCCATCACCGGCGCGGTCAGCGGCGTGATCCGGGCCTGGAAGGGCGCCGGCATCACCACATTGTCGTGCGTCAATCGAGCCACGATCCAAGACCGCCCCGGTTCGCCGCGGAAATGGATGCTCTTCAGCGGCGTCGATTCGTCTTTGCTGAAGACGCTGACGCGGAGGGCGTCCAGCGTGACAGGTTCCGTGTCCGGGCCGCCCCAGGCGTATTGGCCGCTGTCGTACCAGCCGGCGACGCCCGAAGCATGAGTGGTCCATTGGCCGTTGCGGCGGATCTCGATTTTCCACGCCGTATCCGGCTGCCGTTGATTGGGATAGGCGCCGGTCAGCGAAATCCAATTCGCTTGGACCGGTTCGGACCACTCGGCCATCCACCAAGCCGGCCGCTCTTGCGGCACGACGCCCAGATTTTGTCCGTACCCGACGCCGTATTCGTGCCATTCGCTAGGTTGCACAAATTCAGCCTGCTGCGGGTTGTAGACCATGTGATCCGCCGCTCCGCGCAGGCCTTTGTTGAAGGACTCCAAGTTGCCCGAGATCTTGGCTCCTACCAGCAGATTCTGGACGCTCCCGGACAGCCTTACGGGACGCTCCGCTGCCAGGCCACCGGCGGCGGCCACCGTCACGGAAACCAAACCCACGATCAACAATTGGCAAATGCTTCTCATCGCTCTCTCGTTTTCTCTTGTTGAAGGGTGCTGATCTGTTCGTGCGTCAATGCCCCGCGGCGGCCGATGCGGCTGCCGAAGATTTGCAGGTCGCGTACCTCGCCGCGGAATTGGCGGTCCAGGCCGTAGCTGCGCATGGTTTCGTTAAAGTTGCCGATGGCCAGCGGGCCGGGATCGCCGGCGACGGCACCGGCCGTGTACGTGGTCTTGCGATCCAGCTTTACCACCGTCGGTCCGGCAGCGTCGCGCGGCTCGCTGAAGTACCAGCTTACATTGTCGCGCGGCTGCGTGGCATCGTAGGTAACTGCGAAAAAGGTCCACTGGCCGACCTTCAGCTTGCCGGACGAACTGTCGTTCTGAACCGAGTCGGGCCACTGGTTGACCGCCAGACGCAATCTGCCGTCGGCGTGGCACACCAGGTCGACGCCCGAGCGGTCTTTGTTCAGGCAGAATACGATCCGATTGCCGCCGCTGCCGACCTGCAGACTCTCTGGCTTCACCCATCCGAGAATCGTAAACGACCGCAAGCCGCGCAGATCATCGATCGCCCGGTCCTCGCCTCGCGCCCCGCCCCACGGCGCGCCGTCGGGGAAATGCAGCGAACCGGCTGCGCCTCGCCGTGCCGTGCCATGCAGCTTGAGCGCCGGCACTTCGTCCCGCTCGAATCCGGCCCGCACGATCGGGGTCGTGGCATCGCGGTCCACGGCGATCTGCACGACGCTTTGGGCCATGCCGCCGTCAGCGTCGGTCACGGTGAGCGTGACCGCGTACAGTCCGGGCTGCTTGAAAACATGCGTCGGTTCCGGCGCGTCGCTGGTCGCACCGTCGCCAAAGTCCCAGCGAGTCCGCTCGCCGCCCGAGCCGGCAAACTTGACCGTCAGCGGCGGTTGCCCTTCGGTCGCCGAGGCGGTGATTTTCGCCTCGGGCCGCAACCGCTCGCCGGCTTGGTACGGCGTCACCCGGAACACCACATCCGAACGGGGCGCCTCCAGTTCGAACGGTCCCGCCGGCGCGGTGCCCAGCGGCGCGATCGTCATCGCCCAGGGGTCGATCCGATCCAGCTTGTAGGGCTGCTGGCCTGCCAACTCGATCGTCGCATTCCCCGGCTTCTGGCAGTAGACCAAATAGTAGGCGCCGGGCTTGGACAGCACCAAACGTTCCTGCTCTTCGCTCCGAGGCTGCAACTCGTCGAACGGCGGCGAATCGGCCAGGAACTCCTTCAGCCACGCGATCCGCTGCGGGCTCGCCCCGTGCAACACGCCGCCCTTGGACCACCACAGCAGATCCTCTGGATGCTGGTACGTCTCGCCGTGCCCGACGTAGCCGCCGCCCAGCGTGCCGATCCAGAATCGGCGGACCATCTCCTCGGGCTTCAAATTGCCCCAACCCTGCGGGATATCGCCCTCGTAGCCGCATTCGTCGATCACCACCGGCCGCCTGTACTGCTCGCGCCATTCCAGCACGCGATGCACGTCGTGACGCTGGATGCTGGAGTGCGTCACCCAGGGCTGCGAATGATCGTAGAAACCGCGACAGTTGTGAATGCCGCGCAGTCGTTGGTGCCCATCCTCGTTCTGCAGAATCCGGAAGAACCGGTCCCAATCAGCCGTCCTGGAGTGGCTGGGAGTCGCCGACGATCAGTCGCTTGGCCTTCGTTCATCCACAGGCCCCGCCCGATTTGTGTAAGATGAGTTGTCAGCATCACAGCATCATTTGAAAGGTTCTCTTTCCATGTCCCCCGATCCGATTCCGCGAGGAACGAATTCACGATTCCATGTGCCGACCAACATCCCGGCCCTTCTTCTGTGTGCCCTCGCCGCCGTCGCGGCTCAAGCGGTCGAGCAATGGGACCATGGCGAAGTGGTGTTCCGCGGACCTTCCGGCGGAAATCCGTATGCCGACGTGAGTTTGCGGGCGCGGTTCACACAGGCCGATCGGACGATCGAAGTGCTGGGCTTTTGGGACGGCGACGACGTGTACAAGGTCCGCTTCTCGCCGCCCGCGCCGGGGACGTGGCGGTACGAGACGTCGAGCAACCGGCCGGAACTGGACGGCAAGTCCGGCTCGTTGACCGCGACGGCGCCTTCGGCGAACAACCACGGACCGGTCGAGGTCTTCAAAACGTACTACTTCCGCTACGCCGACGGTACGCCCTATCACCAGTTCGGCACGACCTGCTATGCCTGGACACATCAGCCGGAAGCGATGCAGCGTCAGACGCTCGACACGCTGGCCGCTT
>Ga0351919_10194_pt3 | contig 14030 bp, 1 predicted proteins | sample TotcelHT113001N6_FD_206845 | JGI IMG/M metagenome (GOLD analysis project Ga0351919, IMG submission 206845) | Enriched cells from coal bed in the Powder River Basin, Montana, United States - Total cells T11 rep1 HSBNCT.T11.300.1.N6 ...
GAGCCTGTTGCCGCCGGAAGCGGATTTCGAGGTGATTCTGATCGACGCCCTGGCGGGCAATGACCAGGTGTACGTTGGTCCCACGGTCCAGCGCACCGTCTGGATCGATGCGGGCGACGGCGACGACGTGGTCAAGATCGCCAGCGGCAGTTCGATCCTGGTGGATCGCGCCGACTTGAATGTGCGGAACGATCTGCCGGACACGGCCTATCGCGTTGGCGAGCCGACGGGGCTGACCGAAAGCCTGGCTCTGAAGGGCCTGACGCTGGACAATCCGGCGGACCTCGATTGGTATCGTTTTACGCTGGCCGCCGACGCTTCGGCCAACGCTCAAATCGTGGCTGCCAGCAATTCGGACTTGGACGGGTTGAACGTCGAGCTGTACCGGGTAAACAACGACGGCACGACGGCGGCGATGCCACCCTGGTCTCGCAGGACGGCATCGACGCGGGCGGCGGAAACGACACGCGGCAGACGGCCTATGAATTCAGGGACGAGCGGTCCATCCAGAACGTCTTCCGCGTCCGCGGTTTGACCATCGATCGCGGCCCGGATCCGCTGAACGCCGCGGACTTGGGCGACTTGGACTGGTTCCGTTTCCGCTTGACCGAAGCGGGGGGAAGACGCGACCGGATCAGCCTGGTGACGGACCTGGTCGGCATCAACTCGCTGGAACTGGAACTGTTCGACGAAGAGGGTGTCTCGCTGGGCAAAGCGACGAAGACGGCCGACGTGACACTGACGATTTCGCTGCAGGGGCACGAGGCCGGCGAATACTATCTGTGCGTGCGGAGCATTGCGGCACCGGCGCGGTACGAATTGGTCACCCAGGTGGGAACGGGAGACGATCCGAACACGGACGCGATCGACGAACGGCGATATCTGGGGCACCTCGTGCTGGATCTGTCGGGCAAGCGTCAGGGCGTCGTGCCGATCCCGAACCTGGCCGCCGGCGAGTACCTGATCAAGGTCTCGTCGAACAACAGCGTGCCCACCGTGTACGACGTGACGCTGCAGATCGACGATGCCGAGCCGGCGGTACAAAACTACACGACGCGAACCGATCTGGTCCGTCGCGACGTGATCCTGGGCGGCAACGGCAACGACGTCTTGCAAGGCGGGGCTGGCGAGGATTGGATCTTTGGCCAGGCGGGCAACGACGTGTTGACCGGCGGCTACGATCGCCAGGCGGAGGATCTGCTGTTCGGCGGCGAGGGCGACGACACGTTCCAGATCTTGCCGGACGGATTGCCGTTCATCAAGGGCACGACGGAGACCTACATCCCCACGCTGACCGACCGCTTCGATGGCGGGGCCGGCGACGACCGCGTGCTGTTCCTGGGCGGCGACTACGACCGTCTGGGTCGGCCCGTGCCGGACGACGTGGCGATCCGCTGGGACCGCTTCCAGCACCGCTACGAATTCACGTCGCTGCAGTGGGACGCGGCCAACCAGCAATTCGCGCCGGACGCCGAATTCGTCTCGGCCGACTCGCGAGCCGTAGAGAACGGGCGGCTGGCTCGGGCCGCCGTGTTCGAGCTGACCTGGATCGGCGCGGACAACACGCCGATCACCCGCACCGTCACAGTGCAACCCGATGCGGCCAACAACGACATCAGCGGCTTGGCAGACGACCTGGCGGCAGCCGTCGCGGCGGCCTTTGCAGGCTCGGCGGCCGAAGGCCAAATCGTCGTCGAATTTCCGGACGGGGTGATGCGGCTGGTCGCATCCGGGGGGCGACTGGAGTTCCGCGCGCAAGAGATCGTGGACGGCCAGCCGAATACGGCGTTGACCGAGATGAAATTCGCGCCGTTACTGAGCGGCGAAACCATCTACCTGCAGTTGTACGCCTTCTTCCAGACGGTGAACGTCGAGCGGATGGTGATCGACACGCGTGCCGGGGACGACGTCGTGCATGGCGATCCCGAGTTCATGTATCCGGGCGTGGTCAGCGAATGGGGCATCAAGCCGGGAGACCGCGAACAGCGGGCCGCGTTGGCCTCCCTGGAGATCTACGGCGGGGACGGTAACGACCGGCTGTTCGGCGGCGCCTACGACGACACGATCGACGGCGGCGACGGGGCCGACTTGATCATGGGCGGCGGGGGCGACGATCGGATCAGCGGCGGGCCCGGATCCGACCTGTTGGCGGGCAACCGCATCCTGGCGCCGGATCGGTTCGAGTTCACTACGGTCAACGGCCTGGCCAGCCGCAACGATTACTCGCCGTTCGCCGCCACACTGCCGCCGGTGCGGGCGGGCAGCAGCGTGGATCGGCTGAATTTCCACCTGGGCGACAGCGACGACTGGTACATCCTCTCCGCCCCCGAGGCCCAGCAGCAGTTCGGCGACGCCCTGGGCGCCGTGCTGAACGACGGCATGATCTCCGTCGTGACCCTGGTCTCGGTCGAAGGAGGTGTTCAGGAGACAGACGACCGACTGGTTGCATACCTGTACCCCGCCGAGGACAGCGATCCGGGCCCGGGCCTCAGCCTGGTCCCGCGGGAACGTTTCTCCGGCGTTCCCGACTATTACCTGCTGCACGTCACCAACCAGATCATTCCGCGGGATGGCGAGGAGCGCGGGCTGTCGTTGTTGTTCAACGGCATCACCGATTACGTTAACCTGTCCAATCGTGCGGCGTTGACCATGAGCCAACAGGTCACGCTGCAGGCGTGGGTCAATCCGGCCGGAGCCGGCTCGGACGGCGTCGGCACGATCGTCACGAAAGAGGGCGAGTACGTCATCGGCCGTTCCAACGCCGGTCAACTCCTGTACTCTTTCGCCGCGCAGGGAGCCGGCACGTGGTCTTGGGTCAGCACGGGAATCAACCTTCCGCTGGATGACTGGACCCATGTCGCGGTGGTCTTCCAGCAAGGCCTGGTGAAGGTGTACATCAACGGCGCCGCCCAGTACTCGCACAACCTGGGCTTTGCGAACCTCGGAGACATCGACCCCGCGCGGAACGAGTTGCGGGTGGGGCGAGGCCGCGGGGCCAATTCGTACCAGATGTTCAATGGCCGGATCGACGAAGTCCGCGTATGGAATCGGGCCTTGACGGCGACGGAAATCGTCGACTCGTACAACCGCGTGTTGACGGGTGATGAAAACGGCTTGCAATTGTACTGGCGTTTCGAGGACCAGGTGGACGCCGATTTCCTGCGCGCTGGAAACCAGGTACTCGATTTGTCGGCCAATCTGGCGCACGGCACACTGCAAGGCACGCTCGCTCCGGATTCGGTGGCCCTGGACGATCGCCGAGGCACCGACGGTCTGATCGTGCCATTCGGGCCCGGCGAGTATCGCATCAAGTTCACCGGCACGCTGGGCCAGACGCTGCATGTGCCGGGGTCCGAGGCCAGCGCGACGTTTTCGGCAGTCGAGCTGTCCGGACAACCCGTGATGATTCCGCTGGGCGACATCAACGGCGACGGCTACGAGGACGCGCTGGTCTCCGTCCAGGACTCGGTCTTCAACCTGGCCAATCCGGCCGAGCCGCAAACCTTTGCCCGAATCGCCTTCGGCTCGCCCGATGGCCTGGACCTGAACCTGGTCGTGCCCGCGGTGACCCTCGAGCTGCCGGCGCCGATCCTGGACAGCGCCCCCAACAACCGCAGCGTCATTACGCCGGCCGGCGATCTGGACGGCGACGGGTTTGATGACGTGGCGATCACCGTCACCAAGGCGTCGGCGACCGACAAGCAGGGCGTCTACATCCTGTTTGGGCGAGCGGATTGGAGCAGCGAGGCGACCGAGGGCGCGGACAACGGACTGGTCGGCGAATACTTTGTGCTGCCGGCCAGCGTGCCCTCGACGGACCTGGACCTGATCGACTTCGACGCGCTCACACCGCTGTACACCCGGACGGACGCCCAGATCGCCTATCCCGCCACCTTGGGCCCGGGATTCGCCGGCTTTGCGGAACTGACCGACCGTTTCGCCGTCCGCTGGACCGGCCAGATCTATATCGAGCAGGCGGGCAGCTATACGTTCTACCTGCGCAGCGACGACGGCAGCCGCTTGACGATCGGCGGCAATCCGGTGGTGGACAACGACGGCCTGCACGCCGATCTGGAGAAGTCGGCGACCGTCCAGTTGGACGCCGGCTACCACAACCTGCGCGTCGAGATGTTCGAGAACTACGGCGCGGCGGGAGTGACGTTGAGCTGGCGCAAGCCGGGCAGCGCGACCAAGCAGGTCGTGCCGGCCAGCGTCCTGTTCCGGGATGCGCGCGGTGTGCTGAACATCACCACGGACAGGGATTTGTTCATCCCGGTCGCCGGCGCGACGACGGTCAGCGCCGCGGGAGTTGGGGACGTTTCCGATGTGTGGGCGCAGGGTCTGATCGGCAGCTATCACAACTACGTCGACACGAGCACTTTGGACCACATCCCCAGCTTTGTCACCGGGAACTTTTTGCACAACCGCGGAGCCGCGGGCGACGCGACGGTGATCACGCTGACGGATCTGCCGGAGCATGCGAGTCTGGACATCGAATTCGTGCTGGCCGTAATCAACAGCTGGGACGGCGACGACGCCACACATGGCTCGGATCGGTTCCGTGTCGAAGTGGACGGCGTGCTGGTATTTGACGAATCGCTGTCGAACGTCGACACACGTCCGCAAAGCTATGTGCCGCCGGACGGAGGGCTGCTCCGTGCGGGCAGCAATCTGGGCTTGGGAACGGCCAAGGACTCGCTGTACGATTTGACGGGCGCCGGAGCGTTGCGAGGAATCCCGCACACGGCCGGCACCGTCGAGATTCGCATCTATGGCGACGGAGCCGGCTACGGCGGAGGCAATGACGAATCGTGGGCGATCGACAATCTGGTGATCCGCGTCGTTGATCACGGCGGGCAAGACACGCCGGTGTTCGGCACGAATTTCGACAACGGCCTGCCGCCCCACGTGTCCGGCGGAGGCGAGCTCGCGGCGGTGTCCGGATTCGGCGCGACGCTCAGCCGCCTGGACACGGCCCTGTCCAACTCGGGCATGTGGCTCACGGCCGACGCCGGCTTTACCAGCGGCGACCCGGCCACGGCCCTGCTCGATTTCCAGCAGAATTTCGCGGTCCGCTGGAACGGCCAACTGGCCTTCGATCCGCCTGGAGATGCCGAGTCGGGAGAGGTGAGTTTTGTAATCATCAGCATCGACGGGCACCGCCTGTTCCTCGACGGTCAGGCCGTTCTGGATGCTGACTTGACGGCGGTCGACAGCAACGCCGATGGGATTCCCGAGTCGATCGTCTCGGAAGGCGTGGTGACACTGCGCAAAGGGCTTCACAACCTGCAGTTGGAGTACTTCCAAAACGCCGACCCGTACGGGTACATCCTGTTCGGCTGGGATCCGCTGGGCGGAACGAGCTACGATTACATTCCGCTGAGCAACGTGGTGCAGGTGGACGACGTACCGGGAATGGGGCGGGACGATTTGGTGGTCTCGGCCGCGGGCCAAACACTGGTCTTCTCCGGGCGGACGCGCGAGCATTGGCTGCTGCAGACCGATCCGAGCACGCAGGAATTCACGGGCGACGCCGCATTCACGTTCTCTGGCGCGGGGGCCGTTCGGGGCGTGGGCGATTTCGACCGCGACGGCCGCGCTGATTTCGCGGTCGTGGATTCCGGTCAGATCCGTATCTTCTCCGGCCGCAGCGGGCTGAGTGGACCCGTGTTGCGGGCCACGATCACGGGCAGCTTCGGCAGCGATGTGCAGGTCTACGAGGCCGGCGATGTGGACGCCGACGGCACCACGGATCTGCTGATCAGCGGCAGCGGCGGCAGTTGGCTCGTGTTTGGCGACAGCGAGTTGAGCGGCACGGTCGCGCTGGGCGACTTGTTGGGCAGCGGCGCCATCGCCTTGCCGGAGGGGCGTTTCCGTCCGATCGGCGATTTCGACGGGGACGGCGCGGCCGATCTTGGTGCGGCGGTGATGGTCCAGAGCAACCGACTGCGGGACCGCGGCGTGCTCGAACGCCAGGTGCTGGCGATGCACTTGGGGGCTCGCGTCGTCAATGCCGACTTGGATCTGCGGGAGAGCCGAGCGGCGCTGGAAACGCGGCTGAATACGGCCGCCGACCTGATGATCGAACCGGGCCGCGCCACTTACTCGCAACCCGGACTGGTCCAGCCCCGGGTCCTGTTGTTCGGTCCTCTCGACACCTTCGAGCAGGACGGCGCGGTCTACACCCGCCTGGCGGCCGCCGGCCCGGCGGGCGACGCCCTGCGGTTGTACGAGGGTGATCGGTTGGGACCGATGCAAGTCGGCGCGGTGGCGGCAGCAGCCAACATGCTCCCGCCCGACTACTATCGGTTCGAACTGGCCACGCCCATTCCGCCCGGCTTTGGACCGCGCGACATCCGCGGAATCAATGTGGCGGAGGACGCCAACCCGGCCGCGCGCGACGCCTTTGGACTGCGCGGCACAAACGAAGACGAAGGGCTGTCGGGCGCCGTGCAACTGGTCGATTTCAACGGCGACCGGGAAACCGATCTGCTGGTCTATGGCAGCGACGCCAGCTACGTGCTGCTGGGCCCGGTGGAACTGGACGACGTCACCAACGCCCGCGACGAAGCCGACTTTGTCATCGCGGCGGATGTGGGGCGCCCCGCGATGCGGATGGGCGATGTCAGCGGCGATGGCAAGACGGACCTGGTATTCATCCGCAAGGACGGAGCGGGCGGCGCCGACGCGGTCATTACCGTGATCATGGGCGGCGGCGCGGGGGGATTGGAATTGCCCGGCTATGTCGACCGCGCTTGGGTCCAGCTGGTCGCGGCGGCCCAGGGTCAGAACCGTGTCCGCGAGTTGGTTATCAACGGTGCCGGCTGGCTGGTCACCGATCAGCTGGACATGGCCGTGCTGAATTGGGACGACGACGGCCTGGCCGACCTGCTGATCACCTATCCCGACGGGCTGTTCAACGGCTTTATCTTTTCCGGTCAAGCGCTGTGGCGCGGCGCGGACGCCAGCGGTACCCAGACGTTCTTGATCGCGACCGATCTGGCTGCCGCCATCTGGGCGGACACGTCGGATCGCCAGGCGGTCGCTCAAGAGTTCCTGAACGCCACGATCGCCGTCAGTGTTCAGCTGGGCCAGCAGTTGCGGGCCACGGTGGTGGGCGACGTGAACGGCGATGGTTTGGACGACGTGCTGTTCGCCGATCCCGGCTACGCCAGTTTTCCGGCGGAAGACGGTCTGCCCAGCATCGGCCGCGCGTACCTGATCACGGGCCGGACCGGTGGCGGCCACAATATCACCCTCGGAGAAACGCCCTTCACATTCTTCGGCACGGAAATCGATCAGACCAGCTCGCTGATCGTTCAGGACATCTCGCTGGGCGGCGGCGTATGGGCCTTGGGTGACTTGAACCAGGACGGCTACGACGACTTTGCCATCAGCACCACGCAGGAAGGACGCCACGGCGACCTCACGCGCGAGGGCGGCTTGTTGATCTTCTACGGCAGCGCGGACTGGGGCGCAGCGGTTGCGGGGGGCGGAGTGGTGGCTTCTGGTGCCACCAGCCTAGCGGTCGACGGCCCCGCCGGCACCACCATCTTGCGCGGGGCGGATGCCCAGATCGCCGTCCATCGCGACGAAGGTTCCCTGCCGGAAAACCTGGTCTACAACGGTATCTTGCAGGCCACGGCCGGCGACTTCAACGCGGACGGGGTGCCCGACTTGCTGGTCGGCGAGCCGCTGCGGACGATGACCCCCGTCGGATCGGACACGCTGCTGGACATCGACGAACGGGGCACGGCCTACGTGCTGTTCTCGATCACCGAACGCGGCTCGAAGGTCTACTTGTCGGACGCCAGTTCGGCGATTCGCGGCGAGTTCGAGTTCAACGGCTTCGGTACGCTTCCGGCCGAGCCGGGGATCGACCTGAACGGCGACCGCCTGGACGACATCCTGATCGGGGCCGCCGGCGCCGATTCGGTGACGACGATCCTGACACCGGGCGCCGGCAAGATCTTCGTCGTCTACGGCGCCTCGACGCCGCCCAATTTGCCTCCTGGCGATCAGATCGTGGACTTGACAAACCTGACCGTCACCGGCAGCGGCGATTACCTGGTAGACCGCGGCACAGGCCGTGCTGAGATCTTCCAGAACGACTTTGACGGCGACGGAGAGATCGACACCACCGACTTTACGATGGCCGCCGGCAGCAGCGAGCGCTGGTACCGGTTCGTCACGCTGGGCGACGGCCAGCCGGGCACGTTCATCCGCATCACGCCCGGAGCGCGCCAAGAATTCGTCGAGGTTACGGGGATCGACGAAGACCGCACGACCGCGTTCGCTCCGCAAACCGTGGGCGGCGATCTGGTCGTCGCCTCGTTTGTCGATTCGGCCTCGGGCGGCATGTACGTCGGACCGGCCTTTGGGGCGACCGGACGAGTCGCGCGGTGGTCCGCCTATGGCGGCGATTTCGCCACCGGCACGACGCGCGACGTGACGCCGTTGATCCTCCGCTTGACCGTCGCAGGCCGCTACGAGATCACCGGTATCGGGACGACGCGGACGCTTAGCCCGGGGACGGGCGAGGCGTTCGATTTCGAGCTGGCTGCAGGCAGCGATGCCGTCGGGCCGGGCTACTACCTGGGCTGGAAAGACGGCTCGCCCGCCGCCGACAACGTCGGCGCGATCGGCTACCTGACCGGCGGCGGCACGGTTCGATTTTTGGGCGGCGTGCAAGGCCGCGCGGGCAACGTGTTGGTCAGCTTGTCGCTGCCCGTGGTCCGCACGGACAGCAAACGCTACGCGATCAACGCCGAAGTGGTCAGCGGGGCGATCCTCGAGTTCGATCTGGGGCGGTTCATGGATTACGTTGGCAACCCGGACGCCGTGGGGGCCGCTATCCTGCGGCTCGACGTGCCCGGCGCCGTGGCTCCGCGTCCGGCGCCGACCAATGTCGGCAACCTGACGCCGTCGGGCGGCCACGTCTATTTCACGGGCTACGTCGAGGCGGTGGGGCAAGAGTTGTGGATGACAGACGGCACCGTCGAAGGCACGCAGCTGGTCAAGGACATCCTGCCGGGCGCGGCCGGCTCGGATCCGAGCAACCTGGTCGACGTGGGCGGAATCCTGTATTTCACCGCCAACCAGGGCTATAACAAAATCGAGCTGTGGCGCACCGACGGCAGCGAGGAAGGCACGGAGAAGATCAAGGATCTGACCGTCGAGGAGGTTTCTGAGTTTACGGCCATGCCCGGCGTGGCCGTGTTGATCGGCGCGTTCGACGGCCCGATCACCGGACGGCCGAATGCCAGTTACGATTTCTCGATAACCGGCATCCTGGAAGACGGCAGCACGGTCTCGATTCCCGTCCAGTTGTCGCTGGAGCAAGTGCGGAATAACAACGACTACCTGGTCGCCTCGTTCGACGCCTTTGTGGACGACGTCAACAGCGACTTGTCCAACTGGCTGACGTCCAACGAGTATGCATCCGATGCCATCCGGGCCTTTCGGTCCGGCGACTTGTTCGGCCTGAATGTGAACTCCGGTTTCGTGCAGATCCGCGTCGGCAGTCTCTCGGATCTGGGATTTGGCAAGTTCCAAACGTCCGAGTCCGTGGTCCGTTTGCAGGCGACGAATGCTCCCGCCGCGTTGAATTTCAGTCGCGGACTGAACTTCAACTTGGGCGTGACCTACCTGGGTGGAGAAACCCAGACGCTCGAATTCCGGATGCCGCCCACCAGCGAGAACGAGACGATCGAGGATCTGGTGTACGACATCAATGCGACCCTGGCCGCCCAATTGCCCGAGTATGGCTTGGAGCCCAAGGCCATTGGCGTGGAAGCGGTCATCGGCAAACCTTCCGTGCTGCAATTCGTCGCCGACGTCGATCCCACGATCGTTGGGCTCGTAGCGATCAAAACCACGAGCCTGGGGTTCAACGGCAGCGAAGTGTCCGAGACGGTCGGCCAGATGCTGGGCACCCGGCCTGCACATGGCGACATCGTCACCAGCGGCATCCCGCCGAAGTCGGTTGCCACGCAGCTGGAACTGGTGACCAACGACGGCGGCACGCACGTGCTGTCGGTCCCGCTCCGTTTTTTGACGTTGGAAAACAACACGTCGCTGGACAATCTGGCAACCGACCTGCAAGCCGCTGTCAACACGGCCTTGACGGCCCGCGGCCTGGCCCCGGGCGCCGTGGCGGTCACGCGGTACACGGGCGAGGGCCGCGACACGCTCCGACTGGCGGCGGCAGACGGCAGTGTCAGCCAGATCCGGGTGCTCAGCAGCGCTCTCGGCAGTTTTGCGGCCGGCCAGACGTCCGTGCAAGCCGATGCGAGGCTGTTCTTCAGCGCCGTGGCGGCCGCCAGCGGCTCGGAATTGTGGGTCAGCGACGGTACCACCGCGGGCACGCGCATGCTCGAAGCGGTCCCCGGCGTCTCGGGCATCTCGCCCAACAGCTTGACACCGTTGGGCAGCACGCTGTACTTCGCCGGCTGGAACAGCGCGGCCGGCTACTACTCGCTATGGCGGTACACCGCAGGCGATACCCCTGAAATGGTTCCGGGGCAGACCTTCCGCAGTCCCGGAAACTTGATCGCGGCTGACGGGAAACTCGTCTTCTCGGCTCAGGTCAGCGGTGCGAACTTCGACCGCGAGGTGTACAAGTACGACGCCGGGGCGTTTACCAAGCTGACAACGATTCCCAGCGACAGCACGAATCCCAACGGGCTGACCTGGTTCGACGGCCGACTGGTGTTTTCGGCCCAGGACGCACTCGACGGCAGCACCCTGGACAGCGGACGCGTCGGGCGGGAAGTCTGGCAGGTCCACCTCCAGCCCTCGTACAATCCCTCGGTCATGGCCAACGTCGGCCAACCCGATACGGACCCCACGACCATCTACACGTACCAGATCATCGGTTTCCACAATGCGAACGGATTCCTGGTGCCGATCTACGGATGGGTCCAGACCACGGTCCCGGGCAACGTCAAGGGTTCGTTCCCGCTCGAACTGACGGTCGCCGGGGATCATCTGTACTTTTCCGCCAACGATGGCAGCAGCGGGCGCGAACTGTGGCGCAGCGACGGAGTGACCTCCGAACGCGTGATCGACTTGGCGCCGGGCAGCGCCAGTTCGCACCCGTATTACCTGACTGCCGTGGACACGGCTTCCGGTTCGCGTCTGTTCTTCGTCTCCAGCGGCACGCTGTACGTGACGGACGGAACCGAGGAGAACACGCATGCCGTTCCGGGCACTGCCAATATCTACCCCTACGAATTCTCCGCGGCGGGCGACCGCTTGTTCTTCCAGGCCCAAGGCCGGCTGTGGGTGGCGACCGAGGACGGGGCGACGCGGTTTGACGCGCTGGTCCCACCGCCGTTGCCGCTGACGGTCAGCGTGCTGGCCGGCGAGGGCGACAACCGGCCCACCGAGGAAGATCGCTTGACCCCGGCCGCCTTTTCGCAGACGGTCGGCGTGAGCAGCGATTTGGCCGAGTTCGACGTGACCGACGCGGTCCGCGCCGCGCTGGCCCGCGGCTATACGCGGATCACGGTCCGTGTCGAGAACGCCGCCGGCGACGAAGACCTGGAACTGCTCCTGGCCGGATTGGGCCAGGAGGGCCGCACGGGCTTGGAGGTCATTCCCCGCGTCCGCGGGCTGGTCGCCGATCTGTACACCGAAGACGGGCGGCTGGTGGCCCAGGGCCGCTCGATTATCGACCTGCGCAACTTGGACGGCGATGGCTACTATCTGCGCGTCTACAACCCCCAGGGCCCGGTGCCCGAAGATCTCGACTTCCAGATCGCCATCGACGCACCGTCGCAGGGCTACAGCCATCCCGAATCCGATCGCGATCGCATCTGGGGGAACGAAGGCGAAGATATCCTGGTGGGCAACGAAGGCATCGACCGGCTGTACGGCCAGAGCGGGCGCGACCGGTTCGTGGCCGAGCCGTTTGAGGTCCGCGACTTGGAATACGGCGAGAAGATCGCGCCCCCGGAGGTCAGCGAGCGGTCCGATATCCTGCTGCGGCAGACGGATGCTTTGATCGGCGTCTGGGACGAGCGGCTCCGCATCGCCTTGGCCCGCGCCCTGGGCTATCCAGTCACCCGACGCTATGACAGCAGCGAGTACAATGCGACCTGGGTGATTCACGTGCCGGGCGGCAGCGAACGGACCGACATCCCGCTGGATTCGTGGTCCGAGCCCGCCTGGACGCAGCGCTTCTGGGCCAGTGCGATGGCCGAATTGTCCGAATTGGACGCCAGTAACCAAGGCGTCGGCGATCTGCAGGGGCTGAAGTACGCAATCAACCTGATCACGCTGAATCTGGCGGGCAACTATTTCTGGGACAATCCCTGGGACGAGACGACGCCGTTGCACGAGTTGGTGCCCGGCACGTCGGACTCGGGCGACACCGTCGGCTTCCCCTTCGGGACCGCCGAGCTGCGTAATCTGGCGATCGACTTTAACCGGGGCTTGTTCGACTTGACGGCCCTGCAAGAGCTGTTGAATTTCGAGCGGCTGTCCTTCGATGGGGCCCCGTTCATTAGTGACTATGGGGGGGCCTATGCCTACAGCACCTTCGGCGAACTTGGCGGCGAACCGAATGATCGGTTCGGAGCCGGGGGAACGATCCTGGATCAAGTCGGGCAACTCACTTATCCCGTAGCCGATCCCACCGCGCCGGAACGAGGGCTTGTCTTCCTGAGCCTGGACAATTACGAATCGGGGTTAAGCACGTGGACGTGGGGCGGCACGGCCAGCGGCAGCGGCGTTATCTACATCGGGGAATCGGGACTCTACACGTTTGCCATCAACGATACGAGCTATGGCTATGTGGACGTCGATTGGATGCGCGCGGTCGACGACACGCTGGCAGGCCAGCCGGTCATCGACCCGATCTATTTGGAACAGGGTTGGCACGACATCTACTATTACGTCACCACGACCAGTCCCGTGCTGCGTTACACCCCGCCCGGGCGAATGGACCAGGTGATCCCGGACGGCGCGTTGCGTTACGGGTACGATTTCCAGGGCCGGATTGACGACCTGACGAAGCTGATCGTCCAGGCCGACTTGCAGTACCTCAGTCTTCGCGGCCACGTGATCCGCGATGTGCGGCCGCTGACGAAAATGAACGGCCTGCAAATCCTCGATCTGCAGAACAATTTGATCAGCAACATCGAGGACCTCACCGGCCAGCGTCTGATCGACGATGGGGACGAGGACTTCGAGTTGCTGGACACCTGGCAGACGAACCTGCAGGCGTATCCGCCGGCCTTCGAGGACGATTACCATTTCCGCGAGGGAGTGAGCGACGACAACGCCGCCAAGTGGACGTTCCGCGACCTCGATCCGGGCGAGTACGAGGTGCTGGTCACCTGGCCGTCGGCGTTTACGCGCACCGAGCAGGCGAAGTACTTCGTCCGCGGGTCGAACACGGCGGTGGTGACGGAGTTGGGCGAGGACTTGTTCCAGCCGCTCAGTTCGCCGCTGGGGCCGAAGCCGTGGGCTGGCGTGCGGACGGTGGTGATCGACACGGACACGCTGACGATCACCGGCGACGACAGCGATCCTTGGGCGTTCTACGGCACGCCGTTCGTCGTCGATACGCTCGGCGATTTGGCCCGCTTCTATGTGCTGGGTGACTTGCACATCGGCGGCGACGAGATTCACGTGGTCGGCTCGCGCGCTTTGTCCATCCAGGTGGGCAACGACGTGATCATCGATCCCGACGCCAAGTTCCACTTGTCGGCCTCCGGCCCGACCTCCGGCCCGGGCGGCGGTGCGGGCGGCACAGGCGGCGTGGGAGGAAGTGGCGGCGATGGGGGAGCCAACGGCATCATCTTCGTACCGGTCGACGATGGCGGTCCGCTGATATTTGTCCCGGTCGACGTGGGCGGCGCACCGGGCAACGGCGGTGTGGGCGGCGCCGGAGGCGGCTCGTTCTGGTTCGGCAGCAGCGGCCAGCCGGGCACGCCGGGCGTGAACGGCGGTGCGGGACGTTCGGGCGATTGGGGCGGCTGGGGAATGCCGGGCGAGCCCGGAGCGGGCGGTTATAACAACGC
>Ga0351919_10239_pt1 | contig 13890 bp, 4 predicted proteins | sample TotcelHT113001N6_FD_206845 | JGI IMG/M metagenome (GOLD analysis project Ga0351919, IMG submission 206845) | Enriched cells from coal bed in the Powder River Basin, Montana, United States - Total cells T11 rep1 HSBNCT.T11.300.1.N6 ...
CGCCAGTTTCGCGGGCACCATGATTTTGTCACCTCGGTGGGTGTCTCGCGGGACTTGCGGTTCCTGGCGTCCGGTTCGGCGGATGGGACGATCCGCGTATGGAGTCTGGACGGCTTGGCGGAAGGGCAAGAGGTTTCGGGTCGCTGGGGCGCTGAATTCGCCGTTCAGGATGACGTGCTGCGCGTCAGCTCGTTGCGGCCCGCCGGACCGTTATTCCGGCGCGGTGTGCGGACGGGTGACGTCGTGACCGAGATCGGCTGGCCCGCGGAAGGAGAAACGCAGAGTGAAAAGCGGCCCGCCGAAATCTTAAACCGCTTGCGGGACTTGCCCGAGATGTCGCAGGTGGTCTTTCATTGCCGCCGCGACCGCAATCTGCGGCCGGTGTTTCAGCTGGTGCCGGCCTGGCAGCCGATGGCGACGTTGTTCGTGGATACCAATCGAGAATGGGCCTTCTGGACGCCCGAAGGCTACTACGACGCCTCGGCCAACGGGCACACGCTATTCGGCTGGCAGATGAATCGCGGGCTGCAGCAGTTGCCTGATTTTTATCGGGCGGATCAGTACGTCAAGACGCTGGAGCGGCCCGAAGTGCTGCAGCGGTTATTGCCGGCGGGCGATCTGGACGAGGCGCTGCGGCAGGCTGCGGTCCAGCCCCCGGCCGAGACGCAGGAGATCTTGTCCCGGCACATCGCCGCGACCCCGGTCATCGAAATCGTCTCGCCGCGGGCCGGCGAGTTGATTCGGGAGGGCGTGACCAAAGTCACGGCCCGGATCCAGGTGCCGGCGCCGGGAGTGCTGGTCCGGGCCCGGCTGTTTGCCAACGGCGTCGTCGCGCCGCAGCATCGGTTAGTGCGGGAGCAAGCCGTGGCGGGCGGCGTGGAGCGGATCTACGAATGGTCCGTGCGGTTGCCCAACGACCCCCAGAACCTCATCCAGCTTGTCGCGGGCACCGATGCGCCCGTCGCGGCCATGGGCAACCTGTTGGTCGAGCGGCCCGACCCGGCCGTGGCCGAGCGGCTGCCGCAGCTGTCGATCATCGCCGTGGGCGTCAATCGCTACGCGGATCCCGCCATCGCCACGCTCGATTATTCGCGGGCGGATGCCGAGGCGATCCTGCGGACGTTCCGCGATGGCGCCGGCGAACTGTACACCGTAAAGCAGTCCCTGCTGCTGGCCAACGAAGAAGTCACGCGCCAGCGGTGGCAGAAGGCGATGCAGAATTTGAAGGAGTCCTTGGCGGAAAATGTCTTGCCAGACGACTTGATCGTCCTCTTCCTGGCCGGCCACGGAGTGCTGGACCCGAAGACCGAACGTTACTATTTTGTGGGTTACGATCTGCAGGTCGCGGATTACCTGGAAGGCCGCTTGACCGCCGGGATTTCCTGGGAGGATTTTCATCCCATCAACGACATTCCGTGCCGCAAGCTGATCGTGCTGGACACGTGCCACAGCGGCGCGATGCAGCCGCTGAGTACGCGAAGCCTCAAGGCGGCGGTCCGCGCGGCACAGGAGGATGTCTTTCTTTCGCTGACCGCGTCCGCCGGGAACGAACAATCGGAGGAAGACGAGCAGTGGGGGCATGGCGCGTTCACCAAATCGCTGCTGGAGGCGCTCGACGGCCGGGCGGACACGTCCGGCGACGGCTTCGTCACGCTCCGCGAACTGTTCCGCTATGCGCAGGATGCGGTGCCGAAGCTGACCGAAGGCCGGCAGAATCCCACGGCGGCGCCGGAAGAATTACTGCCGCTGATTTCGCTTCCTTTAGCCCGGCGAAAGTGAGTCCGCCATGTCAGGGCAAGAACCGCATTCGGCGGCGGGCAAGCCGGGCGGCTGGCGAAGCCGTAAAGCTCCGGCGGCATCCGGGTGGTCCGCCGCGGCCAAGGGCGCCGGTTGGGCACAGCAGCCGGACCGGTCGGCGGAATCCGCGACGCGCTGGCATCGAGTCAAAGTCGGCCTATGGCTGTTGCTGGCCATCGCACTGATCGCCGGGTTCCTCGTGTACCTGATGTACCGGCCGATGCGAACGCCGCTGTTGATGGCGGCGGTTACCCGCTATGCGCCGCCGTGGCCGCCGAACGCTTGGGCCCAGGAAGACCTTCAGGAGTTGACCGTGCTCGACCGGCGGGAGGTCGCCAACTGTGTCCCAATCGCCTGGGAATCGCACGATGCCGGTCTGCGGCAACTCCGCAGTCAATTGGACGCCGTCCGGCCCGGCGGTCCCGGCAGGAACGTCGTGATCGTCTATCTCAGCATGCATGGCGCGGTGGACGCTCAAGGCCGGCCGTGCCTTGTTCCGCCCGGCACCGCGGCCGACGATCGGGACTGGCTCCCGGTTCGCGAGCTGCTGCAGTCGTTGTTCCTGGAAGACCGTCCCGGCCGTGTGCCGGACCAGGTCCGCAAACTATTGATCCTCGACGCCGGCCGGATCGGCAGTAACTGGGGCGCAGGAATCCTATACAACGCCTTCGCCGAACGGTTGCCGGAGGTGCTGGGCGATCTCAAGGTGCCGAACTTGGCGGTGCTGAATTCCACGAGTCCCGGCCAAACCGCCTGGGCATCGCCGGATCTGGGCGGTTCCGTGTTCGGCCATTTCTTGTCCCGCGCGATGCAAGGCGCGGCCGACGTCGAGCAGGGAAACGACGACGGCAAGGTCTCGTTGCAGGAGTTGTCTCGGTTCCTGGCGGCCCACGTCCGGCAATGGACCTTGGAGAACCGTGCCGACGTCCAGACCCCCATGTTGCTTCCCGCCGATCTTGACATGGAACTTGTCTACGCACGGCCCGCGGCGCGCGCAGACTCGAGTCCCACGTCCTCCGCCTCCGATCCTCGCTGGGACGACGTCGCCCGGCTGTGGCTCCGCCATCACGAGCTGGCCCGTTCTCATCCCTATCGCCAGAGCCTGTCGGCGTGGGAGACCTTTCAGCACAAGCTGCTGCGGCTGGAACAACTGACGCTGGCCGGCGCGGCCTACGAGGATGAATTCCGTCAGACCAAGACCGACCTGGCCGTCTTGGCCGATCGCTTGGCCGCTTTGACCGCGCCGCGGCGGTTGCCGGCGTACACGCTGCCGTTGGCTGCTCGCTTTGGTTGGTGGGGCGAGGAGGAAGCGGAACGTGTGGAACAACAATCGCCATGGAGCGAAGCTGAGCCGCCCGAGGCCGCGCCGGCAGCTCCACAAAGCGAGCCCCCATCCGGCGCTCAAGGTGCGGCTCCGGGCGATGAGGCAAAAGAGGCAACACCTGCAGCGCGCAAGGAGGCCGCGCGCAAAGAGGCCGCTGCCGATCCGCCGTCGGCACAAGCCGCTGCCGGGAATTCCAGCGTGAAAGAAGCGCTCGCCGCACCGGCGGGAAATCCTGCCACGCCCGCCAAACCGGGCGCCACTGCGGGGGCCGCCGCGGCGCAGCCCGACGCCTCCTCCAAGACGGTCCAGTACGATTACTATCCGGCCGCCGCCGCAGCATGGACGTGGTGCCTGGACGACGCCACCCGGCAGCGTCTCGAGCGCGTGTTGGAGTTTCTATCCGATACCACCGGGCGGCCGGCAGTGGATGTCGCCGAAATCCAATTCTTGCGAATCCTTTCCGAGCAACTGGACTGGCCGGCCGCGGCCGCCCACGTCACGGATGCCTTGTTCGTCCGACGTTGGGCCAGCAACGCCGGTGCGCCGGCCGAGCCACAGATCCAGTATCTGATCTGGCCGCTGGTCGATCGCGCCGATGCGGCGCGGCGGCGGGGCGATGACGCGCTGCTGGTGGGAACACCCGCTGCTTTGGCTGAGGCCGATACGTATTGGACCGAGGCGGTCGGCGGCGAGGAAGACGCGGCCGGATACCGCCGGGCTGTTCGAACGGCGGATCGAGCCGCCGCTGCCGTGGCCCTGCGCGACCGCGCGTGGACGGAAATCCCGGGCACCGCTCAATGGGCGCTCAGCGGCTCGCGGCACGGGAAGAGCGCCGAACAGGGCAGCCTGCGCGAACTAGTGCTCGGCGCGCATGCGCTAGGTGCCGAGATCGAACGGGCGATCCAAAAGGGCGGCATCACCGACGAACTGGCTGCGGCCCAAACGCAACTCGAGGCCGAACTGGCCGTGTGGGAAAAGACGCTGGCCGATGAAAACTATCGCTTACGGGCGATGGCGGGGGATGATCAAAGCACGTTGCGAGCGATCGAGGACTTGTTGTCCGTGGCGTTGGTCAGTGGTGAAGACCGCAACCGGCTGCGGGACAAGTACCTGCGGATTGCCCGCGCGCTGTGGACGGCGACCGGGGGCGGGGCCACCAAGGTGGCCGAACATGTTGCCGCAGGGACGACGGACGCCGGCCCGCGGCCGCTGGATCCGCTGCTGCCCTCGCGCGAACATCTCGCGGTGACGATCCTCGACCGCTCGTGGCTGGAATCCGGACAGGCAGCAGGCGAGGGCGGGGCCGCATCGGACAATGCTCGCTCCGCTCCTGCTTCCGCGGACGTCGTGGTATCTCGCGAAGAGCAAATCAAGCTGCTGACAGCTCAAGGCGCGACGGTTCGCAGCTTGCTCGCGACGATCCGAACCGCGGCATCGACGTATCTGACAACGACTCAACAGGCGGTGGAACGATCGGAATCGTCGCCCCAGCCGGCGGCGATCGTGCGTGCCGGAGCCAGCCAGGCGGATCGGCTGGTCCGAGCCGCCGCGGGGTTGTTGGGACGATCCTTGTGGACGGATTCTCGCGACGACCCCAGCCGGCAGCTCGCCGAGTTGGACCTGCGGTATCTGTTAGGCTGGCAAGCTCGCCGTTCGCTGGAGGATTTCTGGGGGTCGGCCTCGGACGCCGCGCCGCCCTATTTCCAGACCGTTGTGGGAGCGTACTTGACGGCCGCGCGCGACGTGGGCCAGCCGTTGGGGGCTTCCTCGGGGGAGGAAAACCGTCTGGCCGAGCAGACCGAGCGGCTTGTGCAGGCGGCGGCACAAGGGATCCACACCACGTCGCCGGACCTGCTGGTTGACGCCATCGAGACGTACCTTGTCCAAACGACGTCGGCGGCCCTGGCCGAGAACTTGCCCGCCGGCGTGTCCGCCTTTGCCGTCCGCTTTGTCGACGGCGAGACCGTGCCTCTGGCGCGGCCGGACCAGCTCGACTCGCCGCTGGGCCGCCTGAACTTGGCCGTCGGGGCGGATTTCACATCGGAGCAGCTCCGCTACGCGATCCGCAACCGCGCGGACTTAGCGCAAACTCGGAGCCTGCAAACGGCCGTCTTCTACCGCGGCCACGGGTGGCAAGATGAGTTCTTTGTCCAGCCGGCCCACGGTCTGGAGATCGTCTACGAGCCGCCCCGGTATCCCCCGCCGACCGTCACCGTGTTCGGCCAAGCGCGCCAACAGGCCTCCGTCGTGTTTATTCTGGATTGCTCCGGCAGCATGATGCGCCGGCTGGGCGGCATCGAAACGCAAGGCCGGCTGATCGATTTGGCGCGTGGCACCTTGGAAGCCATCCTGTTGCGGCTGATCGGTCCTGACGACCCGTTTCGGGTCGGCGTGCTGGTGTACGGTCACCGCTGCGGCTGGAATCCCGCCCCGGGACGGCACCACGAGTTGGTGGTTCCCGATCCGGTGCGTCCCGGCCGGTTCCTGTCGGCGCCGCCCGACTTTGCTCTGCACCCCAACGCCGATGTCGAGGCGTTGTTGCCGTTGGGTGCATTTTCGGACCGGGTGCGTCGAGAACTCGAGCCCCGTCTCGACGCGCTGTCGGCGATGGGCCAAACGCCGTTGTATCTGGCGATCACCCAGGCGATCGAAGCGATTCGCCACGAGCCGCAAAAAAATCGTCTGCACGTCGTCGCCATCACGGACGGATTCAATGATCAGACGAGCGGCGGTCCAGCCGGGTCGCGCAAGTTTCGCAAGGACGTCGAAGACGTGTTGGATACCCTGGGCGACCGGAGCGTCCAGCTGGACATCGTCGGATTCGATCTCGTGGCCAAGACGCCCGACGAACAGGCCGGCCAGCGGGACGTGATCGCTTTGGCAACGCGAACCGGCGGGGCCTTCCATTCGGCGGCGGATCCCAGTTCGCTGCTGACCGCCTTGGAGAAGTCGCTGGGACTGGTGCAGTACACCGTGCAGCCGGTCGCGGCGCGTCCGGGAGCCGTACCGGCGCCGACCGCGCCCGTGGAGTTGGGACGTTCCGTGACCGTCGACCAGCCGCCGGGAGTCAAGCGGGAGTATCGCGTCGCGCTCGTCGCTCCGGAACGGCCGGCGGCGACTAACGTCGTCTTGGAGGGTGGAGAAGCCATCGAACTCTTCCTGATAGCCGATCCGCAGCGGCGGGAACGCCGTCTCGCGCATGGCCGCTATGATCGGGACTTGCGGGCCTCGGCCGACAACGCAAGCGATCCGCTCGTTCCGGGCCGGCGATTCTTCCTGGGGGCGCATCTGCCGGAACGGCTGGGCCGCGCGGTCCGCTTTCCGGTATCCATCCAGAATGCCGACGCCGAGCAGTTCAGTCCGCGGCCCGTCGAAGCGTGGGCGGAAATCCGGCCGCGGAGGCCCGACCGCTCGCTCGGCCCCGCGTACTCGTTTTACGATTTGACTTTCGAAGCCGACCGGCCGGTGCCGGTGTTGAGCTGCCTGGCGCCGGACTGGCCGGAGAATGCGGCCGCGGCCGCGATTCGCGTGTGGTTCAAGATGTCTCGGACCGAGCCCGATCACGCGGTGCCGTTGGAGCGGTTTGCGGAGCAGGCCGTCGTGTTGAAATCGGCCCCTGACGTGCGGTTCTCACTGGAACTCCAGCGCCGCGAGAAACCCGAAGACCCGCACCAGGTGATCTTGATCGAGCGTCATCCGCCGGGTTCGGGCCTGGATGCCGCCAAGGTTGAGATGTGGCCGCCGCCCGAGCGAACGGTCCACCGGTACAGCTTCGAGACGGCCACCGTCCGCCACACGTTCGTGTATGGCGCCGCGGCGGGCGGACAGATGCGGGACGCGCGGGTGCTGGTCACGTCCCGGCAGCGATTGACCGAAGGCGCCGTCGCGCCGGCCGAACCGTTGGAAGTTACGATCCCTCGCGCCGCCGTGCCGCTGGGGCGGTGAGGGCTCGCGCTGGTCCTTGCCCTCGTCGGGCCAACCGTCTACGCTGAAAAGGGAGGCGAAGCGGCCGTTAACGCGAGAACGTAAGTCTCGGAGAAGACGCTCATGAAGCGCACGTATGCTGCCGGCGAAGAGCCGGTGCCGGGTTCCGGCTATCGGCTCACCGAATTCTTGGGACGGGGAGGGTTCGGCGAAGTCTGGAAGGCGGTCGGACCGGGCGGAACCGAAGTGGCCGTGAAAATGATCCCCCTGGGCGGCATGGAGGGACGCAAAGAGTTCCGCGCGCTGCAGCTGGTCAAACGGATTCGGCATCCCAACCTGGTCCCCACGATCGCCTTCTGGGTGCGGGACGACAGTGGGACGACGCTGGATGATGCGGTGGTTTCGCAGCTTGACCTGCGGGCGCCGACGATCGACGAGAATGGATTCAGGGCTACCGCGGCCGTACCGGCGGCCGCCGGCTCGCAAGCGGTCGAGTTGATCATCGTTATGGGCCTCGGCGATGTCAGCCTGTACGACCGGCTCCAGCAATGCCAGGCAGCCGGCGAGAAAGGCATCCCGGCCGACGAGCTACTGCACTACATGGACGGGGCGGCTGCGGCGATCGATTACTTGAACCGTCCCGTCCACGACTTGGGCAGCGGGCCGGTGGCGATCCAGCACTGCGATATCAAACCGCACAACATTATGATTGTGGGTGGGGCGGCTCAACTGTGCGATTTTGGGCTGGCGCGGGCGATCGGCTCGGTGCGCATGACCACCGCCTTGGCCGCCACGCTCGCCTATGCCGCGCCGGAATGCCTGCAAACCGGCAAGCCCAGCGGCGCGAGCGATCAATACTCGTTGGCGATGACTTACTACGAGCTGCGGACGGGCCAGCTGCCGTATTCGGACGCTACGTACGGCGCCGTGATGTCCGCCGTGATGCAGGGCGACCTCGATTTCTCCGCGGCGTCGCAGGCCGAACAGGCGGTCTTGCGCCGCGCTACCTTGCTGGACCCGGCGGCCCGTTTCCCCTCGGCGACGGAAATGGTTCGCTGCTTGAGGGCCGCTTGCAAGGGGGAACCGGACGGGCTCGCATCGGCCCCGATACCGCGGCGTTCTGTCGGCGGCCGCCTGCTGACGACGGCTCTGCTGTTGGCGCTGGCCGCGGCGGCAGTGTACGGCGGATGGCGGTTCCAGGCGAATCGGCCACCAGCGTCTCGACCACTCCGCGAGCGGCAGGAAGAAGTGGTTATGCACACTCCGCCGACGGAGGAGAGGCCGGTCGTCGCAGAGCCGCCGAAAGTGGACGACGTCCCCTCGCCGAAACCACCATCCATGGATCCAGCGGACTCGCACCTGACGCTGGGAACAGCGCATCTGATGGAGGGCCGCTATGACGAGGCAATCGCCGAACTGCAGCTGGCGGCCGTTGCCGACCCCGGCGACGTGAGAATCTTCAGCCGCTTGGGAAGCGCGTGGTTCCGGAAAGACCAGCCGGAACAGGCCGTCGACGCCTTTTCCAAGGCCATCGCGATTGAGCCTGACGCGGTGGACTACGTCACGCGCGGCCGGGCGTACTTGGACCTGGAACGTTACGAAGACGCCCACCGCGATTTCAGCACCGCGATTCAGTTAGATCCTCGTCACGCCACCGCCTACTTTTTCCGGGCGGATGGCCTGTTGCGCCAAGAGCGATTGGAAGAGGCGGTGGCGGATTTCAGCCAAGCGATCGAACTGGGGGCGCATCAGGAAATAGATTTCTCGCCGGCCAACGCGTACCTGTTCCGCGGCTACGCCGTCATGGCCTTGGGCCGCTTGGATCAGGCCGCGGCGGATTTCTCGCAAGCGATTGCGCGCCGGGACCCAACCGAGGCGGCGGACGACTACCGGATCCGCGCAGAATGCCACGAGGCCCAGGAGAAGACAACGGCGGCCCAGTACGACCGGCAAATCGCCGGCCTGCTGGATGCCGTCCACGAGCGCCCCGAGGACACGGCGCCCTTGCGGGACGCGGCGATCTTGCTCGCGACCTGTCCGTTGCCAGCAATCCGCAACGGAGATCACGCCGTGACGCTGGCCCGGCGGGCGGTTGAACTGTCCGGCGGGAAAGATGCCGCGTGCCTGGATGCGCTGGCCGCGGCTTACGCCGAATCGGGCGACTTTGGCGAAGCCGTCCGCCAGGAAAAAGAAGCGGTGCAATTGGCGCCCGACGCTTCCAGCCGCAGCCAATACCAGTCGCGGCTGGAACACTATCAAGCGGGCAAGACCTATTGGTCCAAGCCGTCCGCTCCCTGACTGTGCGGCGCCATTTAGACGATTCGCTGAGCCGTAACTGTCCGCTTAGAGACAAGTTAGGCCACCTCCGAGCTTGTCTCGCTTGTCTCGGTGGAGCCCGTGATTTTGCACCAGCTACGCCTCTGCAGACGCCATTTCTGGGGCTTGTGGTAGTGCATAATTACCGCTCCACCGACGCGAGGTTACGCGCGGTCGGCGGAGACGGAAGTGCTTGAGCCCGCAGCCTCGCCCTCCCTCGCGGAGCGGTGCTAGCTTGTTTTCTTGATACATCTTATTCATGGTGGCCCCGTACTGCGCCGAAGAAAGTTACGTGATGGTAGGGGTTATGACGATTCGCCCGTCTCGAGCGTCGCCGCGCGGAAGCCGGAGATCTTGCCTGGAGGTTCCGCAGACGCGAGATTCGTCACGTGCAAAGGGGAGCCAAAACGATGAGATTCGGGCTAGCCGCCGGCTTGGTGGTGGAATTGACGATTTTTTTCGCCTGCGCCGAAACGTTTGCCGCAGAGACTCCAGCGCCGCCCGCGGCGGCGACGGTTCCGCCGACGCTTTGGAGCTTTCTGGGGCTCAAGCAATGCGCCGACAAATGCAAGCAACATGTCGTCGTTCACAAGGAAAAGAAAGTCGAAAAGCAGGCGTTGCAAGGGGGCCATCATGCCTGTCTCAAGCGTCTGTTCGGCCATCATTGTCCCTGCGCGTGCGGCCAATGCGAACTGCTGAAGAAGAAGCCACCGGTAAAGCCGCTGGCGGATCCTGCCAATAGGGAGTCGCAAAATCCGGCCATCAAGGCGGCGGCCGAAATCAAGACGGAGGAAGACCTGGCCCCCCAGAAAATCAAAGCCATTCGTTATCTGGCGACCATCGGCTGCGGCTGCTATCCGCAGGTCAAGCCTGCGTTGTTGGCGGCGCTGGACGATTGTACCGAAGAGGTTCGATACGAGGCGGCCTTGGCATTCTGGAGATCGGCCGGAAATCCGTGTACGGTGTGTAATTCCAGCACGTGCTGCGATCCCGAGGTGCGTGAAAAGTTGCGAGATTTGGCCGGTGGCACCGACGAACACGACTGTTGGAAGGAGCCTTCATCGCGCGTCCGATCCGCGGCCTCCGGTGCGCTGAACCGGTGTGAAATGATCGCTCCCCCGGAACTCGTTCCTGAGGAAGAGCCCAGGGAGTTGCCGTCGCCGGAAATGGCGCCGCTCGAGAATACCTCCGAGGCGGCGGCCCTCGAATCCGAATCGGCAACGCTGATCGCCGTCGGGCCGCCCGTCGGAGTCATCCGCGTCTTTGGCGGCCCCTCGGATGATCCGCACGCCTCGGCACCGGCACGGTTGGACGAAGTCCCGGGGATCGAACGCGCGATCCCCGCCACCGCCCGTCATGAACGCCGTTCCGATGGCATCCCCGCGCTCGCCGTAGGCCGGTCCAAGGCAATCGGCTCCGGGACAGCGCAACGTCCGAGCCCGGATTCCCAACAGAAGCCGGGCATCGACAAACCTCTCGAAGAAGCAGAATCCGAGCTGCCGTGGGATGAAGGCGCTTTGCCGGGCGAAGTCCCGCCGTCCGAGGATCTGATGGCACCCTCGCCGCTGGATCTGGCCGGTACGTTCGGAGCGGCGCCGGGCCCGCACTCGGCCGCGCCGTACATGATCGGCGATTTCTTCGGAGGCACCGCCTGTCAGGCCACCATCGTCCGCACCTTCACCTTTAACGACCTGCTGTTCGAAACGGATTCGGTTGACGGCTTCTATACCGTCTTGCAGGATCAAGACGAAACGCGCGTGGCCCGGCACACTCAATTTCCCCAGGAGGGGCCAGTGCCAATCGTCGGCGTCAACGATGCGTCCGCTCAGTTGGGCGGAGCCCCGTTGGAAGCTGTACCCGCTGGCGGGACGTTTCTGGACGGTGTCACGACTTTTCAAGGTGACGACTCGGATTTCTTAACGTCTCAATTCCAGATGGGGTACGCGGTGGCGGTCGCCAGTCCAGGCACGGGCGGAGGGGTGGGACGCATGAAAATCGCCGACAACACCAGCCCCATGCCCCGCGACCGCTTGATTTTCGACTATAGCTATTTCGACAACGTCCCGTTGGTACCCGGCGGCGTCGGCATCAATCGTTTCAAATTGGGGATCGAGAAGACGTTTTTGGACGGCGACATGTCGTTCGAGGTGAAAGCGCCGATGGCGTCCACCGTGAGCAGCACCGTGGTGCAGGGCGCTGAGCCCGACCAGCACAGCGGCGAGTTCGGCAATCTGGCGCTTGCGGTCAAGATGCTGTTGCGGCGCACCGAGACGTGGGCCGTTTCCGGCGGGCTGCAAGTCGGCCTGCCCACGGCGGACGATACGCGCGTCGTGCTGCCGGACGGCACGCCGCTGCTGGCGATTCGCAACAGCGCCGTCCACCTGGCACCGTTCCTGGGAGCATTGTGGACTCCCAACGAGCGGCTGTTTTCCCACGGGTTCGTGCAGGGTGACTTTGCAACCCGCGGCAACGCCGTACTGATCAACGACAACGGTGTGAATCTCTCCGAAATCGGCCGCTTGAACGATGCCAGCCTGCTGACGGTGGACTGGGGCATCGGATACTGGGCCATGCGGAACTCTTGTCGGCAGCGTCCCCTGACGGGACTGGCCTGGACGGCCGAGTTGCATTGGACCCGCTCGCTGCAGAATGCCGACACCGTCGAGTCGGGACCATGGTCGATTAACTGCGCAGAGAGTGCGGCCGGCGGCGCCGGCGACGGGGAAATCGACGTGCTCAACTTGACGCTGGGCTGCCATGCGGTGTGGCGCGAGAAGACGCTCGTCACCGGCGGTTACGCGCTGCCGCTGTACGCCGGCAGCGGCGATCCGTTTGACGGCGAGTTCCGCGTGATGGTCAATCACCATTTCGGGCCGCTGAACCGACCGCGACAATTTTTCTAGTCGACCTGTCCGTCGATCCGCGAACACCTTCTGGAGTCAGGCCATGCAACGCCTCACCCGCCGTTCCTTCTTGAAAAAGTCCACGCTCGCCATGAGCGCAGCAGCGATGCTGGCCCCGCACGCCCGCGTGCTGGGCGCGAACGACGACCTCCGCTTGGCCGTGGTCGGGTTCCGCGGTCAAGGCGGGTTGCATCTGCGGCTGTTGCGCGAATTGGCCGGGGTTCGCGTCGTCGCTTTGTGCGACGCCGATCGCAGCGTCCTGGAACGCGGCGTGGCCGAGGCCGGTCGGCTGGGCCAGCCGGTCGAAGGTTATGCCGATGTCCGCAAGCTGCTGGAAGACAAGAACATCGATGCGATCACCACGGCGACTCCCGATCACTGGCATTGCCTGGTGACCGTGTGGGCCTGTCAGGCAGGCAAAGACGTCTACGTGGAAAAACCGCTGTCACACAATATTTTTGAGGGGCGCCAGAGCGTCGAGGCGGCGGCGAAATACAAACGCATCGTCCAGTGGGGCAACCAGGGACATGGTCATCGTACCGGTCCGATGCACCTGGAGCGAGAAAAATTGGGCAAGATCCGCGTCGTGTGGACCTCGCTGAACCGGATGCGACAGAGCATCGGCAAGGTGACCGAGCCGCAGTCCGCACCCGCGTCGCTCGATTACGACCTGTGGACCGGCCCGGCGCCGCTGCAGCCGCTGCGGCGGCGCAACCTGCACTACGATTGGCACTGGGTCTGGCCGACCGGCACGGGCGAGATTGGCAACAACGGCATCTATCCGCTCGACGCCGCGCGGCTGCAATTGGGCCTGAACACCCTGCCGCGCCGGGTGATGAGTCTGGGCGGGCGTTTCCTGTTCGACGACGACGGCGAAACGCCCAACACGCAGATCGCCTTGTTTCAATACGACCCCGGGCCGCTGGTAATCTTCGAAGTTCGCAACCTTCCGTCCGAGCAAGGCCCCAAAACAATCGGCGCCAAGTCGCGGTACGAGCAAGGAGATGCCGGACTGCCGGGCACGGTCGGGCCCGAAGGCGATCGCGGCGGCTTCAGTAGCCATAAAGGCCACCTGTTCAATTTCGTCTCCGCGGTCCGCAGTCGCCGGGAAAGCGACTTGCGTGCGCCGCTGATCGAAGGCCATCTCTCCAGCGCGTTGGTTCACATGGCAAACATCTCTTACCGCTTGGGGACGCCTCGTTCGGTAGCGGCGGCCCGCGAAGCGATCCAAGACCAAGGCCCGGAAGCCGTCGAGGTGTTCGACGGCTTCCGCGAGCACCTGGCGGTCAACGGCGTGGATTTTTCGCAGACCCAAGTGGTCGTGGGACCGTGGCTGGAGATGGACCCCCAAACGGAACGCTTCGTGGGCGGTTCAGACATGGTGGACCAAGCGAACGCCTTGGCCCGCGGTCGGTACCGCCCGCCCTTTGTGGTGCCGGAAGCCGTCTGAACCGGGGGGCGAGACCGCTTGACGTCGCTTACGTGTGTTTCCCAACCACAACGCCCGAAGCACGACGTCGAATAAAAGAGTCCGGACCGCCCAATTTTGTACTGCTGGAACATGACGATTTTTGTTCCCCACTGGCCGGTCCGCTTTGTTGGGAGTGCGGTGGCTTGACGCCGCTT
>Ga0351919_10240_pt1 | contig 13843 bp, 14 predicted proteins | sample TotcelHT113001N6_FD_206845 | JGI IMG/M metagenome (GOLD analysis project Ga0351919, IMG submission 206845) | Enriched cells from coal bed in the Powder River Basin, Montana, United States - Total cells T11 rep1 HSBNCT.T11.300.1.N6 ...
TGGAGTCAGTGGAGGAAGGCAACATGGCAGGCATCTATTCACCAACGGGACGACGAATCGAGGTTCGGCAAATCTGTCGATTGCCCCAACTTCGACTTCCGGTCGTCCACGCCATCGGCTCGCCGGAAGTCGCACCAGTCCTTTGGCTCTTGTTGCCCAGTCATCTGATCCTCGGTGGGGTCTCGATGCCTGCGGACACCTATAGGGGCATTGCCCATGACCGAAGTCAAACGGGGCTTCCCGGCAAGAAAGGACACCGGCTTGTAACCCATCGCTCAACGAGTCTGAGACTAACGGGAGAAGGCGAAATGGCGGGTGCATGTATCCAGCGGAACAAAGTACCGGGGCTTGGCAGCGGCGTCGATTGCCCCAACTTCAGAATCCCGACGCTAAACGCACGGGTTTTCGCAAGTCAATGCCGCCATTTAAGTTCCAGTGCGAGTCACCGGATTTTCGACGGGTCCAGGGAAGTCTGGACACCGTCTACGGCATCAACGCTTGACCGAAGTCAAGCTTGACTCCCCGCAAGGGGAAATAGTGGCAACCTTTACCTTTTGTATCCTCGGAGAATTCGCATGAAGAAGACTACTGTGCTTGATTCCAAGAAATGCCTTAGCCGAAAGGAACAGGACAACCTCGACTCGTTGTCGAGCCTGCCCAGCAAGGCCGTCAGCCGTTGTGCCGATGTGCTGCACAACGACTACTTCCGGTATCACCGAGGGACCATGATCCTCAACGGCTACAAGCTGGTGTTTGGCAACGACGGCTTCAACCCGGATGGTTCTGAAGACGACATCCGCAGCCGCCTTGAGGTGGTCAAGGTGGTCCAGGCCATCGAACGGATCAACAAGTTCTGGGGTTGCGAGGTCTTCAAGATCACCGGTTTCGGTCTGTCGGAGGACCGCTACACATGGGCTCTCCGAGTCGAGACCGGTTACTTTGATTGGGGTAGCGTCCTCGAAGCCGCTGTCTGGGACAGTTGGTTCAGAGCGACCGGCCTCGCCCCCGAGAACCACCCCTTCCCCAACCGGCTGCGGCAAGAGATCCGCCAGATGTTCTTCCGGCACGCCGCATAGGCCGAGCTAGTCGGCCACTCTCCTGCGGCTAACCCCCTGCTTCGATTTTTCCACCGGCCTGCCGGGAACGCTCGGAGTCTGCATTGAGGGCGGCACTCCCGGCAGGCCCGGCTGGCCCTTTCCCCAACCCCATACGCTCCCAAGGAAACCGAAACATGAACACAACGACGAACACGAACGCCACCGTCAAGCTTTATCACTTCACTGCCCTGATGCACCTCCCTGCCATCCTCCGTGAAGGCATCCGGCGGGGCGAAGTGCCGGTGACCCCGTATACGCCGCCTGCCAAGCTACATGCAGCGAACCTGACCACGAATCCCAATCCGACAGACCAAAGGTGCTGGTGCCGGGGCATCCTGAACAAGACGAAGATCCGGCTGACGGTCGAGGTCCACAGCGACAAGCTGACCTCGTTCCGGCAAGTCCAAAAGAAGTACCGGATGAGGAGCAAGTGGGTAAAGGCACTTGATCCATCCTATGAACGGCGGCATTGGTTCTTTGCCTTCGGCGGCGTGTCGGTGCAACAAATCGCCAAGGTCGAGATCTTCGACGATGGTGTGTACCGTGAACTTGCCCCAGACGAACTGCGTGCGTTGGTGGACCGGATTGAGGAAGAGCGTAAAAGGGTCTTCCGATTTCAATTGGTCACTTCCGGTCGTCGTGCGGGTCACGTTGATCCTCATTTCAAGGACGGCCATCAGGACAGTTGGCTACTCGATGGCGAACTGCTGTTGATCGCCCGCCTAGTCGCAGCCCCCTGAGCGGGGGTCGCCAATGGTCCTCGACTGACCACCAGCAATCGTCACCCAGGCTCTTTTTGATTTCCCGTGCTTCCAAGTAAACCAGACTGCCGGGACCGCTCGGAGTCTGCCTTCACGGCGGCACTCCCGGCAGGCCGGTCGATCCTACACCCCTTTATCCAACGAGACTATACACATGAACGACTCCATCGCCTTCCCATCCGACGACCAGCAACTCGTCCAAGAATTCGAACGCAAGCTCCAGATCATCCGAGACCGGGTGTCCTCGGTGGCCCACAACTATCACACCGGCTGCTACCTCGTCGGCCGCCCCGGCACATCCAAGACCTACACCGTCGTGGAGGAACTTGGACGGATGGATTGTCCGAGCCTCTGCAAGAACGCCCGCATGTCACCCTACGGGCTGTTCTGCCTGCTCGACGAGCACCGGGAACATGTGATCGTCCTGGATGACATCACATCACTCTTCAAGAGTGCCCAAGCCGTGGAGATCCTGCTGGCGGCGTTGGATGGCAGGCCGGGCAAGCCCCGCACGATCACCTACAAAACGAAGGACAATGATCTCTCCGTCCCGTTCTCAGGTGCCATCGTCGCCATCAGCAACGTCCCCATGCGATGCGACCCGCTGGCCTGTGCTCTTGGCAGCCGGATCGTCGTCCTGGAGCATGAGCCGACCGATGGCGAACTGGCGGCTTACATCCGGCGACTGGCCGCAAAAGGCTTCATCGACCTCCCCCCCGATGAGTGTGCCGAAGTGGCCGAGTTCATCATTTTAGAAACCCGCCAGTACGACCTGCGACTCGATCTTCGGCATCTGACGAAGGGATGGCAGGACTACCGGCAGTTCAAGCACGGGCGGTCGCAGACGACATGGCGAGATCTGATTCGCACCAGCCTGCAAAAGACCGCCAGGGAGCCCTTCGTCGCCCGGAGCAAACAGGAAGACCTGGAACTCCAGCGGCGGAAGGTCAGGGAAGCTGTGCAGCAGCACCCCAATGACCGGCACGCCCAGATCGAAGCCACGGGTCTCAAGTCGTCCACGTTCTACAACAGGCTCAAAGAGATCCAGGCTGATCCGCAGGCAGCCTGAGCGAGTGAACCCAGTTAGATAGAGAAATTGCCCACTGCTGCCTTACAGCACTGGATTTCTGTGGGCCGTCAGCCCATTCGTGGCAGGCTGGCGGCCAATATGATCTTTGTCACGTTTTTCCAAAGGAGAGTCAGAAATGAAGTGTCATAAAGATCTGTCGGCCTCGGCCGAGTGCAACGAAATTCCCGTCGCCTACTCGCTGGTCCTCGAAGCGGGCAATCGTCGTGCGGGGGCCAAAAGCAGCGTCAAGCGTGTAAAGGCGTTGAATGTATCGACGGTCCAGTTGGTCTGCGAGACCGCCCCGACGAATGGTGCATTGCCGGAAAACACGCATTTGCTGATTTCTGGGACGGGTGGATCTTGGAACAACAGTTCGAGTCTGAGTGTTCTTGTTCGTGTAAAGCGTGGCAGCGAGTTCCAGGTTGAAAGTGGGTATCAAAACTTTCGAGGCACGGGTGTCGAACTGTTGGCGTCGTCCACGGACAGGGTGGAGGCCCAGATGGCCATCGACCGCCATCCAGTGTTAGCCACCGTGGTCAATCGTCAGGGATCGCTGTCGATCTTTCTGCGACTGATTGAGGACGGCGTTCCGGTGGAATCTGATCCACCCGAAGTCGCTTCATTGGCCCCGATGACTCATGGGTCGGCCAAGCAACGTGAATGGGCCACCCAGATTCGGAGGGAGTTTATTCTCAGCCACCCCGAAGCGGCCGAAAAACTGCGGAGCACGGATGCGTGTTGGTGGATCGACAATCGCAACAGACTTTCGTCGGCGATCAATCAGGGCTAACGCCGCTGCTGCGGCCAAGGCAGGGCGAAAGAAGGCTTCTAAGAATACAACGTCCCCATCGTTGCTAGTCTTCTTCGGGCGGCTCCGGCCCTGTGCCGGTGTATGGGGTCGGAGTCCGCCTCCAACTTTCCAGAATTCCATTTTTCCAGAAACCACAAGACCATGAACCACCACATCAACGAAATCAACATCAACGAAATCAAGATCGGCACCCGCCACCGCAAAGACATGGGCGACATTGAAGCACTCGCCCAGTCCATCCAGGAAGAAGGTCTGCTCCAGCCCATCGGCGTGACACCTGACAAGGAACTGGTGTTCGGCGAGCGGCGACTGCGGGCGTACCGGGACGTGCTGGGACGTGACACGATCCCGGCCCGCATCGTCGATGTACAGTCGGTGCTTGCAGGACAGATCGCCGAGAACACCATGCGGAAGGACTTCACACCCAGCGAACTGGTCGCCATCGTAGATGCACTCCGTAGCTTCTCTCATGGCGGGGACCGGCGATCAGACCAAGCTCGCAAATGCGATGATGAAACGCTCACCGTCGATGAGGCGGCAAAGCTGGTTGGGCTTGGCGGCAAGGACGGATACAACCGTGCCAAAACCGTCATCGAAAAGGGAGTCTCGGAACTTGTCGAAGCCATGGACACCGGCAAACTTTCCATCTCTGCGGCGTCCAAACTCGCCGGCCTCGAACCAGACCAACAACGCCGTGTATTGACGCACGGACCTGACCACGCCATGTGGTTCGTCAATCAAATCCGCAAGCAGCGGAACGGCGAATCCACGCCCGAATACTCGACCCCGCAGTGGCTCTTCGACCACCTGAACGACGAGTTCCACTTCACGCTCGACGTGGCGGCACTACCCGAAACCGCCAAGTGTGCCCGTTACTTCACTCCCCAGGACGACGGCCTCAGCCAGAGTTGGGCCGGAGAGGTCGTTTGGCTCAACCCGCCGTTCTCGAACAGGGAAATCGGGGCTTGGGTGAAGAAGGCATACGAAGAGAGCCGTGCAGACGCAACGGTCGTGATGCTCATCCCGTCCAGCTACAAGGGTTATCGGTGGTGGCGGGAGTATTGTACCCAGGGCGAAATCCGGTTCATCCACGAGTACGTTACTTTTCCCCGCCTGGGCGAAAAGCAGACCGCCTGCGTCGATGTGACAGTGGTCATCCTCGGCCCGCAATTCCAGCCATTGTCTTCTGGTCCGGTTATCAGCAGGGCGAGGATTGAACGTCTCGCCCAAGAGCGAGTAGCATCGAAGGTGGCCACCAATCCCGTCATCCCAGTCGCCGCAAAGCCGGAGGTGCAGGTCGAACCATTGGTGGTGCCCCTGCCGCCCCCGACGCTTAACACCATCCTCCAGGGCGATTGCCGGGATTTGATCCCGCTGCTGACGAAGAAGTCGATCAACCTGTGCCTGTGCAGCCCGCCTTACGCCGACCAAAGAAAGGGCCAGTATCCGGGCATCTCGGAGATGGAGTACCCGCAGTTCACCGTCGAGTGGATGTCGAAGCTGTGGGACAAGCTCACCGACAATGGCTCCGTGCTCGTCGTCATCGACCCGCATGTGAACAAGGGCGTGATGGCGGACTACGTGCTGAAAACCCAGTTGGCAATGCGAGACTTTGGCTGGAAGCAGCACCAGACGCTTATATGGCATAAGCGAGACCGAGGGCCACTGGGCCACACGGGCTGGCTTCGCCATTGCCACGAGCAGATGCTTTGGTTCAGCAAAACCAGCAAGCCGTTTTGCGACCCGATGGCCTGCGGCAAGCCCTGCCCAAACGTGGCAATCACGGAGATTCGCTACTCAAAATCGACTCCGGGCGGCAAGGCCCCAAAGCCCGGAGTCGCCCGCTTATCAGACGTGATCGACGTGCCGGTGGGCGGCAACGACAAAGGCATCGAACATCCGGCGATGTTCCCGGTCGAACTGGCCGAAACCCTCATCCAGACCTTCTGCCCGCCGGGGGGAACAGTCCTGGACAACTTCGCCGGAAGCGGAACCACCCTCGTTGCCGCCAAGCGTCTCGGCCGGAATTATTACGGAATCGACCTTGTACCAGACTTCTGCGAAATCGCCCGCAGGCGGCTAGGCGAAGCTGCCCTGGCTGTTGCCGGGTAATAACGGAAATCCCATCGTCATGCTGGATGGCAAGTTGCTGGATGGTCGGAACCGATGGGAAGCGTGCAAGCTGGCGGGCGTCGAACCACGCTTCACCGAGTTCAACGGCGACGATCCGATTGGCTGGGTAAAAATCTTCCCTAACGATAGCCGGGTAATAACTCGGCACGGACAGAATTGATAGCCCGGTTATCAACCCTGCCGTTTCAGTTTCCAGTTTCCCAGATCTGTTCCACCGATGCAAATTTTGGAACGGCACGGGCTGGACAGACCGGGATCAGCCGAACTCCGACGTTTGGACGCCATGTGTCGGGCATCAAAAACTGTTCACTGGGAAAGACAAGACACCGCAAGGAGTTGCGTGTCGTCTGTTGGAGTAGTGTGGGAAGAAATTCGTTGGGCAGACCTGCCCGCTGCATTGTACTGTGCGTACCCCGATCTCAGTTGATGTTGCTTTGAGTCCCAAAATGCCATTTTCATCCGCTGGAAGTCGCCTTTCAGGGCGGAGCCCGGATCGGAACCGGCCCAGAGGCACCTGCAAGCTCCGTTTCTGGTCCGCCTAATGGGGGATAAGTATTAAGTGAGGGTGTGTGCCTCTTATTGCTATTAGCCAGCAATTCCGTCAGGGCCACAGGCTCCAAGCAGGAATGTTTCTTTACTCTTCTCCACCACTGTGGCAATCCGTGGAATTCTGGGCAAACCTCCCACCTCATAGCTTTGCCACGCTGCCATTGCCGATCCACGACCTTGATAATTCCCCGTCGTTCCATCCAGTCACGACAAATGGCCCATTTCTTTTCACAAAACGGGATATCTGTCAGGCCGCCCTGAATACATCGATTCCAGATGTCTTCCGCCCGAACCTGCGGCAATGACTTGTCGTCGTTGGGTGATTTGACTAAGCAGAATTCCACCACGGACAAAAAGACGGAGGCAAATCGCCAATCCACCCGATACCGACTTTCCTTAACGATCAAATTCCCAAACTCGTCCATGCTCCTGCGTTCCTGCCCCTTGATCGATCCAATGATGGATCTGGCATACTGGTCGAATTTGCCGATCTCCACTTCATGACGGACGCCATGACATTTGGCGGGATCAAACGTCATGGAAATCCGTTTCAGAATCCAGCGAACCCTGGCCCGCCGCCGTGACCGATTCTGCTCCCAACTGCCCGTGTACAGCTTATTAGCCCGGATGTAGCTCAGGGCTTCGGCTTCCGAAACAACCCGCTTCATTCGACGGCACAACTCCAGCAAAGCAGCGTGCTGACGTTCGAAAGAATTGGGATTATCAGCAGCATTGCCGCTGAAAGGCGTCGAGACTTCGACTGTTGCCACTTCCTTTGGAAAATCACGTTGTTTCGCCGGTTTTACTGGGACCGGTTCTTCATCTGCCAAGTTGGCACACGCCTGTTGAACAGTTCTGAGAAGGGTCCAGTCGTCGAAATTGCTGCCACGGCCGAGCCAGTCACAAAAATTTAAGACGGAGTAGGTCTCGTAATTGTCGAATTTCCCGGTATCCTCGTCCTTCACTTTCCTGGTGCATTGGGGAAGGATGCCCGTGTCGATGATGGTCGTCTTGTCCCATCGAAAAGGTAGCAGCACCTGGGAATGATTGTATGGAAAAACCTCACGGCCTGACCCCAACAGGTCTTGCTGGGCCAAAGCATCATGGATTTGCTTCCCAATGTTCCTGGCAGTCTCAATCGGAACTGGGACGTTACCAAAGCCGAAGAATTTGACCGAGCCATTCCTTGGGTTTACTTCCACGCACCATCGCAGCCTGTACCCGGAGGCAGTTCCAAATTTTGCTTTGAGCAGTTGGGCCGTCGCCATGACATCCCGGATGTGAATATCAGCGGGGATTGTACCAGAATGCCGATCAAGCTCCGTCGTGATAAATGGGACGTGCGTTGAGCCGGTTACTAATCCACGGAAACCGCCACGTAGATGTTCCAAGACCGGTCGCCACTTGTACCTTTCTTCTTTGGGCGGCGTCTGCCAGCTTCGGGGACCGGCCTTTTCTATTTCAACTCTGCTGCCATCCGGCTGAATTGAAAACTCGGCAAATCGCCAACCAAGATAACGCCGCCCGACTCCGTAGTATAGAAAGTCTTGGAGCCAAGACGTGGCCGAAGCCTCCGTCTTAAAAAACGGATATTTTGCTTTTGGTTTTTGATGGTTGCTGCGATAACTAATACATGTTAGTGACATAACATATTATAGTCGAGCGGAGATCAATTCTCCAAACGATTATTTGCCCCGTGTGAGAATTTCCTCCACGGGGCATTTTCTTTTGAAACTCTGCCAAGGTCATCACGCACAAGTATCATGATGACCCATGTCTGTACTATTCAAAATGAAAGTCCACCCAGACTTTCAAATCACGCCAATAATTCCCGCCGACATATATTCATCAATTTCCGCTTATTGAAAGTCTCGTTCCAAAATTTACGACTGAAAATCAATTCAACAGTCAATTCTATTGAAAGTCCGTGACCAAGTTTACGACTGAAAATCCACTGTCGGCATATATTCATCAATTCCCCTACTCCAAAATTTACGACTCAAAACTCCCATGCCCACATATATTGATCAATTCCTTCAATGAAAGTCCGACTCGGAAATTTACGACTGAAAATCCGAAACGAGCCCTCAACGAAGCACTTTCTGTCCGACAGTGTATCTCGGCGAAGTCCGAGTCATTTACATTGTTCCGACATAAAAGTCCTCCTAGACGTTCAAATCACGCCACTAATCGGACGGACCCTCTACCACGATACGTTGTTCTCCAAATGTCTTAACTCCAAAAAACACCCTCTGCTTTGTACGGTAAAACCCCAAAACACGCTGGACCTTCACGAACTTGTCGAAACCTGCTATATTCACGCCCATCTGGAATGCAATGCAAGTGATTGCTCGCAGCCAGAAAGGCTAACGCAGAGCCTTGGAGACTGAGTCCAACACAAGCAAGGGAGACAGAACCATGAGAAAAAAGATGACAAAGCAGGAACTAAAAACAGCCAAGCAGCTAAGGATACGCTGGTTAGGTGACGAAAGAAGTGATTCAGGCCAGGGCGGTTTGCAGCCATACTACATAGGTCAAATATACACAGTCTTGACGCCGAAAGGAGAAGAGCTGGGTACTTTCCTTTATTGGGAGGACGGCGGCGACTACGCCGTATACATCGGATCAAATGAAGTCTCAGACGATGGCGAAGGAAGCCTGCTAGATGCCGCCTGGGATGTGTACAATGCAAGCAAGGAGGCACAAAGCAGGCAAAAACGCATGAGGGAAACAATGAAACATATCACGACGGAGCAGACTGAGAAGGATGTCTGGGAAGTACAAGTAGGTTGCGGTAACGTCATCGGGTGGATTTTAAGAAAGGGCGATAACTACCTCATGGACTTTGACGACAATCTGGGGTCTGACAAGCCCAAGCCGCTCAGGATAGGCGAGGCGTCTACCCTGGAAGATGCCGCTTTTACGATCTATGAGCATGGGTGGGAATTGGAAAAACAGCTCCGACGACAATTTGCCTAGCTGGTGATGCTTTCGACGACTTCCCGCACGGTTCAAATAGAAACACATTTGACACGAATTGGCATACCTGATAGGGTATGCATTACATAGAACTTACTGAGATCTACTTCGACTTACATTTCTTTTACTGGCACGCCAACTAAGCCACTGACTGTGGTTTGACCGGCGTCTTGCTGACCGGTACGTTCCGGTTAGCCTCTTCAAGCCAGAGCCCGTTTGGTCGGGCTTCCACCATTATTGTCCAAGGATGGATGCACTATGTCAGAAGCGATTCTTTCTACGTCGTCGGAACGCCAGCGAAGGCAAGCCGCCACTACATTGATCCACGGAAGTGCCATCGAAAGCCTGACGGAGCTTCCCGATGGGATTGCGGACGTGGTTCTCTTCGACCCACCGTATCCCGGCATCAAGCGGCCTTACGGCATGATTACGGAGGATCAATGGCACGAGTTGATGGACTCAGTGTTGCCAGAGTGCCGGAGAGTCTTGAAACCGCAGGGCTCCGTCGTCGTGATTATTCAGCCCAACTATCAAAAGGTGGGCAGGATGCGTCTGTGGCCTTGGAAGTTCGTCGTCCGTGCGGCCGAAATGCGGGATGACTGGGGGCTGGTTCAGGACGTGTACTCTTTCGCCAAGAACGCTCTTCCGTGTGGTGGAGCCGAACGGAGGATCGGTTTGCTACGCACGTCCATCAAGTGGTGCGTGTGGCTGGGCAGGCCGGATTGCCATCGGAATCAGGACGCCGTACTCGAACCACCGTCCCCAAACACCAAGTACCCCAGCGGCACGCCAACGGAAGGCCCGGTGACCTACGATGTTCATCCCAGCGGTCTTCGATTCAACGACGCCGGGTTTAGCAGGGCTCTTGCGGAGAGGGGCGGTGTGACCCCAAGGAATCTCTTGGTTTGCCCTATTGGCACGGCGGGCTACGGACATCCTGCGGTTACGCCGTATCGGTTGGCCGAGTGGTGGTGTCGGTACTTGCTGCCCCCTGGCGGCGTCTTGATCGATCCGTTCTGCGGGTCGGGCACTACGATGGCGGCGGCTTTGGCTTGTGGGGCGTCCAAAGTGATCGGCATTGACAAAGAGGAAGCCTATTTGGACATGGCACGGCGTCGGATCTTAGGTGAGGGTGTCAGCCCCAATCCGTTACTCAACCCGCCTGAGGGATTCTTGGCTTTATAGCTGGGGCAATATGATCTGTCCGCTGGCGGCGGGGGCGTTCCCCGCCGTCAACGGCCAGTACAAGAATTGGAACTGGTCGATGGCGAGTGGCAAGCGGCCCAGGAATCGTCCGTTTGCCGTCTCCCCGATCCGCCTGCCGGTCGGGGAATCGCCGACATGCTTGTCGCATGTGGGCTATAGGACCGGTAATTAGTTCTCTCTTGAAAGGAATGAATAGTGGATACGAAAACTGTACAAGGGCCGTCTCTTAATGACATGCAACGCCAGTTTCAGGAATGGCTAGAACGTGATTGGGAAAAGAATTGGTCCCAAAGGCTAGATTTGAAGCCGATTGAATCGCTGCTTGAGGCTTTAGAAGAATGCAAGGAGCCACTACCAAAGGTCTGCTGCGAACGACTAGGATTTCGAGAAACCTTCGGCGATGCCATCCGTTACATTCGACACTGTGAGCGTAAGGAAGTAGATTTTGAAGAGGCAGATTTGCCGGACATTGTTCGAATCGTCGAAAGGGCGGCGATGAGGTCAGATAGTGACTGTGGAGAAGATCGCCTATTTTGGGTAATTGACGACTTCAGCAGGTCGCAAGATATCGAAGGACTGCAGATGGCAGCGTGGACCGTTGTGAATCGGATCGAAGGTATAAATGAGATTCGTTATCTTATTGAGGATAACAGGGAGTTGAGTGGAGTCCTGCAGTGCTTCCACAACGCATACAATCAAATCTGCCGCAATCTCGGCCACCGGGTCGTTTGCGAGAAATTTGCCGATCGCTTGGAGCGACAAGAGCGGAAATGGGCTTTGATTTATGCTGGAGATGTGGATGGACTCCTTAACGAAGGGTTCATGGACGAGGAAGAGCTAGAATTCTGGGGGGACGTCATAGTCGGACTGGCTCAGTCTTGGAAAGAAATCAAGGGCACTAAAAGGCCCGAAATGTCTGACGAAGAAGCGTTCTTGGCGGACCTTGCGCAAATGGAAGGGTAATGGGCTGCTTCGAGAAACCGGATCGCCTTCGCCGCTGCTCGCAATGGGTGCGGGGAGCAGGGATTATGGGCCATCACCAACTGGCTGTCTAGCGGCGGGGGCGTTCCCCGCCGCTGGTCAGGCCAGTACAAAAGTTGGAACAGGGATTTCGAATGGAGTCGAGAGAATGCTGAAAACAGGGAAGGTCAACGCCACGTCGCCATACGATTTGGCTCTGGAATTTCTGGCTGCCGAAGCCATCGGAGCGTTCCCGACCATCTGGCACATCCGTGGTGGCTGGCACGCATGGACAGGGACGCACTACGCCCCGGTCTGCGGCGAGGTCATCGAGCAGCGGGTGCTGCGGTTTCTGAAACGTTTGCCGGATGGGTGCCGCCTTGCCATGATCCGTAATATCGTGGATTTTCTGCGGATCGTCCAGCACCGGGAAATTACCACGACACCCTGCTGGTTGGAGGAGTCAACGGCCGAGTGCAGCAATCTGTTCGTGGTCCGCAACGGGATTTTGCGGCTTTCCAGCGGCAAAAGTGAACTTCTGCCCCATGATCCCAGGCTGTTTGGCACGGCGGCGGTCGGCTACGACTACGTAGGCGGGGCCACCTGCTCTCGCTGGACCGGATTCCTGGATCAACTGTGGCCCGGCGATTCGGGACCGAAGAGAACGCTGCAAGAGTGGTTTGGCTACTGCCTGACGCACGACACCGCCCAGCAAAAGATTCTGGAAATCATCGGCCCTCCAGCCAGCGGCAAGAGTACCGTCGCCAGGATCTTGACCCAGGTGCTTGGCCGGGCCAATGTCGCAAGCCCGTCGATTCGGGATCTGAGCAACCACTTCGGCTTGTGGGGCCTTTTGGATAAGAAGCTTGCCATCATCCCCGATGCCGTTCTTCCTCATCCCTGTCCGGCCCTGGAAGAAGTGCTCAAGAGCGTCAGCGGCGAGGATGCCGTGGATATTCACCGCAAGGGGCTGCCGCCATTGACGGGAATTCGCCTCGGCGTCCGGTTGATGGTGTTGGCGAATGAAATTCCGGCTTTCCAAGATCCCAGCGGAGCTTTGGGACGACGGCTAATCACGCTACGGACGGCCCGCAGCTTCATGGGCAACGAGGATGTCCATCTGACTGACAGGCTGCTGGTCGAACTGCCGGGAATTCTGAATTGGGCAATCGATGGTCTTCGCCGACTCACAACCCAGGGACGGTTCTCCGACCCTGACCCGCAGTCAACGATCAGCCCGGTCCCAGGGTCCGTCGATGGCAACGGGGTGAACATCGCCGCCAAACTCCAACAAGGGAAGAAAGCGATGGCGGAAAAGTGCCAGCGGGTGGGAAAGGCGATCTTGAAAGAGGCAGGCGTGAAGGACGTTCAGTACCACGCCCGACTTCTTGGGAAGGCTTTTGTAGGAAAGAAGCTCGTTTGCATACCGACGCCCACGACACGCCGTAGGTTGCACATCGTGGCCCACGAGGCGGGGCATGTTGCTTTGAACCACATCGGTGTGAAGCCGAGCTATCGGGAGGAATACGAAGCTGAAAGGTACGCTCACGACGCCCTCCGGCGACACGGAATTTCAGTACCAAAGAAATCGACACAGAGTGGCAAGATGTACGTGGCCCGGAAGATATCGCAGGCAAGGCTGGCCTTTTCATAGCCAGCGACTATTCCAGCATCATCGACGACGGTGGTGTTGGGCCAATTGAATGCCTGCCACCCTGCTTGGTGCAGGGTGGCGGCGGCACGTAAACGAAACGTCTCTTGAAAGGACTTAGAAATGAATACAAATTCACAAACAACACATGCCCCCAGTCACCTGCGGGAGCAGTTCCAGGAGTGGCTCGATGCTTTCGAGCCGAGTCGGCTGCACGAGATCGACGTTCGGTCGCATGAATCTCAGCAAGGTGCAACAGGGACAACGAAACGACGGTACGCCGAGGTGGCGTGGTGCATCGAGGACATCACCAGCCGCTACCACGCTTCCCCGGAGGAGGCAGACAAGCTACTTGCTGACATCGAGAAATGGCTGGGGGAGGCGATGGTCAGGCAGGGCTGGGACTTTATCGACAACGCCGCTGCGGAGCGGGGTATCAAAGCGAAGCCCGAAGAGGAATGGGATTTCTAGGAGAAGAAAGATTCACGACTGGAAGGACCAGGGATTCGAGTTTGCGAATCCAAGAAGGAGGTCAGAATGCCGAATTGGTGCCGAAACACAGTGTTGGCGGTTGGTGCCGAATCTGAGGTGTCTCGTTTTGTTGCCTTTGCCGGTTTAAGGCCCGGT
>Ga0351919_10080_pt2 | contig 12910 bp, 9 predicted proteins | sample TotcelHT113001N6_FD_206845 | JGI IMG/M metagenome (GOLD analysis project Ga0351919, IMG submission 206845) | Enriched cells from coal bed in the Powder River Basin, Montana, United States - Total cells T11 rep1 HSBNCT.T11.300.1.N6 ...
AACGTTGTGCTGGGCGAGTTGATCGTCAGATCATGACCGTTGCCGGTCACCGACCCGTAGAACGTCACGGAGGTCGTACCGGTCAACGTCGTGTCGGCGCCCAGATTCACCGCGTCTTGGAACACCAGGACATCGCCACTGATTGTGGCCGTGTTGATCGTCGTCGTGCCGGCCGCATCCGTGGCAAGACGGCTCAAAGGCTGCAATGCACCGACGCTTCCGTTGAACGTTGTCGTGTTGGAACCGTTGATGGTAAGGGACTCGGTGCCGGGGTCAGCGTTGGCGTCGATCGTGGAACTGAACGTGAGATTCGTGATACCGTACTGTTGGAACGTCGCGTTCACGTCCAGCGTCACTGTACCGGCGATGTCGACCAATGTTTCCGCGGGGGTATGAGTATTGGTTGCAATCCGGATCGGCTGCAGCACTTTGTTGATATCGACCGGTTCGGAGTATACACCGCCATAGACGGTAACCGTCCCATCGCTGGCTACGCGATCGATACCGTCTTGGAGCGTGGCAAAGGCATTGTATTGAAAAATCAGACCCGTCGGATCGCTCGTGGCCGGTGTCGTACCGATGGGTGTTAACGCCCAACTATCGTCTACGTAGACCTCGGTTGGCGTGACGATGGTCAGGACCACATCGTTTCCGTCCCCGCCTTGGTAGGAAATCGTGAACGGAATACCGTTCAGGACGACCGTCGAGCCTTCGTTCAATCCGTCGAATGTCCCTGTCACGGGGTCGCTTCCGTCGTTGTCGATTAGAATGAAGCTGGCATCGTTCAGCGGCACGAAGGGCGTCACGCGACTGGCGACGAGCGTGACTCCGTCCAACACCACGTCTCCGCGGACGACGAGATTGTCGTAATGGGTTTGAGGATCCACTCCGGCGAGTTCCAGCGTCAACGTGTCTCCGGCGTTCAGTGTCAGGTTACCGTTGAGCACGATCTGCTCTGGGCTGGCGCCTGGCGAGAAATTCACGTCCTTGTTCGGCGTCACAGCGTCCACGTTTTCCGCGTACGTGCCGGTATGCACGCGGATCGTCCCGCCTGAGGCTGGCAACAGGCCGATTGCTTCCGTGATCCGGCCCGAAAATCCCACTTGTGGACTGTCGTCATCGACATGCAGAACCGAGAAGTCCCCCTGAAATCCGGGCCTTGTCGAATCAAGATCGGTGCCTGTGTCCAGCCAGGGCGTCCAGTCGACGTCGCCGATGATCCCCGCGCCAACCGCCGTGGGGTTACTCGTACCCCACCAGTTCCCCGAGGCATCGATCAAGAGGTCGCTGACGTTTTTGAGGTTGGCCGCCGAGTTACCCACAATACGGTTTCCGTGGATCACGTTCCCAGGCCCGATGTCGCCAGGGGAGCCGACGACCAGAATTCCCACCTCGTTGTTCTCGATGAACGAGTTCCGCACCACATTGCCCGTGGGGATTCCACCGGCCCAGCTCGACTTGGAGATGCGGACGCCCACCCCGCTGTTTCCGGAGAGGTTCGAGTCCTCGATCACGGTGTTGTGTGCGGACGAGAGGCTGATCCCGTTTGGCAATCCGCTCAGGGTCTGATCCGTGATGAGGTTGCCGTCGGCCGCTTGTCCCCAAACAATGATCCCCCAGCACCAGACGGCCGGATCGTAGAAGCCGCCCCACAACGATCCGCCGACAAGGTCGGAGATCGCGTTTTGGCTGATCACATTGCGGGGGCTCCTGTCCAACGCAATCGCATAGATCCCGATATTGTGCAGATTGTTCCCCCGGATGACATTTTCGGAGGCTGCAGAGTGGGGACCACCGACGATGTTGACACCAATGTAACCGATGTCGTAGATCTCATTGCCTTGGATGACGTTGTGCGAGCCGTAGCAGAGAATACCATAGTCGGTTTGGTCCACGACGCCGATTTGGCCGAGATTCCCTCGCAGGACATTGTTTCGGATCGTGTTGTGGTCGGAGCCGACGGCGATGCGGAGAATCTTGCTCTCTTTCCCGTCGTCCGTCGTGTCCTGTACCGTGAAGCCCTCGAAGGTGTTATGGTCTCCGCGAAGGAAGACACCGCCCGCAGTGGTGTCGGAGGGCGTGATTATGGTGTTGGCCGCACCGTCCGTCGAACGAATGGTGAGGTAGTCTTTGTTTATGGTCAGGTTTTCGGCGTAGTTTCCCGCCGCTACGCAGACTGTCCCCCCCTCGGCCGCGACGTCGATGCCATCCTGGATCTGGCCGGGAGCTGCCACGTAGATGGTCTGAGCAGATCCGGCGATCGCATTGGTCACATTGGCATGCAAGTACACTGTCGGGGCATCGATCGTCACCGTACCAGAGAACGTGCTCGTTGCCTTAACCCACACGCTATCGCCGGCTTCGCCGCCCGTCGTGATCCGTAGGCTTGTGTTCGCATGGAGGTTGTCGGCACTGGAGATCGTCACCCTGTCGACGCCGGCGACGGTTGTGGTGTCGATCACGATGGCCGAACCGCGGACGCGAGCGTTCTCGAAAGCCGTGCCGCCGCTGGTACCGGAGATCTGCAGCGCGGGCGTGACTCCGTCAATCAGCGTACTCTCGGCGATGTCGATCACGTCATCGCCACCCGGCAGGTTTAGCGTGAAGCTGCCGCCGACCACGTCATAGTCGATCGGCGCCAAACCGGCAAACGAGATCAGCCCGCTGTCGAGGTGGATGACACCGGAGCCGGAGACCGCGGCGTCGGGCAGATAGGTGGCCTTGAGTCCGCTGCCGACAATTCGCAGCGCATCATGGCCGTCTCCGCCGTTGAAAAAGATGCCTCCCGACGGAATCGGACTGCCTGCCGAGAAGTCGATTGTCAGCGTGTCGTTGCCGTCGCCCCCCAAGACCTGCAACTGCGCGATGTCGTGGACCTTCAATGCCTCGGTCTCTGATGTCGCCGAAATCAGGTCCGTCGACCAATGCTCTCCGCCGTCGCAACTGTATTGCAGATAACCTTCGGAATTAACGCCCAGCGACAGCGAATCGTTGGCACCGTCTGCCTGAAAGGTCACGACACCAACGTCCACCCCGACGGATACGCTCAGCACGCGGCGATCCTCCAATCTCGCCAGCGTCGGCTGAAAATCGACTTGATCACGGAGCGTCCGCCGCGCATTGTGGTCTCGCGTCCGCCGTCGGCGGTCCGCGAACAACCGCAAACGCTGAATCCAACCCTTCCACGCCATTGCGTCAGTCCTTGCTCGAAGAGGTTCGCCGACACGCTGCAGAACTCACTGCCGCGGTGCTTGACGCCACGTCCACCTTGATTTGCCACGGACATACGGCAAAAGGCTCGCCAACCCGCTTGGCCGCGGCTGGCGACCATGAAAACCACCCAGGCGTCGTCTTGCGCCCCGTAACCTGCTATTATCCTCAGCCAGACGCTGGGGTCAAACAAGATGGCAAGCGGATGGCAAGCGAATCCTGTCGCCTCCGCCGCCACGGATTACCCCTTCCAATGACGGTTACGGTTATGGAGCCTTTGAAATGACTGCTGTTGCTTTGACCATTGCCGGTTCCGACCCCTCGGGTGGAGCGGGCTTGCAAGCCGATCTGAAGACATTTCACCAGCATCGGGTGTACGGTGCCAGCGTGGTGACGCTGCTGACCGTGCAGAACACACAGCTGGTTCGGGACGTATTGGTCCTGGAGCCTGCGTTTGTGCTTGCCCAGTTGGATGCCGTCTTGGCAGATTTGCCGGTTGCAGCAGCCAAAACCGGCGCTTTGGGCAGCGTGGCGGTTGTGGAAGCCGTCGCCGAACGTGCCGCCCAACTGACGTTCCCCTTGGTGGTCGACCCGGTGATGATCAGCAAGCACGGGACCCGGCTGATCGACGAATCGGCCACGCAAGCCTTGGCGAAACGTCTGTTGCCATCCGCGCTGCTGGTGACGCCCAATCTGCTGGAGGCGGCGGCACTGTCCGGTCGAGTCGTCGAGGACGTGGCCGACATGGAAGACGCCGCTCGGGCCATCGCCGATCTGGGGGTGAAGAACGTGCTGGTGAAAGGTGGCCATTTGGCGGGGCAGGCGATCGATATCCTGTGGACCGGAGCAGAGATTCACCGTTTCGTCAGCGATCGCTGCGACACGCCGCACACCCACGGGACCGGCTGCGTCTACTCGGCAGCCATCACCGCCCGCCTGGCTCGGGGCGACGATCTACCGACCGCCGTACAGCGAGCGAAGCGTTTCGTGACCAACGCAATTCGCACCAATCCGGGTCTGGGCCACGGTTTCGGGCCGACGAATCTGTTCGCCGACACCGAGGTCGATCTGGAGAGTTAACCCGTGACCCGCTGCCGTTGAGCTCGATCAACACTCCCCCCTGGGGATGCAAGCGGTGCGATGCCTCGGTAATGCCAATGTTCGCAACGGGCAGAGAGCGCGAGCTGTCTGATCGCGCTGGAGTTCGAACCGAACCTTACGCTCGCCACGGCCGCGTGCGCGAGCCGACTTTCTGCAGGGCTTCCAAGGCGATCTTGACGTCGCTTTCGACCTGGAAATCGAACATTCCGGCGATGATAAAGTCGGCCCCGTTGCGGAAGGCGTGGGGAAAAGCCATTTGCGGTTTGATCGCTCCGGCGGCCATCACTTTGAAAGCCACCCAGGGCTTTTCGACGGTTTCCATGAACGCCGCCGTCTCCTCGGGATCGTTGCACCACATGTTGTCGTTGTTCAAATTGTGGTCGGACGCATTGCCCCGCATCCAGTCGTATTCCACGCGGTGCTCTTTGGGCGTCGCCGACCAGTACCGGTCCATGTGAAACGTCTTGACGTAATAGTCCGCGCCGACTTTGTCCCGCTCGCACGCGACCGGCATGTTCAGCGAATGCCCACCGACTCCGGCCGGCACGCCTTGGGCTTTGATCAAGTCGATCATCTGAGCGATCACGTCGGTCGAACCGCCATTCATCATGTGCGAATCGGTGACCCCGCCGTGCGAATACAGCATGGTGGCCCCCAAGTCGATCTGCCGCTTGATCGTCTCGTCCATGCGAGCTTTGTCCGCCATCAACGGGACGCAGACCATGCTCTGAATCGGCGTGCTGCGCTGCTCGTTGTACTTCGTAATCGGCCCCCAACATGCCGGATCCAGTTGGATCGTGTTGATGCCACACGCCAAGGCCAAATCCAGCGTCTCGAAGATCTTGGCCTCGGTGTTGTAGGAGGTGAACAGCTTCGAGGCGTACATCAAATCGCGGCTGTGAGCCCAACCACCGATCAGGTTCCCGCCGATGAACAGCCGACTCAGGGACACGTCGCCGATCTTGCCGCACGGCAGACTGCCGGGGGGAATGTCGGTCTTGGGTCGCTCCGCGGGATTTGCCTGCGCGGCCCCGTCCTCGATCGCGGCCTTCAAGGTCTGTTCTTCGATACTGGCATGCACCGCGCCAACCGCTGCCGCCCCAAGCACCCCCTTCGCCAGAAAGCACCGGCGGTCGATTCTGTCTGCCATGGCTGAATCCCTCTTCGATTGCACGAAAATACGCCGTTCTGAAACACGCACGTTGTTAGTTTCGGTCTGGACCCCGAAAAAGTCAACTCGACTTGCCGCCTTCGGCAACGGTGTAGGTCGCAAAAAATGGCTTGTAAGTATCCGGGGTGAACAAGCGGAACTCGCTTTCTCGCACGTACTCGTACGGTCCGGCGCGGCGCAGACTGTCCACCAAACGCTCGATCTGGATCTGGGACTTGTATACCGCAATGCTGTCGAGTTTGGTTTGAAACACTTCCGCGTCGCCGATGATCTCCAAATTGGGCAGGTCGACGAAATCACAGTAGACCGCCAATTCGCCCACGCTTGGCGTTTCGTCCAGCGGTTTGCCTAATTCGGGCCAGATCGCTCCTGCGGCGTGAAACACGCTGATCATCAGTTCGCTGTGGGTAATCCGATGGTCCGGATGCAGGTCGGTGTGGGTTGGAACGTAGACCCGCGTCGGGCGAATCTGCCGCAGATGATAGGTCAAGGCGTTTTGAAGGCCGATGTAACCGGCAATGTCATCCTCTCCCGATTGAGCCCTGCGACGGCCGATATACGGCACCAGACCGCCATCGGGATAGCCGATATAATGGACCTGCGACTCGGGAATCCCAAGAACCGCAAACGATTGATACGTCTCCTCTCGCCGAATCTGGATAATCTGGTCTCGATCTTCGATGCGACAGTATCCCATACAGCCATCCGTGACGATCAGCGCGTGGACGGTTGCGCCTTCGCGAATCGCGGCTTGCATGAACAAGCCGGCGCCGATGCATAAATCGTCATCGTGCGGGCTCACAAACAGCCAGGTTTGATTCGCCAAGCTCTTGTTGCCCATCGCCTGTGCCAGACAACTTGTCCGCTGCGCGCCGTGCTCGGTCAGTCGCGTAAATTGAAACTGGGCCATCAAAGCCTCCTGATTCTGCGGGATGGATTCTGCGGGATGGATGGAAGCGGCTGGGGGGACCAAGTTGGCTGCGGGACTACGAATTCAGGGCGTTTGCTGGCCAACCGTAGGTTTGTTGCAGTGCAAGGCGAACCGAGCCGGTAAGGTCTGAGAATCGTACCGGTTTTGAAAAGACGCGAAAAGCCCGGGCCTGCAATGCTTCTTCCGCCAAACGGTCATCCATGTCGGCACTCATCAGGATGCAAGGCAGTTGTTCGGTGATCTGTTTGACGCGGCGCAGGGTTTCCAACCCGCTCAGTCGCGGCATGTACATATCGAGCAACAGCAAATGCACCTGCACGCGCTGTACGATTTCCAGCGCTTCCTCGCCATCGCAAGCCGCCAGAGTGCGGAAGCCGCGCTGCTCCAACGCCGCGCGAAGGGTTTCGCGCAGGTCGTCGTCGTCGTCGGTGACCAGCAGGGAAGGGATTTCCAACTGCATCAATGCACCTTCGCCCGGTTGTTTCCCACGTTTGTGCGTTTATACTACTACTGAAACTTTATCGGTCAACACGAGATCCTGCGGAGAACAAGATGGCCGCCACAACCTTTTTCGCCCGCCACGAGTTCTTCATTCGCCGTCTCCACTCGATCACCGGCGTGTTTCCCGTCGGCGTCTACATGCTTGTCCACCTGGCGGTCAACGCCAGCCTACTCAGTGCGCCATCGACCTTCCAGAAGAATGTATATCAAATCCACAGCTTGGAAAGCCTGCTGCCGATCGTCGAGTGGTTATTTGTGCTGTTGCCCATTCTGTTTCACGGCATCATCGGTATTGTCATTATTCGTAGCGGGCAGGCGAACACGAGCATGTACCCGTACGCGGCCAACATCCGTTACACGCTGCAGCGAGCGACGGGCATCATCGCCTTTGCCTTTATTATATGGCACGTGTTCCATATGCACGGGTGGTTTCACTTCGACGCCTGGAAAGAAATTGTCGTCGCGCCGTTGCATGGGGCCCAGTTCAAGCCCTTCAACGCCGGCTCGACACTGGGCTTGGCCATGAGCAACGTGGTCGTCCTCGTCCTGTACGCCATCGGGGTTCTGTCCTGTGTGTACCACTTGGCGAACGGCCTGTGGACGATGGGCATTACCTGGGGCTTGTGGACTTCGCAGGCGGCGCAGCGGCGGGCCAATCGCTTGTGTGCGGGCTTTGGCGTCGCCATGGCCCTGCTGGTTGCCGTCGTCTTGTACGGCGTGGCCACGGTGGACATCCAGGCGGCGCGGGAAACCGAAGATCGGATGTACGAGTCGATGGTGGATTCGCGGGAAATCAGGCCGAATCCAGCAAAGCGGTCCGAGTAGGCCAAGAGATAGGATCAATCAGCATGGCAAAGAAACGCGTCCTGATCGTCGGCGGCGGTTTGGCCGGTTTAGCCGCCACCATGAGGCTGGCCGAATTGGGCGTCGACGTGGACTTGATGAGTCTGACGCCCGTCAAGCGTTCGCACAGCGTGTGTGCCCAAGGCGGCATCAATTCGTGCAACGATCTGACGCGGCAGGCGGGCGACAGCGAGTGGAAGCACTTTGACGACACCGTGTACGGCGGCGACTTTTTGCAGCACCAGCCGCCCGTCAATGAGATGGCGAACTGGGGGCCGAAGGTCATCAATCTGATGGACCGCCTGGGCGTGCCTTTCAATCGCACGCAAGAGGGCTACCTGGATCGACGGCGGTTCGGCGGCACGATGTACAAACGGACGGCCTTCTCCGGAGCGACGACGGGCCAACAGTTGCTGTACGCACTGGACGAACAGGTCCGCCGCTGGGAGGCGGAGGGGCACGTCAGAAAATACGAGTTCTGGGACTTTCTGGGGCCGATCCTGGACGATGCGGGCGTCTGCCGCGGTTGCGTCGGTCAGGATCTGGTCAGCATGGAGGTCCGCGCCTTTCCCGCTGACGCGGTGATCCTGGCCAGCGGTGGCTGCGGACTGGTGTTCGGCAAATCGACCATGTCGATGGTCTGCACCGGCAGCGCCGTCAGCCGCGCGTTTCAGGCCGGCGCGAAATACGGCAATCCGGAATTCATTCAAGTCCATCCGACGGCGATCCCCGGCGCGGACAAATTGCGGCTGATGAGCGAGTCGGCCCGCGGCGAAGGCGGTCGGGTTTGGGTCCCGAGCCAACCGCAAGACCACCGCGATCCGCGCACGATCCCCGAGTCGGAGCGATGCTATTTCTTGGAAGAGCGGTATCCCAAGTACGGCAACCTCGTGCCTCGCGACATCGCCACCCGCGAAATCTTCGATGTCTGCGTGAACGAAGGGCTGAGCGTCGAGAAAGATCGGCAGTGCGTGTACCTGGATTTGACCCACATCAACCCGGATGAACTGACACGCAAGCTGGGGGGGATTCTGGATATCTACCAAAAGTTCCAGGGAGTCGATCCCCGGTTCGCGCCGATGAAGATTTTTCCCGCCGTCCACTACTCGATGGGCGGCTTGTGGGCGGACTACGAACGTACTCACGAAGGCGGATTGCAGCCCGCCTCGCCCAAGAACCAAGTCACCAGCATTCCCCGTTTGTACGCGATCGGCGAATGCGACTACCAGTACCACGGCGCAAATCGTCTGGGCGCGAATTCCCTGCTCAGCTGCATTTTCTCCGGCTTGTTCGCCGCCCCGGGGATTCATGCCCTGCTGGAGGAAAAGGGGCCGGCGGCCGCGGAATTGCCGGCGGCGTTGTTCGAGGGTGCCCAGCGAAAACACCGCCAAACCCATGACGAATTGCTTCGCCGCAGCGGTGGTGGAGAGAATCCGTACCGGCTGCACGAGGCCTTGGGCGAAGTGATGACCAAAGCGGCCACCGTGGTTCGCCGCAACGACCAACTGCGTGAATCGCTGGCGGCCGTCAGCGAGTTGCACGAACGAGCGCAGCGCTGCAGTCTGTCGGATACCGGCAATTGGACCAACCAAAACGTGGTCTTCACCCGAGCCTTGTTGGATATGTTTCCCGTGGCCAAGTCGATTTTGCGGGGGGCGTTGCAGCGGGACGAATGCCGAGGGGCGCACTACAAGCCGGAGTTCCAGATGGGCCACTTGACCGCGCACGAACCGGCCGAACGCCGCCGCCAGGCCGAACAATGGTGCGATGCTTTCGAGGCTAATAACCGGAAATGGCTCAAGTCGACCATCGCGACTTGGAATTCCAACCGCCAACAGCCGGATTTGAGCTATGAAGAAGTGGACACGTCGCTCATCCCGCCCCGGCCGCGACTGTACGGTTTGGCCGGCGCAGAAGAAATCGAACAAGTATGGAAGGAACGCACGGCCGTATCCCAAGCGCAGTAGAAACGTGGAGATGAAGAACCCTATGGACGCCACCCCGAAGCTCGCCAGTAGCCAACCCTCGGCCGTCACCGTTCGTATTCTGCGGCAGGATGGCCCGGGTCAGCGCAGCTACTGGGAAACCCACCGCGTGCCTTACGAACGCGAGATGAACGTGGTTAGCCTGCTGCAGAAAATCGCAGCCCAGGCCAAGACCGCCGAGGGGCGGGAGATCGCTCCCGTCGCGTGGGAGTGCAATTGCCTGGAGGAAGTCTGCGGATCGTGTACGATGCTGATCAACGGCCGAGTCCGTCAAGCCTGTTCGGCGCTGGTGGATCGCCTGCTCGAGGACCAGCCGGATGGCATCGAGTTGGCGCCGATGACCAAGTTCCCCGTGGTCCGCGACCTGATGGTGAACCGGGATCGGATGTTCCGCACCCTGCAAAAGATCCGCGCCTGGCTGCCCGTCGACGGCTACTACGACATGGGCCGCGGACCGCTGGTGTCTCGCGAAGAGCAGGAGACGGGATACCCCTTGTCGACCTGCATGACCTGTGGTTGCTGTGTCGATGCCTGCCCGCAGTACAACAAGATCGACGTGCCCAGGCGGGCGGGCGAGTCGGAACAGGATTACCTCGCGCGGCGGGACGCCGAGTTCGATCGGAATTTCATCGGGGCGTTCGCGATCAGCCAGGTGGTACTGTTCAATACGCATCCGACTGGGCGGCACACCGGCATGGAGCGGATGGAATCCCTGATCGCGGAAGGCGGCATTCAGAACTGCGGCAACGCCCAGAACTGTGTGGCCGTCTGCCCCAAGGAGATTCCGTTGACCACGTCGATCGGCCAAGCTGGCCGAGCGGCGACGATCCACTCGCTGAAACGCTGGTTCGATCGCTAGGCTCTGTTGCAAGGATGAATCTGCCGTGAACAAGGCGTCTGCCAAGTCGATTTTTCGCGAATCGGCCATCCGTAGCGGGCTGGTCACGGCCGAGCAATTCGACCAGGCCCGGGCAGCGATCCACGGGGAGCCGGAGCGACTGCCGACGCCGGTCGAGGAGGTGGGCGACGAGGAGTTGGCGGCCAAGCTGATCAAGCTGGGACTGCTGACCCGTTATCAAGCCGACCAATTGAAGGCCGGGCGGACGAAACTGAACCTGGGCCCGTACACGATCACCGACTGGATTGGCCAGGGCGGCATGGGCCAGGTCTTCAAGGCCGTCCACAAGATGATGGGCCGACAGTGCGCTGTCAAAGTCCTGCCTCGCGAGAAATCGACGCCGGAAGCCATCGAGAGCTTTACCCGCGAGATCCGCACCCAGGCTCTCTTGGATCACCCCAACCTGGTCCGCGCCTACGACGCGGGCCACGACGGCAACGTCCATTACCTGGTTACCGAGTATGTGCCCGGTACCGACTTGCGGCAACTGGTGCGGCGCGAAGGTCCGTTGAGTATGCAGCAGGCCGCCAACGTGATCGTGCAAGCGGCCCTGGGGCTGGAATACGCCCACCAGCGCGGCCTGATCCATCGGGACGTCAAGCCGGGCAATATCCTGGTCACGCCCGATGGAGTCGCCAAGGTGTCCGACCTGGGCCTGTCCGGCTTTATCCACGACGCGGAGACCGACCCCCGGGCGGGCAAGATCGTCGGGACCGCCGATTATCTCTCGCCGGAACAGATCAAGAGTCCGGCCGCGATCACCTCGGTCAGCGACGTGTACTCGCTGGGCTGCACCATGTACTACGCGATCAGCGGCAAAGTGCCCTTTCCGGGAGGCACGACCCGCGACAAGGCGCGCCGACATTGCGAAGAAACGCCTTGGCATCCGCGGCGTTTCAACGTCGAAGTCAGCGAAGAGTTCGTCGAGATCATGGCGGACATGATGGAAAAGGATCCCCAGAAACGCATCCAGACGGCCGCCGAGGTGGCGGCGCGGCTGGAACCGTGGGCCCGAGAGGCGGCGCCGTTGCCGTCGCAACAGCTGACCAAGTCCCCTTGGATGCCGCCGCCCCTGCCGACCGACGCCGACGATGACACCCTGCAGGACACCGACGCTAGCAGTGACGTGTACGACAACGGCGACAGTCGCCAAGGCAGCGGGAGCCAGATTTCGCAACCGACGTATCCCGTGACCGCAGGCGGACAGGATACCCGCCGCATCCGCCGCGTGGCGCCGCCGCCGCTGCCCCTGCAGCGAGCCCCCGCGCCGCCCGCAGCGCGGCGGTGTCGTCCTCCACGCCGTTGCCCTTGGCTCCGAATTCCCGCGCGTCGAACAGCCGCGTCGGGGCTTCCGCGGCCGCTTCGACGCAGACGGACACGGGCCCGCCCCAGCCGGATTCGCCGCCCGTGCCGTTGTGGACGTACAGCTCGTACGGGCCCGGCGCCAAGTCGGCCGGCAGGGTGACCTGCGTTTCGTACAGCGGATGCTGGCCGCGCTGGAAGTCCGACAGGACCGTGACCTGGCCGTCGTCGCTGGCCTTCAGCGCCACCAGCTGCGCGTCGAGCGATCGGCCGAAGACCCGCACCGTCGCGCCCGGCGGCGCGGCCGCGGGCGAGACCCACCAGGGCCGGGCGGTAGTGATCCGCCACGGTTTCGACCAGCCGTCGGAGTTCTTGATCCAGCACACGTGGCCGCCGGCGCGGGCGTCGTAGAACCCGCTGGCGTTGTAATGCGATTCGGACTCGACCGCCAGGACCAGGCCCCGCGGGTCCGCATCGAGCACCTGCACACGGCGCGAGCCCGACGGCGGCTCGGCAGGCAGCCATCGCCCCGCATCATAAGGCGTGGTACGCAGGGCCGCCAGGGCCGCGTCCGCGTCAAACGGCGCCTTCCAGTCCCGGACCTCCGTCTGTCCCGGCGCGAACCCGACGCCCCAGATCGTCTTCGTATTGCCGCCCTGTACCCGGCAGATTTCAGGAACAGCGGCCGGAACGCCGCGTCCGAGGCCCGAAACGAGGGCCAGCGCAACGAGACACAAGCCGAGTCGGAACATCGTCCAGAGTGAATAGTACTTGGCCATTGACATCAGGTGATCCTTCGATAGAAGCCAGTCCCAGGTGCGGTTCACAAAACGACCATACCCCGGCCGCCCCGACATCGCAAGCGGTCGCTGGTCATGATGGCGTGGAAAAAGATCGAGTTAACGAATCGTCGAGGGGAAGGGTCGTGCCGTGCGGCGGCACGGTGCTGGCAGGCGGCGGCAACAAGA
>Ga0351919_10266_pt1 | contig 12745 bp, 16 predicted proteins | sample TotcelHT113001N6_FD_206845 | JGI IMG/M metagenome (GOLD analysis project Ga0351919, IMG submission 206845) | Enriched cells from coal bed in the Powder River Basin, Montana, United States - Total cells T11 rep1 HSBNCT.T11.300.1.N6 ...
TTCCATAGCCGGTGTAAGAGGTTCTGCGGGAAGCTCGGCTTACTGCGCGAGTAAACATGGGGTTGTAGGCATCATGCGGACTGCAGCTATTGAGTACGCTCCTTTTGGTATTAGAGTAAACACAGTCCATCCAGGGCCGATTGAAACGCCCATGGTTGAGGAACATGTTCGCGGTCGACATCCTGACAAGCTGGAGGATGGCAAGAAGGCGCTTGCAGACAGCACCCTTCTGAAACGATACGGCTCCCCCGAGGAAGTTGCAGCTCTTATGCTCTATCTTGCGTCGGACGAGAGCAGATACTGCACGGGAGGCATCTATATGGTCGATGGTGGTAAAGGGCTCATGTAGGAGAAAGGAAGCGAATACGAGCCTAAATCCCTGACAATAGCAAAATCACGTGTGGAAGGAAGGTTATTAAGGAGGCATTGATGGATCTTACGAAACTCAGAATTAAGGTTGCTCCTGAACAGTCCGCTCTCATCATCATCGACATGCAGAAGGATTACTGTGCCGAGGGCGGGGCCTTTCATAGGATGGGCCATGACATACAACCGGCAAAGGCCCTTGCTGTGCGGTTGAACAGTTTTCTTGGTCATGCAAGGAAAGTTCTTAAAAACATTATCCATCTAAAGATGACAAAGATTGCATTTCTTGGTTCATCGTCGGGACTTGAGCACTATAAACGGCTCGGTATAGACCGGCAGTATGATCCAGCCTATGCGGAGTTTTACGAGGTAATACCTGAGGAAGGCGAGATGGTGATCCCCAAATACAGACATTCAGCCTTTGTCTCCACGTATCTGGATCAGGGCCTGAGAATAAGCGGCGTAAAAACATTGATCCTGACAGGATTAGCCACCAACGTGTGTGTTGAATCGACCGCCCGTGAGGGATTCGCCCGTGATTACCATGTGGTTATCCCTGAAGACTTAACCGAAGGAACGAGCCCGGAGGCGAAAAAATGGTCCCTAACCAACATTAACTCCTTCTTTGGAGAGGTTGTTCAGTCTGAAGACCTTCTTCGTTGCTGGGGCATATAAGAAGATTAAACGTATTGAGTCGTTCGTATATAGCATTTCGTGGAACACATAATCGATATTAGTGTTGGATCTCATTTAAAATCTCGATTTTCAAGCCCATTTATTAAAATACGGGCCACAGCGTTGACCATGCAAGGCCCTGAAGGGTATAATGGATAGACGCACGCTGAATAGAGCATACAAAGATGCCAAGAATATACATTGATAAGCGATATTTTAACGACAAGAAGGCAAAGTGGGTGAGCTTCGAAGACACCCAGGGTCTGAAAGAAACGAAAAAAGATATTTACGGAAAATGTGTTCCCTGTATCACAAATCTTTACGAACAGTTGAAGGATGGCAAGACAAATGTCGACCTTGGAGCAGCCCTGAAGTGCTGGAAAGTGGTAGCTGTGCTTGATAGCATGGAAGAGTGTATTGATCTTCTCTCTGAACTTGAGAAGCTCTTGAACGATGACATAAAAGTGAAAGGCCGTTTTGGGTCAGTTGATGATATAAAGACAACGAAGGTGATTGTTTTTAACGTGTCTGGCGAAGCACAGAGAAAAAAGCTCTATGAGATTCTCCAGGATTGCTCTAAACGAATAAATCCTCGTGCAGAGATTACTTATCACCGCGGATGCGTCGAACTTTACCACGAGATTTTTGGAGATTGGAGAACATGGAAGCAGACGGCTGTTATTCAGAAGCCGGAAGCAATCCAACCGATCATTCAGAGAATTCGCAAGGTCCTGTTCTGGGACAAGGCGACTTAGTCAAATTTATTTATTCTTCGGTATACCTGCTGTATGAGTTTATCCTTGACAACGTCCCGGTTCATTATCTAAGTTAATTAGCTGGCAAGCCATCAGGCTATCAAGCGACGCAAGCCACAGGCAATAAAGGCAGGATTAATGGATTAAGGGGTAAAAAAGGACTGATGGACGATAGACGACCGTCCCGCTTGGCGGGATGAAGGGTCGACGCAAGCCCCAGGTATTGAAGTAAACTAACCCATTCTTGGGTGAGAGGGGAAGGCCCGGGTACCCGCTTGCGGGTGGCGCTTAGCTGACGGAGGGGTCGACGCAAGCCCCAGTAAAGGAGGGATGATGAAATACCGATCTGTGGGTCTCTTGACGCTGGCCCATACAGCAACTGATATCAATCAGGGCGCAATACCGGTGCTCCTCCCATTCTTTATTGCGCAACACAACCTCACCTATGCAGCGGCCGCTGCAATCGTGTTCACTACGACCCTTGTTTCGACGATTACCCAGCCTGTCTTTGGCCTTGTTGCTGACCGGCTTTCGCGGCCATGGCTTATGCCATTGGGAGTTCTCCTTGCCGGGCTTGGACTATCATGTGTTGGCCTGGCGCCAACTTACGAAACAGGCCTGATAGCAGTTGGTTTAAGCGGCATAGGGGTTGCCGCTTTCCACCCGGAAGGAGCGCGTCTTGCAAACCGATTTGCAGGCGATAAGAAGGCCACTATAATGAGTATCTTTGCCACGGGTGGCCAACTGGGATTTGCTATTGGTCCTCTCATTGCAACGTTTGCACTTCTTCAATGGGGCATAAAAGGCACTGCTTTTATGGCAGTTCCCGCGGTCGCTGTGGCCTTGTTGGTAGCCCTTATCCTCCCCGGATTATGGAAATACCATGATGCAGCGGGCGGGAAGGCTGCACAGAAAAACCAGGGCATCGACTTCTGGGGAGCTTTTATCTTGCTTTCCATACTTGTACTTTTTCGATCGGTAATCTTTTACGGAATCAATACGTTTCTCCCGCTTTTTTGGATAAATGTATTAAACCAATCAAAGGCGGCTGGAGCATCAGCATTGACGGTCTTCTTTGCATCAGGGGTTGTGGGAAATTTGCTTGGTGGGCGTCTAGCGGACCGCTTTGGTTTTCGCGCAACGGTTCTGGTTGAATTTGCAATCCTCTCGGTTTTATTTCCCATATTCGCATATATATCGAATCCGTTATGGGCTATGCTTATGTTGATTCCCATAGCTCTTATGAACTCTGCTTCGGTGGGTCCCCTGCTGGTATTGGGGCAAAGCTATTTACCGAACCGTGTGGGCCTTGCTTCGGGGGTAACGCTTGGCCTCGCGTTTTCGTTTGGCGGGACAACGACACCTTTCTTCGGGTGGATTGCTGATCATCACGGGCTTCGCACGGCAATAATAGTGCTGTCTCTCTTACCCATAGTATGCACAGGTTTGACTGCCTTACTGCCAAAACCAAAAACAGCAGGCGCCGGACATTAACAATGAGAGGTATTTTGCTTCCACAAAGGTTTCGCAGTGCAGGTATGACGAAATGAAATTATGGAGAAATGAGCTTGCCTGCAATTGAATACCGTGGCATCTGGCGTTGGTTAACAAAAGATTTTCTTGGTATCGTTCGGGAGATGCGCTGGAGCTATGTCCCGCCGTTGATGGTCTATCTGGCTGCCGGTATCTCGGGATTCACGGGCATCATCGAAAGTTTTTTTGTGAAAGAAGAACTGGGGCTTTCGGCAGCATTCCTTGCAGGTCTTGGGTTCTGGGCTGGTCTTCCGTGGGCTTTGAAAATGCCCTTTGGCCATCTGGTGGATCTATACTGGCACCATAAATCACTATTTGTGTACATAGGGGCCCTCCTGATGGCGGGAAGTCTCATGATAATGGTAGGGCTTACAGGTCACAAAGCATTTATGGCAAGCATCATGGCGCTGGATGTATGGTACGTCATTGCCACCCTTGTCTCGCCTGTCGGGTTTGTATTGCAGGATGTGGTGGCAGATGCCATGACTGTTGAGGCGGTTCCAGCATATGGTGAAGATGGCGTAAAAATCCCTCAAAATGAGTTCGAGCGAATGCACATAACCATGCAGACTCTGGGTAGAATTGCAATCATCGGTGGAAGCGCCATAGTTGCAGGGGTAGGTGGCTGGCTGGCTATGACAATGTCATACTATGCCATGTACAAGCTGTCGCTCATCATACCCGTTATCTCGGTGCTGGGAGCGGTGCTCGGGTCCTGGACTGCGCGAAAGCTCCGAATCCAATATCGTCGTGCAGGCATCCCTGAAGAAGAAATTTGTGAATTGTTACGCCCTGAGGAGTGCAAAATAAGACCAAACTGGTATATTCTCGGGGGAAGCATTGTTTTTGTCGTTATCAGCGTGATCCTTGGTATGTCACAGATTGCAGCCAAGAAAGAGGTCATTTTTATTGCATCCCTGGGCATCATCATATACCTGATGCGTCAACTCCTTAAAGATCTTGATCCTCTCAAGCGCCGCGACATTATTGGCATAGCTATAATCGTTTTTGTCTTCCGGGCTATGCCAGGGATAGGCGCGGGTGCGAGTTGGTGGCAGATTGATGTTCTGAAGTTCGATGAAGCCTTTTTCGGTACCCTGCGCCAGATATCATCAATCCTTGCCATTATCGGCATGTTTGCCCTCAGGGGCTGGATGAGCCGGCGGCCGATTCCGTATCTCGTAATCTTCCTTTCAGTCTATGCAACTTTGATGATGATGCCGTTTGTGGGTATGTATTACGGCCTCCATGAGTGGACTGAAAAGATATTCGGCTTTGGCGCGAGGACAATCGCCATCATCGATACCATGGCAGATTCCCCTATGGGTCAGGTTTCCATGATTCCCATGCTGGCATGGATTGCCAGGGAAGCGCCCTCTGAACAGAAAGCGACCTACTTTGCCGTTATGGCAGCCTTCACCAACCTTGCCCTTTCAGCGTCGAACCTCGGCACAAATTATCTTAACGAAATCTTTATCATCGAACGCGGCCAGTACGCTGAGCTTGGCAAACTTATGATCACAACCACCATCATCGGATTGGTTCTTCCCGTTGCAACAGTTATTCTTGTGAACTGGCGTAACCGATCAGCAAAGACGAAAAGGGTCCTCAACTGATAAGAAGAGCCACCCTTCTATTCATTCATATACCCATTTACGAGAATGGCTTGGGTTTCAGCGCCAGCTTCCCGTAATGGGGCAATTGCGGCGTATTCTGTAGATGTGAGCCATCGCTGGACATGATCTTCCATTGGGAATTCAATAACGATGATCCTCTCAGGCTTCCAGGTTCCGAATGATCGGATTTTCTCCCCACGCACATGGTAACGACCACCATACTTCGTCACAATGGGAAATACTTGTTCAATGTATTGCCGGTATTTTTCTGCATCTTTAATTTTCGAATCGATAATCATGTATACTGACATATTTATCTCCTTGCATGGTCTAACGCTTGGGTCACCGCGAGGTTTTGTTACGTTTTCTCCACAAACGCTTCAATTCATCCTCACCTAAGGGTCGATGTTTTTTTATTTTCAGACTATCTACCCACTCACGGAGGAAATCATTATTTATGTATATGTTAATCGCTGCCGTAATTATCATTGCTATTGCAGCCCCAATACTGGCAAGCAGCATATCTTTGTGCGCATCCCACACGTCGCCCTGGGTGCCAAGGTATGCTACGCCAAGATCACCTCCGAATATTTCTGCAGCAGCCCACTCAACTAATTCATAAATCATCGACGTTGACATGGTTATATCAAGGGGGAGGAAGTACCCCCAGAAACCTTTCACATAGGCAATTCGCAGGAATATTTCTCGAACTGGATACGCCAGTAAGAAACCATACGAAAAATGAACCAACCGGTCAAAATGATTTCTTTCCCAGCCCAAGATACTATTTAAAGACTTACCGAAAATTGCCTGAGTCCACGTATTGTAGGGAACTTTAGCATACGTATAATGAGCCCCTAATTCATGTAAACACAGGAATAGAAAAATCAGCGTAATAGATATTCTGGAAAGAGGGAATCTCTTGTATGTAAGTGCAAAAAACACGACAAATAGAAAAACAAGGGCATTCTCCAGCAACCAATCATGCCTGTCGTATGGCTTTATGGCTGATGCTGACAATATGAGAGCAAAGATAGCAGCGAGGATGAATAGATATCGATTATGTGATATTCTATTCATGTTGCATCCACATCCTGGTTACCTTTCTTTTCGTCCTCTACAATGGTGGCAAGCCACCATCTCTGTTTTTTCGTTCCTGATCGTGGTTGTCGGTCGAAATAGATCTCCATTTGTGTTCCATCGGTAACCTCAACTCTGAACCAGTGTTTGCGAACATACTGTTCGCCACTCCCGTGCCGGCAGTCACCTGTAGACTTCCATTTTTCAAGTACCCTTACTACTTTGTACAAAGTATCGCGCCAACGAAACCGCACTGGCAATCCCGGTTCACCAGTGCACATGGATGAGTTGGCAAATGAAGCATCAACAGGGGTTATGGCTTCGGATATGAACTGCTTGTGATGTGAAGAAGGCAGTTTCGTCACCTGTGTCTTAACAAGGCTTTAAAGGAAGAACGCTAAGCTACCCATTAAAGTCAGAAGAAGCTTGTTAATTGTCTTGCATCTATGTCTGATATCTGCTCCGGCGGTATCCGATTCAGCTTTCATCTTCTGTGTCTCGTTTTCTCCGAAAAGTTCACTGTTGAGCCGCAAAGGTCCATGGTTGGCTCCAACCCCTTGTTGGGCAATATTTCTCAACATTTTTAACATTTTATATTTTAACATTTCAAGAGTGTTGTCCGAACAACTTTTTTATTTTCATGAGAAAAAGCATCCATTTGTTCATGTAAGTCTTTTTCCTCCTTCGACAAATGACTCTCTCAAGTTTTGCAGCCACTTTTTTTGGATTGAGGATCATAAATGTGAGAATTTTTATCATACGTCCCTGTCGTTTTGGAATGAGGTACTCATGATCCCTGGTAAAAATAATCCTACTTTAATATTGAACCTTTTCATCACGTTCCGAAGACCATCAGAAAAACACAATAGCGCGGATTTTTTCTTCTCCCTATGGGGTAAGTCCAGACTTTTTTATGCTTAACTAATGTTTTACGGGAGCTGAGATCAAAAAAATTACAAAATTATAATTCTGTTCCTGTTTTTGATATATGATAGTGTATTCTAATCCACAAAAGGAGCCACAGTGACTTTGCAAGAGATGAAAGAGATACTGGACGCAGAGATATTTGTTGGCCACGATCAGTTAGACTTGGAGATAACAAAAGCCGGCTGTGCAGACTCCATAGCTGATGTTTTGTTGCTTGCCAAAGCTGGGATGTTGTTGCTGACCGGCTTGACAAATCCTAATGTTATTCAGACGGCCTATACTCTTGGCATAGCAGCCATTATCATAGTTCGCGGAAAGCGTCCACCTCTGGAGACAATTCAGCTCGCAGAAGATCTACAGATTCCACTCCTGTCAACAAAATATATCCTCTTTGAAACTGCCGGCAGGCTATACTCGAAGGGAATCGTTGGTAATATACTAAAGGTCGAATAATACCGTGATTAACCATGAAGCCGCAATCAACGAGAATGTTTTCCCATCTTTGCCCGAGGATTCAAAGTGCCGAGGCAGGACCAGATATATCGTTATTTTGAGGTAAAGTTACGCCCTTGATATTGGTGCGAAAAGAGCCAGGATTCCCAGTACAATAAATAACGCTGCCGCTATCCAGTGCATTACTTTCATATTAATCCGATGTGTGAGTTTTTCGCCAACCCAGACTACCGGCACATTGGCAATCATCATACCAAGAGTTGTTCCCATGATTACTGAAATGAGTGAATTGTAAAGGGCTGCCAGCGCTATAGTTGCCAACTGGGTCTTGTCACCCATTTCAGCAAGTGCCACAACTGATGTTGACAGAAATAAAGCTTCCATGAATATCTTTCACCTCAAATAGTATATTGAGTTATCTTGTTTGAGATTCTACACTGGCTCAGAGGCAACAACAAGGACTTTTATCGAATGGGCAGAAGGAAAGAAGATGGTTTTCTGATACATCTGCGACTGTTCAACAGTTGAAATTCTTAGAATCTAAGGGTTTCGGATTGAAAGCGAGAAGTAGTATTGCCTGATCTAGGTGAAGGGAATAAAAAGCCCCCCACATAAGGGAGGCTTTTAACGTAAAATAAAGTTCAGCCCTTAAGCTTACGAACATTCCCGGCAGCAGGACCCTTGGGGCCTTGGACAATGTCGAAACTGACACGATCACCCTCGGCAAGTGATTTAAAGCCCTCTCCCTGGATCGCGGAATGATGGACGAATACGTCTTTGCCATCCTCCTGCTCGATAAAACCAAATCCTTTTGAATCATTGAACCATTTTACTTTTCCTTCTGGCATCCTTGTTCTCCTTATATAATGGGTTTACCCCAGATTATTATTCAGTATGAATAATTCTTCCCGAAAATGCAAGTTTATTATTTGTATACCATGGGTGTTGATTGCCATCTGCAATGATTAAGTCCTCAAGAATCTACCGGATTAATGATCTTCAACCGGTACTCGTCATTAGGATTCCAGCTTATAAATTTTAACCCCCCCATTGCTGTTATCAAACGCAATGCTTGTGAAGCCAACTCTCTTGAGGTGATAGAAAAAAGCTGTTTCATCAGCAATTCTATTAATGGATGTTACTCTCAAAGCCGTAGAAGAGACCTTTAAAGATGTTTTGTCAGTTCCATTAAGTTCAATTTCAACATAAATGCCTTTGTTGGCAAAATACTGTTCCAATTCATTTGCCAATGTTTCACGTTGGTTGACCATGTGTTGATGCACCGCACTTGCGCAGGCATCCTGCATCTGCTTTTTTCTTAAGATTACTTCACCCGCAAGTCCCTTGGCCGCGCTATATTGAGATGTTTGGGGACCTATTGCCATCAGATGCCGTTTTGCATCATTAAGCCTTCCCCAAAACGTTTTCATCGGATCTGTATCGATTCTATAGCCATCTTCAAGGGCATTTTTTGCTTCTTTTAAATGTTCGGCAGAAGAAAGAAGGTGGAAAGATTTTTGTGTCTCCATATTCACGAGGTTTTTGTTCATGTCAGACTCACAGGATAAAAGCTGGTCATTCGTACAATCGTCCTCGTCTTTAAATGGTATTTTCATCAATACCTCCTCTGAGAATGTTTATTTTGTGCTGCTCTTCAGGTGATCCAGTTGTGGCTCACATTCTGGTATATAGGTAGGTATAATGTTACGGGCTACGTGTAATTCATTGTAGCACATAGCCACCCAGAAAGATACGGGGAAAAGTTGAATACTATCAATTCTCGGTATTATGTGGTATTATCATAAGTCCATCGAGCCTGCCTCTTATATTCGTCTTTTTAACGAACAATGGTTGTTTTGCTGGATAGGGCTTTAATCTCCCAGCAAATATCACAAAAAAAGCAATTACTTTGCATCATAGAGGCTTTGAAGATCGGAAAAGTTGAGTGCTGAAGCTTACCAAGCGACTTTGAGAGGGCCCTGATGGACTCGTTTTACGAATGGTGCGTGTAGAGAATAAAAGGAGGTTTTATGCTAATTGGAAAGATCAATGACAAGAAGTATCAAAAGCTGCTGGTAACCGTGAGGGAAGTGAAGGGTGCAAAAATGATAGATTTCAGAATGCATCATTTGGCCACAGATGGAGAGTTGGTTGCCACTCAAGCAGGATTCTCGCTTACGGTGGATCAGACTGGGCAGGCAATTGAGTTACTGGGAGAAGCCAAGAGAAGACTGACCGAACAAGGCTGAGGAGAATTCACTGCACAGAAACAGGGTAAGAAATCTTCAGGAACTTGTTGGGTGAGAATCTTTGCTCCAGAACACGACTCCATCTGCCAGTCCGGACCTGCCTTTCTACGGGTGGGTTGTTACAGACCTGAATTGAATGCCTATTAGAATGAACAAAAAACGATGAAAGCAGCTCTCGTGGTTGCAGACAACTTTATCGAGATTGAAAGAAAATTTCTAATCTCCAATGTAGATCCCTCGATGCTTCCTGATCACAGAGAGACAATCATAGAGCAAACTTCCTTGCTATCGAGAGACGGCAATTTGGATCGACGTATCCGAAAAGAGAACTGTCGTGGGGAAACGCGATACTATCTTGTGGAAAAATACCTGACCTCAAAGCCTTCAATCGGTTTCAAGAGAAAGGAGCAAATCGGAAAACGCCGCTTTGAAAGGTTAAAGATCAGCAAGGATCCTAACGTCGAGAATGTAAGAAAGATAAGGTGGGAGTTTTTGTGGAATTCAAACCGCTTTCGGATAGACAAGTACGATGGCCCGGTGGCTGGCTTGCTTATCCTCGAAGCCGTTTTACATAACGAGAATGATAAGGTAGCATTGCCTGGTTTCTGTGAGGTTATTCGAGAAGTAACCGGTGACACGCAGTATTATTGGCATCGCGCCGATAAAGCACTGGGAAAATCAGAGACAGCTCTGAATGCGAAGAAAAACAAAGCGAGCTTCTATATTGTGGCGCTTGTTGATCTTCTTGGTCAAGGAGCGGCGCTTGAGAGGTTTGCGGGAATCCCGAAGACTGTCAAAGACAAGAAGACATTTAGTCGTATAGCGCAAGAGACGTTTGGAACGGTTGAACGCTTCAGAGAGAGGATAAGGTTGCTTAACCATGCAGAGCCGAGATTCCATGGTGTTCCGGACCAACTAAGATTGAAGTTGAATGCGGCACAGCTCAGGATCGTCGAAAGAAGCCTCGAACCTGTAATCGGTTATCAGTTCTTTACCGACCTGGCCATGCTAAAAATCAATCTTGGAGGACAGAAGGGGTATCGTCCGCTCGCCAGTCTTTACGGGTTACTAAGACAACTTGGGTTGTTGATCTTAACACAGTTTGCAGAAGGTATTCTCATAAGGGGAGCTGTTGATGTGGGAATTTGTGCCGAACTCAATGAGGCCGATCTTTATGGCCAAGCGGTTGGCAGAGCCTATAAATTAGAATCTCAGGTGGCCATATATCCGCGAATCGTGATTGGGAAACATGTGGTGGACTATCTGGCGTCATTTGCCGGGCTTAGATCATCGGAGAACGAGAAAGGCTTAATTCACTCTTACACTGACCTGGTGAATAGTTGTTTGAGACAGGACATGGATGGCGTTACCGTGCTCTCTTATCTTGATCCTTTCTTTCGCAGATCTTACTTTGAGGACGAGGATAGTTTGCGCTATGTCCTCAGGAGCGCCTGCAGGAATATTCAGAGACAAAGCAATCTGTGTACCCAAGAAGATGTGCGACTCAGGGGTCGCCTGGAAGAAGTAGAGGGATACTTTCGTCACGAGGGGTGCTGGATAGACAATAAATAGGCAGTCGATGCTCGGTCCTTTTTGTTCTGACAGAAAATTGGCTTGAAAATATTAGCACAACATAGCAAGAAGCAAGCCATTTCTTCCGAGGCTTCGCTCCGTATGTGAACTCAAACCTTACATGGTCATGGTAGGTTGTCGTCTGTCTTGTCCCGAATAGTCACCACCCAACCCTCTGATAGGATCACGATAGACATTTATCCATCGTTCTTCCGATGGGCGATAGAATTGTTTTAGAGTCTTGCCTAAAAGCAGTCTATCGAGTATACGAGCATCAACTACACCATAACTATCATCTTGATATTGTATACGTATGAACATTATTTCTACCATTCCTCCTCTTCATCTTTGAATAAATATATCAGCTAATCTTTAATTCAACATCACATTATTAGCGGGGAAGAGCGAAAAGTTTTGCTAAATCCAGTGTTTTACCTTTTCTTTTTGCTCGATAATGAAAAGCACTGAGACATCGTTCAAACAGCTCCCCGTGATCTTCGTATTTATCAATGAATGGAAATACTACGTGCGATTTTCCAGCCTTTTTGCCGTCAGAACAACGGCAGAACTTACCATATATTGAGGCATTTTCTTGCCTGAAGCCCCCCTCTTTTAACATTATATAGCGTTGTTCGGCCACGTGAGCCAGTTCATGCAATATGGTTTCCTCCATGGCGTAGAAGCGATACGTATCCAGATATATTTCCGTAAACATGACACCATCAAGCCAACGCAAGTTGTGTACCATGGCAAGATGATCATCTTCAAGGTCATTATGGTTGGGATCAGCCCGCAACTGGATGTTACAGGTATGACGGACTTTTTTTATCTCTTTTTTTGACCAATTCCAGTACACATTCCAATTGCTGGGAACCACATCCCGGGCGAACTCAAGAATAAGATCGTATTCATTTTTCACTACTGCATTACGATGGGTTTGCATTCATATCCTCCTTTAACGGGTATCATTCGGCCATGATTCCTGGTAAAATCATAGTCGAGCATAAATTATCATTAAAATAGGGTTGCAAATAAATACCAACACACGGCCCATGAAAACAATAAACTCGTTTTTCGTGGTAATTCCATGGTAGGTCTTTTGATCTTCCGGATAACCTTTGACGTCGCTATGGCAGTTGATTTGATGATCCATGAAGGTGCATTCTGGCGCACAAGTCTCTCCTTTCAGCTACCCCTCGCCGATTGTCTACCGTCTGTATTAAATGTAATTGTTCCTATGAGCAAATTGCGTACCATTTGCAGGATCATCAGAACATGGCTATTTTTCAGCACTTTTTATACCATGACCCTTTTGTGTGGCAAGAATGAGGCTACAATGGCACGAGATTAGCTACGAGATTTGTTGGATTGCACGGGAGTTAGTCTCCAAGGGGCTGATTACCCTTGCCCGGCAAGGTCTTCTCTCCTTTTCCACCTCTTGTGTGATGCAACGGCAAACCTGTGGGCTTCATCCCTCATTTTTACGATCTCCTTCAGCACAGGAGAGGTCTTCGGGAGA
>Ga0351919_10267_pt1 | contig 12724 bp, 14 predicted proteins | sample TotcelHT113001N6_FD_206845 | JGI IMG/M metagenome (GOLD analysis project Ga0351919, IMG submission 206845) | Enriched cells from coal bed in the Powder River Basin, Montana, United States - Total cells T11 rep1 HSBNCT.T11.300.1.N6 ...
GGTGCCCGACTTTGGGCTAATTAAACCTGCGCTTTTCAAACGAAGTTTGGTTATATATGATCAAGGAGGTACCAAAATGCGCGTAGCAGTTACTATGGCCTGTTCCGAATGTAAAAGACGGAATTACATCACCAGCAAAAACAAAAAAACAACCCCCGACCGCCTGGAAATGAATAAATACTGCAGCTTTTGTAAAAGCCATACCCTTCATAAGGAAACAAAATAACAGTATCATTTTCCTGGCTAAGCGCTATTTGGGAATTACGATAAGGATGTGAAGTTTATGTCAATTTTAGACCAGGCTACGAAAAACGCAAGCGACAGAAAAAAAAGCAAAAAACAAACCGGCAAATTCAAAGCCTTCTTCAGAGGCGTTTGGTCTGAGCTAAAAAAGGTGCATTGGCCCTCTAAAAAGCAATTGGCCACCTATACCGGCGTTGTTATTGTAACCGTGCTGTTTATGGCAATAGCGATATCTCTTTTCGACTGGGTCATATCCAGCCTGCTCGAACTGCTTCTCCGTCTAGCATAAAGGGTTTAATAATAAGAGGAGTTTCTCATTCATGGAAAAAGAATGGTATGTCATCCATACCTATGCCGGATATGAAAATAAGGTCAAAGCTAATCTGGAAAAACGCGTCGAATCCATGAATATGGAGGAGAATATTTTCCGGGTGATTGTTCCTATGGAAAACGAAGTGGTGATCAAAGGCGGAAAGCGAAAGATCACCCCCCGCAAAGTCTACCCCGGTTATGTTCTGGTGGAGATGAACCTCACCGACACCTCCTGGTACGTGGTACGTAACACCCCAGGTGTTACAGGTTTTGTCGGCACCGGCGCCAAACCCGTACCCCTGCATCAAGAAGAAGCCGATCTGATATTGGAACAAATGGGCTATATGGAAAACCGGATCAAGGTAAATTTTTCCAAGGGCGAAAACGTACGCATCATCAGCGGTCCCTTCGAAGATTTCATGGGTTCGGTCCAGGAAATCAGCGCTGAAAAAGGCAAGATGAAGGTCGCTGTTTCTATGTTCGGCAGAGACACCTTAGTGGAACTGGAATTTTCCCAGGTGGAAAAACTTTAAACAGCAATAGACAAACGTTTCAACATTTAAATTGTTCCCCGCTGTGGGAGGAGTTTAAAACTCCGTTAACCACATTAATATATAGGAGGTTTTACAAATGGCAAAAAAGGTAACCGCAGTTGTTAAACTGCAAATACCTGCGGGTAAAGCTAATCCCGCGCCGCCTGTTGGTTCCATCTTAGGCCCGCATGGCGTAAACATCATGGGTTTCTGCAAAGAATTTAACGAAAAAACCAGTAATCAACCTGGTATGATTATTCCCGCAGAAATTACCATCTACGAAGACCGTTCCTTCACCTTCATTCTTAAAACACCGCCGGCGCCGGTGCTGCTGAAAAAAGCGGCCGGTCTGGAAAAGGCTTCCGACAACCCGCTGAAAAACAAAGTGGGCAAAGTCACCCGCGCTCAGGTTAAAGAGATCGCTGAACTAAAAATGGTAGACCTTAACGCCACGGACATCGAATCCGCGATGCGGATGATCGAAGGCACCGCCCGCAGTATGGGTATTACGGTCATTGACTAGGTTATCAGAATAGTGGGAGGAGTAAACTCCGAAAAACCACCAAGGAGGAATTAATATGCCGAAACATGGCAAAAAATATAACGAAACCATAAAAAATGCCGATATAGCCGCACTTTACGAACCTAACGAAGCGCTTGCTCTGGTTAAAGGGAACGCAAAGGCCAAATTTGACGAAACCGTGGAATTAGCCATTCATTTAAACCTTGATCCCCGCCAGGCGGATCAGCAGATTCGCGGCGCTGTGGTTTTACCGCACGGAACCGGCGTTACCCGCACCGTTTTGGTGTTCGCCAAAGGTGAAAAAGCCAAAGAAGCCGAAGAGGCCGGCGCAGATTTTGTCGGCGCCGAAGATATGCTCGAAAAAATCCAGGGCGGTTGGTTCGGATTTGACGTCGCCGTCGCTACACCGGATATGATGGGCTTAGTGGGTCGCTTAGGCCGCCTGCTCGGACCCAAGGGCTTGATGCCCAACCCAAAGACCGGTACGGTGACCATGGATATTACCCGGGCCATTGCCGATATTAAAGCCGGCAAGGTCGAATACCGTCTGGATAAGGCAGCCAACATTCACTGCCGCATCGGTAAGACATCTTTTGAGGCGGAACAGTTGCAGGAAAACTATAATACCATTATAGAAACCTTGCTTAAAGCAAAGCCCGCCGTTGCAAAAGGACAGTTTATGAAGAGCGTGACCGTGAGCTCCACCATGGGCCCCGGATTTAAGATCAATCCCCAGAAGCCCCTTAATAAATAACGGTTAATATATTCGTCAGCAACCCCCTCAATTGAATAATTCCCCCATAGACAGCAGGTTTCCCTAGGGAAATAAGCGGCTCGCCCCGCCTGCCGAGGCAGGAAAATTAGCATGTATTCGTATGCTCTCCCCTGCCCAGCTATGGGCAGGGGATTTTATTTCGGTTAAAAAGTATATGATTATAGATACGCCTATGAAGGGAGGTGCACAATAAATAATGGAAAAGAAACCCCAGGTTATTGCTAAGGAGAAAGAAGTTGCCGAACTCCAGGAGCTCTTTGCGAAATCCGGCGCCGCCATTCTCACCGATTACCGCGGTATCAGCGTTGCTGAGGACGTTAAGCTCCGGGCTAAAATGCGAGCTGCCGGCATCGATTACCGGGTAGCCAAAAACACCCTGCTTAAACTGGCCTGTAATAATTACGGTAGCACGGATCTAGACAATTATCTGAACGGTCCCACCGCTGTCGCATTTGCCGATGATCCGGTGGCGGCAGCTAAGGTTATCAGCGATTTTATCCGCGAATCTAAAAAAACCAAAATCAAAGCGGCGCTGCTTACCGGCAAGCTCATTGATCCCGCCGACGTAGAAGCATTGGCCAAACTGCCGGCCAGAGAAGTTCTTTTGGCTAACGTCGCCGGCGCGTTTGCCGCTCCCATGGCCAGTTTTGCCGGAGTCGCTTCGGCGATGCTACGCCAGCTCGTTACTGTGGTTGACAAGGTCCGCGAGCAGAAGTCTGCTTAAAACAAAGCCAATTGTTTTATCAAATAAAAATTAATGAATTATTTTAGGAGGATTTTAAAATGTCTAAAGTTACCGATGTTCTTGATATTGTCAAGGAAATGACCGTGCTCGAACTTTCCGAGCTGGTTAAAGCATTTGAAGAAGAATTCGGCGTTTCTGCCGCCGCCCCCATGGCTATGGCCGCAGCGCCCGCAGCCGGCGCCGCGCCCGCTGAAGCCGCGGAAGAAAAAACCGATTTTGACGTCATTCTCAAAGATTTCGGTCAGCAAAAAGTTACCGTGATCAAGGTCGTCCGTGAAATCACCGGCCTGGGCTTGAAAGAAGCCAAAGATCTGGTTGAAGCCGCTCCCAAGCCTGTTAAGGAAGCCGTCAATAAAGACGAAGCCGAAGCGATCAAGGTTAAGCTGGAAGAAGCCGGCGCCACCGTGGAAATCAAATAGTCCAACTTTTCACATCGTTTAAAAAGCGCCCCTGTTATGGGGCGCTTTTTTATTGCTTGCGTTGTTATATTTTGATCGATAATTGGATATACCGATGCGCGTCCATTGCTTACCCTACGCCCCACATAACAATTATCCAATCCGAATTTTCAGATTCTTTCATTTTGTTCCCCTTGTCATTCTTCAAACAACGCTTTGGTAAAATCCGTGGCGTCGAAATCCTCCAGATCCGCCACGCCCTCGCCCATACCGATCAAACGCACCGGCAGCCCGCTTTCTTCCACAATACCGATCACCGCGCCGCCTTTGGCGGTACCGTCTAATTTGGTAATAACCAATCCGGTAAGCGGCACGGCTTCCGCAAACTCCCGTGCTTGGGAAATCGCGTTATTACCGGTTCCACCATCCAAAACCAGCAACGTTTCCCGGGCCGCTTCCGGCGCTTCTCTCTCGATGACCCGGCCGATTTTAGCCAGTTCAGCCATAAGATTGGCTTTGTTTTGCAGCCTTCCTGCCGTGTCGATGATTAATAGATCCATATGACGCGCTTTGGCGGCGGCAATGGCGTCAAAAACCACCGCGGCCGGGTCAGCGCCCTCCGCCTGACGGATCAAAGGGACGGCTACCCGGCGGGACCATCCGTCCAATTGTTCCGCCGCCGCAGCCCGGTAGGTATCGGCGGCAGCCAAAATCACTTTTTTCCCCGCTTGCTTATACCTTGCGGCCAATTTACCGATTGTCGTGGTCTTACCCGAACCGTTAACCCCGGTCAGAAGAAAAATATTCAACGTATCCGGGAGTAAACGCATCTCTTCTCCCCTGTGGTCAAGGAGAATAGCGATAATTGCCTCGCGAAGCGCCTGCCACAGTTGCTCGCGCTCTCTGATTCTTTCATCGCGCGCCTTTTTCCGCAAGTTTTCGCTCAGTTTAAGTGCGGTCGGTACGCCCACATCGGCGAGAATCAGCGCTTCCTCTAATTCTTCGAAAAATTCCTCGTCCACCTTGCCCTTGAAAATGCTTTTTATCCCGCCTGTAAATGAAGTGCGGGTTTTGGAAAGTCCCACGGATAATTTATTAAATAGGCCCATTGTTCGCTCCCTCTGTCCAATATAGATCGCCACTTTCGGCCATATCCTATCCGGCCTCGTCCAATCTCACGGAAACGACCTTGGATACGCCTTCTTCTTCCATAGTCACGCCCCAAAGTACGGCGGCAGCCTCCATGGTGCTCTGGCGATGGGTGATCATCACAAATTGGCTGGATATGGATTTATCCATCAGATAATCGATAAAACGGCTGATATTCGCTTCGTCCAATGCCGCGTCCACCTCGTCCATCACGCAAAAAGGTGTGGGACGCACAGCCAGCATGGCAAACATCAGGGCAATCCCCACCAAAGCCTTTTCTCCGCCGGAAAGGAGATTATAATTCGCCACCTTTTTCCCGGGCGGATCGACCCTGATCTCCACCCCGGTTTCCAGGATATCGTCCGGCTCCGACAGGAACAAGGACGCGCTGCCGCCGCCGAAAAGACGGTTGAAGCTGCGGTTAAACGCCTCGCTCAGTTGCAGGTAGGCATCCCGGAAACGGCTGGTCATGATCCTATCCATTTCCTCGATCACCTTATCGAGTTTGCTTCGCGCAGAAAGCATATCTTCTTGTTGATTACAAAGAAAAGTGTATCGCTCACTGACTTCGGTGAATTCGGCAACCGCCCCGATATTGACCTCGCCCAGCGCGACGATTTCCCTACGAAGCTGGGTCAGCCGGGAATTCATGGCGGTACGGGAGCCGATCTCCCCTGCCCTTACTTTCGCCGCTTGCAGGTCCATCTCAAACCGTTCCGCGAGCTTTACTGTTTCGTTTTCCAGATCCGCCTGCCAACGCTCATGCCGCAGCTCCAACAAATGACACTCATTTTGGAGGGTTTCCCTTTGTCTGGCGCTTTCCTTTTCCCGCTTTTCCAATTCCATCAAATGGGCCGTCTCGGCAGCCAGTCCGTGCTTGAGCTGTTCCAAAGCTTCACCCGAATCGCGAAGCGCCAGTCCGGTACAACCGAGTAATTCCTCGGCTTCCGCAATCTGTCTGACGTATTCCGCAGCCTGAGCCAACGCGTTTTGCCGGTCCGCATCCTTCTCCTCAGCTTCCCAGTTCAAATTATTCAAATCCTCGTTGAGCTTGGAGAGGGTTATATTTTGACCGTGGAGCTTCTGTTTGGAAGACGCCAGGGAAACTTTGCGTTTAGTCAGTTGCTCCTGTTGCCCGCTCATCTTCTCCTGCAAAGCAGCCAGTTCAAGGCTGGCGCTTTCGATTTCCTTCTCCAAATTTATTTTGTCCCCGGAAACCTTTGCGTATTCTTGTTCCAGCTCCGCTAATTCGCCGTTTATCCCGATACGCTCGCTTGTTAATACGGTCTTTTCAGTATTGATTAAGCGCTGCCGCTTCGCGCGGCTTTCTCCGGTATATGCAAGTTGTTCCAGAGTCCGATTGATCTCGTTTGACTGGTTGGATATCTCCCTCAAGCGCTCGTGAATGCTTTCGTTGCGTTTATTTCCCTCGCTGACCTGGGCGCGCAATTTTTGCACAGCCGCTTCATGCGATTGCAATAGATTCTCAAGCTTAGCCAGCTCGCTTTTAGCCTCCGCCAGCCGGTTCTTTTTGCCCAGGAGATCATTGCTTTTCTTATTCCGGGAACCGCCGGAAATAGAAGCGCCGGGATTCACCATATCTCCGTCCAAAGTAACCACACTGATCCGGTATTTTAGCGCCTTGGCCGCCGCCATGGCCGCATCCATATTGTCGGCAATCACCACATTATTGAGTAAAAAATCTACCGCGGGACGGATTCGATGCGCGCAATCCACCTGGTCTGAGGCTAAGCCGTGTACTCCTTTGATGGAAAGGGCGGCTGAAATATCCGCCGCTTCCCGGACCTTCAATATATTGAGAGGTAAAAAGGTTGCCCTGCCCAATTCGTGCTGTTTCAGATAGGCCACGGCAGCCTTGGCGGCTTCGCCGTCTTCCGTCACCACGTTTTGGATGTTGGCGCCAAGATAGGCTTCGATCGCCGCACGGTAAACTTCCGGGACTTCCATCAGTTCGGAGACGACGTCGAGGATCCCCACAGGCGCTTTGCCTTCGCGTTTGGCTGTCATCAGACCCTTGACCCCGGGAAAAAACCCCTCGTAAGCAGCGGCCATTTCCTCTAGCATAGAAACCCGTGTACGGGCGGAAGTAACCCGGTAACGGTAATCCGCTTCATCCGCCGCCGCATCCTGCATCTGCTTATTCAGATGCTTAAGCCTTATTTCGTTTTCATTTAAGGCCGCATTTTGCGCCCGGTTTTCCTCTTTCAATTGCCCGGCTTTATCGCTAAGCGCCGTCTTCTCACTAACAGCGCTCTTATCTTCCGCCGCTAAATCTTTCTCTTCCTCTTCAAGCCTGGCGATCTCTTCTTCATTTTTAGTTGCCAGTTGGCGTTTAAAATTCAATTGGCTAAAAAGGGCTGTTTCCGCAGCCGTCGCAATATTTTGTTGTTGGCGCAATTCGCCCAGCCTTTCGCTAAGCAAATCCGTGTGGCCACGAATATCGCTTTCCCCGCCCTCGCCGTGGAGAATGTATTCCTCCTCCGCCGCAATCTCGGCGATGGTGCGTTCCACATGGCTGGTCAGGTCGCTGATCTCTTCTTTCTTGCCGACGATAGCCGTCTCCAACGCGGCCAACTCGTTAGCAAGCCTCTCCGCGTTCGCATCGCCATTGGTTTTGTAACTATGGATCAGTTTTAATTCGCCCTCCGCCTTTTCTCTGTTGGTCTGCAGTTCGTAAAAGGCATGTGAGGCCGCAGCCACGCTTTCATCCCGCTCGCTGATACTAAGCCGCAGCGTTTCCGCCTCCGCAGCCAAAGCGAGCCGCTTGCTTTCTTCTTCCATGAGCTGTTTGTTGCCGGAGTCGAGATTTTCTTCAAGCGCAGCGATTTTTTCCTCCGCTTCGCTTAAAACAGCAACCGATATGCCAATCTCCAGTTTATCGGATTCTTCCTTCAAAGACAGATATTGCCCGGCTTTTTCCGCTTGCTCGGAAAGCGGTCCGATTCTCCCCGATAATTCGCCGATGATCGCGTCAAGCGTCTCCAAATGACGTTCTGTTTCCATCAGCTTGCGTACCGCCTCCCGCTTGCGGTCGCGGTATTTAACGATGCCTGCCGCATCCTCGACCAGAGCACGCCGCTCGTCCGGCCGGGCGTTGATAATCTCGTTAATCCGGCCCTGATTGATCAATGATAGTCCGTCCACGCCGATGCCCGTGTCGACAAAGAGGTCATGGATATCTTTCAAGCGGCAAGGCTGGTTATTGATCAGATACTCGCTACCGCCGCCGCGCACGGTACGGCGGGTCACGCTGATTTCGCTTAAAGCCATGGGCAGATACCCGTCGGAATTATCAAGAATGATACTTACTTCGGCCATCCCCAAAGGTCGGCGTTTTTGGGTGCCGGAGAAAATAACGTCCTCAAGCTTACCGCCGCGAATACTCCGGGTATTTTGCTCGCCTAAAACCCAACGCAACGCATCGGCGATATTACTTTTACCGGAGCCGTTGGGTCCGACGATACAGGATATTCCCGTTTCAAAGCTGATCTTCGTTTTAGAGGTAAAGGATTTGAAACCCAACAACTCTATCCGCTTTAAGTACATCTCATTCCTCCGTGTGGTCAATTCAGATTTTCCGCAATCCGGATCTATCTACGAAACAGCCTATTTCCTTGGCTTATTTTCTTAACTATACCACAACATATAGTTGTTTAGCAATAAAAACTATCCTAAATAATCCAAAATTAAGTTAAATTACCCCTGAGCTAAGCTCAGGGGTAAACTGGTGGCGGCGCCAAAAAAATACACTGTTATTCGGGGGGAAAAACGCTTCTATTTGGAAGACATCGGCCGGGCCTGGATAACCGGCTTAACCGTATCCGGATGGCGTTTAACATTGATAATCGGGATATTGGCCATCAAAGCCACGCCCTCCTCCTCCCGGGTCAAGGATACCTCAAGGGCCTCCTTGTCGATCTCCATATATTTGCCGATGGTAGCAATCAGATCTTCGCGCAGGCTGTTCATGATGGTCTCGGAAACATCCAGGCGGTCATGAACCAGCACCAAACGGAGACGCTGTTTGGCGACGGATTTTGATGCGTCGCCTTCGCTGTCCCGACCAAAAAACTTGCCCAAAAAAGCTACGATACTCATGCTCCGCCCTCCTTAATCCGCTTTCAGCATATGTTTGAGGCGTCCAAAGAAGCCCTGCTTTTCATCCAGGCTCATCAAAGGCACCTCCTCGCCATTAATCCGGCGGGCGATATTACGGAAGGCTTGTCCCGGTCGAGAATTATCGTCCAATACCGTAGGCTCGCCCCGGTTCGTGGAAATAACGATCGCGTCGTCATCCGGTACGATGCCGAGAAGATTGATTGCAAGAATATCTAAAATATCGTCAACACTCATCATATCGCCGGATCTGACCATGTTGGTACGGATACGGTTGATGATTAATGTGGGGTCGGCGATACCGGCGGCTTCCAGCAAACCGATGATCCGGTCCGCGTCGCGCACGGCGGAAACTTCGGGGGTTGTCACGACCACCGCCTGCTCCGCCCCGGCAATCGCGTTTTTAAAACCGTGTTCGATTCCGGCCGGACAGTCAATGACCACAAAGTCAAATTCTTCTTTAAGTTTTTCACATAACTCTACCATTTGCTCGGTGCTGATTGCTGTTTTATCCTTGGTTTGAGCCGCAGGGAGCAAAAAGAGGTTTTCCAGACGCTTATCCTTGATTAAGGCCTGCTTAAGACGACAGTTTCCTCTTACCGCATCGACGATATCATAGACAATACGGTTTTCCAGACCCATGACCACATCCAGATTGCGCAGCCCGATATCCGTATCCACCATTACAATTTTTTTGCCCAGCATCGCCAGGGCGGTACCGACATTGGCGGTGGTAGTGGTCTTCCCCACGCCGCCCTTACCGGATGTAATCACGATAACTCTACCCATAGTTTCCTCCTTCAGCCGATTGAAACAAATTTGTTATTATTTTTACCTGGGAGCCTGGTATTTTTCTATCACCACTTCGTCATTCCTGATCCTTGCGGTTTCCGCAGGTTTTTGTTCATTGTCCGCACCGTCGGGCGGGCGGGTGATATGGGAAGCGATCCGCAGCTGAGTGGGGGCAAAATGCAACGCGGTTACGGTTGCGCCCTCCTCCCCTGTTGCGCCGGCATGAACCAGGCCCCGTAAAGATCCCATCACCAGAATATGGCCGCTGGCGATGATCTCGGCGCCCGGATTAACGTCGCCTAAAACCACCACATTACCGTCAAAATCAATATTCTGTCCGGAACGCAGACTCTTCTCATAGAGCATGGTCGGTCTGTTGCTAATAGAGGCGGGCCAGGAATTACGCATGGAAGTCACTCCTCAATCCAAAAATAACTTTAAAATATCTTCTCCTTTTACCGTCCATTTCCTGCCTTGGCTGATGGTTTTATTACGGCAAAATTCAAGGTAAGGCTATCCATTCGACAATATCATCCGGCTAAGCCCTCTCCAGAACTCGGCTCAAGCGCCGCAATAGGGAGAGCGATAACCCCATCACCGTATAGTAATCCCCGTTGATTTTTTCCACCAACAATGCGCCTTTGCCCTGAATACCGTAGGCGCCCGCTTTATCCAAGGGTTCGCCGGTATCCAGGTAAGCTTCAATTTCCGGGTCGGAAAGATGATGAAACGCGACCTCGCAGATATCTGCGCCGCCGATGCTTTGCCCCTTTTTTGTGTCAATCAGACAAATACCGGTATAAACCCGGTGCGTTTTCCCGGAAAGGCTGCGCAGCATGTCCCGCGCCTCAGCTTTGTGCGCAGGTTTGCCATAGAGCGTATTATCAAGCACCACCACAGTGTCTGCGCCGAGAACAACGGCGTTTGGATATCGTGGCGCGGCCGCCCGCGCTTTCAGCGCAGCATTGGCCGATACCAACGCCTCCGCGTCCATGCTTTCCGTCAGCGTTTTATATTCCGCCGCCTCAACCGGACAAAGCGCCGGTTCAATCCCGATCTGACGGAGGATTTCCAGACGACGGGGACTGGCGGATGCCAGCACGATCTGCCTATTTGCAAAAAGCATGATCTTCCTCCATTAAATATTTTCTGATTTCGGCGGCCAGATAGAGCGAACCGCAGACCAAAAGCATCTCGTCGTCGTCAAGCGAATCCAGCGCGTAGCGGAGCGCCTGCCGGTTATCTTCGATCGCTATGGCGGGCTTTCCCGCTTTATGGCAAAGCGCTTCCATGATTTGCCAATCCCCGGAGCGGGAAAGATAGGGCGGTCGGCTGATCACCGCCAGCCTGATCCGGGGTAAAAGCAGATTGAGCGATTTTTGCCTTTCCTTATCCGCCAACATACCCAGGACGCAGACGATATCCTTGTTGGGCCACAAGGCGTCCAAAGCAGCCCGCAACGCCACTACCCCCTCAAAATTATGGGCGCCGTCCAAAAGGATCAGAGGCCGGCGGCTGACGATTTCTAAACGGACGGGCCATTTAACGTCAGCCAGTCCCTGCCGGATCGCTTCTTCGGTTAACCCCAGCAATTCCCCGGCCAAAACCGCAAGGGCGGCGTTATCAAATTGATGCCGGCCTAAAAGCGGTAAAGACAGGCGGTCATAATCCTGCCTTACCGTATGCACATTAAACAAGCTTCCCTCACTGGTCATCTCAAGCACGGTATAGTTGAACTCCCGGCCTAACCGGTATAGCGGCGCATTCTGGCGGGCAGCTTGCGCCTCGATGACGGCCAGGGCTTCCCCTGCGGCTGCCGTGACAACCTGAGCGCCCGGCTTGATGATACCCGCCTTATAGACAGCGATCTCCTTGATCGTGTTGCCTAAAAAATCGGTATGATCCAGTCCCACATTGGTGATAATCGCCAATCCGGCATCGATGATATTGGTGCTGTCGGTCAAGCCCCCTAAACCCACTTCGATCACCGCTTCGTCGACTCTCTCCTCCGCAAACCATAGGAACGCCAGCGCAGTCACGGCTTCAAACTCCGTGGGGGACGCCCATCCTTCTGCGACCATCGCAACGATCTGTGCATAAACGCGGCTGAACAATTTGGCAAAGCGGATTTCGCCGATCGGTTGGCCGGCGATGCGGTAGCGTTCGGTATGCGAATAAAGATGGGGCGAAGTAAAAAGCGCGGTTTTATCTCCGGCGGCGCGGAGCATGCTATCCAGCATCGCCGCCACCGACCCTTTACCGTTGGTCCCAGCGATATGGATACAATGGGCTAGTTGCTTTTGGGGGTCGCCCAAACGGCGGGTCAGTTCTTCGATCCGCTCCAAACCAGGGCTGATACCCTTTCTCTCTAACTCATGAAGTTTTTTTAACGCTTCTTCATATTGCATCGCTTCACCATTGAAAAACAGGGCGGGTTGAAACCGCGCCCCGTCTTCCGGTTTTTGTGCATGATGGTTCTGTTTGTTAGATAAGCATCGCCAGATGTTGCCGGAGCGACGCCAGCTTTTCCTCATATATACCCTGCTTGGTCCGCTCTTTTTCCACGACCTCGGCCGGGGCTTTGGCGATGAAGCTCTCGTTTTCCAGCTTGCCCCGCAAACGGTGCAACTCGGTTTCGGTAGCGGCGATCTCCTTTTCGATCCGGCTGGTTTCCGTATCCAAATCGATCAATCCCGCCAATGGCAGATAGATGTCCGTACCGAGCACATGGGCTTTGGCCGCCTTATCTGGGGCGGTGCCCTTGGGAACGAATTGAATATCCGCAGCCTGGGCCAAGGAGAGGATATAAGATTCGCCTTCTCTTATTTTTTCCGTTAAAGCAGGGTCGGCGGCAATGATAAGACCTGCTTTTTTGCCCATCGGAACTTTCATTTCCGCCCGGATGTTGCGGATGCTGCGGATGATCTCCATCAACAGGCTCATCTGCACCTCTTCCTCGGGATAGCTATCGCCCTCTTTGCCGTTGGGATAGCGGGCGAGCATGATCGTCCCGCCGCTATGGGGCAATTGCTGCCATAATTCTTCGCTGACAAAAGGAATAAACGGATGCAACAATTCGAGGATGGTCCGTAGGACTTGGACCAGCACCGCCTGCGC
>Ga0351919_10275_pt1 | contig 12458 bp, 11 predicted proteins | sample TotcelHT113001N6_FD_206845 | JGI IMG/M metagenome (GOLD analysis project Ga0351919, IMG submission 206845) | Enriched cells from coal bed in the Powder River Basin, Montana, United States - Total cells T11 rep1 HSBNCT.T11.300.1.N6 ...
ATGTCCACGTTGTTTTCCATGTGATTGTGTCTGCGGGGGAGGAAAAGCCAAACATGGCGTGGAACGATCGCCACACGGTTGCCGTCCAAGCGGCACCCCATAGAATTCTGATAACACACAACAATTTCAAGGTCTTGCCGGTTAAGAAGAAACGTATCGGCCTAGATCTGCCAGATCTGCAGCAACTAGTCAAATGAAAATGTTGTGTTCGAGACATCTCGGACGTCTTGTCTGTGGCTCTTAGTCAGTCTACTCGAACACTAACCGGAGGCGTATCAATGTCCCGTCATCATACTAGGTTGCGTGGTTTCACGCTCGTTGAATTGCTGGTTGTCATCGCGATCATTGGAATCCTTGTGGCGCTGTTGCTGCCTGCAATACAAGCGGCACGTGAGGCGGCCCGTCGGATTCAATGCACGAACCACATCAAACAATTGGGCGTGGCGTTGCACAATTATCACGACACATTCCTCGCATTCCCTCCAGGAGCCATTATGAACCGTCCTGGAAATCCGGCCGCCCCACCGGAAAATGGCAGGGATCCCAGCTGGGGGGCAACCTGGGTCGTAATGATCCTGCCGTTTATCGAACAACAGGCACTGGCGGATCAATACAATTCGACGTTGGTAGCCCGCACGGGAGACGCCACGACGCCCAATAACGCGGTGACGCGAACCGAGATCGAGACGCTTCGTTGTCCGTCCCACCCGTTCATCGCCGCCTTGCTCACCCAGGATTTCACCGGATTCGTCAAGGGCAACTACGCAGGATCGGTCGGGGGAGGGCGCCTGTTGCGCCTGGCCGACTTCAACGACAGCAATCGCCGAGGTGTGTTCAATGCGATTCGGCCGGATGCGGTCAACTTTTCCAGCATTCTCGACGGCACTTCCAACGTGATTATGCTGGGCGAGATCGTGGCCTCCGTCAATCGCACAGACGATGACCGCGGAGCTTGGGGATGGTGTACCGGGCCGTTATTTTCCGGGCGAAGAAACTGTGGCGGGGGTGAACAAATCCTGACGCCGAACACCAAGTCGTGGACGGATTGCTCGCCGTATGCATCGAACGACACAACCAACGTGTATTTCAACGAACGCAACAATCCCGATTCGACAGGCGCCGACGGTGGAGTTGCCGCTAGAAGCTACCATCCGGCCGGTGTCATGATGGGCTTGGCGGACGGCAGTACGCGGATGATCAGCGACGATATCGACGCCAGCGTCTATGCCAATGCGTTGGCCATGAGCGATGGCAATCCCGTGGAATTCGATTAGTTGAACGGGCAGGAATGCAGATGGAAGGGATAGGAAATGCTCAACCGAACGTGTGCTGTGCTCGGGCTTGCTCTGGTTCTGGCTGCTTCTATCGGTTGCCGACCGGCCGGATACGCGCCGCCACCCAGTACCGGCGAAGCCGCGGCACAAATCAAGCAGCAGGTCGACGAATTCGTCAGCAAGGTCCGACAACAGCCGAAGACGGCGGTCCTGGAGGTAACGTTGCTCCTGGAATCGCTCGAGGCCGCCGTGAACCAATATGGCGATGAATTTGCCTCGACACGAGACTCAGCTCGGACGCTTCAGGAGTTGTATGCGAGATCGGCCGGCAGAGCAGAGATCGAATCTCAGTTGAACGTACTCGCCGACGCGGCGGCGGCGGCCGACGGCAGCTAGCCGCTGAAAAATGAGGGGCGTTTGAACATCGCCGTCATGCCAACAGATCCTCGATCCGCTCGTAGTTTTTGACGCCCAGGAGATTTTCGTTGTACGGCACCTGTCCGCCGGCCGCATCGCGAATGTCGCGATCGATGTAATATTCATTGTGCGGCTTGAAGCCGGGGATCGTCAGCACGTTGACGAAGACGTCGAGGCCGCGGTGGCCGGTCCCCGGCGGGATGTAGAGGAACATGCCCGGTTCCAGCGGATGCTGTTCGTACCGGCGCAGGTCCCGCAAGTCGGGAAACGCCAGCAGCGAGGCCGCCCGGCCCCAGGTGTTCAACTGGTAGGCTTGCGGATCGAGCGTCAGGTACATCTCGCGCTGCGGAATACCTCCGCTGGCGCCGATGCCCTTGGGCGGATGAAAATGGGCCGGCGAGGTCTCCTTCGGTATATTGACCACATGGCTGTTGACCCAATTCAGGCCGTCATCCGTCTCGCCCGGATGATTGTAGAACCAGGTCAGCGGCAGACGCCGGAAGGGATCGAAATCCGGATTGCAGCCGCCCGCCGTGTCGGTCAGGAACCGCAGGCGGCGTACGGCTGACACGTGGCTGGTCGGCCGGGCCACGTTTTCCATCGCCAAGCACGTGAACCGGCCGCGGACGCGGAGCGTCTCGTCGCCGCTGACGATCAGCTGGTCGCCCTCCCGCACCGGCTCGAACGAGTCGCCGCGTTTGGTCGAATAGCCGTCCCGGCGGTATCGCAGGAAGATCGCGCCGAGTGCGGCTTCGATCTCGGGATCGCTCGCCCAAGGCCGCGCGATATGGTCGAGTTTCCACAACTCGCCGGCATAGTCGCCCACGAACGCATCGCCTCGCCGGCGGCGGAGAATGGCGTCCACCGGGACACGGGCGGCGGACGAAATCGCGGACCGGCTCGCCTGCAGCCTGTGCAGCGTGTCGGCCCAAGCCGGATCGATCGCGTCCGGCTCGTATTCGCCGGGCAGTCGCTGGCCGTCGCCCTCCTGCGTGCGATAGCCTCGAGGTACGAAGACCTCCCCCTGGCCGCGGAAAATCCACAACACGCGCATGCCGCCATGCACGGAGCGCAAATCGCGGGGACCGTCCACGTCGACGCGCGTCAAACGCAAACCAGGATTGTCGTCCTCGAAGAACTCGCGCATTTCGGCGAATGATGTTTCGTCGTCCATGTGGACGACGCGCACTTGGCCCATGCGATCGGCTCCTTAGCGCGTGAGTTCAGGGACGTCGAACAGGTTGCGGTAAAATCCCTTGACCAACCCCGGCACGTTAAGGGCCATGTCAGGTCTCCCGAAAACCGGAGGGGGCGACGGAATTCGGAACCGTAGTTGATTCTTGCAGAGCGAAATCGAACTGCAACGGCCCCTTGGCGTCGGCCGGGATTGTCGCCTGGAGACCGGTCTGCAGCGGATTGCCGTATTGCTTCGGGATCGCCCACACCTCGGGCGCGTTGGGCGTCTCGGGACTGGGGCCACTGGTGATGCTGACGACTACCACCTGGTAATCCCCGGGCACCGCCCCATCGTCGGGGCCGAGGGTTGCCAGGCGATAGGTCCCATCCGGCTGGATCACCCCCGTCGCCGGCCGGCACGGACTGTCTGCGGCGGTTCCACGCGGCAAAAAGGTGACCGTGCCTTGCGTCACCGGTTGACCGTTGTAGGTCACGCGGCCGTGTACGGGTATCGTGTGCAGCGCGGACGAGCCGGAACAGCCCCAGCCCGCCGCGAGCAAGGAAAACCCGGCAACGGCGGCGCGCAGCCAGCGAGTCGTCGCGAAATCGGAATGAGTCGTCGGACGCATGGGATTCTGTGCCTCACAAGTAGCGGGACGAATGCTGTCTCTTAATATTGACCGATGGTTTTTCCATCGGTTCGATCGCCCAGATAGCACCACGTGGCGTAATCGATGCTGTCGGTGACGAAACGCACGCTGGCGTCGCCCAGGATCATGTGCAGACCGCCGGGGTGCTCGCTCATAAATCCCCCCATGTAGGCGTAGCAGGTGCCGACCCGCGTGCTGCGGGATTTGGGACAACTGGTCGCGTAGATCTTGTGATAATTGGGCGGCGGATTGCTGGTGCCGATGTGCATGTGGGAGGCGAAGTACATGTGAAACGTGCTGTAAATCGGCAGCGTTTCGCCCAGGAGGAACGTGTTGCTGAGCCCGTCGCGACAGTTGGCAAAGCTGCGGCTGATCCGCCCTCCGTTGAACATGCCTGGAGCTTCCACGTCCAACCGTGCGCCCGCCGTACTCTGGCAGTTGATGTTGGGCGTCATCGCCGGTATGGCGCAGGCGTTCATGTGCAGCGGACCGGCACAGGGAACGTAATTGGCTCCCATCGATTGGGACGTGTCGCCGGCGGCACACGTCACGCAGGGGGTGTAGCCGGATTCACGCATGTTGGGATACAAGCCGCTCTCAGGATCGGAGGGGCACAGCAGCGACCCGACCACGACCTCGTTGAGCACGGCCGGGTTGCCGCCTTGATGATTCCACGCATTGAAGTTGATCTGATCGTGCCAACTCTGTTGTTCGATAAAGGGCAGCAGGGATTCAAGCCAGGTGTGGCAGTGATTGATCGGGGTGGCGGCGGTGCAGTAGGTCGCCGCCGGCAGGACCTTGTGGGCATCGTGATAGTTGTGCAGCCCGACCCCCAGTTGCTTGAGGTTGTTTGTGCATTGGGTGCGGCGAGCCGCTTCCCGAGCCGCCTGAATCGCAGGCAAAAGCAGGGCCACCAGAATTCCAATGATGGCGATCACGACCAACAGCTCAACCAACGTAAACCCCGCCGAACGGCATTTTGTGAACACGAGCAACCTCCGTCGGTAAAGCTCCCGATCCAAGAACGAAAATAGAAGATTTCACGCAATTCAGAAAATCGGTTTTCAGTCAACCAAATCGATTTGGTATTCGTTCGGCCCTTCCTTCACCTCAGAACTCAGACCGCTGGTAGCCAGTTGGCTGTACTTCTGCGGAAAGTCGAACTTCAACCTCGTACTCTCCATCAGTCCTGGGTTGTCGATCAGCGCTTGCGGGTCGATGGTCTCCGGGTCAACGGGCGCCGGCGGCTGGATCATGACCTCGTACTTACCGACGGGAAGGTTGCCGTTGTTCCAAGAGTCGAGCGTGAAATCGCCCGCTTGGTCCGTGGCACCCATGCAGGCGTGTCCCGTTGTCAGATTCTTGAATACGACGGCCGTACCCGGCCTCAGCGGCTGGCCCTTGTAAAGCAGCCGACCGCTGACCGTTCCCGTCGGCCCGTAGTCATGGCCACTGGAACAACCGGAGACCACGAGTGCTACGACGCAGACGGCCTGCATCAGCCGAATTCGCCTGCCCGGGAATGTCGCCAACCGATTCACCACGTAAGAGGTTCCTTTCAAAGCGATCAGTATTCTCCGATCGGCTCGCTGTCGTTGCGCGAAGCCAACCGCTTAAGCGTAAGCAAGTAGATGTTTTCCGAAATGAATCGTACGGAACTGTCGCTGAGCACCACATGCACACCGCCGGGATGATTCGACGTCAGCGGGTTGTTTGCTCCCAGGTTGCTCCCCTCGCCGGGATAAACTTGGTTTGCCCACGGCCGGGCGTTGACGGGATGCCTGATCGTGTTGACATTGAAGGTGCGAAAATCGGCGTCGCCGGCTGGGTCAATATTCGGCGGTATCCCAGCCAGTCGCGTCCCCATCAGCCATCCGTGCGAGGAACCGCTGGGAGAACGTTCCACGGGATTCTCGTTCAGGTCCCACATCGTTCCGCTCATCTCGCCAATGGCGATCACATTGGAGGTTCCATCCATGCATTGCGCCAGGCGGATCCATTTATTCGGCGGCAGCATGCCAGCAGCGGAAAAGATCTGGCCCAAGTTGTCGGATTGGTATTGCTGGTCCGGTTCCTTGAAAGGATCACTGGCTCCCTCGGACGCGGCTCCTGAAATGCCCGCGTAGCTGGCATGAACCTCGTATGCCGCCGCCGATTTGAGGGGCATGTTCGTCGAGGGGCACCGCATGTACGGAATGACCACATCGCGCATGATCCCGCCGTTAAACTGCCCTGCGCTGCCTGCCGCTTCGTTCACGTAGCCGGGCGAGCTGCCGACCCAAAGCATCTGGTCGTACAGGCTGCCTTGCTCCATGAAAGCAAGGAGCGGTGCCTGAAAACTCGGTCCGAAACTATTGCCCGTGTTCGCGGGACGAGGCGTCTTCGAGTGCGTGCATCCGGCCGGGAATGCCTTGTGCGTGTCGTGGTAATTGTGCAGGCCGATCCCGTACTGTTTCAAATTGTTGCTGCATTGACTCCGCCGCGCCGCTTCGCGCGCCGTCTGGATGGCCGGCAGCAACAGCGCGACGAGAATGCCGATGATCGCGATCACTACGAGCAGTTCCACGAGGGTAAATCCCTCGACTCGGCGACTGAGCCGGTCCGAAGTTCTCGACATAGCGCGACTCCCCATAACTGCTGGAACACGGATGATGCACACGGGAACTCAGTATGGAACCATGCGGCGGCGGGAGTCAAACGTTTTTTGCGCAAAATGGCAGGATTTTGCGCCCCACCCTAAATGCCGGCCGCGCCGCCATCAGAGCCGGCCGGCGGCGTACTGGGCGTAACGTTCGGACACGCCGCCGCCGGTCACGTCGCCGGTGTGGACCAGCAGACCGACTCGTTGGCGCAAGGACTCGCCTTTGCCGAGCACGAACGGTTTGCCGCTCTGGTCGTCGGGACGGCGGGGGCCGAACGTGCCATAGTCGCGGGTGAAGAACTTGGGCGGCGGTTGTTGGGGATCGCTGAAGATCGCCAATCCTTCGCTGGTGCCGTCCACGGTGGCGGAATAGTCCACCCAGCGAGCGACCTTCATGCAGGTGGCCGCGCCGTTGACTGCGCCTTCCGAGTTGGTGATCGTGCCGGTCCCTTGTTCCGTGACCGCCTTGTCCTTGCCGCCCGCTCCGGCGCCCTTTTCGATCCGCGTCCGCTCGACCGCAAATTGCGGGTGCATCCGTACGTAGGGCCAAGCGTAATGGACCGCGTCGCTGCGGAACGTGACGTCGCCGTAGGCGGCGGTTACGGTGAACGTGCAGTCCAGGAAGTACTGTCCGCCGCCCAGCGGGACGACGCGGATCCGCCGCAACTCGTCCATCACGGGGACTTCGCCCAGATCGGCCTCCCAGCGCAGCTGTGCCTCGAGGTTCGCTTGTCCGTCCGTGATTTCCTCCGCCAGGAATTTGACGTGGCGGATGCGATCGCGATATGGAGACTGGGGATCTTGCTTGTTCACCTGGGTGTACAACGGCGCGTAGAACGAAGCCCGCCGGTGTCCCGCCAGTTCCACGTCGTCGCCGAACCAGACCGAGCGGTGGTGCGGATAGGGATCCGTCTTTTGGATCGTGAGCGATTTTCCGGTCGGGCTCTGCACCGGGTACAGATGCGGCATGTCGACGTGGCCGTACTGGTAGACGAACGCCTCGCGGCCGTCCAGCAGCACCTGCAACGTGCCCTGGGCGTCGTCGCGCTTCAATTCGATGCGGGCCGCGGCGGCCGGAGCGGCAGGCTCGGCTGCGGGCTCGGCGGCCGGCAACGCGGGGGCTGCAGCCAGCAGGATCAGCAGGGTGAAGAGGCCGAGGGAGGAAAAGGTTCTCATGCGGGTTGCTCCTAGGTGAGACCACGGGTTACGAGTTGACGATCGTGCGCAAATGCTCGATGCTGCGGGCGGCTTGGTCCAGCGTTCCACACTCGACACTCAAGACAATATCTTGCGGGATGGATCGGACGATGGCAACCACCTGCTCCCAATCGATGACGCCGTCGCCACAGGCGCAGCCGACCGCCGTTCCCATCACTTTCCCCCGTTCGGCATCCGATTGCTCGATCGAGATGTCTTTGGCGTGGATGTGAACCAGGCGATGCTTGATTCGCTGCAGCCACGCGATCGGATCCTCGCCCCCGAGGTAGGCGTTGCCCGTGTCGAAATTGGCGCCGATGATCGGCGAATCGACCAGGCTTAAGATGCGGTCGTACTTGGCGGGGATCAAGGAATAGGTCTGATGCATCTCCAATCCGAGCTTGATGCCGCGCGGGGCGCAGACTTTGGAGGCTTCCATGATCGAGTACCGGATCAGCACAAAGTCTTCTTCCTCAGTCGTCCACGGCTGTTTGTGGCCTTCGTGCGTGTTGATGACCGGAGCGCCGCATTCCGCCGCATAGCGGGCCGCCTGCTTCAGGTACTCGACGGCAATCTCCGGCTTGGAAAGCTGGCTGTGGGAGGACAGCGCCGACAGCTTCAGACCATGCCGCTCGCACGCCTGACGGATGCGGAGCGGATCGTCCAGCATCGAAACGCTATGAAAGTAGCGGGCTTCGCTCAGCAATTCGCGGCCCCAATGAACCATCGGCTCGATGTATTCATAGCCGAGTTCCGCGGCGAATTCCACGCCCCATTCAAACGACTTGTGCGACGTGCGAACCGCTTCCAGATTCAACCCGATTCCGATTTTTCCCATGATTCCTCCGTTTGTGGTTCTGTGGCGTTGTGGTTGGACGTATGGATGGCGGCCCGGTGCTTGCTTCTGCCGCTACGGTGCTTATGATGGCGAACTGGCAGCGGAATTCAACCGCTCTTTTGCGCAAAGCAGCCGAGCTTTGCGCCCCACCCTTTCATGTGGCGTTCCAGGGGGTCCGAGGCGATGGCGGTGCGGCGAACGAAGCGTCGGGCGAGGCACGTGGCGTTGGCATATCCGGTGTCGGTGCCCTGGATGGCGCTCTTTGTGCGCGGCGTGACCGATTACGGCCAGCAGCACGGCGGCTGGTCGCTGACCGCCAGTCCCCCGGCGCTCAGCTGGGCCGGCGAACAGATGCTCACGTTGGATAGCCTCCGCGGCTGGCCCGGGGACGGCGTGATCGCGGCTCTGGCATGCCCCGACGAGATCCTGGCAGCCAAACGCCTGGGCAAACCTTTGGTCAACATGTCCGCCACGCTCAACGAAACCGGATTCCCCCGGGTGATGCCGGACCACGCCGGCATGGGCCGCCTGGCGGCCGAACACCTGCTGGACCGCGGCCTGCGCCGGCTGGCTTACTACGGAGTGGAGGGCCTGTGGTTTTCCCAACAGCGGGGCGGGGGGTTCGTGGAGCGCGCCCGGCAAGCGGGCGTCTCGTGCGACGTGCTGGAAGCCCCCCGCAATCCGGATGCGCAGCAGACCTGGCAACAGCGGCTCGCGCCGCTGACCCGCTGGCTGCAACGACTGCAGCCTCCCGTCGGCCTGCTGGCCATCCAGGACTATCGAGCCCGCATGGTGGTGGACGAATGCGGGCGACTGGGCTTGCGCGTGCCGCATGACGTGGCGGTGATCGGGATGGACGACGACCCCACCGTCTGTGAATTCTGTACGCCCACCCTGTCGAGCGTCTCGCGAAACGGCTGGCGCTTGGGCTACGAGACCGCTGCGCTTCTGGATCGCTTGATGGACGGCCGGTCGCCGCCCGCGGAGGACATCGTCGTGCCGTCCGACGGCGTCGTGGTCCGCCAGTCGACGGACACGATCGCAGTGGACGACCGGCACGTGGCTGCCGCCGTGCATTTCATCCACGATCACGCGGCCGAGCCGTTCGGCGTCGAGCGCGTCGTCCGAGCCACCGACATCTCTCGCCGCCAGCTGGAGGTCCGTTTCCGGCGCGTGCTGGGTTGCACGCTGCACGACTATATCTGCCGCGAGCGGATCGAGCGGGCGAAACGCTTGCTGGCCGGGCACGAGCGGATCAAACTTCAGCAGGTCGCCGGCGCCTGCGGCTTCTCCACCGTGGAACGAATGCGGCTGGTCTTCAAACGCTTCAGCGGCCGGACGCCGCTGCAATACCGCCTGGCGGAATTGGCCAAGACGTCGCCGCGGCAGGGATAGCTCGAAGCCGGCGCGTTAGACGGCTTGCGCGCGCCAGCGAGCGCGTGTCAGGACTGCGAGATCGAGGAAGGGATCGGATCCGCGCTGGCCCGCCTCGATCGTCAACGCGGCGACTACTTTTTGGGCTTGATGACTTTGATCGTGTCGCTGCCAAAGAACGCCGGACGGTCACGGCCGAACTTGACCGTCGCCGGGATGGGGGCTCTAATCTTCCTTGGCGGATGTTGCTGGGTGGGCGGCAGGCGGATCGACACGACACGTTCTGGGCGGCCGGAGACGGTCACTCACGTTCTCGACTTTCCATCGATTGCGTTTTTGTTGAGAGGAGAAGGGATCATGAAGCGGCGCGAGTTCTTGAAATCGGCATGCGGTGGTGCCGCCTCGTTGGCGGCGTTGCAGGCGGGCGCGTTCGCGGCCGGCGCGGAAGCTGCGTTGCGAGTCGCTTTGATCGGCAGTGGCTGGTACGGCAAGACCGACCTGTTTCACCTGATCCAAGTCGCACCGGTCGAGGTCGTCGGACTGTGCGACGTCGATCGCCTGATGGTCGAGGAAGCGGCAGAGTTGGTCAGTCAGCGGCAGGCCTCGAAGAAGCGCCCGCCGACCTATGGCGACTATCGAAAGCTGCTGGCCGAACAGCGTCCCGAGGTTGCGCTGATCGGCACGCCGGATCATTGGCACTGTTTGCCGATGGTCGAAGCGTGCCAGGCGGGCGCGGACGTATATGTTCAAAAGCCGATCAGTTATGACGTGGTCGAAGGCCAAGCGATGGTGGCCGCGGCGCGCAAGTACGGGCGAACGGTGCAGGTGGGGCTTCAGCGGCGGAGTACGCCGCATCTGCTGGAGGCCCGCGACCGCTTTCTTCGCCCGGGAAAGCTGGGGAAAGTCGCCTACGTGGACATACACAGCTATTACGGCGGACCGGGCGAGTTTCCGCCGAACGAAGCGCCTCCCGAACACCTCGACTGGGAAATGTTCGTCGGGCCGGCGACGTGGCGCGACTACAATCCCCGGATCCATCCTCGCAGCTGGCGGGCCTGCAGCGAATTCAGCAACGGCCAGACAGGCGACCTGTGCGTGCATTTCCTGGATGTCGTTCGCTATCTGCTCGATCTCGACTGGCCCCGCAGCATCTCGTCCAGCGGCGGAATTCTGATGCGCCGCCCGGATTCGACCATCAACGTGCATGACACGCAAACCGCACTGTTCGATTATGGTGACGTCCAGGTCGTCTGGAACCAGCGGAATTGGGGGCGGAATCCGGAGCCCGAGCACCCCTGGGGCGCCACCTTGTACGGCGACAAGGGCACGCTGAAGTTGAGCATCCGATCGTACGACTTTCTTCCCTCCGGCAGCGGCGCGCCGGAACACGGTGATTTCTTGGACGAACGAGACCAGTACCCGGAAGATTTGCAGCACAAGGCGACGGAGATCTTTGCCGCGCCCGCCACGCGGCGGCACATGCAGGATTTCCTGGCCGCCCGCCGCAACGGTCAACGGCCGGTGGCGGACATCGAACAAGGCCACATCTCGTCCGCTTGCTGCATCCTCGCCAATCTGTCCATGAAACTCGGCCGCAGTCTGGCCTGGGACCGCCAAAACGGTCAGGTGATCGGCGACGACGAAGCCAACCAACAGCTGGCGCGGAAGTACCGCGGCGATTGGAAGCATCCGACACCCCAGACCGTGTAAAAATCGGCAAGGATGCTGCACAAGAAAGCCCCACGCCTCTTCCTTCCCCGCTCGCCCGCGGCGTCGTCGCCGCCGCGGGCGAGCGGGGAAGGGGACAGTCGGACGCGTGTGTAGCGAGAAGCGTAAGTATCCCCCGGGCAAGCGGGCTGTCGATTTAATGCCGTCGGGACCGTCCCGGATGTTGGAGTTCACGCTTCAGCGTGTCTTCCCCGCCTGCAGAGACCGGCCAAACACGCTAAAGCGTGAACTCCAACGGGTGCGACCCCCCGGGGATTTGCGCCAAACACACTAACTCGACAGCCTGCAAGCCGGGGGCATTCACCAGTGGCGGTCTGTCTTTCCAAGCTCCGAACAAACGGGGACGTTATTTCGCGAGCCCCGTTACGGTTGGGCCGCGCTGGCGACGGCCGGTGCCTCGGCGGCGGCTTCGCACGCGACGCGGAAGCCGACGTTGTGGACCGGTTTGTAGGACTCGTAGCGCCAGCGAGATGCGGAGCCGGCGTACTTCAGGGTCTCGTTCCACGAGCCGCCGCGGACGACTTTCAGCCCCGGCCGGCTGGCGTCGTCGCGGCCATCACCGGCTCGGTACGGATACGGCTGGTACGCGCTCAAGCACCACTCGGCCACGTTGCCATGCATGTCGTGCAGGCTCCAAGCATTCGCAGGAAATCTACCGCCGGAGGCGGTAAAGGCGATTCCGTCCCGGTAATTCGGCTCCGCGCGCCCGTGGTTCCACGACTGGATCGTGCCGTCGGCGATGTTGGCAAACGGAGACATTCCCAAGGTGTAATCGCCCACGGCAAACGTCGTGTCCGTGCCGGCGCGGCAAGCCCATTCCCATTGGGCTTCAGTGGGCAGCGTACACCGCATTCCGGTTTTCGCCGACAGCCACTCGCAGAACGCCATGGCTTGATGCCACGATACGCGAACCACCGGCTGATCCGGCGCGTTGATCGGCGTGCCGCGCCGCGAGCGGTCCTTCCACCGCTCGTCGATGACGCCGTTGTCGTGACGAGGATCGAACTGGGCATACTGGGCATTGGTCACCTCGAATTGCCCCAAGTAGAACGGGCGCTCGATCCGCACGATCGCTTGAGCGCATTCGTCGTCAAAGCCGCGCAGGTCGCCCATGACAAACTCGCCCGCAGGAATCAACTGGAGGAGCATCGTCATGCCGGACC
>Ga0351919_10276_pt1 | contig 12444 bp, 12 predicted proteins | sample TotcelHT113001N6_FD_206845 | JGI IMG/M metagenome (GOLD analysis project Ga0351919, IMG submission 206845) | Enriched cells from coal bed in the Powder River Basin, Montana, United States - Total cells T11 rep1 HSBNCT.T11.300.1.N6 ...
GTGACGGTGAGGTGGTTCACCTCGACCAAATAGTACGGATTGTTTTCGGCAATGATGACGACGACGATGCAGCCGAAGACAGGGCAATGCTCCTTTTTTGGGAGGTGATGCGAGAGACCTCAAGTCACCTGTTCGGTGGAGACTGGAAAGACGAGGGTGGGCCGTGGGGTGGAGCTTCAAGGGATCTTGAGGATACCGCTCGCCAACTGGCGATGGAGAACGTGGCCGAACGCCATGATCTCGCTGAAGAAATTCGCAGATGTCGCCAAGACGAAGCGGACTTACGGAACTTTCTTCGGTCCTTGGTCGAAGCCAATCCTACGGTGCCGAATGAATCTCGTTTGGAAAAGCAGATCCGTTGGCAGGAAGCAGGTTTTTGACCAACGGTCACGCATCAAGCTCCCGGTTGCCAAGGGCTTGACGGCAGTTGTTAGTCAATGACAAACGAGTCTGTAACCGGTGTCGGCGTGGAGTCGCTGCCCATGCCGTCGCCCTGCCATTTCTCGTTGAAGGGCACCAATTCCGACGTTTCCGAGTCGAACATGGCGTACCGCCCTTCCAGTAAACCACCGACGACCACGAAGTACCGGCCATTGTGGAGCCGAACCGGGCATTCGCCATGCCACAAGGCGATTCCATCAGGTCTGGCAAGCAGCCACCGGTGATAGTGACCCGCAAACATCAGCCGGTTGGGTACGGCGTCGAAAATTTGTTGGAGTCGTCCGTCGCTGTCAGGCGGGCCTTCAAAGAACCAGAGATCTTGGATGTCTTCTGGATCGAGCCACGGCTCAACATGGGCGAAGTAACAACCAGCCAGTTCCAGTCGGGGCCGCAGGGTCGTCATGAATTCGGTCACCGATGCCGGATACTTTGCCCGAACTATGTCTGATGGATTGTCGCAAAGGCCGAAGTCATGGTTCCCCCAGACGCCCACAGCCTGGGCCTCGGCCAACAGATGGCAAGTTTCCTCGATCCGCTCGCCGGTCTCGAACACGTCACCGAGGACGACGACCCGATCCACCTGCTCTTGGCGGAAACGGTCCAAAGCCGCCCGCAGGAATTCGACCTGTTCGTGGATGTCGGCGATGAGGCCCAGTCGCATCAATTCTGCTCCGCCATTTTGTCTAGCCTCGCAAGCGTCCAAGGAATGTTCGTCGTCATCTGTGGGCATCATCTGGGAACTCGGACTCAGGTACGTCGGTAAATAACCACCGTCACTTCCAACGGCGATTCCAACTTTTGTAATTCGTCCAGCATGATTTCTTTCGCCCGCTGCTGGTTGAAGCCGCCAGATCCGGCCCCGATCAGCGGGAAGGCGATGGACCGGTAACCCTTCTCGGCTGCAAGGGCCAGTGAATTGCGGACAGAATCCCGGATGGACCGCTCGGACGCCCGCCACAACATGTTGATCCCGGCCACGTGGATGATGCCCTTGAACGGCAGCCGCCCGGCCGAGGTCAGGACGGCACCGCCCAGCGGGATTGGTCCATGCTTCCTGACTTCCTTGAATGGGCCGGTGCCACCACGTTTCTTGATAGCCCCGGACACGCCCTGCGGCAGCAGCAGCCACCACGGGATGATGTTCCGGTTCCAGGCGTTGACGATCACGTCCACGTCCTGGTCCAGCAGGTTGCCTTCGACGATGGTGACGTTCATGGCGTTGCTGCCTGCGAGGAACTCTGCGTCCGGGTTTCGGACATCATTTCTTCTTCACCCAGATCGGACTTGACCATGCGTGCGAACGATTCCCGTGCTCGTCCTTGTCGGCCTGGATGACCCGGACGTAATAGTAGCTGTTTCCGCAGAAAGCTTCGTCCACGTACTCGAACTTGGCGTTCGGCGTTCCTGGCTGGAGGGAGTGCAGTACAGTGCCGTCCCGGACAATGGCGACTTCCTCGATCTTGTTCGTCCCCTGGACACCCACGGCGATTCGGGGTTTGCCCTGGATCTCGATTTCTTCCCCCATGACGTGACCATCGATCTTGAAATCCAGGACGATCTTGGCGTTGAACACGGCGTAATTCCGTCGGTGCCGCAGGGCCTCGAAGATGGCCGGGCGAGTCAATCCCCGTGCGAGTACGGCTGTTCGTGCGACTGGTTTCCCTTCGTGTGTGTCGCTTCCAGCCACGAAGCCGGTCGTCCGGCCGAGGTTCAAGAATTCCCGCACCTTGGCTTCCCACTGAGGCTTGTATTCCTTGCCGTCGTACCGTATCACGTCTGGCCCCATCTCCGTGTTGACGATGACCGACTCGAAGGCCGACGTGTAATCCCACTGATCCCTGGCCTCCTCTCCGATGGGATGGTTGTTCTGAATCAGACCGCCGACTTTCTGCGCCGCTTGGGCCAGCAGGTTGGGGCTGTTGTAGGCAGGGTCTTTGGCACTGAACAGGTATTCGACCCTGGCTGGGAAGTACACGTTCTTGTGGTTGTAGAACTTGGCGGGGCCGGTGAAGATCGGCTCTTCCGGCGTCCAATACTTGGGTTGCGATGTCCATTCGTACCCGGCGATGGCGACGAACTTGCCATTGACCGTGTACTGGTCCACTTTGTCCTGCGTGAGCGTCCAGGTTTCCTTGGGCATGTGCCAGGGTGCAGCATTCCCGAAATCATGGTCGCTGACGACGACGAAATCGAGTCTGGCAGCGTCACGAGCGTGGATGAAGTAGTCGTCCAGACTGCCCTTGCCATCGGAGTTGGCCGTGTGGCCGTGCATGTCGCCCCAGTAGATGTGGTACTGGGCATGGGCCGAGGCAGTCGCCAGGACGGCCACGGACAGCACCAAGAAAGCAATTTTTCGATTTAGCATCGGGCTAACCTCGGTGAATGGTTGCTGGCCGGGATTGGCAGCCAGTCCGGTTTTCAGGAATTCTGCCAGCCCCTCAGCATCGTCCGTGCCGACTCTGGTGATGCCCCGCTGGTGTCGGATCACCACGCAGTCACGGCCCCAGATGTTCCAGACCCAGCCGCCCCACGGACTCCAGTGGATGCCCCAGCCATCCATGATCGTCGTGCGGCCGATTTCGACGCCAATGATGCCATCATAGCGAATCCGTTTTCTGAACAGCGGCAAAGGGCCAAAGCAAATCGCCAACCGGTCCCCCTCGTCGCACACGGTCAAGTGCTGCATCGAATACCCCAGCGTCGCCATCAGCAGGCCCGACACGAGCAAAATGGCGGGCAGGACCGGTTCGGCCCTCGTGACCCAGGCAACAGTGAAAAACAGGCCAGCGAAGCCAAACAGCAGCAGAAACCACGGAGCTTTCTGGGTGTGGTGGTAGCTTGGTTCGGACATCAGCTTGGCTCCGCTTCCTTCACGCTGAGCCAAATCTGCTTGGCCTTTTCCAGGTCGCCCTCGTCGTCGAAATAGATGCCAAGCTGGATGTGGCCGTTGACACCAACGACGAAGCCGTAAAACGCCGCAACTCGACGATCCTCCGATTCCTCATTCAGCCGGTATCGGAGACGCAGGACGCCTTCCTCGGAAACGTCTTCCACGTCGAAAGCGTCGGACGACACGTCTTCCCGCAACCGTGCCAGCCGATCTTCCTTCGATTCGTTCTTGTCGTTATTCAGGGCCGAAACCCAAATCGTGAAGCCCGGCCGCCAGATGACCAGATCGCCATTTTCGACTCGTCTGTTGAACTTGTCGGGCAAAGTGATCGACCATTCCTCTGTCATCTGGTACTTGCCTTCGACGACGGGAAATTCGGGATGAAGCACCGTCTTCTCCTGGCTGGCTATGTTCTTCGGCAGTTCCGTTATTTGCTCTGTGGCCTTCTGGCCGAGACGTTGTGTGTCGTGGTAGTTCTGCAAGGCCAGTCCGATTTGCCGCAGGTTTTCCGCAGCCTGTTGTCGCTTTTGGGCTTCCTGTGCCTGCTGGATTGCTGGCGGCAGCAGGACCGCCCCGATCCCGCAGCACAGCATGGCCGATCCTGCAAGTACGACGAGGACGACGATCATCACGGGAGAAAGACGGGACTTGCTGGGTGATTCGTCCATTGACGCCTCCAGAACACACGGTCAGTTTCGGTCAGCCTCCGTCATCGTTTCTGGACGGGCAGCCCGCTCATTCTACCGGATGTCCTTGATCGCTGGTAGAATCGACCAAAACCTGGAGGAATTCTGCATGTTGCACCGCTTGTTTTGCTTGACGCTTCTGCTCCCTGTTGTGGCCCTGGCCGCTGAAGACAACGGCCCAAAGCCGCCGCCGTGGCACTTGATCGACATCTGGTGGGACATTGGCCAGGACACTGCCTTCGAGAGCTACAGCATCGACGCCACGATCAGCGACGACGTGCCGTCCACAGTAAACTTGTACGTGGCCCCGATTGGGATCGCCCAGTTGAACGGGACCGACTTCTACGGCGGTATCCAGACTCAGGCCGATGGCTACACCAAGCGGGACCAAAACCTACGGCAGATCGGCCCCGGCTTCCTGATGTCGATGTGGGGCCAGCGGAGCCCCGATGCGATTCGGCCCTCGGCTGGCGGATTCTGGCAAAGCTCCGGCCACGAAGGCGATTTCGTGAGCGTGCGACGGCCCTACGAGTGGAAGAAGGGCAAGTACACGTACCGGGTCGTCCGCATGGATCGGGAAGTCGTCGATGGCAAGCCCTGCACCTGGGTCGGTGCTTTCGTCTACTCGCACGAGAACGACGAAAACATATTCGTCGGGGCACTGCGGTTTCCCGGCGAGAATCTGGTCCTTGCCAGCAAACTCGCCAGCTTTGTGGAGATCTACGGACGGCAGATCCCGGTGGAGGAAATCCCCAAGGTCACCGTGACGTTTGGCAACTTGCGAGTGAACGGGACGCCGGTGGAGAAACCATCGGCCATCGCCGTGTACCCAAGGGGAATCCCCGACTACGCCGAGGCCGTGGCCCAGGACGGTCAGTTGGTCATCAATGTCGGCGAGCCGGTGCCGGATCGGAAACAGCGGCAGGTGGAGTTGCTGCCGGTGAAGTAGGGGCGGTCGGCCAGCAGTCCGAACACCACGATTGGCAGCACAATCTTCATCATCGCAATCCGTAAACTGGATCGGTCACCCGCATTTTGGAGCCCACGCCATGATCCGCCGAACCATCTTTCTTGCAACCGTTATCTTGGCGGCCGTCCAAGCTCCCGCACAGGACGCCAAGCCCCTCCGTGTCTACTTCGTTGGCAACAGCGTCACCGACACGATCAACTACCGGGCGTTGGCCGAACTCGCCAAAAGCCGGGGGCATCAGCAGACATGGGGCCGCCACATGATCCCCGGTGCTCCCCTCCAGTGGATCTGGGAACATCCGAAGGACGGCTTCCAGGAACAGCCCTTCGGCCATTACCCCACCGCCCTTGCCGATCACCAGTGGGACGTTCTGAGCCTTCAGCCCTTTGACCGGCATTTGGACGGCAAGGACGGTGACCTGACCATGGCGAAGAACTTCATCGACTTGGCCCTGCCCAAAAGCCCGGAGTTGCAGGTCTACGTCTACGCTCGGTGGCCTCGGCAGGGAAAGGACGACTTCGACACGGCGTGGTTGAAGAAGTACACGGGCGGTTGGGACGGGACGAACGAAACCAGGGACTACTTCGAACGGCTGACATTGGAACTTCGGAAGGCGTGTCCAAACCTGAAGAAGCCGGTCCTGATGGTGCCGGTCGGACACGTCATGTACGAGTTGAACCAATGGATGAACGCTGGGGAGGTGCCGGGCCACAAGGAGATCAAGGACGTTTTTGCGGACGGCATCCACCTGAACAACGTCGGCTCCTACGTCGTCGGCTGCACGTATTTCGCCACGCTGTATCGGGAGAACCCGAAGGGGTTGCCCGCAGAGCCGTACAAGGTGACGGACCCAAAGCTGGCCGAAGTCATCCAGGACAAGGTGTGGAAGGTGGTCAGCACGCACGAATTGGTGGGGGTGGCGAAGGCCACGGCCGTTGGCGGCAAGGCTTCCTTCAAGGGCTGGGAAGTCTACGTCTGGCAGCAGGACGGCAACGACTACTTCTCGCTGCTACCCGGAACGAACCGGCTGAAGACCGAAGCGGAAATAGCCACAGCAGCGGTAAAGGGACTCGATGCAATGACGCCGAAGCTGGATGAATTGAAGGCGGGTGAGATGGTCTTCGTACATGGCAAACGATTGGCAGCCCGGCCGCCAAAAGACGAAGCCGATCTGGTCCGAGAGCATTGCAGGAAAATCGGTTTGCATGTGCCGTGAAGTCATGCCCAAACTAAGTGCCGGATTACTGATGTACCAGATCAAGGACGGGGCCATCCAGGTCTTGTTGGCCCATCCCGGCGGTCCCTATTTCGTCAACAAGGACGACGGATCGTGGTCGATTCCCAAGGGCGAACCTGGGCCGGATGAAGACTTGTTCCTTACCGCCCAACGGGAGTTCGAGGAAGAGACCGGCCTGAAGCCCGCCGGGCCGTTCATTCCATTGCAGGCGGTGAAACAGAAAGGCGGCAAGGTTGTTCACGCCTGGGCCTTCGTGGGCGACTGCGATCCGGCCACGCTCCAGAGCAACACGTTCACGATGGAATGGCCGCCGAAGTCGGGCCAGCAGATGCAGTTCCCGGAGATCGACCGGGCCGAGTTCTTCGACTTGGCAACGGCTCGTAGGAAAGTCAAGGCAGCACAGGTGGGGTTGATCGACGAATTGGAAACGATTGTGAAACTCAAGTAAGCGAATCTTCTGGAGGTGTTTCATGGGAAGACGCATTTGGACCTTGGCATTTCTCCTGGCCTGCGTGAGTGGCCTTGATGCAACGGCCCAGGTCTACGTTCCCCAGATGCCGATGGACGTGCCGGTCCTGGTCGTCAAGTATTTTCCGGTCAAAGGTGACCGTATTGACCAGTCGGTCACCGGCGATTGGGGAGCGACACTGGCCGAGACAAGGCAGAAGACCGAGGGCCAAACGAAGGAGGTGATTGCCGCTTTGCAGGAGGGCTCCCGGTATCACGGCTACAAGGACCAAGACGCCAACCCAAGCCTGCTCTACAAGATCGTCGGGACGCTGGAGTTCCTGGAGCCGCTGCCCACGGTCGCCCGCACCGGGGATCGAGTCCCGATGACCGACTACAACAAAATCATGGAGCGAATCGGGATTCGGGAATGGGTGGAGAAGAAAGGCGTCAAAGAAGTCTGGATCTGGGGCTACCACGGCGGCGTGCTGGACCTTTGGGAATCGAACATGGCGGGGCCGTTCGGGGACATCAGCAACAGCAATCGTGATCCCAAGGACTTGCCCTTGCTCGACAAGACCTACACAGTTTACCACTACAACTACCAGCGTGGTGCATCGGAGGCCGTCGAGGACCACATGCATCAGACCGAAGCCGTCCTGAACTTCGTGGACGGCCGGGACCGCACGTCACCTGACCAGTGGGACAAGTTGTTGTTCTGGGGTCGGTTTGTGGGCAGCGACCGGTCGCACAAGATCATTCGCCCCGGTTGCGGCTGGGCACATTATCCGCCGAACGCCGAGCAGGACTACGACTGGGCCAACCAGCGGTACGTGGAGACGGACATCGAAGATTGGAAACCAGATGGCAACGGCAAGAAACAACGCATGAACTGCGACCGTTGGGGCGGCGACAGCCTGAAGTGGTTCGTGTACTGGATGCAGAACATTCCCGGTGCGGACAACGGTCTCGTCTACCAGGATCGTCGTCTGAGCAACTGGTGGATCTTCATCGGAGATTTTGACTATGCCATGCAGCACAGGATGGGGTTGACCGAGGCCACCAGCCGCCACCGATAGCGACCATAAACCATGAGCAGGAACGAGGCTGTCATCATGGACGTGCTGTACGTCGTCGAACGTGACACCGCAGCTTTCGAGGCGGCCAGGACCACCGTCGGTATTGTGTGTGCCGGTGACAGCCTGACCGGCTGGAACAACTTTGGTCCTGCCGAGCAGTGGCCGTATCGGACGTACCCGGACTTCCTCCAGGAGCTTTACGTTCCGCTGGGCCTGCGGGTCGCCAACGGCGGCATTGCGGGTGAAATCAGCGACAACGGCCCGCAGCAGGTTCGTGACTACCTTGACCTGTTTCCCAATGCCCGTTACTTCATCATCGGCATGGGGACCAACGACCTGGGGACATGGCCCGACACCGAGGCGGCCAGCAGTCGCATCATCGGCAACCTGGGCCGAATGATCCAGGCCGTTGACAGTCGAGGCAAACGGCCAGTCTTATTCAACGTGCCGCACGTGAACGAGCGAATGTTCCCGCCCCGCATGGCGAGGGAAGTCCACGGCAAGCGGGACTACCACAACCCACAACTAAAATCGTTCTGCGACGAACACGGCGTCCCGTTGGCCGACATCTGCTGCCTGCTGCGGGACGAGCATTTTGGCGACGAGTTGCATCCGAATGGCCGGGGAGCGAAAATCATCGCCGAGGCCGTGTTTCAAGTGCTGCCCAAGGAGTGACCCATGTTCCGCAACACGCTGTTGACGACGCTGCTCCTGTTGATTGCTCAACCTGTGGTGGCCGCCGAAACGAAGCCCGCCACCGACAAACGCCCGACCAAGATCTGGAACCGGACTGGTCCCCTGGGCGAAACCCCCAAGCACGTCACCGACGCCTGCCCGCTGTCCGATCAAGACAACAAGGGCGGCTGGGCCAAGTTCGAGCCGATGACGGACGAGTTCGATGGTCGAGAACTCGATTCCAACAAATGGAATCGTGGCATGTACTGGTGGAAAGGACGGCAACCGGCCTTGTTCAGCGACAAGAACGTCACGGTGTCGGACGGCAGGTTGCACCTGACCATGCGGAAGGAGAAGTTGCCTGCTGAAGCCGAAAAGCAGGGGTACAAGGACTACACCAGTGCCGCTCTGCACACCAAGATCCGGTCGGGCTACGGCTACTACGAGGTCAAAGCCAAGCCGATGAACTCCGGTGGCTCCAGTTCATTTTGGTTCCAGGTGGAGGATGTCCCTGGCTGGCTGACCGAGATCGACGTGTTCGAGATCGGCGGCAAAGCCAAGGGGTTCGAGAAGAAGTACAACATGAACCTGCACGTCTTCAAGACGCCGCAGGACAAGAAGCACTGGAGCGTCGGCGGCGTGTGGGAAGCACCCTGGCGATTCGCCGATGACTACCACGTCTTTGGCCTGGACTGGGGCAAAGACGAGATCAGGTACTACGTCGATGGCGTCCTGGTGCGTAGCGTCGAAAACACGCACTGGCACCAACCGCTGTTCCTGATTTTCGACTCGGAGACGATGCCGCAGTGGTTTGGAATGCCGGACGACAACGATCTGCCATCGACGTTCAGCGTTGAGTACGTGCGGGCATGGAAACAGAAGCAGTGAACCTCAAGGAGCCATCCATGACACGGATCAGCATTGCATTCATCTTCGTGGGACTGGCGACGGGCTTGTCCCACGGCCAACAGGTTGTCGTCACCCCAGAGGAAACTGACGAAATCCTTGCCAACCCAGGCATGGGCTGGCAGACCTTCCACCGGACCAGCAAGCAGGACAAGAACCTGCCGTCCTGGATTCCGTCCACCGTCCATTACGCCCGGTGGGGTTGGCGTGAACTGGAGCCGCAGCCGGGCAAGATTGATTACGCTTTCCTGGACAAGGTGCTGAAAGAAACGCACGAATCCGGCCAGAAGTTGGCATTCCGAGTCATGTGCTGCTCGCCGTACAAGGGCCGTCTGTACCACCCCGACTGGCTCCAAGAAATTGGCGGCAGGATACTTATCGCCGATCACAAGGGAGTTGAGCCGCTGCCGATCCCAGACATGGACGATCCGGTCATCGTGAAAGCACACCTGGACTTCATCAAACGACTGGGCGAGCGGTACGACGGCCATCTGGGCATCGACCATTTGGATTTGGGTTCCATCGGCTGGTGGGGTGAATGGCATTTGAGTGGCTCGAAGAACTGCAAGCTGCCGACAGTGGAAAACCGCATGAAGGTGGTCGATGCCTACTTGGCCGCATTCAAGAAGACGCCGTTGGTCATGCTAATCAACGGGAAAGAATGCACGGCCTATGCCACCCAGCATGGCACAGGCTGGCGGGCGGATTCCATGGGCGACCTGGGCAGCTTTTCCCCAACATGGAATCACATGCACAACGCCTACCCCGCATTGATACGTGAGGCGAAGGTGCAGGACGCTTGGAAGACTGGCCCAATTGCCTACGAGCCACCGGCCGCCGTTGCGGAATTCGTCGAGAAGCAGTGGCCGCTACGGTGGATCTTCAACTACGCCTTGGCCTGCCACGGCAGCCTGTTCAGCGGCAAGTCTGGAAAGTTACCCGATGACGAGCATTTTCGGCAAGAACTGGAGCGTTTCCTGCGACGGCTCGGATACCGGCTGGTGCTGAAGGAACTGAGCCATCCATCGAATGCCCAGCCAGGGGCCAAGATCCAGTTGGCGATGAAGTGGCAAAACGTCGGTTCCGCTCCGTGCTACAAGCCGTACCGAGTAGCCTACAGGCTGTCGAACGACCAGGGCTACGGGAAGGTCTTTGTGGGAACGGTGGCTGTGAACAAGTGGCTCCCCGGCTCCATCGAGCTATTCACGGAGGAGTTCTTCAAGGAACCCAAGGACTTGCCGCCCGGTGACGTTCATGCCGTTGCTGACACCATCAGCTTGCCCGATGATTTGTTGCCAGGAACCTACACCTTGTCGCTGGCGGTCGTCCGCCAGGATGACACCAAGCCGGTCGTGCAGCTTGGGATCAAGGGCCGATCCGAGGATGGTTGGTATCCGTTGAGCAAGTTGACGATTTCCCGTTAGAAGAAACTCGCCGCTATCCAAGAAACCAAATATGTAGGGGGAGAAAAGCCATGAAACGAGCCATTGTACTTTCGGTGACATTGACGCTGACCATCGCAAGCACGGTGCTGTCGCAGGAGCCCAAGCGACAGGACGCTGAGCAAGCCCCGCAACGACAGCAAGCGGGGTTCGATCAGGTCTTCACGCTGCGGGGGATTGAGTTCAGCCAGTCCCAGCAGGCCCAGGTGGAAGAACTGCAGAAGAAGTACACGCCGCAGTTGATCGAGATCCAGAAGAATTACGGCGGCATCTTGACGGATGAGCAACGGCAGGCCCAGCGAGAAGCGTTCCGGGCGGCACGAGAAGCAGGAAAGCAAGACGCAGAAGTGCGAAAGGCAGTGGAAGCGGCGATCAAGTTGACGGACGAGCAAAAGGAAAAGCAGGCCAAGCTCCAACAGGAGCGGGGAACCCTTTTCGCCAAGCTCCAAGAGGAGCTAAGGGCGGTACTGACCGACGAGCAACGGAAGCAATTTCGCCCGCCAAGCCAAGCTCGTGGACCGGCACAGCCACCGACCCACCCGGACGTGAAGTACGGCCCCCATGGCCGCAACGTCATGGACGTGTGGCTGGCCGAGGCCGACAAGCCGACGCCCGTGCTGGTCTCGATCCACGGCGGCGGTTTCAGCGGTGGCAACAAGAGCATCAGCGGCGACCTGTTGCGGCAATGCCTCGATTCGGGCATTTCCGCCGTAGCGATCACCTACCGGCTTTCGGGCGAAGCCAAGGCCCCGGCTCAATTCCATGATGCCGCACGAGCCATCCAGTTCATCCGTCACAAGGCCAAGGAGTGGAATCTGGACCCGAAGAGGATCGCCGCCACGGGCGGGTCAGCCGGTGCCGGGCTTTCCTTGTGGCTCGGCTTCCACGATGACCTGGCCGATCCCGACAACGCCGATCTCGTACTGCGAGAGTCCACCAGGTTGAAGTGCATGACCGTTGTCGGCGGACAAACATCCTATGATCCCCGATTCATTCGTGATCTGTTTCCAGGAACCGACGTCTACAAGATCGGTGCGTTGGCCCAACTGTTTGACATGGACCCGAACAAGCTGGACGACTTGCCGAAAGAAAAGTACAAGCTGTTCGAGGAATGCTCGCCGATCAACCATCTGACGAAGGACGATCCCCCGGCCCAATTGACCTACAGCATGAGTATGGAGCAGGCCGACATTCACAGCCCCCGCTTCGGCAAGGCCCTCAAAGAGAAGATGGACGCCCTGGGCATTCGGTGTGACGTTTACGTCGGCAACGAGATGCTCGGCGGCGGCGAGAGGGTGTCCACCATCGACTTCGTGAAGCAAGCGTTTGGGATGAAGTAGGAGAAAACCGATGATTCGACTTTGTTGGCTTACCTGCCTCTTGGCACCATGCTTGTCACAGCCCGCTGAACCGGCGGATGCACGTCAAGAAATCGTCATCGTCCATTTCGGTGACAGCACGTGCATCACCGGCTATCTGCCGGAAACACAGCGGGTCGAAGCAGTGCTGAACGACCGGTTGTCGGCGTTCTACAAGCACCAGAAGATCGTCAGCCATAACGTGGCGGCCGGTGGCGATTACATTCGACAATTCCTAGACTCAGGCCGCTACAAGAAGTCCGTGAAGGACAAGATTCCGCACGTCGATATCGCCTTGATCCGTTACGGTCAC
>Ga0351919_10019_pt2 | contig 12366 bp, 9 predicted proteins | sample TotcelHT113001N6_FD_206845 | JGI IMG/M metagenome (GOLD analysis project Ga0351919, IMG submission 206845) | Enriched cells from coal bed in the Powder River Basin, Montana, United States - Total cells T11 rep1 HSBNCT.T11.300.1.N6 ...
GTTGTCCACGTCCGCGGGCGTGTCCTTCGTGATCTGTCGCAGGCCGCCGCCGTCCAGAGTCAACTCGAACACCTGAAACGCGCCCGCCTCGTCGGGGAAAGAACAGAGCAGGCGATCCGCGTCGTAGTGCAACTCCAGATGCTGGATCATCCGGCCGGAGGGGGGTTCAAAGAGCGTCCGGGACGAGGCCTGAGGGTCCTGCAGCCGGAAGGCGGCGATCCGGTCGCGCCACCACGGCGCCACGGGCAGGTTCTTGGGGCGGAAGTCGCAGGACCAGTTGACCGTCATCCCGTACTGTTGGCCCCACTGCCAATACACATCGTTGCGATCGGCGGCCGGCCGCCGTCGATCGAGCACAAGGATCTCGTCGAAGTCGAGCAGCGGGTTGCCCAGCAACAACTGGCGCTGAAACGCGATCATCTGCCGGCCCAGGTCGGCAGCCCGGCGAAGCTGATCCGGCTGGCCGCTTGCGAACATCTTTTCCAGTTCGGGCAGTTGCTGTTCGTAGGCCGCCAACTGCGGGGCGAATTCCGGCGGCGGGAAATGGCCGGGATCCGTGGCGGCCAGATCGGCCATCGTGCGGCGCAGGGCTGCCGGGTTGAACTCCAGGGCCAGCCGCGCTCGGAAGGCCCGCAACTCGCGCTCTTGCTGGACGAGTTGCAGCAGTTCGCGCACGTCCTGCTCGTTGCGGACGGCGTCGACGCGTTCTTCAAGCCCCACGCGCCAGGATGCCGGAAGTGTCCAGACGACGCGCCGGGCCCAGCGTTGCACGCTTTCTCCCGGCGCCTGCTGATCGGGGCGCAAACCCTCCAGCGCCACGGCCCTCTTGACCAGCGTCCAGTGCTCGCCGTCCAGCGACACGCTGATCGCGACCTCCCGGGGCAGGCGGTCGCCGTAGCGGCCCGTGCGGTCCCGAGCGAAGACCACGCGTTGGACACTTGCCGTCGCGGGCAGCTCGATCTGCGCCCAGCCCGACGCCTCGGCCGCGATCCAACTCCGTTCGTTGCCGCCTTGGCCATCGTTCAGATGTTCGATGCGATGGATGGCGTGCCCCTCCAGGCACGACGAAGCCGATGCCTTGGCCCCCGCCGACGCCAAGGCCAGGTTCTTGGCTGCGTCGTCGGCGTAGATCTCCAGCTCGTCGATGCAGGGTTGGCTGCCGCTGGTCTTGTGGATCGCCAGCCGAACGTGCCGGGCCTCGCACGGAGGGAACTCCAGCGTGATCGGTTCGTTGGTGTCCAGGTACGTGGGCTCGGCCAGGACGACGCGGGCGATTTCAATCTTCCGGACCGTTTGCCAGGCTTGGCCGTCGTCCGAGATTTGGATCTCCAGCGCCGCAGGAAGCCGATCCTTGTAGTGCCCTTCACGGTCTCGGGAGAAGACGACCCGGTTCACCATGGCAGGCTGCGGCAACTCGATCTGCGCCCAACCCGCGTCCTCCGCCGGAATCCAACTCCGCGCATTGCCGTACCGCCCGTCGTTCAGATGGGCCACGCAATGCGCCGCGTGGCCTTCCAGGCAGGAAGACGCCGAGGCTATCGCGCCGGCCGCAGCCAGGGCCAGGTTTTTGTCGCTCTCCGGCCCATAGATCTCCAGCTCGTCGATACACGGCTGACCGGCCCCCTTTCCCCGGATTGTCATCCGCACGAACTTTGCGGAGACCGAGGCGAACGTCAACGTGTTGGGCTTGTCGGGCTCGATGGTAAAGGAAGTTTCCGCGCTCCGAGCGGCCGCTGCGAACGACAACACCAGCAGCATGGCGAAGACGCGGTTCGTGCCTCTGGCAATGGTTCTCATACCCTGCTACTCCTTGGTCCGTTCATGGCAGTCCCGGGCGGATTGAACCTGGAATGGGTCTTGCCGGAATCAGGATTACGCGGAAGGGGGCTGTGAAAAAATGGGACTGGCTCCGAGCTGGCACCGCACAAGTCGCTTTGTGCCAACATCTTCCAGACCGCTTGGTCGCGCGCCTTGACGTCCAGAATCGACAGCTTGTCGTCCAGCGACATCCTGTCGCTGTACGGATTCAGAAACTCCACCTCGATCACCCGGTGTTCGGGAGGCGGCGCCCGCACCGCGTTAATCAACGCCGCCGTCAGGTCCCCAGACCGTTCGCTGCCAAACACCTTTTTGAAGGCGATGTCAATCTTGGGATCAATGCCGGGAATCATCCGACTGCCTCCAGTTCGGGTTTCGATCCGCAAACCAGGGCGATTATACTCGCCCCGCCTGCATTGCACGACTCCTGAGGGGAAAAACTGAGCAAGCTCAGCGCGGCTTACCGGTTCATGGGTTTCTCGACGGCCGTCGGGCAGATGAAGTGTTGGCCAATCCTGGGCCGTGTTCCAGCGCGCGGTCCTTGCACGCAGCCTGGCGATAGTTGGTCACCTCGTCCCAAACGCCGAAATACAGCCCGAAGCGCGGCCCGGCGTACTGCAGCCGCAGCGGCACGCCGCTGTGCTCGACGAGCGCTTGAAACCCGGCGTAGAAGTGCTCGCCGACGGCATTCAGCCGATCGTTAAAGCCGGGGCGGCCGGGCAGGCACAGGGGTATTGGGGACAACATCATCTCGTTCCGGTCAATATGGGGACGGAATCATCTATTTTCGGTGCCCGGCTGGTTGTGAACTGGTTCTGGTGTGGGTAGGCTACTGCCGTGGGTGCTTTGTGGTTTCGCGAACCGCAGGGCTGAAATCGGCTTGCGGGATGTTCGTATCTTTACCCACATTGGTGACGGATGCCCCGCAGGCCGGCCCAACATGCAAGAGATCGCTGCATCCACGGGGGAACCCACCGCGATGAACGCCGCCGGCTCCAGGCGTTGTTCTGGTCCGATCCCGACGTGCGCCTGCTGGTGGCTACCGACGCCGCGGGCGAAGGCGTCAACCTGCAATGCGCCAACCTGATGGTCAACTACGACTTGCCCTGGAACCCCAACCGGCTGGAACAGCGGTTCGGCCGCATCCATCGCATCAACCAGACCGAAGTTTGTCACCTGTGGAACCTGGTCGCCAAGGAAACCCGCGAAGGCGACGTCTACCACCGGCTGCTGAAGAAGATCGAAATCGAGAGCGAAGCCCTGCACGGGCGCGTGTTCGACATCCTGGGCGAAGTCTTCGAGGAAACCAGTCTGAAGGATCTGCTGCTGCAAGCCATCCGCTACGGCGATCAGCCCGAAGTGCGAGCCCGGTTGAACCAGCAGATCGACCGGGCACTCGACCACCAACACATCAAGTCCCTGCTCGACCGCAACGCCCTGGCCAACGAAACGATGAGTCCCGAGCGTCTGTACGCCGTCAAGGAAGAGATGGAGAAAGCCGCGGCCCGCCGTCTCCAGCCGTATTTCGTCCGCTCGTTCTTCCTGAACGCCTTCGCACAACTCGGCGGCTCGATCTACCCGCGCGAGCTGGGCCGGTTCGAGATCACGCACGTTCCCGCGTCGATCCGCGAACGCGATCGGCGGATCACCGGCCGCAACCGCCGCCAACAGGAACCGGTACTGAAACGCTACGAGCGGATCTGCTTCGAGAAAGAATCCGTCGCGCCGCTGGACAAGCCGGGTCTGCCCCGCGCCGTGCTCGTGCATCCCGGCCATCCGCTGATGCTGGCCGTCACCGACCTCGTCTTGGAACAACACGCGAATCTACTGCGGCAAGGCGCCGTGCTGGTCGATCCGGCCGACGAGGGCCGCGAGTCGTGGCTGTTGTTCCTACTGACCCACGAGATCATGTCCGGCGACGGCACGGTGCTATCGAAGCGCTTGCAGTTCGTCCGGGTCAATCCGGATGGTTCGAGTTTCTTCGCCGGTTGGGCGCCGCATCTGGATCTGGAACCGTTGGCCGAATCCGAGCGGCTCTTGTTGAAAGACATCTTGACCGCCCCGTGGATTCACGCCGATCAGGAAGGGCGGGCCGTGGCTCTGGCCGCCGCCTCGCTGGTGCCCGATCATTACCGCGAGATCGCCGATCGCCGCGTGAATCACGTCGAGAAGACGCTGGCCGCCGTCCACGAGCGGTTGTCCAAGGAGATCGCCTTCTGGTCCGACCGCTGGCTGAAACTGAAAGAAGATCAGCAGGCCGGCAAGGATGTACGGCTGAACCTCGAAAACGTCCGCCGCACCGTCATGGATCTGGAAGGCCGGTTGGAAAACCGCAAGAAGACCCTCCAGTCCATGCGGCACGTGGTCAACGGCACGCCCGTGGTACTGGGCGGTTCGCTGGTCGTTCCGGCAGGTCTGATGCGGCAGCTTCGCGGCGATGAACCGGAAGATCCCGTGGCGGCAACCTTTGCCACCGATCCCGCCGCCCGCAGCCGAATCGAACGGTTGGCGATGGAGGCCGTGCGCCGAGTGGAAGAGTCCGCCGGCTGCCGAGTCGTCGATGTCTCGAAGGACAAATGCGGCTGGGATCTGACCTCGTATCCGCCGCCGCTCGACGGCAAGCAGCCCGATCCTCGGCACATCGAGGTCAAGGGCCGAGTCAAGGGCGCTTCGACCGTCACCGTCACCCGCAATGAAATCATGTATGCGTTCAACCAAGGCGACAAATTCGTGTTGGCCATCGTATTGGTAAAGGAGGACGATACAATTGAAGGCCCCTGCTACATTCAACGTCCCTTCGACCGCGAGCCTGGCTGGGGCGTGTCGTCGATCAACTACGACCTTGCAGAACTGTTGCATCGCGCTGAGCGAAAGGGCTGACAGATGATTACGGAAGCAGAACTCGTCGGACTCCTGGCAGACATGGAATCAGATCGAGTCGAGCGGACCAGTTCCACCAACAACACAGACAAGTTCGCCCAGGCCGTATGCGCCTTTGCCAACGATTTCCCCAACTCCGCTCAGCCTGGCTATCTGATCGTTGGGGTGGACGATGCCGGCCATCCAACGGGACTGACGGTGACGGATGAATTGCTCAGGAACCTCGGCGGTCTGCGGAGCGACGGGAACATCCAGCCGCTGCCGGCGATCTCCTTGGCGCGTTTCCGGTTGCCGCAGGGCGAGGTGGCGGTCGTGGAGACGATGCCGGCGGCGCTTCCGCCGGTGCGTTACAAAGGGCGTGTTTGGATTCGCGTCGGAGCGCGGCGCGCCGTCGCCAGCGACCACGAAGAAGCGATCTTGATGGAACGTCGCGTTTCCTCCGCGCTGACCTTCGACTCGCTCCCCTGTCTGGACAGCACCCTGGCCGACCTGTCCGAGGACCGCTTCGTCCTCTCCTACTTGAAGCAAGCGGTGTCCGAGGAAATCATCGCCGAGAACCAGCGATCGTTACGTCACCAGTTGGCGAGCTTGCGCCTGTTTGACATCAAGAGCGACTGTCCGACGAACGCCGGAATTTTGGTCTTGGGAGATCACCCTACCCGGTATTTGCCTGGTGCCTATGTGCAGTTTGTGCGGTTTCGGGGCACCGACATGACCAGCGACGTAGCCGACGAGAAACGCGCGATGGGCGATTTGCGCACCGTGTTGCAGACGCTGGATCTGTTGTTAGAGGTTCATTTTCGCCAGTGGCCGGTGGCGGTGACAAGCATGCGCGAAGAAATGCGTTACGACTATCCGCGGGTGGCGGTCCGGGAATTGCTCGTCAACGCGGTGATGCACCGCAGCTATCAATCCACCAGCCCCGTGCGGCTCCTGTGGTTCAGCGATCACCTCCGGGTCATCAGTCCCGGGGGCCTGTGGGGCGAAGCCCGAGTCGACAACTTCCCGCACCAAGTCGCGTACCGCAATCCAGTGGTCGCCGAAGCGATCCGCGTGCTTGGCTACGCGAACCGTTTCGGGATGGGCGTCATCCGGGCGCAGAAATCGCTCGAGTTGAACGGCAATCCGCCAGCCGAATTCTCGTTCGATCCGAGCGGGGTGACGGCCGTTGTGCGGCAAGGGATGAGGGATGAGGGAAGAGGGATGAGGGATGAAGGATGAAGGAGAGGCGTGAGATGAACGAGGAATCGGAACGCGTGGATTTGCGGCAGCGGACGAAGGGTTTTGCGCTGAGGATCGTTCGCATGTTCGGCGCACTGCCGAAGAGCACGGAGGCTCAGGTGCTGGGCAAGCAGGCGTTGCGCTCGGGGACATCCGTCGGGGCGAATTATCGCGAGGCATATCGGAGCCGGTCCGATGCCGAGTTTGTGGCTAAGATTGGCGACTGCCTGAAGGAACTGGACGAAACCGATTACTGGTTGGAGTTGCTCGTCGACGCGGAAGTTCTGGCATGCACGAGACTCGCTCTCCTGCAGGACGAGTGCAACCAACTAATCGCTATCCTGACAACGATCAGCAAGAAGGTGAAATCCCGTGTCCGGTAACTCTTCCCTCATCCCTCATCCCTCATCCCTCATCCTTCCCAAAAAGCTGATCGAAGTCGCGTTACCGCTGGATGCCATCAACGTGGCGTCGGCGCGGGAGAAGTCGATACGGCACGGGCATCCGAGGCAAGAAAACGTGCCAGGAACCGTTTTGAGGTTCGGGCCTGACAAAACCGGCCGAAATAGGGGATGCACGCGAGGCGGCGGGCGCGTTTGGGACGATGGTTCGGTCACACGCGCCGCCGCGTGAAACCGGCCGAAATTGCCTGGACCTGTCCGGGCATAGTCCTTTTGCAGGAGCCAAAGCATGGGATTTCTCGATTTTCTCTTGGGATCCCACACGAAACGCGACTTGTACGGGACGCTTCCTTACCCCACCGACTGTCGGACTGGCGTCGAGATAACAGCACCACCAGCGACGGGTGACCAGTACGTTGATTCTTGTTTCCGATGTGACTTCAAGGAAGACACCGAGATGAGGATCTGGAGCAATTTGGACGACCTTACGGATATTCCAAAACTAGGCAACGATGGCCAGGACAAGCAAGCGCCAAGGCTCGCGGAACAGGCGTTATCCAAGTATCTCGACTACGATTTCGTCGATTCATGGCTCGGCGAGCTTCGGGCACGATTAGGTTTTTTCCCATCCGCAAGCCCCTGCGCAGGCCTGATTTCGCTGACGCGCCGAGGGTTACTTTGTTGCTTCCAGCTGCCTGACGTCCTGCAACGCGGCGGCGATCACCTCCAGCACACGGTCCATGTCCGCGATCGTGTGGGCGGCGGAGAAGCCGTGGTGGGGAGACACGGCGAAGTACACGCCGCGGCGATAACAGCCGGCGATAAAGGCGTGTTCCAGCGCGCGGTCCTTGCACGCAGCCTGGCGATAGTTGGTCACCTCGTCCCGAACGCCGAAATACAGCCCGAACCGCGGCCCGGCGTACTGCAGCCGCAGCGGCACGCCGCTGTGCTCGACGAGCGCTTGAAACCCGGCGTAGAAGTGCTCGCCGACGGCATTCAGCCGATCGTAAAAGCCGGGGTGGCTGTATTCCTCCAAGGCCGCCAGCGCGCCCAGCACGGTGGTCAGGTGAGCCAGGTACGTGCCACTCCACTCGCTGCGGCCCAGCGGGCGCAGATGGCCCATGATCTCGCGCTTGCCGGCCACCGCGCTGATCGGCATCCCGCCTCCGAACGCTTTGCCCAGCACGCACAGGTCCGGGATGATACCCAGGTATTGCTGCGCGCCGCCGGGGGCCAGGCGAAAGGCGGTCAGCACTTCGTCGAAGAACAATATCACGCCGTGCCGGTCGCACAACTCGCGGCACCGCTGCAGCAAACCGGGCTTGGGCAGGATGCAACCCTGGTCATAGTTGATCGGTTCCAGCATCAGCGCGGCCACTCGATCCCCGTGCCGGGCAAACGCGGCTTCCAGTGCCGCTTCGTCGTTGAACGGGATGACGACGATGTCGCCGCGAGCGCTGGCGGGGATCCCCGACGATTCCGGATAGGCGATCGGCGCAGCGGCCGGCCCCGCCTGGTCCAGCGGTGGCGCGGCGCTGAAGTTCAAGGCGTCGGCATAGCCGTGAAAGTGCCCTTCGAACTTGATGATCTTGTCGCGGCCGGTAACGCTGCGGGCCAGGCGCAGGGCATGCATCACGGTCTCGGTCCCCGAGCCGGCAAACCGCACCAGTTCCGCGCAAGGTACCAGCTCGGTGACTCGCCGAGCCAACGCCACGTGATGTTCCGTCTCGTACGAACAGAGGATGCCCAGATCCAGGGCCCGCGTTACCGCCGCCTTGATCCGGGGATGGTTGTGGCCCAACAGCGACGCGCCGTGCGAGATGCACATGTCGATGTATTCGCGGCCTTCGACGTCGTAGATTCTCGCGCCGTCGCCGCGGGCCACGTACAGCGGATGGCCGATGGCTGCATTGGCACGCGCGGTGGCCGAGACGCCGCCCGGCAGATAACGTTGAGCCTGGTCGTACAACTGGTGGATGGTCGTCAAGACGCTACTCCTTCGGGCGGCAAGATGCGCATCTAATAACATCGGCTGGTCAGCCCGCCATCCGCCACGATGGCGGTCCCGGTCAGGAACGAACTGTCCTCGGAAGCCAGGAACACGGCCACAGCGGCGATCTCGTCGGGCCGGGCAATCCGTCCCAGGGCATAGTGAGCGGTCACCTGCCGTCGGGCTTCGGCCGGGTCCGGCTGCTGGTCAAAGTACTCCTGGACCAGCGGTGTATCGACGTCGCCGGGACAGATGCAATTCACGCGGATCTTCTGCCGCCCGTGAGCCTGGGCCATCGCTTTGGTCATCGCCAGGATGCCGCCCTTGGTGGCCCCGTAGGCGGGCATGGCCGGGTCGCCGACCAACCCCAAGGCCGAGGACATATTGATGATGCTTCCGCCGCCCTGGGCGATCATCTGCGGGATCGCGAACTTGCAGCCCAGGTACACGCTCTTCAGATTCACATCCATGACCCGCTGCCAGTCGCCGAGTGATGTCTCGGGGATCGTACCGAACACCTGCACCGCGGCATTGTTGAACAGGATGTCCAATCGCCCATACGCCTCGACGGTCTGGACGATCATCCGCTGAACGGCTTCGTCTTGGGAGACATCGGCCTCGAGGAAGATTGCCTCACCGCCCTCGGCCTGGATCCGTGCGACCGTCTCGCGGCCCCCGTCGGGATTCCAGTCCACGACCGCGACCCGCGCCCCCTCGGCCGCGAACCGCAGCGCCGAGGCTCGACCAATTCCCGCCCCGCCGCCGGTAATCAAAGCCGCCTTGCTTGCGAGTCTCACAGATACCTCCTTGCATCAGAACGAGGAACGTTAAAACTACAGGCCGGCCATCAACGGATCGACAGCTGGCCCGAGAAGCGTGCCGTCGTCCGAACTGGCGCGCCCCTTGCGGCTCTCCTCTTTCTGGAACAGATCCCACCACGCGGCGGCTTGAGAGAAGGCCGCCGGCTGGACCGACGCTTGCGAGGTGCTCCCATCGGAGTAAACCGTGATGCTTTGCAGGCTACCCGGATACTCGTACCCGTCGAGAGTGACGTTGGTCAACGTCCACGTCACGTTGCCCGCGCCGCGGAAGCGGTCGCTGATGAAGGTGATCTCGCCTTTGTCATTGGTCATGCCGGTGACCAGTGTTCCGTTGTTGCTCCAAGTCCCAGTCACGCTCGCCCCGGCGAGCGGGCTGCCGTTCTGGTCCAACACGGTTGCCGTGACCCTCGCTTCCCAAATATTCTTGTTGATCCATACGGCCGTCCCGCCAAGATTGACGTTCATGCTGCTGACCGCGTTGTTGACGGTGACCGCGATGGTGTCCTCGACCGTTTGTTCAGCGCTGTCGGTGACCTGCGCGACGATGACGTAATCTCCATCGTCGAGTTCCGTTGTGTCCCAAAGGACGGACCAACCGTCGCTGGCATCCGTATCGAGGAACGTCTGGGTGCCAAGAGTGAATTCAACTTGGTTCACAGCATAACGCCAGTCAGCTGTGGCGATCGCGCTCACGAGGACGTGGTCGGACACGATAGCGTGGTCAGCGGGAGAGACGATCTGCACGGTGGGAAACGCCGCGATGTTGTCGACCGTGACCATGACGCTGTCTTCCGCCGTCAGATCTCCCGCTGTGGCCACGGCTTGCAGCAAGTAGTCGCCTTCTTCGATGGCCGTCGTATCCCAAACAACAGACCAGCTGACTTCACTGTGTGTCCCAACCCCGATGCTTTCCCCGTTGACGAAGAACTCGACCGCAACCGCTTCTTCGCCATCGTAGCTGGCCCGCGCCTCGACAGTTACCATGCCTTCCAGAAAGCCACCCTCCGGCGAGACGATATTAACGGTCAACGTAGGCCCGGTCACCAGATCGCCGGCCCAGCCCAGGTTCTCTTCGTGCTTGTCGGGACTGTCCGAATTGGGCTGGCCGATTGGGGGAGCCTGCAGACCGTCGTCGCTGCGCCACGGTATGCCGCCGTCGATCAGCGCCTGCCGGATCGCGTAGACCTCCGCCGCATTGTTGGCGCGGCCGTTCTTGGCAACGTACAGCGCAGCCAATCCGGCGGCATGAGGCGCGGCCATGCTGGTACCGCTCATCGTGGCGTAGCCGCTGCCTTTGTACGTGGACAAAATATCGACGCCGGGCATCATCAAGTCGATGCCCAAACCGGGCGAGACAATGCCGTAGTTATTGCTGTCGTACCATGATTGGTTCGCGTCGCTGTTGCTGAAGTTGCTGAAGTCGGCGAAGGTATCGTCCGCGTAGCCGGGGCTGGTGACGGTGCCCCCTCCGCCAGAGCGGCCGTCAGAATCGGCCATGGCGCTGATCGTAGCCACCTCGGGATAAGCGGCCGGAATCGTATCGTCCGAGGTTCCAAACGTTTTGTCGGCCCCCAGGATATCGCGGTATTCGTTGCCGGCCGCCACCACATAGACCACGCCCGCCGCGACGCTGTTTTGGATCGCCGTGCGATACGCCGTGCTGGAGCCCTGACCGCCCAGGCTCATGTTGGCGATCTCGATTGTCTTGGCGTTCGCGGTGACCCAATCGATCCCTTTGATGATATCCGACACATAACCGTTACCGGAAGCATCCAAGACCTTGACCGCCCACAGGCGGGCGCCGGGCGCGACGCCCACGACGCCCACGCCGTTATCACGTGCGGCGGCGATCCCCGCGACGTGCGTTCCGTGGCCGTGGTCGTCAGCATAGTTGCCGTCCTGGAAACTGCCGCGACTCTTCGGGGGCCCCGAGTTGACGGTGTAGTATCTTATCCCGCCGGACACGGTCAGGTCGGGATGGGTCGCTTGGATCCCCGTATCAATGATCGCGATGTCAACATCGATTTGCTTGCCCGAGCCGATATCAGCCGTGCTGTTGTTCAACGTCCCGATTCTCTGCACCCCGGTGGGGACTGTCTGTGCCGTAGTCTGCAACTGCAGATCGGTCTCGACGGCCTGGATGCGAGGATTGTTCGCCAGCGCCGCGACGGCGGCGGCAGGCAACTGGGCGGAAAAGCCGTTCAGCGCATGCTCGTAGACGTGTCCAAGCTGGCCGCCGAAGCGGCCGATGACTTCGGAGGCCACGTCCTGGGGCGGACCGGCTTGATCGTGCAAGGTGACGATCACCTGCTCCCAAATCAGATCTTGCGGCCCCTGGGCCAACCCCAGACCGCTGAGGACCAGACGCGACTCGAGCAACTCAACGGCAAGACGGCGATGCCTTTTCATGGGATACCTCCCTTTGTTTTGGGCCGGCGGAGCAAAGCCTCCCCGCGTGCCGCCCTGCCGGACCGTGAACCCAAAACCACCTTAAGGAACTTCTGCCAACCAAGAATCGTCCGCCTTGCCAGCCCCACTGTCAAGGTCTTCCCCCCCAAGAAACGGCACCCAGAAACGGCACCCAGCCGTAGTTGCCGCCCGCGGAATCGGCTACACTTGGCGTCTCCCGTCAGGAACTCGCTTGGCGGGGTGCGCGCAGGTTTGTAGGATGGAGTTCCAGATCCGTCGGTACAACTAGCGCCGCAAACGGGGGTCGGGCGTTCCAATTTCAAAATTGGCCGGGAAAATGACAAACGAATCTCGGAAGGAAATCGACCGGCCGAGTGGGAAATCTGAATGCCCCACCCAAAGAACCGCACTTTATCCGCCGTTGGAGTGAATCATGGCAGAATCCCCGAAACCGAGGGAACAGGCGTATTCGTTGGCGAAAGAACAGTATGCGGCACTGGGCGTCGATGTCGACGCGGCGCTGGGCTGTTTGTCGCAAGTTGCCGTCTCACTGCATTGTTGGCAAGGCGACGACGTCGGCGGCTTTGAGAAAAGCGGCGAGGAGTTGGGCGGCGGCTTGGCCGTCACGGGCAACTATCCGGGCAAGGCTCGCACGCCCGACGAGTTGCGGTCCGATCTGGACCTGGCCTTGTCCGTAATCCCGGGCACGCATCGGCTGAATCTGCATGCCAGCTACGCCGAGCTGGGCGGCCGGCCGGTCGAGCGCAACGAATTGCAGCCATCGCATTTCCAAGGCTGGATCGATTGGGCCAAATCGAAACGCATG
>Ga0351919_10281_pt1 | contig 12312 bp, 5 predicted proteins | sample TotcelHT113001N6_FD_206845 | JGI IMG/M metagenome (GOLD analysis project Ga0351919, IMG submission 206845) | Enriched cells from coal bed in the Powder River Basin, Montana, United States - Total cells T11 rep1 HSBNCT.T11.300.1.N6 ...
CCCACGAAATCGCCAAGATAGGCTTCGGGCGTGATGATGTCCAGCTTCATGATCGGTTCCAACAGCACGGGCCCGCCTTGCTCCAAGCCCTTGTTGAAGGCATCGTTGGCGGCGATCCGAAACGCCATTTCGTTCGAGTTATCGGCACCGGCGCTGCCGCCGAGGATGGATACCTTTAGCTTCATCAGCGGATAGCCGGCGATCCGCCCGCCGCCTTCGCCACAGGCCCGCAGTTCCTCGACGGCGGCCGTCAAGAAAGATTCCGGAAGCGTCTCCGGGGGGCAGAAGTTCAGAACCGTCACCGGGTGGGTACCGGCGGAGAACGGCTCCATGCGAACCTGCAGTTCGGCGAACAACTGCTGGCCGGCGATGTGACGGTGGCAGATGCCGACGACGTCGACGGCGCGCTCCACCGTCTCACGATAGCTGACTTGCGGCTTGTGGAACTTGACTTTCAAATTGAAATCCCGGAGCAGCCGATTTTTGATCACCTCCAGGTGCAATTCACCCATCCCGCTGATCAACGTTTGGCCGGTTTCGCCGCTGCTGACTTGAAGCGTCGGGTCCTGACGCTTCAGCATCTCCAGCGTGGCCGTCAGCTTGTCCCGCTCGACGCCACTCTCCGGCTCGATCGCCATCGAGATCACCGTCTCGGGAAACTGGATGGATTCCAACAGGATCGGATGCCGCGTATCGCACAAGGTATCGCCGGTGATCGAATGCCGTAGTCCGATCAGGCCCACGATGTCGCCGGCCGACGCGTGGGTGACCTGCTCTTCCCGCTTGGTCGCATGAATTCGCCACAGCTGGGCGATGTTTTCTTTCTTGTCGTTGCCGGGATTGAGCGCCCGGGTATTGGATTTCAACTCGCCGGAATAGATCCGCACCCAGGACAGGTCGGCGGTCTTGGCGGGCAAGACTTTGAAGACCAGACCGCAGAACGGCTCTTCAGGATCGGGGCCGCGGCGTTCGGGCTTGTCCTTCTTGGCGGGATTGACGCCGGCGACGGGTGGCGTGTCCAAGGGGCTGGGCAAATACCACGCGACGGCGTCCAGAATCGGCTGTACCCCGATCCCGTGCAAGGCGGAACCGCACAACACCGGCTGAATCTGCAAATGGATTGTCGCGTCGCGGATGACCCGGTGGAGCAGTTCGACCGGGATGGGCAACTCCTGCAAAGCCAGTTCCATGAGTTCATCGCTATGGGCGTACAGCTTTTCGAGCAGCATGTCCCGCCACATTTCGGCCGCGGCCAACCGATCCTCGGGAATCTCCGCGACGTTGATGACGCGGCCGTCCGTCTCCGCCTCATAGCATCGCATGTTCATCTCGATCAGATCGATAACGCCGCGAAAGGGATCGCCGGTGTGCGGCGGGCCGGCGCCGACGGGAATCTGGAGGGCCACGGGATGGGCATTTAGACGCTGACTGATTTCCTCGAACGTCCGATCGAAATCCGCGCCTTCGCGGTCCATTTTGTTGATGAACGCAACGCGTGGCACCCGGTAGTGGTCCGCTTGGCGCCACACCGTTTCGCTCTGCGCCTCGACACCTTCGCGAGCGCTGAACACGACGACCGCCCCGTCCAACACGCGCAAACAGCGTTCGACTTCGGCGGTGAAATCCACATGGCCCGGCGTGTCGATCAGGTTGACGTGAACGTCCAGCCAGTCGAACGTGACACACGCCGAGTAGATGGTGATTCCGCGCTCCTGCTCTTCGGGGTCGCAGTCCGTCTCGGTGGTGCCGCTATCGACCTCGCCGACGCGATGCTTCGCTCCGCTGTAATACAGCATGTGCTCGGTGACGGTGGTCTTGCCCGCGTCGATATGGGCAATGACCCCGATGTTCCGAATTTTGTCGATTTGGCGTGCCATAGGCGTAAGCGCATAAAGAACGCCGCGCGTTGCGGCGCGGCGTTAGCGTGGGAAATCATGCTACCAAGCGAAATGGGCAAAGGCCTTGTTCGCATCGGCCATGCGGTGCGTGTTTTCGCGTTTGGTCATGGCCGACCCTTCCTTGCGGAAGGCGGCATACAATTCGTCGGACAGTTTGATATAGGTCGGCCGGCCCTTTTTCTCGCGAACGGCTCCCAAAATCCAGCGGATCGCCAGCGACTGTTGCCGCGACTTGCTGACCTGCATGGGCACTTGGTACGAGGCACCGCCGACGCGCTTGGAACGAACTTCGATGTACGGTTTGACGTTCTCCAAAGCCTGGTGAAAAACGTCGATCGGATCCTGATCCGGCAGCTTTCTCTTCAATTCATCCAGCGCCCCGTAAAAGACCTGCTGGGCCGTCGTCTTCTTGCCATCCCACATCAGGCAATTGATGAACTTGCTGGCCAACATGGAATTATACCGGGGATCCGGCTTTAACTGCGACTGACTGGCGGTAAATCGACCCATAATCTCGACTCGAAAAAAATTCGCTTGATTGTGTTCCGTGTTAGGTTTTCCGCACGCGGTTTCCGGATTAGGACTTCTTGGCCCCGTACCGGCTGCGGGATTGCTTTCTGCCGTCTACGCCCAGGCAGTCCATCGCCCCGCGAACCACCTTGTAGCGGACGCCAGGCAAATCGTGGACGCGGCCCCCCCGGACGAGCACGATGGAGTGCTCTTGCAAGTTATGGCCTTCGCCAGGGATATAAACGGTCACTTCCTTGCCATTGGACAATCGCACACGCGTGATCTTCCGCAAAGCCGAATTCGGCTTTTTCGGCGTCATGGTACGAACCAGCAGGCAAACGCCCTGTCGCTGCGGACACCGTTCCAGAACAGGAGCTTTCGTCGTCCGCCGCTGCGGTTTGCGTTTCTTCCGAACAAGTTGGCTGATGGTCGGCATAGTTTCCTATTTCGCAGGCAAGAAAGTCATTCGGCAAAACTGTAGCTTATAAAGGTAACGTTTCGCGGCAGGTTGTCAAGTGATGTACCGCAGGCGGTTGAGAATGGTGGATCTCTCGGCCCTCGCTCAATCTTCGTCCATATCCGCGTCTTCATCGCCGGAACCAAACAGGTCGTCGACAGACACGTAGGTTTCTTCGGGGGTAATGTCTTCGTCGATAACCACGGGTTGTGGCGCGAAAGCCTCGGCCAGCTCCGGCGGTCTTCCGGATCCCGTATCCTGCAGCAGGGGAAAACTGGCCTCCAAACTGGGCACCTCGGCCGCCATGGCCTGTAATGCTTCAGGTCGGTAGCGCACTTCGGAATCCTGGTACTGCCGGAATCCGGTTCCAGCCGGAATCAAGTGGCCCAAGATCACGTTTTCTTTCAATCCCACCAAATTATCGACTTTACCGGCCAAAGCCGCCTCGGTCAGAACTTTGGTCGTTTCCTGGAAACTGGCAGCGGAAATGAAGCTGGAACTCTGGACGGATGCCTTGGTGATCCCGAGCAACTGGGTACTGGCCGTTGCCGGCTTGGGCCGCGTACCCTTGGCCGGATCTCCGCCCAAAGCCTGAATTTCGGTGTTCACCTGTTCGAAAGCGTCTTTGGGCACCAGCGTCCCAACGTCGAACTTGCTGTCCCCCTTTTCGCTGACCTTCAGACACTTCGACAAATCTTGGTTCGCTTTTCGAAAATCGAACCGGTCCAACACCAAGCCGGGCAACAAGTTTGTATCGCCAGGACTCTCGACCCGCACTTTGCGGAGCATGCGGGCGATAATGATTTCGACGTGCTTGTCGTTGATTTCCACGCGCTGGCTGCGATAGACGTTCTGGATTTCGTGCAACAGGTACAACTGGACGGCCTCTTCGCCCGACACGCGCAAAATGTCGTGCGGGACCAGCGGGCCGTCGACCAAGCCCTGTCCGGCCTTGACCACGTCCCCGGAATGAACCAGGAACCGCTTGCCGTGGGGCACTAAATGCTCGCGTTCGATGCCTGTCTCACTGCGGACGACGATCGACCGCTTGCCTCGTTTCTTTTCGCCGAGGATCTCGACGATTCCGTCCACTTCGGCGATTACCGCTGGATCTTTCGGTTTGCGCGCCTCGAAGATCTCGGTCACGCGAGGCAGACCGCCCGTGATATCGGTAATGCCCGTCGCTTCGCGCGGGGTTTTGGCCAGAACGGACCCTGCCGAAACGATCGCGCCTTCCGGCGCTTCGATATGGGCTCGTTCGGGCAGGTAGTAAACGTCCAGCGGTCTGCCATCGGCGTCTTCGAGGATGATTTGCGGGTGCAATTCGCCTTTGTGATCGATGATCAGGCGGCGGATGTTGCCGCCGGGATCCTTTTCCTCTTTCATCGTCTCGCCTTCGACCACGTCCTCGAACCGTACGCGGCCACTGACTTCGGCCAGGATCGGAATGCTGTGCGGGTCCCACTGGCAAAGCACGTCGCCCGGTTTGATCTCCTGATTCTCCTGAACCAACAACTCGGCACCGGTGGGAACTTCGTACTTCTCCAGCTCCCTTCCCTTGGCGTCCAAAATGGCCACTTCGCTGTTGCGAGAGAGCACGATTTCCCGCCCCTCCTCATTCCGCACGGAGCTGATGCGGACCAGTTTCACGATCCCGCCGCGTTTGGATTTCGTCTCACTCTCTTCGACGCTGGTGTTGACCGTTCCACCGATATGGAACGTGCGCATCGTCAACTGGGTGCCCGGCTCGCCAATGCTCTGGGCGCCGATAATCCCCACCGCCATGCCTTCTTCGACCATCGCGCCGGTGGACAGATCCATTCCATAACACAGGCGGCAGACGCCCAAAGACGCTTCGCAGGTCATCGGGCTGCGAACCTGAATCTTTTCCAATCCCAACTCTTCGATCTTCCGGGCGATCTCGGCGGTGATCAACTCGTTTTCACGAACAATCACCTCGTCGGTGACGAGATTCACGATATTCTTCCGGCTGACGCGCCCGAAAATCGCTTCCTTCAGATGCACTTCGACTTTCTCGCCGCGGTACTGGACGCTCTTGGTGATGCCTTGCGTTGTGCCGCAATCATGGACGGTCACGACGACGTTCTGCGCCACGTCGGCCAATTTCCGGGTCAGGTATCCTGAGTCCGCGGTTTTCAAAGCCGTATCGGCCAAACCTTTGCGGGCCCCGTGCGTCGAGCTGAAATACTCCAGCACCGTCAGGCCCTCGCGGAAATTCGCCTTGATCGGGGCCTCGATGATTTCGCCCGTCGGCTTGGCCATCAAACCGCGCATGCCGGCCAATTGACGGATCTGCTCGATACCACCACGAGCCCCGGAATGGGCCATCAGGTACACCGGGTTGACGTAGCCCTCGACGCGCTCGTCGGACTTCATCGCATCCATCATCTCGGCCGTAATCCGCTCACGAGCGTGCGTCCACGTGTCGAGAACCTGGTTGTACCGCTCTTGCTCGGTGATCACGCCTCGATCGTAAAGCTTCTTAAATTTCAGCACCTTCTTGTCAGCGTCTTCGATGTGCTTGGTCTTGCTGGCGGGCGTCACCAAATCGTCGGTGGCGAAGGAGAGTCCGCTGAGCATGCTCTGCTGGAACCCGATCTTGTTCATATCGTCCAGCAGGCCGATGGTCGCCTTGCGGCCCAGCCGATGATAGCAGTCGGAAATGACGGTCGCCAATTCGGCAGATCGAAGCGGCATGTTATAGTAGTCCATGCCCTCGGGCAGCATCATATTGTACATGATGCGGCCATAGGTGGTCTCAATCATGGCGCCAGGCTTGCCGGATTCATCCTCCAGCTTGACTCTACGATGCTCTGGCAGGCGGACCTTGATCCGGGCGTGCAAATCGATCACGCGCAAGGCGTACGCCAAATCGGCTTCGCGGAGCGAGGCGAACGTCATGCCTTCGCCTTTCTGGTTTGCCAAGTCGAGCGTAATGTAGTAACAGCCCATCACGATGTCTTGCGAAGGACTCATGATCGGCTTGCCGTTGGCCGGGCCGAAGATGTTGTTGGTGGACATCATCAGCGTATGCGCCTCGACCTGTGCCTCGATCGACAAGGGCAGGTGGACCGCCATCTGATCACCGTCAAAGTCGGCGTTGAAGCCTCTGCACACCAGGGGATGAAGGTGGATCGCGTTGCCTTCGACCAGGATCGGCTCAAAGGCCTGAATCCCCATGCGATGCAGCGTCGGAGCCCGATTCAAGAGCACGGGGTGGTTTTGGATCACCGACTCGAGGATGTCCCAGACCTCCTCGTCCTTGCGCTCCAGCATCTTCTTGGCACTTTTGATCGTGTCGGCGTGCCCCAGCTCTTTCAGTTTGCGGATGATGAAGGGCTGGTACAATTCCAGCGCGATCTTCTTGGGCAAGCCGCATTGGTGCAGTTTGAGCGACGGGCCGACCACGATCACACTTCGCGCCGAGTAGTCCACGCGTTTGCCCAGCAAGTTTTCGCGGAACCGCCCCTGCTTGCCCTTGATCATGTCCGTCAACGACTTCAGAGGCCGGTTGCTGCTGCCCAGCACCGGGCGCTTGCAGCGGTTGTTGTCGAACAACGCGTCCACGGATTGCTGCAACATTCGCTTTTCGTTGCGGATGATGACTTCAGGCGCGTTGAGATCCACCAGCTTGCGGAGCCGGTTATTGCGATTGATGATCCGCCGATACAGATCGTTCAGGTCACTGGTCGCGAAATTGCCGGAATCCAGCAGCACCAAGGGACGCAGATCCGGCGGAATGACCGGGATCACGTCCAAGACCATCCACTCCGGACGATTGTCGCTGTCCCGGATCGCTTCCACGATCTTGAGCCGATTGATCAGGTCCTTCTTCTTCTGCTTGGAGTTGGTTTCGACAAGATCCTTGCGGAGATCCTGCGACAGCTGGACGAGGTCCAAGGAGCCGAGCAACTTGCGGATCGCCTCCGCCCCCATGTCCGCCTCGAACGAGCCATCGCCCCATTGTTCCCGAGCGGCGCGAAATTCCTCCTCGGTCAACAGTTGCTGACGTTCCAGCTCGGTCGAGCCCGTATCGATGACGACGTAGTCCTGGAAATAAATCACCTTTTCCAAGCTGGTCGTCTTCATGTCCAGCAGGTTGCCCAGCCGGCTGGGCATGGCCTTGAAGAACCAGATATGCACGACGGGGGCCGCCAGTTCGATATGGCCCATGCGCTTCCGGCGGACTCGGGAATGGGTGACCTTGACGCCGCACCGGTCACAGATCATGCCCTTGTACTTCATACCCCGATACTTGCCGCACGCGCATTCCCAGTCCTTTTCCGGACCGAAAATCCGTTCGCAGAACAGGCCGTCCTTCTCGGGACGGTAGGTGCGATAGTTAATCGTTTCGGGTTTCTTGACCTCGCCGAACGACCAACTGCGAATGTCGTGGGGTCGGGCCAAGCTGATCTTGACCGACGCATAATCGTTAATGCGATCGTAGGAACCTTCGCCGGTGGTCATGTGCCCCTGCTCCTTTGGCGGAACGGAAAATTCCGGTCAGATCCGCCGCTTTTCCAACTGCATATTCAAAGCCAAACCACGGATTTCGTTGGTCAAGACGTCAAAGCTGGCCGGCGTTCCCGCCTCCAGCGTGTTCTCGCCCTTGACCATCGATTCGTAAATCTTCGTACGGCCTTCCACGTCGTCGCTCTTGACCGTCAGCAGCTCCTGGAGGATGTACGCCGCTCCGTAAGCCTCCAGCGCCCAAACTTCCATTTCCCCGAACCGCTGGCCGCCGAAGCGCGCTTTTCCGCCCAGCGGCTGCTGAGTGATCAGCGAGTAGGGACCGGTACTGCGGGCATGGACCTTGTCGTCCACCAGATGGTGCAGTTTGAGCATATAGATGAATCCGACGGTCGTCTCCTGAGACAACGGCTCTCCCGTGCGGCCGTCGCTCAACCGGATCTTCCCGTGAGACGGCAGTCCCGCTAATTTCAACGCCTCGTTGATGTCCTGCTCCGTAGCTCCGTCAAACACCGGCGTTACCGCTTGAAAACCGAGCTTGGCACCCGCCCACCCCAGATGGGTCTCAAGAATCTGGCCCACGTTCATGCGGCTGGGCACCCCGAGCGGATTCAGGAGGATCTGCAACGGAGTGCCGTCGGGCAAAAAGGGCATGTCCTCGATCGGCAGGATCTTGGCGATCACGCCTTTGTTCCCGTGGCGGCCGGCCATCTTGTCGCCGACCGAAATAACGCGCTTGGTTGCAATGTACACCTTGACCATCTGCAGCACGCCACTCCGCAGCTCGTCGCCGCGTTTCATGCTGTTCAGCCTGCGGTCGCGGGCGTCCAAGCTGTTTTCCACGTCCGGCCATAACGTCTTATAAATTTTCTGCAGATCGGCGATTCGCTCCTCGCTGCGCATCTTGTCCGTCACCCAGCCCAGACGGAAATTCTGAGCCTTTTCCGCCACGAACTTCGGATCCTGGTCGCGGACCAGCGGCGTGCCGTCTTCGTCCGTCAAAACCCGCCCGACCGCTTTTTCCATTTCGTCGATCAACGCTCCAAAAGCCTGGGCGACGGCTTGATTGCCTTCGGTCTCCGCGTGCCGCAGTTCCTTCTCAAAAGCTTTGCGTTCGTCTTCGGTAAGACTCATCCGGCGCGAAAACTTTTGCGTATCGATCACAATTCCCTCAATGCCCGAGGGCACCTCCAGGGAGTCGTTCTTGACGTCTTCGCCCGCGCGGCCGAAGATCGCATGCAGCAGTTTTTCCTCCGGCGTCAGCTCCGTCTTCGACTTAGGCGATACCTTGCCGACCAATACGTCCCCCGGCTTGACATACGTGCCGATCCGCACGATGCCGCTCTCGTCCAGGTTCCGAAGCGCCTTTTCACTGACGTTGGGGATGTCGCGCGTGAACTCTTCGCGGCCCAGTTTCGTCTCGCGAATCTCCACATCAAATTCCTCGATGTGCAACGACGTGTACACGTCGTTTTGGACCAACTCTTCGCTGATCACGATCGCGTCTTCAAAATTGTAGCCGTCGAACGACATGAATCCAGCCAGCACATTGCGTCCCAAGGCCAGCTCACCCAGGAATGTGGCTGCGCCGTCGGCGATCACGTGTCCCTTTTCGACTCGCTGGCCCAGCTGGACGATCGGTTTCTGGTTCAGGCACGTGCGCTCGTTCAAGGCGCGGAATTTCCGCATCTCGTACACGTCGTTGCCGATCTCGATGCGGCTGGCATCCACATACGTGACCTTTCCGGCCCGCCGCGCCTTGACCACCATGCTGGAATTGCCTGCGACGTGCATTTCCATCCCGGTGGCTACGATCGGTGGTTCCGTCACCAACAACGGCACCGCTTGCCGCTGCATGTTAGAGCCCATCAGGGCGCGGTTGGCGTCGTCATGCTCCAGGAAAGGAATCAATCCAGCGGACACGCCAACCATCTGGTTGGGCGCCACGTCGATGTAGCTGACTTGGTCGGGCACCACGATTTCAAAGTCGGAACGATGGCGAGCAATTAGATTCGCTCCGCCGACAAGCTTGCCGTCGACGACCTCCGTATCCGCCGGCGCAACGTACGCATCCGACTCCTGGTCCGCTCTCAACCAGGCGACATCGTCCAAAACCTTGCCCTTCTTGACCAGGCGGTAAGGCGTGATCAAGAATCCATACTCGTCGACCCCCGAATAAATCGCCAAGCTGGAAATCAGCCCAATGTTGGTGCCTTCCGGTGTCTCGATCGGGCAGATGCGCCCATAATGCGAAATATGGACGTCACGGACCTCAAATCCGGCCCGCTTGCGGTTCAAGCCGCCCGGTCCCAACGCGGATAGCCGCCGTTCGTGGGTCAGCTGCGAAAGTGGATTGGTTTGATCGACGACCTGCGACAATTCGCCGCGGCCGAAAAAATACTCAATGGCCGCCGAAACACTCTTGGGATTGATCAGACTGCGCGGCGTCATGTCCTGGACGTCCTTCAGGCTCATGCGCTCCTGCACGGTGCGCCGCAGCTTGAGGAATCCCTTGCGCAGCTCGTCGCTGGCCAACTCTTCGATCGTCCGCAGGCGGCGGTTCCCCAAATGATCGATGTCGTCGATCTCGACGGTTTCCTCGGCGTTGTGCAACGCGATCAAATACGAAATCGAGGCGATCAGATCCTCCGGCCGCAACGTCATCACGTCTTCGGACACGTCCAGCTTCAGCTTGCGGTTGATGCGGAATCTGCCGACGCGCCCCAAACGATATCGGTTAACATCGAAAAACTTCTCCTGAAACAGCGTGCGGGCCTTCTCCAATTGAGGCGGGTTGCCGGGCCGCAAACGCTGGTAGATTCGCAGTAACGCTTCCTCGTGACTGGACGTCGAGTCCTCCGCCAAGCTGGTGAAGACCAACGGCGTCTTGACGGGCGGCATGACCTCGACCTCGTCTACGCCGGACGTACAAATCGTCTCGGCTGCGCTCTTGGTGATTTTTTGGCCGGCTTCCAGGATCAACTCCCCGGCCCGCTCGCTGGATGACGGATAGACCACATCCTCGACCGCAATCTTGCCCTCGATCTTGGTCACGCTGCGGCCGTCGACGATGGTCTCGACGCTCGTCTCGTAAAAAGCTCGGATCAAGTCGGCATCCGAACTGTACTTGGGACTCATCGCCCGCAACAGCGTCATGGCCGAAAACTTGCCGCTCTGATCGATCCGCACACTCAACGCATCTTTGCGGGTGACGTTGATCTCGATCCAGCTGCCGCGTTCCGGAATGATGCGACAACTAGGAAGCCTTCGATCCGTGGTCCCTTCCTGTTCGAGCACGAAATCCACGCCCGGGCTGCGGTGCAGCTGGCTAACCACCACGCGCTCCGCTCCGTTGATGATGAATTCGCCCCCGCCCAACATGACCGGCAGATCGCCTAAATACACTTCCTCATCGATCGCCTCTTCCTTGTTCAAACGCAGCCAAATTCGGAAGGGACGACCGTACGTCAACCGCAGTTGGCGGCATTCGTCCGGCGTGTACCGCGGCTTACCGAGTTCATACCGCAGATAATCCAACTTGATCTGCTTGTCGTAGCTCTCGATGGGGAAAATCTCGCGCAGCACCGCTTCCAAACCTTGGCCCTTGCGCTTCTCCGAGTGGATTTCCTCCTGGAGAAACGCAGCGTAGCTGCGGGTCTGAATTTCGGTCAGATCGGGGATAAAGGGAGCTTTATTCCCGCTGCCAAAATGACGTACTTCCTTGGGCCTAAGACGTCTTTCGACTGGGGTTGCCATTGGGCGAGTGCTCCAGAGTGAGAAAGGCCGGCGCAGAGCGCGAACCCGAACGGACGATTCGTCGCATAACGCGAGAGGGGCAAGGCGCGCACTGCGACCTGGGACCGGTGACGCCAGAAAACGCAGTCGGAAACGGAGTGATCAGCTTCAATCCTCAATAACCTGCACTGCCCGGAGAGACGGACTCCGAGCAGCGGACAGTCGTGTTTTACGGACGGATGAACGCGCTTATTTAATTTCGACCGAAGCGCCTGCCTCTTCCAACTCGGCCTTCAACTTCTCCGCCTCGGCCTTGGAAATGCCTTGCTTCAACGTGGCCGGAGCGGCTTCCACCAACTTCTTGGAATCCATCAACGACGCACCGGTAATGTTCTTCACTACCTTGACCACATTCAGTTTCTTGTCGCCGAATCCGGTCAGTACGACATCGAATTCGGTCTGCTCCACAACCTCGGGCGCCGCACCGGCTCCCATCATCGGACCAGCCATCATCACCGCCCCGCCGGCGGCAGGTTCGATGCCGTACTTGTCCTTCAAGCAGTCACTGAGTTCCTTGGCCTGCTTCAAGGTCAATCCGGCAATTTTATCAGCGAACTCGACGATCTCATCAGAAAAATTTAACGTTGCAGCTTCGGACATCGCGGTACAAGCCCTTTCTCACAATGCGCACCGAACGGGTCGACCTTCAGTGCAGAACTATTACAGAAATCAACTCAAATTTCAACCGTCAGAGCCTACCCTGACGACTTAAGAATCCCAATTCCACCGACACCTAGTGCGACGCGTCCAATGCGCCCCCCTCGAGTTCCCGGGTGGATCAAGACCCCTCGGCTTTTTCTTCCGTTTTCGGTTCCGCTCCATCTTCGAGCCGGCCTTCGCCCTTCTCCTCGGCAGGCGGCTCCTCGGACTTCACGCCGGCGCTCAGCTCGGCCACGGCCTCGACGGCCGCCTCACTAGCTCCCTCGGCCTCCTCCGCGGGCTCATCCTCTCCCGCCTTTTTTTTAATCTGGCTGGCCAATGCCCCTCCTGGAGCCAACAACTGCGAGGCCAGATTGGCACCGGGCGAAAGGATCTGTCCGAGCAAAATGCGGATCTGGTCCTCCCGGCTCGGCCACAAACTGACCGCCTTGACCCCCTCCGCCGTCAAATGCTCGCCATCCATGACGCCACCACGCGTCTCGAAAGCGGGAAATTCGGGGC
>Ga0351919_10292_pt1 | contig 11651 bp, 13 predicted proteins | sample TotcelHT113001N6_FD_206845 | JGI IMG/M metagenome (GOLD analysis project Ga0351919, IMG submission 206845) | Enriched cells from coal bed in the Powder River Basin, Montana, United States - Total cells T11 rep1 HSBNCT.T11.300.1.N6 ...
CTAAGCACTGTTTTTTAAAAACAGTAGAATTCATGAGATATCGAGAGAATTAGTTAATATATAGCCGAAAAATTTAATAATCGCCCATATTTGCAGCTTGCCATTTCTGACCATTTTTGATTAATATAAGAACATCCGCTAGCACTCGCAAACGGTGAGTGCTAATAATCGTACAACACAAGGAGGTCGTAATTATGAATATCAAACCTTTGGGTGATCGCGTTTTAATCAAGTTGCTGGAATCCGAAGAGGTGACCAAAAGCGGTATCGTGATTCCTGATACTGCCAAAGAAAAACCGCAAGAAGGAGAAGTCCTTGCCGTAGGTCCCGGACGGCTGCTTGATGATGGAAAACGTTCTCCCATGGAAGTGAAAGCCGGAGATATCGTTCTTTTCGCGAAATATTCCGGAACCGAGTTCAAACGCGACGGCGAGGATTATATGATCCTCAATGCCGACCGCGATATTCTCGCAATTGTCGGCTGATAAACTATCCAAATCATTTAAATTGTTTTAGCAATAACCGGGTCTTTCCCGGAAGCGCAGGTGAATAATCCGGTGCTATTAAAATATTAAACGGAGGTAAAAAACACATGGCAAAACAAATTGTATTCGACGCTGAAGCCCGCCACGCTTTGGAACGCGGCGTGAACGCGCTTTCTAATGCGGTCAAAGTTACCCTTGGTCCCAAGGGACGTAACGTTGTACTGGAAAAGAAATTTGGTTCTCCCCTTATCACAAACGACGGCGTAACCATCGCCAGAGAAATAGAACTTGACGATCCGCTGGAAAATATGGGCGCCCAGCTGGTTAAAGAAGTCGCGACCAAGACGAACGACGTAGCCGGAGACGGCACCACCACCGCGACCTTGCTCGCACAAGCCATCATCCGCGAAGGCCTTAAAAACGTAGCAGCCGGCGCGAATCCGATGATTCTCAAAAAAGGGATTGAGATGGCTACCACCACCGCAGTTGCCGAATTGAAAAAGAATTCCAAACCCATTGTCGGCAAAAAAGAGATCGGTCAGGTCGCGGCCATATCCGCCAATGACGCTGAGATCGGCGCCATCATTGCCGAAGCTATGGAAAAGGTTGGTAACGACGGTGTCATCACCATTGAGGAAAGCCAAGGATTTGAGACAACCTCGGAAGTCGTTGAAGGCATGCAGTTCGATCGCGGTTACCTTTCTCCATATATGGTTACGGATACGGAAAAAATGGAGGCTGTTTTGGAAACCCCTTATATCCTCCTTACCGATAAAAAGATCAGTTCGATCAGCGAAATTCTTCCCCTCCTTGAGAAGGTCGTGCAAAGCGGAAAACAGATGCTGATCATTGCCGAAGACATCGAAGGCGAAGCGCAAGCAACCCTGATTCTCAATAAATTGCGCGGCACCTTCACTTGCGTCGCTGTTAAAGCCCCCGGCTTTGGCGATCGCCGTAAAGCGATGCTGGAAGACATCGCCGTATTAACCGGCGGTATGGTTGTCAGCGAATCTTTGGGCACCAAGATGGAAAACGTCACCTTGGAAATGTTGGGCGGCGCCCGTCAGGTTAAAATTTCCAAAGATAATACGACGATCATCGACGGTAACGGCGATTCGGATGAAATCAAATCAAGACTTGCTCAGATTAAACGCCAATATGAGGATACCACCTCCGAATTTGATAAAGAAAAACTTCAGGAAAGAATGGCGAAACTGGCGGGCGGCGTAGCCGTCATCAAAGTCGGCGCCGCAACGGAAACCGAACTCAAAGAAAAGAAACTGCGTTATGAGGATGCGTTAAGCGCAACCCGCGCCGCAGTTGAAGAAGGTATTGTATCTGGCGGCGGTCTGGCCCTCTTGGAAACTATTGCCGCCGTATCCGCTTTAAAAGCGGAAGGCGACGTCCTGACCGGCATCAATATCATCAAAAAAGCGCTGGAAGAGCCAATCAAACAGATTGCCTATAATGCCGGCGCAGAAGGCGCGGTGGTTGTGGAGAAAGTGAAGAACTCTCCCGCAGGCGTTGGATTTAACGCCGCGACCGAAGTATTTGAAAACATGATCGAAGCCGGAATCGTTGATCCGACCAAGGTTACCCGCTCGGCGCTTCAGAATGCCGCATCGATTGCCGCCATGCTGCTGACCACCGAGACTTTAGTCGCAGACATCCCCAAAGAAACACCCGCTCCCGCCATGCCGGCAGGCGGCGGTTACGACATGATGTAATTTGTTTAAAAAGGCCACCCTAAAGGGTGGCCTTTTTAACTCAAACAACGTATAACTTTAATCGGACGGCGTTTCAATGACAATGTTCCCATCTTTTTCAAAGATGACGAATGCCCGCATCGTTGTGTTTTCCTCGTCTTTAAGCGCGGCAATCACTTCGGCGGAAATTAATTCTCCCCAACGACTCAAAAAGACAATATATTTAACGTCGGTAAAAAACTCCCCTACCCAACCTGTAGGCTCGGGGGTGACGGTGAACTTAAAACACATGCGCCCGTTAGATATCTCCCTGCCCGAATAAGTAATGCCGAGCAAAGCTTCGTATGAAAAAGCGGCGTTTGGCTCTAGCTCCGCATATAAGCTGGCTGCTTCCTCCAAGTCTTCCGCGCCATAACATTGCCATATTTCATCCGCCGTATTGTAACGGTATATGTAGCCGTTTGCATAATAAAGATCAAGCGGGCTGCCCAGAACCCTGCCGCTGATATGCCGCATATCTTTGTTTCGTTCTCCGCTTAACCAAAAATATTCCCGACTTTCCCCATCGGTTTCAATCATGCAGGAGAACTCAAAGCGGCCGTCGCCGTTTAGGCTGTTTTCCAATACTCGGGGGACGTTTTTCTCATCGGGCGGAACGGCAACAAAAAATATTATTATTGCTCCTACCAGGATTAATAATGATGCCGCGCCAATAATTAAAACTTTTTTTCTCATAATCATCCCTCCTGTCTAGATAATATGAATTATCCAAAGATAAGATGCTTAATCAAGAAGGTTTTCCTTAAGGAGTACAGAATAGTTTTTAAAGAGATATTAAATTTTATGTCGAATTAAGTAAAATTCGGAGGTGTTCCTTTTGAACCCATGGAATAAGCATTTGGAAGAAAATATTGAAGAAATTCTTATTGACCAACAAATGCTGGCACAACGCGTAACGGAAATGGCTAGGCAAATCAGCGCCGACTATCAGGCTATTGATACTGAAGAGCTGGTAATCATCGGAATTCTCCGCGGCGCGGTAATATTTATGAGCGATTTAATCCGCCAATTGGATCTGCCGGTTACCATCGATTTTATGGCGATCAGCAGCTATACCAAAGGCACCCGCACCAGCGGCACGATAAGGATATTGAAAGACATCTCCGAATCTATTACCGATAAGCATGTTCTAATCATTGAAGATATCGTAGATACCGGATTAACTTTGCAATGTCTCTTGGATGTGCTTTCCGCCCGACGGCCAAAATCAGTAAAAATCTGTTCTCTGCTGGATAAGCCGATGCGCCGTATGGTGGAAATGAAGGCGGATTATGTTGGATTTGAAATACCCAATAAATTTGTCATCGGATACGGTCTTGATTATGAAGGCCATTATCGTCAGGTTCCATATGTGGGAGTACTAAAGCCGGATGCATATCAATAATAAATATGTAAAACGAGAGGGGCGATTACTTTGGGTGATTCTGAAGAACTCATCACATGGGAAGAAAGCAGGGCGATCAGCGAAGATCTGATTGCCGGGGCGGTAGATTTTGATGATACAATCTACCAGGCTTTCTCCCAAAAACAAGGATTATATTGCTTGTGCTACACCGGTCACGAGCTAGGCGGCAGCCTCTGGGGGGCCCCCGAACCGCCTATCATTTACATCGGCCGATGCGGGGCCGACAGTATCCGTCATTGGCAGGATAATACGGGGGTATCCACGGTGCGCCGTTCTCTGTCCGCCATGCTTGCTAATTTGCTTGAACTTAAATCGATACCCAGCAGCGAAGATCCAGATGATAATGACAGGTACACCAATTACCGATTGACTAAAGATAGCGAAAATAAACTGACCGAATGGATGAAAACAAGTATTCAGGTGGCTTTTTGGGAATTGAATAAAGATCAGATTATCCCCTATTATCAAGCCTTGATTAAATACAATACACCTAAACTAAATTTTCAGGATAACCCCAATAACACCTTTGGACAACAGATAAAATCTTACCGTAAAATCCTGGCCGAAATGGCTATGTCATATGATATCCAAAATCAGCTTGCCGCCAAGCTGAAATAAACGGCTGATTAAACGCCAAAATTAATCACATAAAAACACCGGGTCGCGAAGTTTTGACTTCGCGACCCGGTGTTTTAGCATACTGTGAATAGTACGCCATACAAAATAAGCACAAAATAAGCTTGATTCAACCGTAAAAATTTAAAGACAATAACGGTTAATGGGAAACTGCCTTTCTTTTCACCTTATTATGGATGGAATGATTTATTTTATGCTTCTGCCACATTACCCACAGTGGACCGGCGATACAAATAGAGGAATAGGCGCCGGAAAGGATGCCGATAGCCATAGGCAGGGCAAACACTACGATCGAATCAATACCGAAGAGCCGGGCAAAGATCAAAACAACGACCATACAGACAAAGGTGGCCAAAGCGGTGTTGATAGAGCGTGCCAGGGTTTGGGTGACGCTTGTGTTCATCAAATCCGCCGGGTCTTTTAAATCTTTGCGGGAAGAATTCTCCCTAATCCGGTCATAGACCACAATGGTATCGTTAATGGAATAACCGATGATCGTTAGCATGACCGCAATAAAGGCGTCGTTTAAAGGAATACCGAAGATTATAAAAGTGAAAAAGACCATCAAACAGTCATGTACCAGCGCCAACAACGCCATAACGCCGGCGGACAGGCCTGAAATTCTTTTAAACCTGATTCCGACATAAATAACAATTAAAATCGCTGCGAGAATTAAGGCGATAATCCCGTCCTGGAGAAAACGATGGCCGATAAAGGGTTCGACCGTATTGGATTCGGATATGGTCAAGCCATTATCCGGATAGTTGGTTTGCAGAGCATCGTCTATCGCGACCTGTTCCTCCGGCGTGACTGCGGAATCCGCGGCAAAACTGAAGACGATTCTATTCGTTTCTGTCGCCATATCCTCGGTAATCTGGCTGGTTACCGGCTTATTAATTGTACCTTGAACAATGCCGGCCGCCTCGTTGGAATTGATGTCTCCCGTATATTCATATTTGAGGATGGTGCCACCTTTAAATTGGATATCGAGGTTAACCCCGTTAATGACCAAGAAAACGAGCCCTATCAAAAAGATTGCACAAGAGACAATAAAAAATATTTTTCTCTTTTCATAAAATTTCATCATGCTTCTACCCTCCTTGCGCCGTAATACCAAGGCTTACGCAATCCCTTATAATAGGAGAGTGAAGTAACCATCAAGCGCGAAGCCAAAATACCGGAGAAGAAATTGAGGAGCACCCCGATAAACAGCGTATAACCAAATGAAAGCGTGGCGCCGGAACCAAAGATGATCAGCAATATCGCAACGATCATTGTGGTAAGATTACCGTCCAGTACGGCCGTAACCGCGCGCTTATAGCCGATGGCGATGGCGTTACCAACAGTTGCGCCGGATCTTGCCTCCTCCTTAATCCGCTCGGAAATAATAATATTGGCACCGACCCCCATACCCAGCGCAAGAATGATACCCGCGATACCGGGCAAGGTTAGGGTGATTTGGGCAATCGATATGACCAACAATTGTAAGGCCAACTGCAAGGTCAGACCGATACAGGCCACTAACCCTGGCAATCGGTAATAGACGATCATGAACAAGCAAATCATGATAAAGGCAAGAATACCGGCACGAACCATGACCTGCAACGCGCCGCTGCCTAAAGTCGGGCTAATGGTACTAAAACTTTTTGCGGAAAGGGAAAACGGCAGCGCGCCGGAATTGATCTTACTGGATAAATCAAAGGCCTGAGCCGAATTCTTATAACAATTTATAACGCCGCCGTCCGTAATTACCGTTTGAACCACAGGCGAGCTGACCAAATCCTCATCCATATAGATTGATATATGCTGGCCGACCAGCCTGGACGTGGCATCCATAAACGCTTTGTTTCCTTCATCGTTAAAATTAAGCTGCACTAAGTAATTTCCGGAAGAATCCGTAATTACGCTGCTGCTGATAACATCTTCGCCTTTAACGATGACGGTTCCCGCGGGATCGCGGAAAGTTAAAACAGCCATTTGCCCCAGTTCCGCAACGGCTTCCTGGGGATTAAAATCGGTCTCATCCGATTTCCAGGGGAAACGTACCAATACTTCTCCGTTTTTATTATCAATGGTGATTTCCCGGTCAAGAATATTAAGATCATCCAACCGCAGTTCTAAAATATTCCGCACAGATTCCAACTCATCGGCAGTAGGTCCGCGATCCAGTCCTACCGGCACATAAGTGGCTTCCACGCCGCCTTTGATATCGATCCCGAAACGGATATCGCCGGCACTTTTAATCGTGTCACCTACCCCTAAAAAGGCAAGCGCAGCGACTGCGGCTGAGATAATCAAAACCACGAAGAAAGTGGTTTTGTTTATTTTTTTCATAAGCGTTCTCCTTAAGTAATATTTATGATCGTATGTGATTAACTAATAATAGCGGCCTTTTTTCCGTCATGTTCATGGACGACCTCCAGAATTAAACGCCATAAAGAGACGATGGCGAGAAAGATCAGAACAAACCATAACGAAGTCGCTGAAAAACAGTGATGTGATATGCCCACATTGGTGTAAAGAAGATGGCCAAAAATCCAAAAGAAATAGCGTTCAATCGCAAAAATGGTCTGTTGAACACCCGATACTTCCATGGCGTTTTCAATTAATGCAGGGGTAAAGATTCCCGTTGATGCTCCTTCCGGGCGGAACGTCATTATTTCCGCGCCGAAAAGGATCTGGCAGGGAGGCAACAATAATAAACTGATTATTGCCAGATATATTATACTTTTTTTAATCCGTCTTCTCAACTTAAACCGCGCTCCCTATTCTTTGCCAATCTTATTAATACATTAATTAAACGTTTATATCTTCCATCTAAATACTTATATCAACAATACACGGGTTTGTCAACATGTAATTGTTAGGATCGCTCACTCCAACATATCCAAAAAAATATTCTGCGATAAAAAGGAAGCAGACTATTAATTTACTTGTCCGCCTGGTATAATAAACGCGTAATATTTCGAAATTAATATTTAATTCGAAATATTTCTTCCCCTTCGCTGTTGAAAATAAAAAGGAGTATCAAAATGGCAAATTTATGGCATGATATCGCACCCGAGCGTATTAAACCAAATGATTTTATCGCGGTGATCGAAATTACCAAAGGCAGTAAAACAAAATATGAACTGGACAAATCCACCGGCGCGATAATTCTCGACCGAATACTCTATACCTCAACCCATTACCCCGCAAATTACGGTCTGATTCCCCGAACCTATGCAGACGATGACGATCCCCTGGACGTGCTGGTTCTTTGCAGCGAACCGTTAGCGCCTTTAACCTTGGTGCGCTGCTATCCTATCGGTGTTATTGCCATGTTAGACAACGGCCGCTTGGATCAAAAAATCATCGCCATACCTTTTGAAGACCCAAATTATAATGTCCATCAGGATATCAGCGAATTGCCCGCCCATATTTTTGAAGAAATGCGCCATTTCTTCCGCATCTACAAATCATTGGAACGAAAAGAAACAGCGGTCAATGAAATTGAAGGGCATGAAGCCGCAATTAAAATTGTTCGCGAATGTTTGGCCAAATACCAACAATATTTTGCTAAATGATTATTTAACCATCTTTACAGGGCGGTTGATAAAAAAGGCGTCCCATCTAACATATGTTAGATGGGATTTTCGTCTATATCACATTTAAGCTCTATAAAGCATTAAAGTCCCGATCAATCCAGAATGCCTTTGGGAACGCCGTTTTGACAGGGCACCGCTCCCTGGCAAAGTCCGCACCAGCCGGCTCTTCCGGGTTGTAACGCCGGCTCGCTCTTATATTTTACCGCCATTTTACGCGTAAAATCCGCACAAATATCTTTATCGTGTCCATGATCACTGATCGCGCCAACCGGACAAAGTTTTACGCACACGCCGCAAGTACCGTTCTTGTAGTATAAACACCAATCATGCGGCCCGTTATAAAGGCGGGGGTCCGGCTCATAACGCCCTTCAATAATAAAAGAACTATAACGTGCGGCCTTTCCGTTTCTGCTGATCAAACCGTCACAAAGACCGAAGGTACCCAGACCCGCAACATAGGCGGTATGCCTTTGGGACCAATTAGACGCTTTACCGTATTTTTTCGATTCCTGCCAGGAAAATCCCGGCGCCAAATCGATTGCCGCAACCCGGACGCCTTCTTTGGCTAAACGATCCACAAAACGCCGGGAAAAATCCTCGACGAACGGTTCCCAACTATTCCGGCTGTACATCCAGCACATCGACGGTTCGTCGGTTTGAGCCCGTTGTTTTTCTTTGAGAATCTTTCCCATATAAAAGCCGATGCTTAAGACGCTGAGATCTCTGTCAGGAATATTTGCGCCCAAATATACTTGATTAAACGCCTGGGAAGGACTCCAGTAGAATGCGCCGATATCCTCCTTGAAGAACGCAAAAAGCGGATCGTCTCCCGCGGCGAAGCCGGTATCCACTTTCTCCCAAATTTTTTCCTGCGGATAACCCAAAGCGGCAAAAGAATTTAACCGGCTGGCCGCAAATTCTTCCTCGGCAAGGTTAATAATTTTCTGCTTATTCATATTTTAGCCTCCTGCCCTCGTTTATCGGATCCGTTTGCTATTAAGTTAGGCACAGGCTGACACTTTGTTGGCTTGTCCCAAAAAGCTTGAAGATACAAAGCGGTGTCCTTTTATATATTTAGAAATAATTTAATGGGGATTAACATTAATAATTATTTCCATTTACATAATATTTTTGCGTACCCTTAACAAACTATTCACGCTATCGGAAATCCGCCGCGCCACCAAAGGATTATTCATGGTGTAAAGATGGATGCCGTCCACGCCCTCCGCAGCCAAATCCACAATCTGGTCTATCGCGTAAGCGATGCCCGCGTCCATCAGCGCTTCGGGATGATCTTCGTACCGTTGCATCATTTTCGTAAATTTTATCGGCAAACTGGCGCCGCAAAGAGTCACCATTTTTTCAATCTGCTTTTTATTGGTAATCGGCATAATCCCCGCTTCTATAGGGACGTAGATCCCGGCTTGGCGTACGCGGTGTAAAAACGAATAGAAAATTTCATTATCGAAAAACAGTTGCGAGATCAAATGAGAACAGCCCGCCTCAACTTTTGTCCGCAGATGAATGATATCCGCGCCCAGATCCGGACTATCCATATGCCCTTCAGGGTAACAGGCGCCGGATAGATCAAAATCGCCTTGTTTGTATAAATAAGCGGCCAGGTCGGAAGCATAGTGAAAGTCGTCCTTAGGCGCTACGTCCGGCACCTTATCGCCGCGCAGGGCTAAAATATTTTCCACTCCGCATGATTTTGCCGCGACCATGATCTCGTCTATATCCGCTTTACTGCTATTTAGACAAGTCAGGTGCATTAGCGGCTCGATAACATAGCGGTTCTTGATGATCGTGGCAATTTCCAAAGTGCTATGTTTGTCGATATTACCGCCCGCCCCATAAGTAACGGAAATAAAATCCGGGTGAAGGCCGTCCAATTGATCCAGGGTATTATATATGGTTTCTATCGACGCAGTCCGTTTAGGCGGAAAAATTTCAAAAGAAAAAACCGTGCGCCCTTCCTCAAACATAGAGGATATTCTCATTCTTCTGACTCCTTTTGCTATTGCAATCAGTTACAGCCTATTGATTCGCTAAATTATTGAGCGCAAGATAAGCCGCAGCTGGATCGTCCTTGCCAAACACCGCAGAGCCGGCGACTAGAAGATCGGCTCCGGCGGCGACAATTTCTTTGATATTGGAGACATCAATACCGCCGTCCACTTCTATCAAAAAATTCAAATTTCGTTCATCCCGTATCTGCGCCAACCGTTTTATCCTGTGAAGTGTGTTACGAATAAATTTCTGCCCGCCGAAACCGGGATTAACGCTCATCAATAAAACCAGATCGCAGATATCCAGAACTTCTTGGGCCATACATAAAGGTGTGGCGGGATTCAATACGACCCCGGCTTTCTTCCCAATATCTCGGATATGATGTAGGCTGCGGTCAAGATGGCGGCAAGCTTCCGCATGCACTGTAATAATATCCGAACCCGCATCCGCAAAATCCGTCAAAAAAAGATCCGGATCCTCAACCATAAGATGGGTATCGAAAATCATCTTGCTATGGGACCGGAGAAGACGGACCATCTCCGCGCCATAACTGATATTGGGCACATAATGCCCGTCCATAATATCCAGATGGAGATATTCACAGCCGGCCGCCTCTACCGCAGAGATTTGTTCGTCAGCCCGCCAAATATCGGCTGCTAAAAAAGAAGGCGCAATTTTTTTCATCAATACCTCACCTCTTTTTCCTGTATTTCTGCTAAAAGCCGTAGATAGCGTTGATACCTTTGTTGATCGATTTTCCCTGATTCAACCGCCTCTTTGATTGCGCAATCCGGTTCCTTATCATGTAAACAACCGTCAAATCGACAGGCGTTTTTTAAGTGAAAATCCGGATAATACATTGGCAGTTCCCCTGCGGTAAAATCTCCCGGCAGATCAATAATGGAAAATCCCGGAGTGTCTGTAATATAGCCTTCTTCGCAAGGTAAAGGGAGAATACGGGTATAACGGGTCGTGTGTTTCCCCTGGCGCAGCCGGTCGCTCACTTCGCCGACCTGGGCATTTTCTTCGGGCAATAAGCGATTGAGCAAGCTTGATTTACCGACGCCGCTTTGACCGGCCATTACCGAAATGCCTCTGGCAAGATGAGCGCGCAATTCGCAGATGCCCTGATCGTTGATTGCGGAAAGGGTAAAAAACGGAAAACCGGCTTGTTCGTAGACGGTTTTGATTTTAACAAGACGCTTCATGTCTTCATCTTTGAGCAAATCAATTTTATTAAAACAAACCAGTGGTTTGATCCCGGCTTTTTGGGCAATAACCAACATCCTATCCAAAAGCAGCAAATCATATTCAGGCATGGCCCAGGCAAGAACAATTAAAAGACGATCGATATTGACGACATTGGGACGGGAAAGGCAACTGGTGCGCGGTCCGATGGATTCGATCATCACGGTACCATCCGTTAAAAGTTCGATTTCCACCCGGTCGCCGACATAAATTTTGGAAAACTCTTTTTTAAGCCGGCCCCGCGGTTTGCAATCCACCGTATGGCCTCCCGTAAGACGGACCTGATAAAAGCCGCCGTAACCGGAAACCACTATGCCTTTGCTTTTTTCCATCAATTCAAATCCTCGGTGCTTACCACATCGCCGTCCTGAATAATTTGCATGGTGCCTGTACCGAAATATTCAAAACTTTTATCCAAAAAGGTTCCGGGATCATGGGTTTTATTGTATACTTCCCGGGTTCCTTGACTATCCGAAACCTTGACCACCAATTGATGGGTCTCGCCGTCGTTCGG
>Ga0351919_10300_pt1 | contig 11639 bp, 10 predicted proteins | sample TotcelHT113001N6_FD_206845 | JGI IMG/M metagenome (GOLD analysis project Ga0351919, IMG submission 206845) | Enriched cells from coal bed in the Powder River Basin, Montana, United States - Total cells T11 rep1 HSBNCT.T11.300.1.N6 ...
ACGTGTTGAATCACCTGTCGATTCGCCTGGACGGTCCCGGCTTGGTTTGGTCAGCGTCGAACCGCTGACCGGTAAGAAAGATATCCGCCAGCCCGCCAGCGTCGTCGAACACGCAACGATTCCGGCCAACGGACACACGCGGCAAGTGGAACCACGCGACGTGGGCGGAAGGGCGCGACGGTAGGTTCGGGACTTTGCTGCTACTCATTCGCGCCGACCAGCGTGAGTTGGGCGTACAGCCCGGCTCGGCGACTGCGGAGGGTTTTTGCGAAATCCTCGATGTCTCGGCGGAGACGTTGCGGCAGTTCGCGTGCGAGCGACTCGTCGCAGATCGTGATCGCTTGGTAGAAGCTATGCCGACGTGATCGCCGACCGTGATCATGCTCAATCGGATGGCCATGGCGCTGCTAAAGAAGCTGACGGTCTCCGTAACGGGCTGGATTCCGAGGGCCGGCGCGGCGCAATGTGAAAACCGGCTGGCGGGCCAGGCGTGACTCGTTATGGCTATCTGGCCGCGTCGCTCACCACAGCCTGTTGACACCGTAGGCGTCGAGGGCGGCATCGGCACTCACTACGGGAACGCTCAACGACGGGTCGTTGGTGACGAACCACAAGAAGGTATGCGTATCGAGCAATAGCTTCACGGCATATACTCCGCAAAGCCTTCGAGATGCTCGTCGTCTTCGACCAGTAGGGTAATCAGGCCCTGGCAGTTCCCCGCCTTACGGGGTTGCCGTTTCCTGGCTGGCTCACTAACCAACTTCGCCACCGGCTGCCGGTTCCTGGTTAGGGGTCACCTCGTCACCCGGCGCCAACGAGTCGAGCAATTCCGGTAACGTCAGCTTGATGTCTTCCACCGCCATGGTCGTTGACATTGTCGTGCTCCGCGTCTGATTCAAATAACCACCCCCAACGCCAGCGATTCTACCATGCTTCCCGTCAACTGGGAAACAGGACTCGCTCCGGGTGGTTATTCGCCGATCGCTGGCGGGCATTCGCTGGTCGCGGTAATCGCAACCACTTTCACCTGGACTTGCGGACGCCCCAGCCGGATCGATCGGCTGGCAGGCACGATTTGAACTCCAACGACGCCAGCGCCAGCGGATTCAACCGCCGAAATCGTCTGTCAGGCGCGTTCTTCCAAGGGCGGTTCAAGGCGATGACCGGGCTGCTCGAACGCACCGCAATCCATCCTCGCGAGGGCTATGCCGACGTGATCGCCGACCGTGCCGTCGGCGTCATCCGCGTCGCCACGGGCCAGCGAGTGAAACAGATAGCCGGCCAAGACCACCGGCCAGGGTCCATCGCCTTCCAGGCCACAGCGTTTCGAGAAAATCCGCCAAACCCTCCATGACGCCCAGCGCCGCCGGCCCCAGCCCGATGGTCGCCAAGTATAAGGGGGAATACGGCCGTGGCCATCTCGTGGCTGAAGTCCGAAAAAAACGTCGCCAGGATGATGCCGACCACCGTGCGGTTGATCTACCGCCGTTCTCCGTTGCCCCCTGCTATTTCCAATGTTTTCTGGTCCATGTTCGTCAGGCTCCCGCCGGCGCCTCGATCTCCCGACTCTCACAAAACACGCGGACCGACGAGGGATGGATATAAACTTGTACCGCGGTTCCCTCGGTGCCCGGCACTGCCACCTCGATGTGCCACAACCCGTTCTTGCGGTCGCTGCGGCGCACCTCATGGTGAATGTTGCTTTCATCGAGCGGCATCTTCGAGTTCGGCGAAGCGTTGACGCATCTCGGCGCGGCGGGCAGCGTGGGCGGGATCGTGGGCGAGGTCGTTCTCCTCAAACGGATCGACGCGGAGATCGAAGAGCTGCTCCAGCCCAAAGTCGGGCCAGTAAAAATACTCCCAGTCCTTGCGCACGAGCGCTTCCGACGCGGGGATGAAGTCCTTGCTCTTGATGCTGGCGTGCTCGTAAGAGAATCATCTCCTGGTATTTCTCCGGCGTGTCGAACCGCCAGTGCCAGCGCACGCGGCCTTCGTTCTTCTCGTTGACGATATCGTCTTGGTGAACCGCTGCAGCCATTGATTCGGCAAGTCGTTCACCATCACCTGGCCGCTTTCGGTCGCCGCGGCGAGATGCTCCATACGCAGCGTCTGGCCGTCGTTGTTTCTCAGGCTGGACGAGCAGGCGATCACCATGACCGATCGCTTTCGGCTGCAACATCCAGAGCGTGACGCCGTTGGTGTAGACCATCTTGGTCGTCGGCCGCGCATCGGGGTCGATGAGGAATTTCCTAAAGTAAGCGGCATTGGGCGCTAGCCCGCGGCGCGCAAACGGAAGAATACCTGCCGCTTGCGCGTCGGGCTAATGTGCGCCGCAATCGCGATCAAAGCCGAACGGTCGCCCGGCAGTGCGGGCGAATTTCCCGTTGAACGGCTGCGTCGGATTCGTTTCGCCGGCGCCAATTACGATCCGGCGACCATATCCTTCAAGGCTTTCAGCACCCGGGCCTTGGGCACGATTTTCTCCGGCTTGGCTGCGGCCAAGACCATCTCGCCCGTGGCGGGACTGCGCACCATCTTCTCTTTCGTCGCGGGCCGCACGACCTTGACGATCTTCAGCAGACCCGGCAGCTGAATTACACCAGGCCCCGTGTCGGACAAAGCTTCCTTGATCTCCGTCTTGAAGGCGTCGAAGACCTCTTCGACCTGTTTCTTGGTCAGGCCCGTGGTGTCGGCGATTTTGGCATACAGTTCGGTTTTGCTCAACGGCTTGCCTGCGGCTTGCTTGGACATTGGTTTCGTGCCCTCCTTGAGAACAAAAAGTGACCTTGAATAAACGTTCTCCGCCATGCGGATGGCGATGATTAGAAACAGTGCTGGCTTTTTTGCAACGGGGAAATGAGGCAAAAACTAGGGAAAAACGGGAAAAAAACCTTGGGGGACCCTGCTTCTGGAGGGTGCTTAGCCCAATGCGTCGGCAAATGCGGTCCGCAAACTCTCCAGTGCTCGGTCGCCGTGCTGGCCGTCGACCACGACATTGACGCGCACTTCGCTGGTGCTGACCATGTCGACGTTGACTCCCGCCTCGGCGAGCGCCTGGAACATGCGGATCGCGACGCCGGTGTGGCTGCGGAGCCCCACGCCGCTGACCGATAGTTTAGCGATATTCGGGCAACTGGTGACGCCCTTGCAGGACAACTGCTTGACCAGCCGTCTGCCGACGTCTGCCGCCTTTTCCACTTGGCCGCGGGGGACGGTAAAGCTGAGACTGGCGCGGTCCGCATGACTTCCGTGACTCTGCACAATCATGTCCACGAATACTCCGGCAGCCGCTACCTCCTGAAATACTCGTGCGGCGATGCCGGGCACGTCCGGCAGTCCGTTGATCGTGACGCGGCCTTGGGTTTCGTCCAGCGAGATATCGTCGATGAACAGCTCTTCCATGTTCGCTCCGCGCAGCCGCGAGGCGACTTCGGCCGCGTTGGCCTTGGCGTGACCGATGGTCAGCGGGGTCACGCCGGCTGGTGAAGGCGTGCCTAACTCGAAGGCTCGGTGGACGGCGCGAAGCGCGCTTTGCGCCGCTTCACGATCCACCAGCGTCGAGATCTTGATCTCGCTGGTGGTGATCATTTGAATGTTCACGCCCTCGGCGGCCAGCGCGGCGAACATCGCTTGTGCGACTCCGGACTGATTGGCCATGCCCAGCCCGACGACCGAGAGTTTGGACACGTTCTCGTCGTGGGAAAGCGTTCCGGATCCCAGTTCCTCCAGGGCCTGTTGAACGGCCTCGATCGTTACGGCCAGTTCGTTCCGCGGTACGGTAAAGGAAATGTCGGCTTGGCCGTTTTCGCCGACGTTTTGCACGATCATGTCGACGTTCACGGTCTTGGCCGCAATCGCCGCAAACACTTGCAGGCTGACGCCGGGGCGGTCCGGCACACCGAGCACCGAAACGCGAGCTTCGTTCTTGATGACCGCCGCACCGCTCACCGGACGATCCGCGAATTCCGGCTCGGCGACGATCATCGAACCCGGCGAATCGCTGAAGCTGCTGCGGACGTGGATGGGCGTGGCGAACTTCTTGGCAAACTCGATGGACCGGTTGTGCATCACACCCGCACCCAGGCTGGCCAACTCGAGCATCTCGTCATAGCTGATCCGCTCCACTTGCCGCGCTTCGGGCAACAGTCGCGGGTCCGTGGTGTAGACGCCGTCGACGTCGGTGTAGATTTCACAGGCATCGGCGTTCAACACCGCCGCCAAGGCGACCGCGGTCGTATCGCTGCCGCCCCGCCCCAACGTGGTAATGTCGAAATTGTCGTCGATGCCCTGGAATCCGGCTGCGATCACGATGTTGCCTTCGTTCAGCAGCCGCTGGACCCGTTCGGTGGAAATCGACTTGATCCGCGCCTTGGTGTGCGTCGCGTCGGTCTTGATACCGATCTGCGGGCCAGTCAAACTCACGGCCTTCGCCCCCAAGGTGTGAATGGCCATCGCCATCAGGGCCACGCTGATCTGTTCGCCCGTGGACAACAGCATATCCATTTCCCGCGCCGGCGGCCGTTCGCAAATCGCGTCCGCCAATGCGATCAAGTTGTCCGTCGTGTCGCCCATCGCACTGACGACCATCACGACTTGATTACCTTGTTGTTGAGTGCGAATTGCTTTGCGTGCCGCCGCCAGGATCTTTTCCGGGTCCGCCACGCTGCTGCCACCGAATTTCTGCACGATCAGAGGCATGATTCAAACCGTTCCCGTCCAAAAAAGAGGTTCTAAAAAAGTCAAAAAACCTAGTCCATATATTATCGGCCAAGTGGTGAATTCAAAAAATACCCCATCAATTTCCAACCCTCGCGAAATTCCAGCGGCGACGCGGCCGCGGCAGGCTCGTCATAGCTCATCGCCTCGTCGGCCGCGAAGCCCGTTCCGGCGAGAGCAAACGGCACGAAACCGTGGCTGTGCGTTTTGGTTCGCACCGGCGTGGGATGGTCCGGCGTGACCAGGATGCGATACTCGCCTTGAGCCTGTAACGCCCGCCAGACCGGTGCGACGATGTGGCGATCGATCTCCTCAATCGCTTGGATCTTGGCCGCCGCGTTGCCTTCGTGCGACGCCTCGTCCGGCGCTTCGATGTGCACGCAAATGAGATCGGTCGCGGGCAAGGCATCCACGGCGCAGCGGCCTTTGGAGGCATAGTCCGTATCCAAGTAGCCGGTCGCCCCGGGCGCTTCGATGCGGTCCCAGCCGATTAGGGCGGCCAAGCCGCGCAGCAAATCGACCGCCGTGATCATCTTGCCTGTCTTGCCGTACACGTCGCGAAATCGCGGCAGGTCGGGTCGCTTGCCCAGTCCCCATAACCAGATACTCGTCGCCGGCGACTGTCCCGCTTGGCACCGGTCCCGATTCACGGGGTGATCGGCAAATAACGCCATGCTGCGGCCCATCAGGTCGCTCAACAAGTCGCTGCCGCCGCCTCGCGGATAGTCGTCGATCACGGATTTGTCGGTCAAATCATGCGGCGGAGTCGCCCGGGTATCGTGCGTGAACGGCGCCGGCTGATGCCCGCCGCGATAGATCATCAGATTGCGATAGCTCACGCCGGGCAAGAATTGTACAGGCCAATCGCCTGCCAGCTCGGCTTGAGCGGCCGCCATCAGCTCGGCTGCTTCGGGCGTCGAGATGTGCCCGGCCGTAAAATCTCGCATGATTTGGTCTTCGATCGTGACCAAATTGCAGCGGACGGCCCAATCGTCCGGCCCCAATTCGATTCCCTGAGCCGCCGCTTCGATCGGCGCCCGCCCGGTGAAAACGGCTGTCGGATCGTAACCCAACAAGCTCATGTTGGCGACTTCCGATCCCGGGGGCAAATGCGCGGGCACATGGCTGGCTCGCCCGACGATCCCGGCCGCAGCGATGGCATCCATCGCCGGTGTCCGAGCCGCCTGTAACGGCGTCCGTCCCCCGAGCGATGCCTGCGGCTCGTCCGCGGACCCATCAGGGATAATAATTGCGTACTTCATCCGCCAGAACCTCGTCCCTTAGGGGCAACGGCCAAACGTCCCAATTCCGCAAGGCTGAAAGCGGTACAGTGTGATCGAAAAGCAGGCAATCGTCCAGGTATGTGCGGCCCCAGAACCGCGAGAAATCTGCTGCCTGCATCGTTTTTCCATTTATAACCGCGAATTTATGACCCACCGCTTCTGCATTTCCTTCTTGGCCTCGCGGTCCTTACCCTATGGGGTTTGGCGGGCTGTTGTTCATTAGCGGCCTGTCCCCACCAACCCGCGCATGTGCTCGACAACGGCCCGCCCCAGGTTTCCCAGGTCGTACCCGCCTTCCAGGACACTGACCAGCCGGCCGTCGCAGTACCGCTCTGTAATCCTGACAATCTTATCTGTAATCCATCGAAAGGCGTCTGGTTCCAAGCTGAGGTGTGCCACGTTGTCCCACATCAGTGCGTCGAAGCCGGCGCTGAGCAGGACGAACTGAGGCCGGTACGCCTCGAGCGCCGGCAAGACTTGCTGGTCTAACGCCGTACGGTATTCCGCCTCGCCGCTGCCGCAATCCAATGGCACGTTCAAGGTATAGCCCTGTCCGGGGCCACTGCCGGTTTCCCAAGCATGCCCGCTGCCGGGAAACTCCAGCGAACCGGGGCGTTCGTGCAAGCTGACGTAGAACACATCCGAGCGAGCTTCGAAGGCGTGCTGCGTGCCGTTGCCGTGATGCACGTCAAAATCGACGACTGCAACCCGCGATAGCTGGTGGCGGCGAATGAGATGTTCGGCGGCGACCGCTACGTGATTGAACAGGCAAAAGCCCAACGCCTGGTCCGCTTCGGCATGATGTCCCGGCGGCCGGACGGCGCAGAAGGCCCGCCGCACGCGTCCGGCCATGACCGCCTCGCAAGCTGCCAGCACGCCGCCGGTCGCCAGCGCCGCGGCTTCGTAGCTGCGGGCGTTGATGCCCGTATCGCTGGAGCCGATGAAGGTGAATCCATGGTCGCACATCATCCGTACCAGGTCCACGTAGGCCGGATCGTGAACCAGGGCCAACTGGTCGGCCGTGGCAGCTTGGAACGGCAGAGCGATCATTGCGTCCAGCAAACCGGCTTGTTGCAGCGACCGCACGATGACCTCCAACCGCTCCGGCCGCTCGACATGCGAATGCCCCGGATCATGGTTTCGCAATCGACGGTCATAGATCCAGCCCACGGCGGTCGTACCAGAGCGATCGAATCTTGAAGACATTTCACCAGAATCGTGTGCGTCCTCAGAGGAAATCTCAATGCTCGCCAATCCGCACCCGGCGGCCGACGACCTGAAGGCGTCCCTGGGCGAACAGGCGGATAGCTTCGGGGTAAGCTTCGCATTCCTGCTCGAAGATCCGTGCGGCCAGTGTTTCCGCCGTGTCGTCGTCCAGGACGGGCACGGTGTGCTGCAGAATGATGGGTCCGTGATCGTATTGATTATCGGCGAAGTGGACGGTACAGCCGCTGATCTTGACGCCGTAGTCCAGTGCCGCCTGATGCACGTGATGCCCGTAGAAACCTTGGCCACAGAACGCCGGGATCAAGCCGGGATGGATGTTCATTACCCGGTGCTCGAAATCGGGCGGAATGAGCACGTGCTTCAGGAACCCGCCCATCACCACCAATTGCACACCCGCTTCGCGGCAAGGATGGAACACCGCGTCGCTGTAGGCTTCGGGCGTGGCGAAGTCCTTGGACCGCAGCACCAAAGCCGGGAGCGAGGCTTCCGCGGCGTACCGCAAACCGCCCGCGGACGGAGTGCTGGAAATCACCAGGCGAACCGCCACAGGCAACTGGCCGGCAGCGATGCGATCCAGGATGTTCCGCAACGTGGTTCCGCCGCCGGAGATCAGCACGGCGATGGGAAGAGGCGAATTCTGTGACATTGGATTCTTTCGTCGCTGCGAACGCTACGGTCGCAACGCACAACTGATGGGGCACTTGCGGGGAAGTTTGGCCAAAGTACGCATCTTGACGCCCCCTGCCAGCTTGCCTGGCAGGAAAGCGAGACTGACAGCTAGAACGCACCCCACCAGGTATCGCCCAGACCCCTGCCAGCTTGCTGGCAGGTGAATGAGACGGTGCTGCTTGATTCGGACAACAGCACACCAATCTTATTCACCTGCCGGACAAGCCGGCAGGGGTCTTACAGAACCTCCGGGGTCTCTTCTGGCTGTCAGTCTGATCCACCTGCCAGCAAGCTGGCAGGGGTCTATGGAGTCACGACTGGCTGCGGGCCGTAACGACGAACAGCTGAAGGATGTCTCCCCCCACGTCGTGCTGGCTCGGTTCGACGTCCGCCAACGGCTCGCTCGACAACTGAACGGCCAGCGTCTCGCCGCAAATCGTTTCGGTGTTCTCGTCGATCGCTCGACGCAACTCGTCGGATTCCGTCACCAAACCGATTTGGATGCGGTCCGTGTACTGGCAATCCAGCTCTTTGCGGCGTTCTTGAATCAATCGCACCAGGTCGCGGGCCAAGCCCTCGCGGACCAGTTGCGGCGTCAGGTCGGTGGACAGGACGACGACGCAACGGGGCGAGTGCGCGGCGGCCCAGCCGGGTTTGGCTTGCAACCGGACTTGCAGATCCTCCGAATCCAACTCGACCGTATGGCCATCCACCTCGAGCCGGACCTTGCCCATCGTCGCCAACTCGTTCAATAACAGGCTTCCATCGGTGCCGCCCAACCGTTGCTTGACTTGGGGCAACCGTTTGCCCAGCCGCGGGCCCAGCCGCTTGAAGTTGGGCAGGACTTCGTAGCTGATATAGTCGGCCGCCTGGCGGGCGTATTCCACCTGCTTGACGTTCAGCTCGTCCCGCAGCAGTTCGTCGTGCGTTTCCAGCCAGGCTTGATGCGCGTCCTTGGCCAAGATCACCTCGACTTTGGCCAGCGGCTGACGGACCTTCAACTTGGCGTCCATGCGGGCTTTGCGGCCCAGCGAAGCGATTTCGCGGAGCAGCGCCATGCGGCCGGACAGCAGGTCGTCGATCGCCGCCGCATCGGAAACCGGATAGTCGCACAGATGGACGCTCTCCAAGGCTCGGCCACCGAACGTGCCGGCCAGATTCCGCCACATCGCTTCGGCCAGAAACGGCGTGAACGGCGCGATCAGCTTGCCGGTCGTCAGCAGGCATTCGTACAGCGTCCAGTAGGCGTCCCGCTTGTCCGGCGACTGCTTGTCGCTGCTCCAATAGCGGTCGCGGCTGCGGCGGACGTACCAGTTGCTCAAGGCATCGACGAATTCGTTCAGCCGCTGGCAGGCGAGGAAGTTGTCGTAGGCATCCATCCGCTCGGCCACCGCCGCCACGGTCCGATGCAGCTCGCTCAGCACCCAGCGATCCAGTTCGCTCCGCTGAGCAGGCGGCCGATAACCATCGCCCCGAGCCAGTTCGTGCGGCGTCAGCTGGCCGACTTCGCCGGCAATCAGCGCGGCCGGATCAAAGCCGTCGATGTTCGCGTAGATCACGAAGAAGCTGTACACGTTCCACAGCCGCAGGAGGAACTCGGGGATGCTATCCTTGATCGCCTGCTCGCTGTAGCGGATCGACGACCAGGGCGGCTGGTTTGCGAAGAAATACCACCGCAGCGCATCGGCGCCGTAGCGGTCGAAGATCTGGCCCGGCTCACGGTAATTCCGCTTGCTCTTGGACATCTTGCCGCCGTCCTCGCCCAGCATCAGACCCAGCACGATGCAATTCTTGAACGGATGCGGAAAGGCGTGGGCGGAAGCGGACGACGCATCGGCGGCAGGCTGACCGGTCGCGTCTTGCCCGGCGGCAAGCGAATCAGCCGCTGTTTTCGCCGCGTCACCGTCGCGTTCGCCGAACAACATCGTGCTGATCGCCAACAAGCTGTAGAACCAGCCGCGGGTCTGGTCGATGGCTTCGCTGATAAAGTCGGCCGGAAACTGGTCCTCGAACCGCTGCCGATTCGCGTGCGGATAACCCCACTGAGCGAACGGCATCGAACCGGAATCGTACCAGCAATCGATCACTTCCGGCACGCGTTGCATCCGCCCGGCAGGGTCGAACGGCGATTGGTACGTGACCGCATCGATGTACGGCTTGTGGACTCTCAAGTCGTCGGGCAACTCGGGTTTGGCCGCTTTGGCTTGCTCCCAAACGTCCACGCCCAGCACGCCCGGCTTGGCCAGCAACTCGGCATAGCTCCCGACGGCTTCCATCTTTCCCGTTCGGCTGCAGACCCAAATGGGCAACGGCGTGCCCCAGTAGCGTTCGCGCGACAGCGCCCAATCGACATTGGTTTCCAGGAAATTGCCGAAGCGGCCCTCGCGAATATGCTCCGGCAGCCAGGTGATCCGAGCGTTGTTGGCCAGCATGGCGTCCTTGAACGCCGTCGTGCGAATGAACCAGCTCTGCCGCGGATACTGGATCAACGGATCGTCGTCAGACCGCCAGCAAAACGGGTAATCGTGCAGGTACTGCTCGATGTGCAACAACAGTCCGCGCGACCGCAACTCGCGGTTGATGTCCTTGTCCGTGTCCTTGACCCAGCGGCCGGCATAGTCCGGCGCTTCGGCGGTGAATTTGCCGTCGGGCGCGACGGCGCAGATCAACGCCGGTCCCTCGCCCGCGACGAACCGGGCCTGTTCCGCCAGCAGCACTTCGTAGTCGACCTCGCCGAACGCCGGCGCCTGATGCACCACGCCCGTGCCGCTGTCGGTGGTCACGAAATCGGCCGTGATCACGCGCCACGCGACGTGCTGCTCGCCTCCAGCCGCCAGCCGGCCCTGGGCCTCGCCCAGCGTGCGGTAATAGTAATCGAACGGCGGCACGTAGCGCCGGCCGATCAACTGGTCACCGCGGCACGTCGATTCGACCTGCAGTTCACGTTTCAATTTGCCGGCGATCGTCTCCACGAGTGCCGCCGCGACGATCAGCCGCCCGCCGGACTCAGGATCGGCTACGATGGCGTACTCCAATTCGGGATGCACCGCGGCGAACTGGTTGCTGGGCAGTGTCCAAGGCGTTGTGGTCCATACCAGCAGCGAGGTATCCGGATGGTCCACCAGCGGAAACCGCACGTACACGCTGGGATCGGCCACCTCGCGGTAGCCTTGGCCGACTTCGCCCGCGCTCAGCGCCGTGCCACCTTGAGCCCACCACCAGACGATTTTGTGACCGCGATACAACAAGCCCCGCCGAAACAAGTCCTGGAGCGACCACCAGACGCTTTCTACATAGCTCTGGTGATAGGTCACGTAGGCTTCGTCCAGATGAATCCAGAAGCCGAGCCGCTGCGTCAGCCGCTCCCACTCCTGCATGTACCGCCAGACGCTTTCCTGACAGCGGTGAATGAACGGCTCGACGCCGAACGCTTCGATCTCCTCCTTGGCGTGGATTCCCAGCTCTTTGCAGACTTCGACTTCGACCGGCAACCCGTGCGTATCCCAGCCGGCTTTGCGTTCACAGCGATAGCCGCGCATGGTGCGATAGCGGGGAAACAGGTCCTTGATCGCCCGTGTCAGGCAGTGGCCGGGATGAGGCATGCCATTGGCGGTCGGCGGACCTTCGTAGAACACGAACCGTGGCGCAGCGACTCGCCGCTGCAACGATTGTTCGTAAATCCGCTGCTGGTTCCAGAATTCGAGGACTTCTTCCTCCAAAGCGGGGAAACTGACGCTGCCGGGC
>Ga0351919_10105_pt3 | contig 11503 bp, 9 predicted proteins | sample TotcelHT113001N6_FD_206845 | JGI IMG/M metagenome (GOLD analysis project Ga0351919, IMG submission 206845) | Enriched cells from coal bed in the Powder River Basin, Montana, United States - Total cells T11 rep1 HSBNCT.T11.300.1.N6 ...
GCCCTGATGCGGCAAAAGAGCGCAAGATCTTGTTTGACAGGGAGGAATCCATTAAAAATTTTTCTGTGATTGTGTCCGGACAGAAAGAGATGATCGCGCAAAGAGATCAAAGGATTCACGAGCTTGAATCGATCATCAAAAGGGGACTGCTTTACAAAACATATGCTTATCTGAAAATATTAAAAAGGAAGGTCTTGAAAAGATGATGGATAAATCACTGATCATTGTCGTGACTTATAACAGCGCCGATTATATCGATCAATGCCTGCGTTCGATCTATGCGCAGGAACATAAAGATTTTTTTGTGCTCGTCATCGACAACCATTCTTCGGATGATACGGTCGCTAAAATAAAGGAATTTAAAAATTCATGTTCCGGTCTTGACAGCACCAATTACAAATTAATCGCCCTGAAGAAAAATATAGGGTTTAGCAGGGCCATCCATTACGGGGTCTTCCAGGTCCTTGCAGCGGATATGAAAGACCGAAAGGCGGAGTTCTCCACGCTTGTTTTGATCAATCCGGACCTATGCCTTTATGATGGCGCTTTATCAGCGCTGATCCAAACATTTGCCATTGCGGGACAGGATTGCGGAGCAAGCGGCGGTCTGATCATGGATTATGATTGTGATGCGGTAACGCACTGCGGGGCGGCTGTCCAGCCGAACTATATCACCTCTCATCTTACGCAGGATCAGATGGCAAAAACCTGCAAAAAAGATCAGGACCAGCTCATCGCATCCGATTATGTGACAGGCGCGCTTTTTGCATGCAAGCTGGATCTTTTCAGGAAGCTTGGCGGTTTTGATCCGGGATACAGGCCTGCATACTTTGAAGAGCTTGATTTTTGCTTAAAACTTCAAAAGATCAAGATGCGTTCCTATGTGAACCCAAAAAGCAGGGCAAGGCATTTTGAGTGTGGCTCAGTCCAAAAGTTCTCGCCCGCCTTTTATTACTACTATCACAAGAACAGGATCCGATGTGCCCTGATCCATTCGAGTCCTTTTCATTTTTTGAAAAGTTTTATTCCGGCAGAGGTGGACTGGCTTAAAAATCAGGCTTCCAAAGATCAATTCCGACCGCTCCTTAAGGCCTATTTGATCAATCTGTTTTTTATCAAGCTCACTTTATTTGTCAAATTAAGGAACTATTTTCTTTTAAAAAAGATGTTTCAATAATTAAGGGTTCAAATAAATGTTTTTTTAATTTATGATGATTGCTTAGAATCACATATCCTATTTTTTTAAATATTAAATATTTTTAACAGGAGTTTACATGGAAAGAGCAGAATCCTCTTCAGGCAGATCAAGAAAAAAAGTCCTGATTATCAGTTATGACGTCATCGGTTCTAATATGGCAGGACCGGGCATCAGGTTTTATGAGTTTGCGAAGATCCTTTCACAGTACTGCAATGTCATTTTAGCCTCGCCAAACAAAGCAGATATCGAACAGAAGGATTTCAGCCTGGTTACCTATGATCTAAAGAATTACAAGAGTCTTCAAAAATATACAGATGCTGCAGATACGATCATTATGCAGGGCCACCTTCTCTATTATTTCCCGTATTTGAAGAATTTTAAAGGCAAGATCGTCATCGATCTGTACAATCCTTTTAATCTAGAGAGCCTGGAGATGTATAGGCCGCAAAACATCGATGAAAGGATCCGGATAGATAAGAATAATCTGAACCTATTAAAGCTCCAGTTCTCTATAGGGGATTATTTCATATGTGCCTCCGAAAAACAGCGGGACTATTGGGTCGGGATGCTCACAGCGGCAGGAAGGATCAATCCGTACAATTATGACAGCGACCCGTCTTTTAGGGACCTTATCGATCTGGTTCCTTTCGGGATCCCGGGCGATCTGCCCAGGCATGAAAAAGATGTGTTAAAAGGCGTTGTACCGAATATATTACCCTATGATAATGTGATTCTGTGGGGCGGCGGGATATGGAACTGGCTGGACCCTATTACAGCGATCAAGGCGATGTGGGAGCTGACCAGACAGAGAAAAGATGCAAAAATGGTTTTTATAGGCATCAAGCATCCGGATCCAAAGCTTCCAGAGATGGCTAAATGCATCGAAGCCATCAATCTTTCCAAGGAACTCGAACTGTATAACCAATATATTTTCTTCAATGAATGGACGCCTTATGAGGACAGGCAGAACTTTCTTTTAGAAGCCGATATCGGCCTCTCGATCCACCACAAAAGAATCGAGACTGAATTTTCCTATAGAACAAGGGCGATGGACTATATCTGGGCAAAACTGCCCATCTTGACGACGGAAGGGGATTCTGTCTCAAAGCTTGTCAAGGAAGAGAATCTGGGTGAAGTCGTCAAATATGAGAGCCCGCATCATCTAGCAAGGGTCATGGAATCCATGCTGGCCAACAAGAATCTAAGGGAGATCTATAAAAAGAATCTTGAAAAGGTTGCCCCGAGGTTCTCATGGGAGAATGCCACAAAGCCGCTGGTCAAATTCTGCCTGGAGGGCGATTATGCCACAGATAAGAAAAGCATCTTGGAATTTGTCAATATCCAGAACAGAAAGATGATCACTCTTGTAAAGGAAAACACAGAAGGCGTGACTTCTTCCCTTTTTGTCACGGCCAACGAAGCAAGGGACATGCAGTATATCGATGAAAACGAGCTGGGAAAAGTCTTGTTTTTTGAGACGGACGCGCAGCAGGGTCCAGGACCGCGAAAGGCAGGCGAAGATATTGCCAAGACCTTAAAAGACAGCATAGCAAGAAGAACAAACTTTGATTCCATCATTGTCAATAATGCCTACTCGGATCTGACAGGAAAACTATTCTATGACCTCATCAACATCCTGAAAACGAAGCTTAAAAGCGAGGGACTTCTTTTCTTCTCAGTCCCGGAACCAAAAGGTCTTGCCTCCATCCTGAAAGGCAATGGACTTGCTGCGGGACAGAGCGAATCCATTGATATGTTTACCATGGAGTACATGCTTAAAAATGCTAATTTTGAGATCCTTGAAAAAGGGAATTGGAGCAAGCATGAGGATCCTGAGATCGAAAAAATGGCGGCGCCGACGGATGAGATATACGGCAAAAACGAGCTTTTTGAACTATTTGAGATTAAATTCAGCCAAGAAAATTTCAGGACGCTGAAGCTGCTTTCAAAATTTGACATCCTCAGTTCTAAGGAGCTAGAGCAAGACAATTCGATCAAAGGCAAGATCAGAAGATATACCTATCTTTTGACAAGCCTTTATTTTGAAAACATGCGCAAGAGTTTTAACGAAGTCATGAAATCTGTCAACAATAATATTCATGTGCAGATCAATCGGGAGCTCAATGAACTGAACCGCAAAAACAGGGAAAGGCTCATACTGATCTATTTTAATATTTTTAAACTTCTTGAAAATGAAATCAAGAATCTAGGACATGACATCGGCTCCATCAAAGAGATTTTAAGACAGGTCAAGACCCAGGCAATGCCTGATATGGACCAAAAAATTGAAATGATCTGTTATGATCTTGAGAACATCGATGCGATCTTGGGCCTACAGGTATCCAGCAAATATTTTCTTGCAAGAAAAGTATAAATACACGCCGGCGGAGTCTTTAATTTGAAAGAAAATAAATTTCCCGCTGTCTCTATAGTGACGGTAAATTATAATGGAAAAGCGTTTTTAAAAGACTTGTTTGAGTCTCTGATGGGCCTGGACTATCCCGAAGAAAAAATAGAGATCATTTTAGTCGATAATGCTTCCAGCGATGATTCGATTCCTTATGTGCGAAAACATTTTCCCAAAATAAGGATCCTGCTTGCGGATAAAAACAGGGGCTATGCCGGGGGCAACAATCTTGGCATCCAAAAGGCAAGACACCCTTATGTCGCCCTTATCAATAATGATACGGTTGTCGATAGAAAATGGCTTTCAGCGCTCACGGATGCGATAAGCGCCCAAGAAAAGATCATGGCGGCAGGCTCTAAAGTGCTTTTCTTCTTTGAATATGTGATGCTGGAGGTATCTGGGGCTTGCCCTTTTAGGATATCAAAGATCCATACGCAAAAGGAAGGCGCTGATGCGCATCAACAACGCTTTGCGCAGGAAAGCATCAAAGTAAAAGGAGCGCGTCTTAGCAGGGATTCCAATGGCTGTCTCTTGTATGATTTTGATGCTCGTGGCCATATCTATGTCCCGGTTCTTGCCGGCGCAGGCGAACAGTCTTTTTCTTTTACAAAAGAGACAGGGGCCGATATCCAAATCACGCATGCGGGCCAAGGACTTGCCTTTACAAAAAAACAAGACGAGATTTATGTGTTTCTTGGAAGCAGCCTGCTTTCTGAGCGCTTCCGTCTGATCAATAGCGCAGGGATCGAGATCAATGCAGGGTTCTACTCCCGGGACAGGGGATATGAAGAGATCGATGAGGGCCAGTTTGATAAAGGAGAGGCGCTTTTTGGACTGAGCGGTTCGAGCCTTTTGATCGACAAGCGCCTTTTTGAACAGATAGGATATTTTGATGAGACTTTTTTTACCTACTATGAAGATATTGATTTTTTTTACAGGGCCAGGCTCCAAGGCGCTAAGATGTGCTATTGTCCCGCATCCATCGCATACCATTACCACTGCGGAACAGGCAAAGAGTGGTCCAGCTCCTTTACCTACCATGTCTTAAGGAACAGGCTTCTCATGATTTACAAGAATAGCCCGTTTAAAGCTTTTTTGAAAAATACGCTGGCTTTTTATGCTGCCGCCCTTTATCATCTCTTAGGGGTTGGCAAGGCGCGGATCAGGGGCAAGAGGCTGGATCGGCCTGATATCAAAATAAGGATGAGACTTCTTTTGGAGCTCCCCACCTTTTTCTTGATCAAAACGCCTCAGCGTCTTCATAGCAGAAGAGGAAGAAAGATAGCAGATTCATTGATCAGCAATTGGTTCAGAGAGTTTTAAAAATGATGAAAATAGCCCTATATGACAGATATCTCTCTACCGCCGGAGGCGGAGAAAGATACAGCTGCAAGGCTGCAGAAGTGCTTGCAGACGTTGACGAATTCAGCGTCGACATCTTGACCGACATCTATGCGGATAAAGAGGAAGTAGCCAAAAAGCTCAACCTGGACCTGCGCAAAGTAAACTTGCGTATTTTTCCGCTCATTTCGGATGATTTTGCTGAAGAGATCACCAAGGAATATGATTTATTCATCAACTGTACCTACCTAAGCCCGCTTGCATCTTATGCAAAAAAGAATATCTATCTTTGCTATTTTCCTACACCCTTTGATGTAGACTTTAAATGGATCCACCGCTTTCTTCTTCTTTTGAGGCCTGCAGCTATTTTGCTTTTTAAGATGGCTTCAAAGATGACAGCAGATTTCGGGGAAATAAAAATATTAGAAGGCTTATATGAAAGCAAAAGGTTTTTACTGAGAAGGGGGAGCTGGGCAGGCAAAAAAGCGAAGATGATCTTTAAAAAGAATATCGATGATTTTGCGCTGGGCTTTAAGAACCCGATGTCTAGTCCGCTTGAAGAAGTCCGCATCAAGATCGTCTTAAGCTTCGATGATATCATGGACGAAAGAAGGCTTGTCGTAAAAAAAGGACAGAAGATCCTCTATCGTCCCGGCCGGGAGGCCCTTGATCGGATCAAGCAAAAAAAACCCGGCGACTTTCTGGTGACGGTCTACTCAGATACTTTTGTGCCAAACAAAAACAGTCCTTCCGTGGAAGACTCCAGAGAGCTTGGGTATGTCCTTTATGATGAAAGTCGAGTCAACCGGTTCAAAAAATGGGTCTTAAAGGCCGTCGGATATATCCCCTTATTCTTGATCAGCTATCCATTGAATCATCAATTCTTAAATACGTATGATCAGATCATCTCGATCTCAGAATATTCAAGCGCTTGGATCAAGAAAACTTGGAAACGGTCTTCGGTCATCTTGTTCCCGCCGGTCGATATCCAAAGCTTTCGCTGTGCAGCCAAAGAGAACATCATCTTAAGTGTCGGAAGGTTTTTTCCTGAACACCACAATAAGAAGCAGCTTGAGCTTACCCGTGTCTTTTTGGATCTTTTAAGGCAGAACCCGGATGAGATGAAAGGATATAAGCTGTGTCTGGCAGGGGGGCTTTCTGATAAGAAGAGCCATAGGGCCTATGTGGATCAAATCAAAGAACTGGCACAGGGCGCACCTGTTGAAGTGCTCACAAACATTTCTTTTAAGGACCTTGTCGATCTTTTTTCAAAGTCGAAGATATTCTGGCACGCATCAGGTGCGGGCGTATCCCCCGAGAAGCATCCTGAAAAATTTGAACATTTTGGCATCACCACAGTTGAAGCCATGGCTTCCGGATCGATCCCGATCGTGATCAATAAGGGCGGCCAGGTAGAGATCATTAAAGACGGCGAAAGCGGATTTCTTTTTGAAGATTTTGAGGAATTGAAAAAAAAGACACTAGAAGTGATCGCCGATGAGAATAAGTTTGAGGATCTGAAAAAAAGGGCCATGTCTGAGAGCCTGCGATTCTCTAATGAGAACTTTAAAAAGAATCTCTTAAAGATCATCGATGATGTTGAAAGGGGATGAGCGAACTGTCCAAAGATATTAGCTTTATTATTGTAAATTATAATGCTCTTGCCCATATCCAAAAACTCTATGCAAGTCTTTTAGAGAAGATGGGGTCAGGGGACCTGAGCTGGGAAGCTCTCATCGTCGATAATAACTCTAAGGACAAAAGCCCGGATTTTTTAAGGACCCTATCCTTAAAAGATGCAAGGATTAAGACCATTTGTCTGGATGAAAACGCTGGTTTTTCAAAAGCATGCAATATCGGGGCGCAAGCCTCCGAAGGCAGAGTTCTGATCTTTCTAAACCCTGACACGGTCCTCATAGATTGCCATATCGCCGATTTGATCTCCTTTTATGAAAGCAAAGAAGATATAGGCGCTGTAGGGGCAAAGATGCTCAATGCAGACTTGAGCCTGCAGAGAAGCGCGAGGTCTTTTCCTACCTTAGCAAGGCAGTTTTATGAAAGTTTTTTTTTAGATAAGATCTTTTCAAAGTCCAGGGTATTCGGCGCTTATTTCATGGGCTTTTCCCGATTGGAACAGATCATGGAAGTCGATTGGCTTAGCGGTGCCTTCCTGCTCCTTTCAAGAGAGATTTTTTTGAAAGCAGGGGGTTTTGAGGAGGATTATTTCATTTTCAGCGAAGATGCGGATCTTTGTCTGAAGCTAAAGAGGATAGGACTGCATAATTATTTCTACCCGCATTACAGGATCATCCATGATGATGGCGCCATTTCAGGCAGAAATTTTGCAAAACGCCATGCGCAGATTATCCGGGCAAGAAATATTTATTTTAAGAAGAATTATTCTTTGTTTAGTGCTAAAATGGTGACTTTATTATGTTTTGCCGGTGTTCTGAAAAGGATTTTGGTTTTTAGCATTCTAGCACTCTTTAGGCCTAAAAAAGGATATTTTGAAAAAGCATCCCAATACGGGAAAGTTTTTAGAGATTATTTTGCATCAAAATGAATAAATATATATTTTTAAAAGACGCAACATTTATATCGACCATCTACAATGAACAGGAAAGCCTCTATGATTTTTTACAAAGCCTTTTTGGCCAAAGTGCGATGGTCAGCCAGATCATCATCGTCGACGGGGGCTCAACCGACAAAACGGTCGAAATACTAAAAAAATTCTTTGTAGAAGACGTCCCGATGGCCGCCGAACAGAAAAAGCTCAAAGAGACGACAAACGGGTTAAAGAATATCTTCCACACAAGATATGATCTAGAAGATCCGCAAAGAACTGTGGATGTCGAAATATATCAGAAAAAAGGGGCGAACATAAGCCAGGGAAGAAACATCGCTTTTTCAAAAGCCAAAAACAACATCATATTTGTCAGTGATGCGGGCTGCATCCTAGATAAAGACTGGCTTGCCAGCCTTTCTGCCCAAATCATAGGCCTAGAGGATGTCGGGGCTGCCGGAGGCTTTAGCAAGCCCATTACCAAAAGCTTTCTAGAGGACGTGCTTTCTTCCTGCATCATGCCCGAGCTCAAAGAAATCAAAAAAGAGAAGTTTATGCCTTCGTCTAGAAGCCTTGCCATCCGAAAAGATGTCTTTATGGATGCAGGCGGTTACCCTGAAGGCATGGATTACGGGGAAGACATGAAGCTCAATTTTAATATCAAGCAAAAGGGATATAAGATCGCTTTTAGTCCGGAGGCAGTCGTCTACTGGAGGATGAGAAGCGATTTTCTCCAGATCTTCAAGCAATTCTTCCGATATGCCAAAGGCGATGCGATCGGGGGCATGTATCCAGTGAGGCATGCCATCAGATTTGGTGCACTGGCGCTTCTGGCATCGATCATCCTTGCCGCCGTTTTTATCCATCCCCTGATCGCCTTATCGCTGCCGGTCCTCTTTGTAGGGTATATCTATCAACCTGCCCTCAGGATCGTCCACCGGATCCAAAAAAAGCAAATGCGCTTTTTTTATGGTCTTGCGCTTCTCATTCCCTGCCTATTTTTACAGATGTATATCGATAAAGCCAAGATGATTGGCTACTTATATGGTTTGACAAAAAGAAATAATAAATATAATATAAGTATATATTAAATTTATTATAAAAAATTAAATATATATGTTGAATTATTTTAAAATTTCTATTATTATTTAATAATTGGTTATTTTCTTAACTTATAAATAAAGTATTAATCGAATTTATTATTTTTAATTACTAATTTAATTTTAAAAATTTTTTTATAATTTAGCTATTCATTTTATTAAATTAGTATTAGAATTAGAATTATTATTCTTACATATTATTATTTTCTATTCAACGAGGCAGGTATAAATGAGCAATGAAGAAAACATTTTAAGAATCGATACAAATGATCTAAGGATCAACCTCACAAAATATCTAACTGAAAACCTTGGCGACACGATTTATATCACCCGATATAACAAACTTGTAGCGGAGCTGAGGGTATATAATGAAGAGATCAAGAGAAAGACAGAGTTAAGGCTTGCAAAGAAGATGGTAGAAGCTGCGGAAAAAGGCTAAGAAGAATCTTTGATCTCTGTCGGAGAGCAACAGGTTTCGATCAATTCATAGGCCAGATTGTTCTCATGGTAAAAGCGGAGCGTGTCTTCGCTTGGAAAAGAGAGGATATCGGCGCCCGCTTGAATCATTTGCAGTTCGACATCATGCTTTCTTAAATAAGGGGGCCTGGCGCAGCCGATTGATAGGGTGCATCGAGGGTCAATTCTTTTTGCATAATGGATCAGATCGATGAAAGCGCCTGGATGGAAGCAGCTGCTTGTAAAACCCGCTTTCTTGCTTAATCTTTTTAATGCGGCAAGGACAAGATTGTTGATGCCCCTTTCTAGGAGTGCTTGGATCATCTGTTTTTCGCTTTTGATCTTTCCGTCTTCAAGCCCGGCGATGATATGCGGTACGACCTTCACCGATGCTTTCTGGAGATGGAAGATGCTTTCCATATAATCTTGAGGGCCATATTCTTTCAGATTGTATACATCCTCAATGATCTTACGGCTTCCGATTGCATTGACCAAGACGGCGTCTGCGAGGCAATCCTTGATCTGCATCGCCTCTTGAAGCGTTACAAAACCCGCATGAAGGTAGATCTTCAGATCCGGTCTTTGGACCTTGCAGTGCCTGATGGCGCCGTAAAAAGGAGTAAAGTCTATTCTGCCTTGCTTGTCAAAGCCCCCGCTTAACAGGCACCCTGAAATATTTCTAGCCAAAAGTGCTCTTTGCAGCGCGGCACCGTCCATGACGGGAAGCATCTTTTTTAAAAGATACGCTTTGCAGTGGCCGCACATCAGCTCACACTGATCTGCCGTCACGGAAAGATGCAGAAAAACCTCTTTGCCGGCTTTGTAGTATTCGCTTACCACTTTCTTCGCGGAAGGCATGGCGAATATGATCTTCTTATCGATCATTTGCAATGGACGACACCTGCTCCCTGATCTTGTCCTTATCCGCCTCTTTAGGTTCATAGGGATAGTTTCTAAAAGCCTGCGAAGGCCTTTCATTGGCAAGGGGCCTGTTGCAGGCCGCGTAACGGCTATTTTTACCTTCGCAGCCCGAAGTCATAAAGGCATATCCCTCTTCTATGAGTGCATCGATATCCGCATCAAATCCCGTGATATTTCCTGCATCATCAAAGTGGATGGCCCCGGAATTCCGTTTTTTTTCATTGATCAGATAGCGGGCTATCTGTATTTTTCTGTATGAGGACAGCTGGGGCTGTTTGAGATCTTCTAGGAGGGTATCGGGTTCAGCAAAAAAAGAGAAAAGATGGGTCTTTGCCCCCATCGCATGCGCTTTTTTAATGCAGTCTACCATCTCTTTTTCGCTTTCTCCCAAGCCGCATATGAGGTGGATGCCCGCATTGTAGCGTCCGAAGACATCGATGGCATCCGAAAGCACATCCCAGTATTTCTCCCATTGATGGGGACCGTCTACGCCTTTACCCCTGTATTTTTCAAAAAGGCCTTTGGTGGCCGTATCGATGGCGATGCCGACCTTATCTGCGCCGGCTTGCCTAAAGTCCTTAAGGACTGTTTTGGATTGGATGACTGTCGGTGCCAAAAGGATGCTGATCGGAAAATTTAAGCTTGACTTGATCTTTTGGACCATACAGGCCGTGTCATCGATGGCTCTTGCATCTGTTACCATGGAGACGCAGACTCTTTCAAAGCGGTTCGGGACGTTCTGGGCCGCTTCAAGGATATCATCAAGGCGATAAACCGGCCACTTGACTCTGATAAAGGTGGATTTCTTCTCTTTTTTAGATGCGGTGATGCCGCAATAAGCGCATCTTCCCGCACAAGGATTTTTATAGACCAAAAGGATGTTTAAGCCCGTTAAAAAGACGCCCTGCTTAAAGGAGCCCTTTTTAAGACCTAGAGAAAGAGCAGCCGCAAGGCTTGTCTGTACATATTCTGGACTGGCAATGGCACCCATCATCGTTTAATTCTGCTTTATAAAAAATATTTTTTAGTATACATTATAAGGAAAATTTTTTTAACTTAAAAAAATATGAAAAAATTATTCAGAGTAATGGATACCGGCCACCTAAGCGCTGCCCAGAATATGGCGATGGACAGTGCGATACTAGAAGCGCTTCACGAGGGTCTTTGTGGACCGACCATCCGGTTTTTGTCTTTTAAGCCTCACGCCGTCCTTGTCGGCAGTTTTCAAAGCGTTCAAAAGGAAGTAAGGACTGAGTTCTGCAGCGCCAATCATATTGACATAAACCGCCGGATCACCGGGGGCGGAAGCCTCTACTGGGATGAAAATGATGTGGGATGGGAGATCTATGCCAAAAAAGATCTTTTCAAAAAACCGTCTCTTGAAGACTATTATGCGCTTTTCTGCTCTGCAGTCGCTACCGGCATCAATCGTTTCGGCATCCGAAGCGCTTTCAGGCCGAGAAATGATATTGAAGTGGGCAAAAAGAAGATATCTGGTTCGGGAGGGACATCGATAG
>Ga0351919_10306_pt1 | contig 11390 bp, 21 predicted proteins | sample TotcelHT113001N6_FD_206845 | JGI IMG/M metagenome (GOLD analysis project Ga0351919, IMG submission 206845) | Enriched cells from coal bed in the Powder River Basin, Montana, United States - Total cells T11 rep1 HSBNCT.T11.300.1.N6 ...
CAAAACTGCCGTCGCCAAAGTCCGCAGGATGGCCCGTGTACACGATGGCTGGATGACGCCCACCACCGACGATCCCCGTCAGCCAGAATCCAGGACTGACTACGGCTACTGGATTCAAGAGGAAATCAACGGCTGAAAACAGACGGACCATTTCTCTGTGAAGTTTGGGACACCGATGGCGGACATGGCCCGTGACCTTGCCGACAGGAACGGCCTGCAAGGCGAGTATTGGCTCGACATTTGGCAGAACCTCAAGAAAGAATTCTGGGAGGTGTGGGCCGATACGCACGGGGCCGACAAGTTTTGGTCCGAGAACATTCGGGACCAATCTGTGTGCATGGCCTGAGTCATCCGAAGCGGACACCGGTGAGCGGAATGTTGACACGCATCATCAACCCTCACCAGGAACGCAACCATGCCCAGCCGCTTTCACGCCATCACACGAGACGAGATCCACGAGTTCCTCACTGGCCTTGGCTTTGTTCCGCTGGCCCTGAAGGGCGTCGTGGAATTGGTCTACGGCAAGATCGTCCTGGTCGGTGGACACCGCTTGTCCCTGCGGTGCTACACGGCGGTGGACCCCAACGGCGAAAGCCGGGAGAAGGGAACGGACGCCATCCGGTTGCAGTTGTTCCATCGGGTCCAGGACCAGATCGTCCCCGTAGGGAAGCCGCAGAAATGCCTGCGGGTGGAGGCGTGGCGGGAGAACATTTCCAAAGCCATTAGTCGTGTGACCGACGCCGACAATCTGCGTGTCTGCCCCGCCTGCGGACACCCGATGGTGGTTCGACGGAATGGGGCGACAGGCCAAGAGTTTTTGGGATGCTCCCTGTTTCGGATCACCGGGTGCAATGGCAGGACACCACCCGACTCGGCGACGGTTGATCGTCCGTTGGAAATCCAAGCCAGCCGGAGAACGGTATGCCTCTAAACAAATGTCCCCAGCGAGTGAAGATCAGGAACAACAGTCTGACCGACAATTTGTATCTGGATCGTCAAGGGCGGTGGGTTGCCTGGAGACACGCCGCATGGTTCCACAGCGACCGGCCTGCGGCACGTTTTGCCCAACAGCACGGCGTTGAGGTCTTCGGGCTGTTCTCCTGCGAGAGCTACGGACACCCCTAATCAAGAAAGGGCGGACACCATGAAAATCGACGTGCCTGTTCAGTTCAGCGGAGTCGTCAGCGTTGTGGTGCCCGATCACCTGTCTGACGCCGACAGCAGTCTCTTGGCGGAAAAGTTGGCGTTGGCCCGCATCGTTGCCACGTGCGACAACCCCGATGCTCCCGAAGACGATGCCTGTTGCGACTACGCCGAGCAGTGCTCGGACACCGCTCAGGCCACTTCGGAACAAGACTGGGATGCGTGCGAGATCACTAGCGTCGGCGGGACGTGGTTGATCGAAAACGAGTGAACCAGGGACACCGGCAAGCCATCCAGACGCAACGATCACCAAGACAAGGGCCAAACCAATGTTCAAGTTCCACACCGGCAGCGGGACGGTGAAGTACAAGGCCGTTCAAAAAGCCATGAACGGCGAACCATACACCATGAGTCTAACGGACACCAACGAGATCCGTGCTGTGATTTCGGCTGTCAATCAAGGCATCGACAGCCACCTGGAAGCCTGCTTTTGCCCGGACCTTGGTGACAGCTACGGAAACGGTGCCAGGACGTTGGCGGATGGGCGGGTACTGTGCGGCTGTCTCGACTGCGTGGTCTCTGTGGCCTCGTTGCCGGTGCTGCTCCGTCGCCTTTGTGAACTGGACACCGCCGAAGAAATTGCGGACGCCGGTATGACGCTGGCCGGTGACATTTTGCTGACTTTGGGATTCGACGAATTCGGCAGATTTGTGGGGCGGGAGGCACTGGGGCTGGACTAACTCTTGGAAAGAAAACCATGAACTTGATCACCTTTGCGGACACCAAATTGGCAGACCTGCATCGGCAAGTCACCAACGAAATCGACCGACGAACCAGGATTGTGACCACCGGCCACGACGCCGCCGCCATGATCCACAGCAACGAAATGGCGAAGCGGGCCGTGGTCGTCGCCGCCGCTGGCAATCATTCGCTGCTGCTGTTCGGCCCGCCGAATTGCGGCAAAACGATGATGCGTGCGGTGGCGTTGGAGCTTGGCCTTTCCCAAACGTATGAGGCTCGGCCCTGCCCCTGTGGACGCCGAAATAGCCCGTACCAGGGCTAGTTTAAATTCTCTTGCAAATTCTACCGCAACCACGGCGATTTAGCCGTTTTCTAGGTTGCTGAACCTCTTGGAAGGCGATACCTTTAACGTTTGGTTGGTGCTTGATTGAATCATGGTGGTTCAATCGGGAACGATGGTTCCCAAAAAAAACGCCAGAGGTAGGAACGCCAATTCCAACCCCTGGCTAACCACGCAAACCTGTCTAGGAGGTTCACAATGGCTAGGACTAATTCTCCCACCCTCGTTGCCGATTCACAAGACCCCAAGACGCAATCGGGGTTTGGGGCTTGCCCCAACTACCCTTTCAATGGAACGAGGTTTCTACGTGTGTCTCAAGCCGCAAATTTTTTAGGTGTTTCTGAGACCCAAATTAGATTGCTCGCAGACTCTGGCGAAATCAAGACGGTTAAAACCGTGGGGGCACATCGCCGAATTTGTGCTCATAGCCTCTTTCAATGGCAAACCGGGCTAACCGTTCAAGACTTGAGCGAAGGCGATAACACGGGCAAGCAGGGGCTGCTTATCGGCTTGTGTAGGGTGAGTTCTCGTAAGCAAGCAAGCCCGAACGGCGAGAACAAATCATCGTTGGAACACCAAGGGGACCATGTGAAAGATTATTGCCGCAAAAAGTACGGGCGAGAACCTGATGAACTTTTATTACATTGCCGTTCGGGATTGAACTTCTCTGACGGAAATTTTTTGGCTTTAATTCGTCGCATTGTATCTGGAAATCTTAGGGGGGCAACCATTGTGTTAACTCACCCCGATAGATTCGCTAGAGCAGCCCGCCAATTGATTGAATTCCTTTGTGATATGGGCGGGGTTACGATTGAATACGTGTTCAAGGACGAAGAAAGCACGGATGCCCAAAAGGAAATGGTGGAAGACTTTCTCGCCATCGCCACTTTCTATACCGCTAAGAATTCGGGACGGAAGGCTGCCCTTGTTTGCCGCATTGATTTGCAGCCCGAACATTTGGCGTTGGCATTTACTCTCAAGAAGAAAAAGGGGATGGGCTATCAAGCTATCGCGGACTATCTCAAGGCAAAGGGGATGGTAAGTGAGAAAGGAAAGACCTACTCGCCGCAGATTGTGCGTAAGTGCTTGGTTGCGAATTGGGCGGTATTGGAATTGGGGGTTGCTTGAAAATTCTTACTATTTTTTTCTGTCTCAAAATGAGATTAGAATCTTGAGAAATTAAAGGGCTGTACTTGTTCGTGTCGGCAAATCGAGCGGCACGTCAGCAAGCTGCCGGTCGCCGACATCACCGTCGAAATGGTTCTCCCCGCCCAAAAGGAAATGCGGACACCGGGGACGACACTGGCCGACATGCGGCGGCAGATCCAAGGCAAGATTGACCATGATTCCCTGGACCTGGATGAGACTTCCAGATCGCTGCTCTCCACGGCGGCACGGGAAGTGGGCCTGGACCCGGACCAGCAACGCCGGGCCATTGCAGTGGCTCGGACCATCGCCAATCTCGAAGGGGCCGAACGCATCGGAGTCACGCACCTGATGGAGGCAATCAACTACCGGGGGTTGCGGTTCTGACGGTCGCCACGGACACCAATCATCAACTCGTCATCATCTTGACCGTAGGGTCAGCGTTTGCCAGCAGCCCGGCCTGGATACCTGCACCGCCAGTGTGACTCTGGGGCGGGCCGCTTTCTTGACCATTCAACAACTCTCGGACACCCACGGGGCAACCATGAGCGAACTCAACATCACCGCCGCCGACACCGTGGCCGACGTGTACCAAAAGCTGCGGGATATTTTGGAGGCCGAGAACTTGATTGACGAGTATTTCTCGCTGTCAATTGTGACCGACCAGACGTTTTGGAAACTCGTCGAAAGCTGGCGTTGGATCGCTTGCTATGCCGTCACGGGCGGCTCCGAAGGCCACTACGTACACGTGGATCTGATCTCCGGCTATGACCAGGATTGGACCGGCAAGGCACATCATCTGATCACCGGCAAGACGTTCCTGGGCTTAGCCCACGCCCTGAAAATAGCCAATCGTTGTGCCGAATTGTTGCGGGTGTAGGACACCACGCCCATCCACGTCAATCAACACCTGGAGGGATGAGCAATGGTCGATTTCGTTGTGTTTCGTCGATGGCAGGACCACAGCGGTGATGTCATCGCACTGTTCCCGGAGACCCCGGCCGACGTTCATGGCCGCTACTGCGACAGTTTCATGCACGTCGGCCAGCACGGTGCCGCCGACTACCACGGCGTGATCCAGCACACCGTTCCCGTTGGTCCGAAGCAATATGCCGAACTGGCCGAAGAACTCTGGCGGATCGGCTACGACTTGCGGCCGGTGAAACACGCCTCTTGGCGGCACCACGACAAGCGGCGGGAAACGGCACGCCGGTTCAGCACGGTGGACACCAGATCATCCGGCAAGGAGAAATCATGACCAGCTACTTTGCCCGCTATTGGTCCACCGATGGACGTTGCCTCGTCGGGGCTGTCATGCAGGGACAGTCGTCTCGTTTTGATAGTCGGGCGGACGCCGAGCAACGGCTTGCGGACACCCAGGAAATCAACGGGCCGCACTGCTCCGGCGAAATTGTGGACAGCGACCTGTACCCGGAGATATTTCGGCACTGCCCAAGACACCCGGCTCAGGCCATCGGAGGCCGGTGTTTCGGCTGTGGCAAGATCCTGACCGTGGCGGACGCCAAGTCGCACGGATCTTGATCACCGTGGACACCGGCCCATCACCTGACGCAACGAAATCACAGGAAGGGAACACCATGCTCAACGGCAAACCGAAATTCAGTCTCGGTCGATTACTTGCCACGCCGGGTGCCTTGGCCGTGCTGGAGGAAGCTGGACAGACACCCATCGACTTCATTAGCCGCCACATGCGTGGGGACTGGGGCGACGTATGTGCTGACGACAAGCAGGCCAACGAGGACGCCCTCGTCGATGGCAGCCGTCTCCTAAGTTCCTACAAAACCAGCAACGGTGAAAAGCTGTGGCTCATCACCGAGGCCCAGGACGACAACGGGCAACGGGCCGCAACGACCATTCTTTTGCCGGAAGAGTATTGAGGGACATTGGACACCGGCCGGGCTGTTGGAGACAACCAACCACCAGCCCGAAAGGAACTCAATATGTCCCTGAAGCAAGTCACGATTGTTTACGCCGACGACGCTGTGGGATCGTACACGCTGCATCGTCGCCCGGTCCCTCGGCGTGGCATTCTTCAACTGGCTCCGGGCCAAAGTGCCGAGGGCTACGGCACGAAAATCACCACTGATCTGGTGCTGAAGTTTAGAGGGGACACCACGGAGCGACGGGTGTACGCCACCTGCTACAGCAACGCAGCGTCCCACTGGATCATTCACCACGGGAAGAAGCTGTGGCTCAAGACGCATTCCCAGGACGAGATCCTGGACTGACGTGGACACCAGCACCACCGGCAACGACACGCACCCACAAGGATCATGCCATGACGATCATCCTCCGCCCCCTGCAAGCCGTCACTAACGCTCCCCAGTGCTACGACTATTCGTGGATGCGGACAGTCGTTGACAACATCGCCGTGGACGAAAAAGGTCGGTCCTGCCGGTTGGTCCAAAACGATGACGAGTGGCACTTCCGCCAACAACTGATGCGGTATGGCTCCGGCCTGCACCTTGTCATCGACAATCAGATTCAACTGGATGATTTCCTGCGGTACGGCTGGTTGAAGCTGACGGACACCCCGGTTCGTATTCACCGCATCAAGCTCGACCTTCATCAGGCCCTTGGCTGGAAGGACGAACGGAGGGAAGCCCTGCTGGAGTGCTTGGATCAATGGCAATCTGGGCCGCAGACCAAGTACAGCACTGGCCACAACTGCGATTACTTCTTCGAGTGCCTGGGCGACGACGCTGCCGAGCAGGTGAAGTCCAGGCTTCGTGGATTCGGCCTGGAATTCGAGCCGTGGGGACCACAACCGGACGCCGTATTGCAGCCCGCTTGAACGCCTGTCTGGGCGGGACACCACCTGAGAATCGTGAGACAAAACGATACTGCAACGGAGCCACGCCATGCCCACATTCCGAGTTGAAGCCTTGGAGAAATTCATCGTCAGAACGGTCTACCGGATCGAAGCTGACGACCCGCAGCAGGCCGAGGCTCGGTGCAAGTCCGGTGCCTACGAATACGAGCAGTCCGGCGTCGAAGAGGGCAACGAGGTTTGGCTGGAGACCGTCTCTGTGGAACAGTGCGGGTGAGGCGGACACCGCCAAGTGCGGCAGTGACAACCAACCCCCTCACCTCAAGTATCGGAGAACGTTTGATGTTGTTCTTGTCCGAAAAGATCCTTGCCGCCGCTGGGTTCCGACGTGACCAGACGCAGGACACCTGGGTGGTCCCCGTGGTTCTTCGCCCCGTGGTGACCGTGGACTGTGGTGGGCTGGGTGATCGCTTGATGGACGCCCTCCTGCAAGTCCACGACGTTTTGGAAGCCTGGGGCTGCACGTACAACAACTTCGCCATCCGTGGCCGCTACCTGTCCCTCGTCGGTCTGACGAAGACACAGGCCGCAGCAGCGGCGTGACGGACACCGCTCTCCCCCACGTACAAGTTGTTCACGCAAGCCAGCAACGCCGACAGTGGTGAGCACCTGGATTACCACGTCGGCGTAGCCGTGACACTCCGACAACCCTGCCCCAACGGTACGCCTAGTACGGGCAGAGAGTTGGCTGCGAGGACACCTTGTCTGCTTGGGGACACACCCCCGCTTCTTCAGTTTTCAGCCGGAATGACCTGCCACCCGACGTGTCATGGCTTCGTCCCGGTGAGACCGGACACCGGCCAAATCGTCATGGAGATCACCAATGCCAACCTTCCAGATCGAACAGTACGAACTGCACGTCATCAGGTACAAGGTCAAGACCCGCAACGAAGCGGAAGCCATCGCCAAAGTCCTGAACGACGAGGCCGAGCCGGTGGACGGCAGTCTGGAGTTCGTCGAAGTCGCCGAGGACTTCGGAATGCCCGCCGACGACGATCAACAGCTTGTCCGTCAGCTTGGGAAGCTGGGCGTGCAGGTGGACGACGTGATTCCGAGCATCCGCAGCGTCGAACGGGTGGGGTAGCGGCCGTATCGACCCGGAGGAGGAGGCTCGGCAACCAGTGTGCCGGGGAGGACACCATGCCACAGATCGGCTGCTACATGTTCATCCTGAGCTACACCCGCAAAGCGGTCCTGAGTGAACACCGGGCAATGTTCGGTCTGCGACAACCGTACATGCCGCTAATCACCGGCACGATCCTTTTGATCCGCTCCATGTCGTTCTGCGGCCACTGTTGGATCGATGTGAAGCGGAGAGACATTGAACTCAACTGATGGCTCGCCGGGGACACCCCGCCCGTTGGACGAAGACACTTCTGATTTCGGCGAACAGGAACGAAAGGCGAATTGGCGATGGCACTCGACTTCACCACCGAAGTGGACCGGCTGGCCGACTCCCTGCGGAACGTCCTGTTGATGCTCCATGTTCGGCCTGCGGCTGCGACCGTAGTGGACAAAGCCAGCAAGCCGGTCGTTGGATCACCGGACATGGTTGCAGATCGCCTTGCGGCCCTGGAACGAACCGTCGCCGAGGTCCGGCAGATCGTGACCGGCCAGCATACCGAAAAGGCGTGGTACACGACCGGAGAACTAGCCGAGATGCTGGGCCGGAGTCAGTTCACGATCCAAGAACGCTGGTGCAACGATGGTCGCATCGAGTGCGAAAAAGACCCGGACACTGGCAAATGGCGTATTCCCGGCCACGAGGTTGAACGACTGAGGTTGGGCGGCGGACTGCGGCCGAGGAAAGGCCGGGACCAACGGTCAAGAATGTAAACAGTCATCATCCGCCAAAATCCGGCCTGGAAGCCACCGAAAACATAGGATTCACGGAAATGGAAATGTCACGTGTGGTTTGTAAACGGCTGTTTACATTTCCGTCTCGCCGGGAAGGCCCAAACGGACACCATCGGTGACGGCATCAACGGTCCCTGGGTTTCACGGCGAGGACGAAACGATGTCAAAGCAGACGGCGATTTATCTGCGGGTCAGCAGCAAACAGCAGGATCACGCCAGCCAACTTCCCGACCTGGAGCGGTGGACCCAGGCCCACGGTGGCTCGGTGCAGTGGTTCAAGGACACCTTCACCGGCAAGACCATGAACCGGCCAGGGATGGACAACGTTCTGGAGAATCTTCGAGCGGGCAAGCTCGACCGGATTGTTGTGTGGAGGTTGGACCGGCTCGGCCGAACCACCAGGGGGCTTTGCCAGTTGTTCGACGAGCTTCGGGAACGCAAGGTCGATCTGGTCAGCTTGAAGGACGGCTTCTCACTGGATTCCCCGGCCGGTCGGCTCCATGCCCGCATCCTGGCTTCCGTGGCCGAGTACGAGACGGAGGTCAGGGCCGAACGTGTTGCGGCCGGGCAAGCCGTGGCTCGCCGCAAGGGGAAGAAGTGGGGCGGCAGCAAAAAGGGCTGGCGGTGGCGTGTCACCGACGAACAGGTCACCGCCATCCACGACATGCGGGGCCGTGGGAAGAAGATCGCCGCCATCGCAAGGGTGACGGGGCTGTCACGCCCGACGATCTATCGTGTGCTGCGTGAGGTGAAGCCCGTTGCCGGTTGAATCAGGACACCGACGACCAGGGCGGCGAGTGGATCAGACTCGCCGCCATCGGCAAACCGAGTTGAATCTTGGGAAGAGCGGGGTTGTCGCAAAGTTTTTTATTCAGATCTCGAAATCGAATCCCCGTGGGCTTTCGCTGCCGGATAGCCCCCACAGCGGCTATGTCACGTTTCTTTTTGTTCTTAACTCGGTTTTCGATTTCCTGGGGGGGGGAAACGAATTGAATTTCGGGCGGCTGTATTACAGCGGCGGCGGAATTTTCTCGTGGGGTTAATGCGTTCGTCGCCGGTTGGGACACCACCAATGCCACCAGACGGCCACCACTGGCTGGCCCATTCCGAAACCATCAGGAGTTCAAAGCCATGACCGCAGAAAAACCCATGCACGTACAGCCGATTGAACTGCTCGGTGTGACCGAGGGCATGGCGAACGAGCAGCCAGTGATCGTGGTCAGCATCCGGCCCGATCCGGCGAACTGGCGACCGCACAACATCGTCCTGAGCAAGCGGCAAGCCACGAGGCTTCTCACTGACCTGGGAAACCTGCTGCGTGTGCCGGTCGTGCTCCTGTTGGGCTGCGTCCTGGCCGGTGGATGTTCCGCCCGGATCGAGAACAGCACCGGCACCACGGCTACCGGAACCAGCACGACGGAGGATCACCGTACACGGGTGGAACTCGATTTCCAGCCACGGACGGCCCGGCCACAGCCGCCACTGGAACCGCAGTCGTCACCGGAACCGCCGAGGCCCGCATCCTCCGAGGCCAAGCCGTTGACGATCTCCGGCAACACCGTGATCTTCAACATCCGTGGTGGCGACACGCACTACCACTCGGACACCCACGTCCACATCGACGAGCAACCACAAGTTCGAGAGCGGATCGTGATTCGCAGGGAGGTCACCGAGCCGCCCCGCCAAGTCGATCCCCGTTGCGAGCAATTACGTGCAGAGCATGAACGGCGTGTGGCAGAGTGGCGGTCGTTTCCGTTGGGGAAGTGATCAGGAAGCGACCGTCGAGTTACTCTGCCGCTGGTTTCTGATGCTCCAGGTGTCGGTAAACCGCACTCTTAGACAACCCGACTTCCCCGGCGATCTCTCGAATCGTCTTTCCTTCCTCATGCAGCTTGGAGATCCTTTCGACGGTCTTAAGTCCGGTGTATTGCTGCACGGGTTGTGCGAACAGATCGTCAGGGGCCGCATCAAACACAGGTTGCAGCTTTTTCTGAAGCTCCCGAAGTGCGTCAAAAACTTTGCCAAACGGTCGGTTTGTGTAGAGATCAAGGAGATCATCGGTCGGCACGGGATGACCGTGGCACAGGAACACCCGTGAGATCTCGCCGCTTGCCACGTCCCGCACGAGATCTCCTGCTGTCTTCCTCAACTTGCCAAAGCTGAGCGACGGAAAATCCGGGTAGTCAGCCTGAATCCGGTGCGTGAGGTCCGCCCATCGACGATTGAAGGTCTGCCCACGATTCCCGCCCGATGTCTGGTGAAAAAATGGACGCCCCCGTTCGTTGACGACAAGCAGACTGGTGGGCGTGGCATTTCCCAGTCGCTCACGCTTTTCCCTTGCCCACTTGAGGACTTCGACGGTCTGGGGCCAGAGATACCATTCCCCGTAAACGCCGTTTTTCGGTCTCGCACCAAGGATGTAGCTGTTGTGGGGGCCGGACTCCACGCCGTATACCCGCCGGATCAGATCCGCATGAGGATGGCACTGGTGGAGGTACAACTGCCCCATGCTCAGTCGGCCCTGCTCGGCGGCTCCAAAACCGCAATTGATGCCGAGCAAAAGCAGCAGTCGCTCCAAAGGAGTGGCATACTTATTCAGCAGGGCGAGTTCCTCCAGGGTGTACCGGTCCACCTGAGTTGGAGTGAAGCGGGCCTGTCGCTCTTGGGCGGTTTCACGCACTCGTGTTTCCAGTTCGTCGAAATCATTGGGCTTCCTCCAGCCATACTGATCGGTGCGGTTGAGCCACCGGAAGAACCGCATTAACTCGGCGATGTGGTGTTCCGCTGTCTTCTTCGTGATGGGCCTCGGTGGATCGGCATTCTTCACCATCGGCCGATTCCGCCACAGGTTGATAATCCCCTGCACAACGTCAAAGGATGTCAGGCTGGAAAGTGGGGCGTTGTCATGGCGGTCTTTGAGTCGCTGCACGTTGGCGATTCGGGCACAGCCGTAGTCGGTCAGCCGTTCGGTTCCCGGCTCAACGGCGGTTTGCTTGATGTGGGCCACGTAGGCATCCAGGGCATCGTGGAGCATTCCCCCACCGGTCTGAGACTCGCCCGGCATGACGTTACCGATCCTAGTGTGCTTTCGCTCCAGGAGAGCGATCTGCTGTTCCAGTTCGCCGATTTGCTGTTCAGCCATGGTCCGAGCGTTTTCGGCCCCGTCCACGTAGGCTTCAGGCTCATCGGGCACAAATTGAACCATCGGATAGGCGATCTGAAGACGGTGGAGGTAGCGAGCGAAGGCTTCAGGAGGATTCCCGTCACGTTCAACTACGACCCGGTGGCTCCCCTTGGCGATCTCGATCCCGA
>Ga0351919_10307_pt1 | contig 11359 bp, 14 predicted proteins | sample TotcelHT113001N6_FD_206845 | JGI IMG/M metagenome (GOLD analysis project Ga0351919, IMG submission 206845) | Enriched cells from coal bed in the Powder River Basin, Montana, United States - Total cells T11 rep1 HSBNCT.T11.300.1.N6 ...
GCGTCTGCAGGTATTGCGTGCAGCTCGAACACCATGCTCGACTACCTCATGACAAGGCTTCTGGGGAATAAAGGAATTGCTGCAAACAAGATAAACCTCGTTGAGGTAAAGAGCATCCCCATCCGCCTGCAGATGCTCATGAGCGAACAGGTACCGGCAGCTGTCCTGCCTGAACCCCTCATTACATTGGCTGAGATGAAGGGAGCGCGGGTGATAATGGATGACAGAGGAACCGGCATGACTGGCACAGTCCTTGTTTTCAGCGACCAATTTCTCGCAAAGAACCCGGACGCAGTCAGGGCATTCGTAAAGGTAGTGCAGAAAGCAAATGACTTTATCAATCAGAACCCTGATCAGGTTCGACCTATCATGAACCGTGAGTGCAAAATGCCTGAGCCATTACATCAGAGTTTCACCATTCCTATGTTTCCGAAATTGAACGCACCAAGAACTGAAGAAATCATGGATGTCTATACCTGGCTCCGTGATAAAAATGTCATCAAAACTGAAATGACATACGGGCATTTTGTCGCTGAGGGTTATGTCCAATAACCTCCTGTGCGTAGAATCACTCAGTAAATCCTTCCCCGATTTGAACGAACCAAAAATGGTTTTGGATGATGTCAGTTTCACTCTTTCATCATGGGATTCTCTTGCCATCATGGGCCCCTCGGGATGCGGAAAAACCACTCTGCTGCTCATGATTGCAGGGCTTCTGCCTTCTTCCGGAGGATTCATCAAGATTGATGGTGAACCCATCAATGGTCCTACCCGAAAAATAGGGCTCGTGTTGCAGGAATACGGTTTGTTTCCCTGGAAAACGGTTGGAGCGAACATCCTCCTTGGCGCCAACCTTCAAAAGTTGAAGATTCCGGAGAAAAGGCTCGCAGAGTTTAAGAGTGTTCTCGGCATTGAGGGCCTTGACCATCTTTATCCCCATCAGCTGAGCGGTGGCCAGCGTCAACGGGTTGCCCTGGCAAGGGCTTTGATTCTACGCCCTGCCCTTCTCTTGCTTGATGAACCCTTTGCGGCTATTGACGCCATCACCAGGGAGCGGTTGCAGGACCGGTTGTTGGCCGTCTTCGGTCAGAGGCAATTCAGCTTCATCATCGTCACCCACAATATTGAGGAGGCAATCTTTCTGGGCAAGAGGATTCTCATACTTGATAACAGCGCGTCAGGTGTAAGCACGATTATGGAAAATCCTGGTGTTGGCGATCCTCACTATCGCACAAAATCAGCCTTTTTTGAATTAAGCACAAAACTCAGGAATATTCTGGAGGAGCTGGATTGAAAAAGAGGCAACTCCTTATCACATACCTTGTCACCATCATCCTGATTTATGGTCTCTGGTATGTCCTTTCTCTTCTCCTGGGCAGCAATCTGCTTCCGGACCCCTTTCTTGTCCTTCGTCAAGGTATTTCAGAGCTTGATAAGGGCCTTTTCTGGAGCCATGTGGCGGCGAGCCTGTTCCGTATCCTCGCAGGTTTGTTCTTTGGATTCGTTCTTGCCGTGCCGATAGGCCTTTTTCTTGGGAGTAACGAGAGGTTCGATCGTCTTTTCGCCCCCCTTATCTATCTCGGTTACCCTATTCCAAAAATTGTTCTTATGCCAATAATTTTTGTTCTCTTTGGTCTTGGCGACACAGGCAAGATTGTTCTTATCACGATGATTATCTTTTTTCAGCTCCTCATCACGACTCGAGACAGTGCTCGGAAAATCAGCATGGAAGTCATTTACTCTCTAAAGTCTCTTGGAGGAAATCGCTGGCACTTCTACCGACACGTGGTGTGGCCCATAAGCCTTCCCGGCATCTTCACATCATTGCGGATTGGAACTGGCACGGCCGTGGCCGTCCTCTTCTTTGTTGAATCAATTGCAACAAGGAAGGGCCTTGGGTTTTACATCATTGATGCGTGGGGGCGGGCTGACTATCCCACCATGTTTGTGGGCATTATCGCCTTATCATGTATCGGCATTATTCTTTATGAAGTTTTTGATCTCCTTGAAAAAAAGCTCTGCAAATGGAAAAACGCATAGACAAAACATATCCATCGGTGCGAGAAGTAACCGAAACGGAACGTGTGGGGATGGTAAAAGAGATATTTTCTACCATAACCCCACGGTATGATTTTCTGAATCACTTCCTGAGCCTGAGGAGGGATATCGCATGGCGTCGTTTCGCTATCAAAAAGATGCGGTTCCTTAAAACGAAGCGGTTCCTCGACATTGCGTGCGGCACAGGCGACCTCTCCATGGATGCAGCTCGCAAGCACCCTGAGATTACTGTAAATGGTGTGGATTTTGTCCCCGAGATGATTCAGGTTGGACGGGAAAAGATCTATGAGGAAAGGCTTTCCGAGAGGATACAGTTCATGGTCGGCGATGCTCTTCATCTGCCTTTTCAGGACAATACCTTCGATGTGGCAGCCATGGCCTTTGGTATACGGAATATTCCTGACAGGCAGGGCGCTCTGCGCGAAATGCTCCGCGTGATCATACCAGGAGGCCAGATCATGATTCTTGAGATGACCTTTACCCGCAATCGCTTTTTTCAGGTATTCTACAATATTTACCTGAACCATATCCTGCCGCGACTTGCGCGGCGTTTCTCTTCAAACCCTGCTGCATATAGTTATCTCGCTGACTCCATTATGAACTTTCCCACCCCTGACGAATTCACCGCTTTAATGGAGGGCGTTGGCATCGAAAATGTTGATGCATACAGCCTTACCTTTGGCGTAACATACCTGCATGTGGGCACGAAACCCAGCTCATAGCTCATAGCTCATAGCAAAAAGTTTTAGACTTACTATGAGCTTACAGCTTACAGCTGGCACCCTGAGGGAGACATGAACAAAGAAAAAATTAAAGCATGGATTCAGGCAAGCCGACCACCTTTTTTTATTGCAACACTTATCCCCATTTTAATTGGCTGGCTTATGGCAAAAGGCTCCGGGTGGAATGGTGGAAGGCTTATCCTCGTTCTTGTAGCCTGCTTTGTAGTCCATTTTGTTACCAACATCGCAAATGACTACTTTGATTACATTCAGGGTACCGACTCCGGCAAAGCCATTGGCGGGTCCCGGGTAATTCAGCAGGATAAGATAACCCCAACCCAGCTCGGCTGGGCAATCATCGGGCTCTATTTCATCGGATTCATCATCTCCCTCTATATTGTGTTCGGCTTGAAGCTCTATGGCCTTGCACCTCTGATTCTCTTCGCTTTTTTCAGTAGTCTCTTTTATGTTGCACCACCCATTCGTTACGGATATCACGGTCTTGGGGAGCTTTTTGTCGCCATGAACATGGGACCTATCATGGTGGTGGGAACCTATTGGGTTATCGCCGGCAAACCAGGTTGGGACGCCTTTTTTGTTTCTGTCCCTGTCGGCCTTATGGTCGCCTCTATCCTCTATTATCAGAGTCTGCCCGATATGTATACAGATGAGGCAGCCGGCAAGAGGACCCTTGCGGTTCGTCTCGGCAAACAAGGAGCCTTCTTCGTGCTGATAGTATGGCTTGCCATTATCTATCTCACCATTATTATCCTTGTGGCAAGCGGGCTACTAAGTTGGCTCAGCCTCCTCTCACTGCTGACGCTCCCCATTTTTTTGAAGCTTATCCGCATCATTCGGGGCACCGAGGACTGGGTCCTCCTTGACCAGTATGGGAAGTATGTCCGAATGCTGTATTTCTTCAATGGTCTTGCGATTATCTTGGGGGTAATATAAGGGGAAGGGGGACGGGCGGGCAAGGTCCTCGCAGGGGAAAAAGCAGGAAAGGCGAGAAAAGAAGTGAAAGGTGAGAAGCAAAGGTGAGACGGGTGGGATATCACACGCACAGAGAAGGCCATATAGCCTTCTCTGTGGAAAGTTGGACTTCTATTTTGATTTTATTGGCACCTTCTTTGTCTTCTGGATCGCCGATACCGTTTTCGGGAGCGTAACATAAAGGATGCCTTTTTTGAAGGTTGCTTCGACTTTATCCGTGCTTACATCGACGGGGAGCGGTATGCTACGCGTGAACAAGCCGTATGAACGTTCCACCCGATAATAATCTTTTCCCTTATCTTCCTTATCTTCCTTTTTTTCACCTTTGATCGTCAACGTATCCTGAGTCAGAGAAACATCAATATCATTCTCGTCCATGCCAGGAAGCTCTGCTGAAATCTTTATTTCCTTGTCGGTCTCCGACACATCAACACGTGGGGTAAAGGTCTCAACGTTGCCTCGCTCAAAAGTTGTCCACGGTGACCAGTGAGTTCCGCCGAAGAAATCATCGAAAAGCCGGTTCATCTCCCTTTGTAATGTGGCGAACGGAAGCTCCAACTCACGCCTGACTTCCATCTGTGTTCCAGGTCTGCTTTTCTGTAATGTCTCTTTTTTTGCTGCCATGGTATACCTCCTCTATAATGCACCTTGAGGCCCTATCCGGCCTGTACTGTAATCTTTCTGGTTTGTACTGCTTTCGCTTTAGGAAGAACGAGCCGCAAAACACCATTCTTTACCGTCGCATCTATCTTCTCTCTGTCAATCTCATTGGAGATAGTGAAACTGCGCTGGTAATCTCCTATGCCGTATTCTGTGCGAAGCAACTGATGTTTCTCAGGAACCTCGGGCTCGACTTTTGCGTAAATACTCAATACGTCCTTCTCAAGGGTAATATCAACACCCGATTCGCTCACTCCCGGTATGTCTGCCAAAACTATAATGCTGTCGTCCTTTTCCAGTATGTCAACATCGGGCGTATAAACGTTTGTCGAACGGGTTCGCTCTACCTGAGCTCTATCTTTATCCTGTACTTCTTTAGTTACTTCAGACATGGCCAAGCCTCCTTTAAGCAGATTTTACCTTAACTTTTTTTGGTTTTTCTGTTTCTGATCTCGGTAGGGTTATATAAAGAATCCCTTTGGAGAAACGTGCTTCCACCTTTTCTGCTTCTATGGTAAACGGCAGTTCGATAGTCTTGCTGAACTTTCCATACCAGCGTTCGCGTCGGTGGTAAGACACACCTTTCTCTGCCTGTTCAGGGTCTCTCAAACCTCGCACCGTGAGCGTTGTTCCAGAGACCGCTATGTCGATCGAGTTTGGATCAATGTCCGGTATCTCGCTTGTTACGATTACCTGATCGTTGGTTCCCCAGACATTGAATGCAGGAAACTCGCTCGACGTGGGATAAGCATATCGAGACAACATACGGTTCATCTCGTTCTCCATGCGCCCTATCTGGCTCCATGGATCAAGGCCACCTGCAAATCTCCCAAGTCCTGTAGTCCACAACATTTTTCGATACCTCCTTTAACAGAATTTCGTTTCACCCTTTAGCAACGGGGTCAACGTGTATAATTTTTCAAAAAAAAATTAGTCATTGCGAAAAAATGTGTCAAGGTTCTACAGTAGAAATTTTTTCAGAGAAGCTGAAGAAACGAGACGAAAAGATGAAGGGTTGGCGGGCAAGCAGGAAATGCGTGAAAAGCAGGATTAGAGGATTATAAGGCGGGAAAAGCGAGACGGACGGGTAAGGCAGGATTAGGAAGACAGGATTAAAGGATTAAGGGATTAGGAAGGCAAAAGGCTGGAAAGGAAGTGAAAAGTGAAAGGTAAGAAAAAGATTTGCTGGCAAGCTTGACGGCTGGCAAGCTGACAAGCAGGACGGGGGGACATACGCATCGGTGAAAAAAGAGATACTCAAAGCATGGATTCAGGCAAGCCGACCACTTTCTTTTATTGCAACCCTGATTATGATTGTCCTTGGCTGGCTTATGGCAAAAGGGCTCTGGGTGGAATGTAGGGTTCTGTAAAACGGAAAATGCCGGTCAACAGTATTACGCTGATTCCACGTAGCGGAGACGTCGCAGTTTGACGACCACGAATATCTCCCGGCCTTCGGCGATATCCATCTCGTCAAAAATACCTTTCGACAGTTCAGCCACCAGACTAGTCTTTCCCATCGAAATTCTGACACGCACCACCGAGCGGTGGCGAACGATTTCCGTCACGACTCCCTGATATCGGTTTAGGGTCGGACCGGGGGGTTTTGTAGTCGAGACATAGATATCGTGGGGTGAGATGGCGATCTTGCCGATCATGTCCCCTTCATAGGGCAGAACCATTCGCATGTCGCCGCTTGTAATCTCCACCAGCCCGGAAGCGAGGACGCGACACTGATCACAGTTGAGAATATTGGGCCTGCCGATGAACTCGGATACAACCTCGGTGCCGGGATGAAAAAAGATGGTCTCTGGCGACGCCGCCTGTTCGATCCGGCCCTGGTGAATGATGGCGATACGGTCCGCAATCTCCTCAGCCCCCAGCAGATCATGGATGACAAAGACCACTGTGATTTCCAACCGTCTCAGTAGTGTTCCGAGCTCAACACGGAGATATTTGGCAGTCTGGGCATCGAGACTCGCTGTTGGTTCGTCGAGGAGGAGCACCTTCTGGAAGGGTGCAATGGCCCTGGCTATGGCAACCCTTTGTTTTTCCCCGCCACTCAGGTTCTGCGGATATCTTTCCTTCAACCTCTCTATGTGGAGGGCTTTTGTGAGCTCCTCGACCCTCGTCGCGATAACCGTGCTGTCGTACCCCTGCACCTTCAAGCCATATGCGATATTGGCCGCTACCGTGAGGTGGGGGAAGAGCGCCAGGTCCTGAAAGAGATATCCGATGCCCCGTCGGTGAGGAGGTATGCGGTCCATTTTCTTTCCATCGAAAGATACCTCACCCTTGTAACCTATCAATCCAGCGATCACGTTGAGGACCGTCGACTTTCCGGCCCCGTTTGGTCCGACAAGGGCCACCACCTCCTTGTCTTCAATGGTGAGGCTCAGGTCGTTCAGGATGTGTTTCGTGATGTTTTTCAGTTCTATGCGCGGCATGGTCGGTGTCTGCCTCCGGCTGGTTTCAACTCTTATCACACATAGGACTGTCTTTGCGTAAACATCCGCACTCCGTAAAGAAGACCGAGACCGATTCCGATAAGGATCAGCACGAGCACCGCCGTTCCCTCGATATCAGCGCTCGCAAGCCTCATAAATATGGCAACCGGAAGTGTCTCTGTCTTCATGGCCATCGATCCGGCAACCGTGATAGTAGCGCCGAACTCTCCCAGGGCCTTGGCCCAGGTCAGGATGCTCGCAGCGATAATGCCCCGCCTGCTCAGGGGCAGGGTGACGGTAAGAAAGGCCTTTGCGGGAGAAGCGCCGAGAGTCTTTGCCGCATCTTCGTATCGGGCCGGTATCTCGTCCATGGCTGCCTTGATGAGGCGTGTAGCTATGCCCACAGTGGTTACAAACTGGGCGAGGAGGATTCCGTACACGGTGAAAACAACCTGTATACCGTTTTGCTGAACGAAGCTGCCGACCGGAGTGTTGAAGAAGATGAGAATAAGGGCACCCAGTGCAACGGGGGAAACGATCATGGGAAGCTCAAGTATGGTGTCGATCGCCTCCCTACCGAAGAACTTGTACCGGGAAAGGGCGTACGCTGCAGGGATCGCGAAGAAGACGGATATGGCCGTCGCTGACGTAGCAGCAATAAGGCTCAATCTGAGCGAGAAGAGCGTTCGCGCCGAACAGAGCGTCTCCAGGAAAAGAGGCCCTTTGTAGAAGTAGAATAGGGAAAGTATGAGACCTGCATAGAGAAGAAAGATCAATATGCTGAAGGAAATGGCGAGGCGTTTGAACGTCATTTTGCAATCCATTCAGCCGGAACTGTATATTCCCCGCCAACAGGTTTTTTCTCCCCTATCCAGGAAAATGCCTCCTCAGGGGTCATAAAATATTGGTACTTCTTGAAAATGACCCGTCCTTCCTCGGAGAGAATAAAGTCGATGAACCTTTGCGCAAGTCCACGGTTGGAGGTGAACTTCGAAATGGCGATCGGTATGTAGCCGATCCGGGGAATCTCCTCCTTCTTCAGGGGTATTGTCTGGATACGCTGGGGGTCCCAGTATTGAAAAACCCTCCATCCGATGACGGCATCTGCCGCCTTCAGGGAAATAGCGGTTGCTGTTTTCTCACAGCTTTCCGTATAGTTGACGAGGTTTTTTTTGAGGGCTGCCTTTTCATCCGCCTTCAGGTTTTTCTCGATTATCTCGACCGCGTAGAGACCAACACAGACACCGTCAGGGTTGGCTATGGCAACGCGGAGACCAGGTTGCGTCAGATCCTTCAGCGACTTTATACCTTTCGGGTTTCCCTTTTGGACGTTAATGGCCGGAACAAGGTACACCACATACTTCTCTGTCTCGGGGAAAACAAGGCCTTTTTTCTTAGCAATCTCCATGTAGTCCGATGAGCCGGGGAAGTAAATATCACCCTTTTTCGCGAGCGTCATTTGAGACAGCACAAACCCTGACCCGCCGAAGGTGAGGTTGACCTTAGTGCCGGTTTTCTTCTCGAAAACTTTTGCAGCCTCTTCCGTTGGGGGTTTGCTCGCCGCACCGGCGAAGATGTAGAGTTCCTCGCTAAAGGAAACCCCCAGGAAACCGACCAAACACAGGTACATGCAGGGTATAACCATGAGTAGTGCACGGAACATAGACTCCTCCTTTTGGGAAAACACGTTATTTGCTTGCGCAACCGTTGTATAACATGCTATATAACGATGTGTCAATAATATTTTTTTTTGAAAGGCCAACATATTCGGTTTGCGCCTTCCTGATAAGGAGCTGAGCTTGGACCTGCTCTGGGTCGAACCATGAGAAGTTACTCGTACATGGCAATGTTCACTGTCTGGGACATCAGCGGAAAAGGATATCACCTCTGACGCCTATGGAACTCCTTACCCTTATCGTCATTTTTTTTGTCACAAGCATTGTCAGCGTGGTAACTGGCAGCACTTCACTTATCACCGTACCCGTCATGCTCCAATTCGGCATCGAGCCACGATCGGCTATTGCAACCAACATGCTGGCCCTCACCCTGATGAGTCTTGGAGGGAGCTTCTCTTTTCGTGGAAGGAACGTGATCGACCAACGCCGCATGCCGCTTCTCATCATTCTTACCATGGCCGGATCTACGCTCGGGGCCTTGCTGCTTCTCTTCATTCCCTCAAAGGCCATGCCGGCGATCATTTCAATACTAATGATAGGAGTAGTCTTCTTCTCCTTGGTGAGGCGTGATGCGGGGGTGTCTCCGGCAGGGTGCCAAAAATCCCCAGTTTTGGAGCCCATCGGCTACGCCGTAACCTTTGTGCTTGGTGTTTACGGAGGTTTCTTCAGCGGTGGATATGTCACGATTCTCACAGCAGCCTTTGTTGCTCTCTTCGGTTTAACCTATCTCCAGGCAGTCTCCACCACCAAAGTGGTCAACGTCTTTTCTTCGCTTGTGGCCACGGTAATCTTCATATATCGGGGGTTAGTTGATTACCGTCTGGGGATTGTGCTGGGAATCGTCATGTTTGTAGGGGGGATCATCGGCGGGAGGGTCGCCCTTAAGCTGAGCAATCTCTGGCTGCGTCGCATCTTCCTGGCAGTTGTTGTTGCTCTGGCTCTCAAGATATTAGTCTATGACTTGTTTCAACCCAACTGAACACGACCAGAAACCAGTTTAACGGTATCTCTGTCGCCCTTCTTCCTTTCAGAATACCTTCTGCATTAACACGCCTAGTCTTTTTTTCCCGGACTGCTGCATTGCCTACCCGAAATGTTTTTTGTAGATGTCTTGCAATGCCTCTCTCACGTCATTCCTGAAGCTTTCATAATTCTTCATAAGTTTCCGTCCAGTGTCAGTGATCTGAGAACCCCCACCGGACACGCCACCCACCTGGCGGTCGAGAAGCGCAAACCCTAACTTGCCTTCAATCTCGTGCATTGTACGCCAAGCTTTTCGGTAAGACATCTTCATTTCCATGGCTGCCTGATGGAGAGATCCCGTTTCCTCAATTCGTTTCAGCAGTTGGTATGGCCCCTCACCGAAGGCCTTTCCGTCATTATCAAGCCAGACCTTGTAAGCTACTTTCATTCTTATTCCTCAACATTATTACTGGACTTCCTGATTTACCCTTATATAGCTAAGAACAAGTACCTGTCAAGCAAATTTTATAATAAATTTCTTGACAAGCATTATTCCTGATGGTATATAACGTCTTATCGTTATATATAAGAGTATATAATGGGGTTGAAAAGACGACGTTGAATATGGGAAATAGATTGCTTGCAGTGTATGTCGTATGCACCACTTCCAATATTGCTTATATCTCTCATGCTTCACAATAAAACTCCTTTACATTGGCTGCCCACGCTTGCCAGGTGCTGGGCAGCCAAAAAAAATAATAACCACATTTATCGTAAAGTCTAAATTATCTGCGTCCCCGCAGGCTACGGACGGTCTATTCCGGCAGAAAACTGTTCAGACAGGAAAAACAAACAAATATTTGAGGGCTCCTCCAACCCTTATCCAGACCTCTTTCTGGCGCTTAATTACCTTATCCTTATGGCTCACCATGAATAAAAAGTTAAACCAGTTTTTAAGGAATTGCTCCGGTTTTACGAAGAAAGTCGGCAAGCCCTATGGCGAGGCGATGATAACCTTCCGCGTTCGGATGGATAGCATCGGCTTTCAATTTATTGTCGGTCAATATATCTGCAAGTAATGACCCCTCAAGAGGCACACCCGTATCCTTTGAAATCTTTTTGTAGAAAGGGGCAGTTGACAGCATCAATCCAGGCCTCGGAACTCCGATGAGGACGACCTCGGCACCTGAATCACGGATCATCTGAACCATTCGAATAATGTTCTGGGCAGTCTTTTCCGAATCCAGCTTACGCAGTATGTCGTTGCCTCCCATGCATAGCAGGACAAGCTTTGGCTTATGTACGGAAAGCTCACCTGGCAGGCGGACGACGCCCTCACCAGAGACCTCTCCCGAGATGCCTGATTTGATGATCTTTCTGTGAATGAGCTTCTCAAGTACTTCCGGATAGCTTGAGCCAAAGGGTGCGCCAACTCCGGACGTAATGCTGTCACCAAATGCGAGGATAACCGCATTATCAGGGAGCTGAGAAAGCGTGGGCTGAGAGCCGCTGCAGCCAAAAAGAAATAGACAAAGGAAAAGGAATATAGCGCAGAGATTGCCGCGTCCAACCCTAACGGGCCTGGGAACGCTTGTGTGTGCCTTGTTGTCAATTGCACTCATCTTAATAACTTTAGTAAGCCTATAATCCCAAATAATTAATCGAGGTACGGTGTCGGGCTTTCCTTAAGCAAACCGTCGCGAGACGAGGAAGCTCGGCCTTTTGCGTAAGCAGAAGCTTTGAAGCCAGCCCACACCGTGGGCGAGAAGAGGAGTCTCTCACGGCTTGGCCGCGAGAGGGGGCGACGTGAGCCCCGGTAATATGTTCCGAAGTAGAACGC
>Ga0351919_10158_pt3 | contig 11200 bp, 7 predicted proteins | sample TotcelHT113001N6_FD_206845 | JGI IMG/M metagenome (GOLD analysis project Ga0351919, IMG submission 206845) | Enriched cells from coal bed in the Powder River Basin, Montana, United States - Total cells T11 rep1 HSBNCT.T11.300.1.N6 ...
GGGGGGGGGGCTTAAAATTTAAAATTTGGGCGGGCCACCGGCTCACCCAACCCCTTGGGGTGGGCCCGCTCAAATTTTATAAATTACACCCCCCGACCCCAATGCCTCGTGGCGCCGTTGCCCTTCGGGAGAATGCAGGTACGCTTGCATCATGCCATAAATTGCGACGTGGATGACGATCAAGGCCACCAAGCTGCCGATCAAATTGCGGAACAAGGAACTCCGCGACTTCTGCTCGATCTGGTCGGCCGAACCACGGATCAGGCGGTTTGGGCTGCGCCCGGGCTTCGGCGGCAACAAACCGCGCCGCATTTCGTCGTACACGCCGATGACGCAGACCTGCTCGCCGACACCTACCAGCGTCTCTTTCATTCGGGGAATGCTCAAGGCGAATTCGTCCTCGACGTCGTCGTCCGCCACATCTACGCCGTCGAAGTCGCTTTCATTTCCTTGGTCTATTTCATTCTCCGTGTCGTCCTCGCAGGGGTCGTCCGCGCAGATATCGCCCGCCGGTTGCTCCCCAGCTTCCGCGTTCCAACGCTCCACGGGCAGGATCTCGTGCGGCTCAGCTTTGCTCAGTTTGATGTTTTTCTGCACCAGCCCGTCCTCGTCGGACCAGACGTCGGTAAAGACGGAAAGCACGGTCACTAACTTCAAACCAGCACGGTCCTCGAACGGCGTGGAAGACAGAAAATCTCGGGCATTGCGGATCGCCGCATCGCCGTGACAGACAGTTTCGTCGAAACCTTCGAGGATCGGAAAGCCCAGCAGCCGCATTTCTCCTAGAGGCGAGCGAATGGCACAGGGGGTCATAAGAAAGCCGGCGTAATCGGAGCCGCTTTTACTCCCGTCTTTCGCTTGGCTCGCGCGATTTGGACGCGCCAAGTCGTATTCGCACACCACGCACTCGCTGCCGCTGAACGGTGCGCGCAGCGGATCGCCCAGCGGATGGATCGTGCCGACGACAGCGATCAATTCGCCGTCGCGAGGCGGCAGCGAATGCCGCGCCGTGGAGACTAACGACCAGTCTCTCAGGGCCGTACGGGCATTGGTCAATGCGCCTACACAACAGAGCACCAAGAATCCCACTACCGCGGCCCCGATGTAGGTTTCTGGCGGCTCGAAGACGCTGGCGAACCAGAAGAAATAACCGACCGCCAAAGCGACATACAAGCCCAGAGCCAATAGACAACCGCGAAGCATAGCTCCCCCCCAGAGACCGTGCAGGAATAGGCTGATCTATTCCAATCGCCCGGTTGTTTCTCGAACGATGCCAACCGAATACCCAACATTATACGGCGGTAGTCAGGGGGGGCGGCCGTTCAAATTTCACAAATTGCCGGGCGAAAGCCGTGACTCAAGAAGAGAGCCTCTTCCGCCACTTCTGAAATTTTTCGGCTCGGCGGCAGAATTTGTGGGTGAAACGACTCAAAAATAGAACGAAATCGGACTGTTTGCCACAGCGTATGGGGGGCAGGAAAAGGGATGCAACTGGGGCGAATCGCTACGGGGCCACGGGTAACAACTCGCGGACACGCGCGGTAAGGTGGAAGCGGCGGTGCCCGCGTCGGCTGCGCGTGCTATCCACGATCCGCGGATGTCCGGCCACGGTCGAAAACAAACGCCCAAAGTTGCTTACCAACTCGCACCAAGTCGTTGGCGAAACCTGCAGCCGCTCCAGAATGGGCGGTGCATCCGCTGGCGTCGAGCCCCGTTTGCCCGGTACCGTTTGCCGGGCCGTCCAGTCCAGCAATTCCAGGTAAGCCTCCACCGAGATGGGCAAGAAGCCTTTGTCGCTGCAACGGGTGCCGCTACGATTGACACACGGCCCAGGTTCGCCACCACGCTCGTCAAGTTCCAGCGGGGACAGAAACCGGTCGGCTGCCCGGGAAGCGTTCCTGAACGGGCCCTCCGCCGTCTGGCGATCATCGCTCGGCTCAATCCGCCCTTGTTCGTCGCTTGCGGTGCCTGCCTGAGCCCGTTCCGCCTCGATCCGCCGCTGTGCCGACGTGTGATCGCTGGCCTCCAGCGTTTCGGCCAGCGCCGCGCGGATCGGATTGAGATCCACGTAGCCACTGCTTCGCCGTCGGCGGCGAAGCCTGACTGCTCCAGCGTCCACCCCACGCGGACGCCTCCGAAGCGTGCCGATTCAACGACACCACGCTGCGGCCACGGCCTTCGCCGACTCGGCATCGCAAACCCGTCAGCCAGCGCAGAATCTTCGCGCCCGGCATCGGCGGCTCGCCACGCCGGTCGCACCACGGCCCGTTCCGCGCGCGCTCAGCCGACCTTCTCTCCGATTCGATTCCTGGATCTCACCCCTCGAACCGGCCTTGGCGCGGGCGAACGCGCCGCTTCGGATTCGCCCTCGTCGCTCCTGTAGGACGCGTATCGTTCACGGCCGGGAATGTCGAGCAATGCCTCGCCGGATGGTACGCCCGAAAGTCGGCTCTCCCGCGTGGCCACCCCCGACGATGGACCGGGCCGATCCTGATCGAGCCGGCTTGACGGTCAGCGCACGCTCACCGGGCGGGCTCCGGGCGGAACTTCCGAGACCCTCTCGCGGACGGCGTGTGGACGGCAAGAACGATTCTTGCTCGCCGCTCCGGCGGATCACGCCAGCCACGCCTCCGCCACGGGCGGCAGCCATCTCCCTCGAGCTTGTCGATGCTGGGGCCATACCGGAACGTCTGACGGAACGACGAGCAACCACGCCGCTCCGCCTGCAACCAACTCCCAACGCCACTCCGCCGCCGCGAGCAAGCTCCCGGCCGTTCGCCCCGCGCCAAACGCGGCTTGGTATTGATGGGCGCTCACCTGCAACTTCTCCTCGCTCACTCCTTCTTCAGCTCCACGAGCCGCCACGCGTCGCCGTTTTGATCCACCAGCAGGACTTGACGCCCCGCCTGCTCGGCTTGTCGCCTTTCTTTCGTGTTTACTTGCGGCCAATCCGCTGATTCCACCAAATGGTCAGCCAGTGGGATACACCGCGGGTGTGGGGCACATGCGAGCCGACGGCCAGGTCCAGATCGCCGTCGCCATCGAAGTCGCCCAGTTCGCAAGCCGCGTGAATCGTCTGGCCTCGATCGAGCGCATGATAGGCGAAGCGGCCCGGAGCGATCTGTTCCAGACAGACCACCGAAGGCAGCGAAGCGTCGCGCAATTCCGCCGGCATCACTTGGGAAGGCAACCAGGACACGGCCACGATGTCCAAATCGCCGTCCCCGTCCAGATCGCCCGCCAACGCGCGATACGCCCCCGTCATGGCGGCCAGCAGGTGATAGGTGAATTGACGTCCGTCTACGTTCTCCAGCCACTGGATGCCGTGCCAGGGCGTGGCGTACATGTTGTCGAAGGCGTCTCCATTGGTGAACAGAATGTCCAGATCGCCGTCGCCGTCCAAGTCTGCCAGTTCCACGCCGCTGGAACCGAACGTCAGGTCCGGGGCGCGCCACAGCGGCCGCCGGCGAAAATGGCCCCGGCCCAGGTTGGAGAAGATCTCCACGCTCTCGTATTCCTGGCTGATCAACGCCAAAAAATCTTCGCGGCCGTCACCGTTCCAATCATGCACGGGCACGTGGATCGAACCGGGCCGGCCGTCGAGCAAGTGCCGTTCGAACTGCGGCGCGTCTCCGGCGGCCGCCACGTTCTTCAACAGCCAGATGCCACCTGTACGGTACATGCCGAATTCGGCCACCACCAGATCGAGATCGCCGTCTGAATCGAAATCGGCGGGCCGCACGTCGACCACGCGGCCCAATCCCTCTGCGATCACGCGCACTTCGAACGATCTGTTCGCTCCATCCTGCCGCAGCCATACGACGCGTCCATGCTGGTGGTCATCCGGGAGAAAGCCGCCCAAGTCGGCGACCAGCAAATCCATGTGCCCGTCGCCATCCAAATCACACGGTTCGACGTGGCACGGGTTATCCAGAGATGCCAGCACCTGGATCGAGCGGTCGAGGCGGGCGAGGTCCAGCGCTGTGACGGTCCCCCGCCGCATGTCGCACGCCACCAGAAACGCGGCTTGGTCTTTCCGAAGACGGCACCACTTCAAGTGCGAAACAGCCGGAGGGATGCCGGCCTGAGGATGTTCGGAAATCTGTTCCTGGTGAAAGGTGAGGCCCAGCGGCGTGGTCGCCTCGGCAGGCTGCGGGAATTGAACCCGTGCGGCGGCGCGAGCACGAAAATACGCGACCGTTTCTCCCAAGGATGGTGGATCCAAGTCCGTGCGGCCGCTTCGCGCATAGAACACATAGCCTTGGCGCACTTCATCGTGCCAGGCATCGCGAGGAAAACTGGCCGGTTGGGGCACTGCGTGACAATCGCCGCAGAAGGCGGCGATGCGATGTTCCAAGTCGGCGGCTGGAGGCGACGGATCTCCACCAACGGCCATCCCGCCGGCGTCGCCGCCCGTCCGGCAGCGACGGGATAACCAGCCCCAGCCTGCGCACGCGGCCAGTACGATCAATCCGATCACCAGTACTTGCCGCAGAAGACGCAGATTCAATCATTCCTCCTCGTTACGCTCAACGGCAAATTTGGGGTCGGGCGTTCAAAATTCAATTTTGGCCGATAGAGAGTCCAACCATCGAGCCGAGCCGTGGTCGGCCAAAATTGAATTTTGAACGCCCGACCCCCTAAGCTTTGCTGTCCGGTTATCATTCTGCTATTATGCTCGGCGGCTGGCAAGCCGAGTTTTCTGTCCCCACCGTTCCAACAACATCACGATGCCATTCAAGCAATTGATTCTGGTCCCCAAACGCCGCCGCATCGCCGGGATCGTCCTGGGCGTGCTCCTCGCCGGAATCTTGGTCGCCGCTGCGTACCTGGGGTCTGCGGATCTGATGGTGTGGTGGCTTCATCGCCGTGTGGCGGAGGCTCTGCGGCGGGGGGCGCTCAGCGATGCACAAGCTGTCCTCGATCGGGCCGAGGCCTGGGAACCCGAGAACGCCGAGATACAGCTGCTGCGCGCCGCCTGCTATCGTCGTCTAGGGCAGACGGATGCCGCCGCGGACGCCTTGGTTCGAGCCCAGCGGTACGGTGGTTCGGAGCACCGGCTCCAGACGGAACGGAAGCTGGGCCTGATCCAGTCCGGACAGCTGTATCCGGGCGCAGAACTTGAACTCGGCACACTCGTCGAACAAGGTGCCTGGCCGGGTGACGTGGGAGTGGCGTTCGTATCCGGATATCTCGTCCGCGAAGACGCCGCGAAGGCCCGCGCGGTGCTGGACGCTTGGGCAACCGGCTACCCCGGCGACGCGGACGGCGCCTATATGGCCGGGATCTTCGATCGATGGCTGGACGAACCCCGTTCGGCGCAGCGGCACTTTCAGCAAGCCGTCGACGCAGAGCCGCGGCATGAGCTGGCGCGATTGGCACTCGCGGAACAGTTCGAGAAGGAACACCGGTTGGACGAAGCGCGGCAGCAGTACGAGCAGTTGCAGCAACTGTCGTCGGCGAGCGTTGGTGCGCTCGTAGGGGCCGCGAGGGTTGAACGTAAGTCGGGCCGGCCCGAAGCGGCACACGCGATCTTGTCGTTGTTTCCTAACTCCTCTTCGCTGCCGCCGGTCGCAACGGAGATGGCGGAGATCGAATTGGAACGTGGCCGTTACGACGAGGCTCGACGTTGGCTGCGTTCGATCGCTTCCTCGGCGGAGACGGAGACGCTGGCCTGGCCGGCAGCGCTGGCGTGTTCGTTGTCGGGACGTTCGCCCCAGGCCCAAGCGATCACCGATTGGCTGGACGCCAGCGGCCACGCCACAGCGGAGATGTACGACCTCCGGCTCCGCGGGCTACGAGCCCCCATCGCTCAACACCCGGTCCCTCCATCGCCTGTCGGGAGGTCCGCACCGCCGCTGGCGCTGGACGAATTGCTCGCCGACGGTTGGGAATCGCCCGCCCCGCGTTCGTCGCAGCCGCTGGCCGCCATGCTGTACCAAGAACACTGCGCCGCCTGCCACGGAGACCGCGGGGATGGCAAAGGCCGCGCGGCGCGGCATCTGTTTCCTCCGCCCAGGGCCTTCCGCTTTGAACCTTTCCGTCTGGTCAGCACGGCCAACAGCGTCGCCACGCTCGACGATCTCCAACGCGTCATTCGTCGAGGGATGCCGGGCACTTCGATGCCTGCCTACCAGGATCTGCCGGACGAACACGTCCGGCAGCTGGCCGAATTGACGTTGCAGATGCATCGCGAAGGCCTGACCGAGCAGGTGACCGGCCGCTTGGCCGCCGAGGGCGAACCGGTTGACGATCAAGAGGTGGGCGAAATCGTGTGGCATCGCATCACACCGGCGGATGTTCTCCTCTTGCCCGATCTCGGCCCGGCGGGTTCCGGATCGCTCCGCCGGGGGCGGGACGTCTACATCCAAACGGGCTGCCGCGCGTGCCACGACGACGACGGCAGGGGAGCCACGGACCTACCGCTTCAGGACGACGCTCGACAGTTCACCCTGCCTCGCGACTTGGTTCACGAGCCGCTCAAAGGCGGCGCGGATCCGCTGTCGCTGTATCACAGAATCGTGGCAGGCATGCCGGGCACTCCGCATCCCGCATCGCCCGGCCTGCGTCCGCGAGAGGCCGTCGACTTGGTCCACTATTGCCAGTCTCTGGCGAAGGAACCCCAGGTCCAGCGCACGAATTACGAGCGAAAGCTGCAGTTCGAGGATGCCACCTCTCGGATCGAACCGGCAGGCAGCGAAGACCATGCACCGTGAGCCTGCCGTTTATCGCGTGCGTGCCGCTGGCGGTTCGGAATGGGCGAGCGCTGCAGCGTTCTCGACGAGCGTGATCCGCCGATCGGCCGGAACGTCATGCAGCACGTCGCATCCGCCACCGACCCAACGCACCTCGATCCGCTCCACGCGGTCGTGATTGCCCAATCCAAAATGCAGCCAAGTGCCGAAATGACTTTGGTAGCCGCGGCCGCTATGCACCTCGGCAACCTGCCGCAAATCCCCTGCCTGCACCTCGACCCGCGCGCCCACGCCGTCGCGATTGGCCTTGACGCCGCACAGGCGTACCTGCAGCCAGTGATGAACGCGCGGCGTCTCGTTGCGGAGTATCGTTGGCTGCTGGCGCGAGTTGAGGACCACGACGTCGATGTCTCCGTCACCATCCAAGTCGTCGAAGGCTGCGCCGCGGCTGCTGTACGCGGCCTCCAAGCCGTCTCCGGCGGTGTCCGCGACGTTCTCGAAGGTCTCCTCGCCTCTGTTGATTAACAGAAGATTGCGGGCTCGATACGCGGTCCTGTCGTCGCGCAGCTCGATGTTGTCCTGCAGATGCCCGCAGGCGACGTATAGGTCACGGTAACCGTCGTTGTTGAAATCGACCAGACCGATGCCCCACGTGACGTGCTGGTACGCTCCCAATCCCGCGCGAGTCCGCTGGGTCACGTCATCCAGAAATCCCGCGCCATTGTTTCGATACAACACCGGCGATTCGTGCTGATAATTGGTCATGTAAAAGTCGAGAAAGCCATCGTTGTTGTAATCCCCGCAATCGACCCCCATGCTGGCGTTTTCGCTGCCGTCGCCGTTGTAGGCCGAGCCGATCATCAGCGCCGCCTCAGTGAACTTGCCGGTGCCGTCGTTCTCGAAGAAGAAATTCCGGCGCAGGTCGTTGCAGACAAAGACATCGGTGTCCCCATCGTTGTCGTAGTCGGCACAGACCATGCCCATGCCGCTGCCGGCCAAAGCGCCGATCCCGGACTCGCGGCTTACGTCGTGGAACGTGCCGTCGCCTTGATTGCGATAAAGGATGTCCGGCACGGGGCGATAGTCCCGGGGGCCGGCGTAAGCGGGCAGGCCATCGACGGAACACGGGACGTGGTTCTCGTAGGTAAAATCCACGTAGTTCGCCACGTACAGATCCAAGTCGCCGTCGGCATCCATGTCCAGAAAGCATGCCCCCGCGCCGACCTTGTCGCCGCCGCGAACACCGGCCGCCGCGCCCATTTCGGTAAACGTGCCATCGCCGTTGTTGCGATACAGGACGTTGGCCCCGAAATTATTCACGTACAGATCCGGATTGCCGTCGTTGTCGAAATCGGCCACCGTCACGCCCAATCCGTGTCCCGGGTCACCCACTCCGGCGTCGCTCGTCACGTCGGTGAATCGCCAATTGCCCTCGTTGCGATACAGTGCGTTTCGCGGTGTCTTGTCCGCTCGGGTTCCCTGCAGCGGTGCTCCGTTCAGGAAATAAATGTCGAGGTCTCCGTCGCCGTCGTAGTCGAATAGTGCCAACCCGGCGGCGACGCTTTCCACGATGTAGCGCCGTCCGCATCCGCCATCCGTGTGCTGAAAGGTGATGCCGGTCTGATGGGTCACATCGTGCAGGACGATCGGTCCCCGGGGCGCGCCGATCCGCGGTGAACGTACTGCGACGGCTACGATTCCGGCTAGGCCCAGGGTGGCCAAGATCGACAGCAACGTGATGCGACGGTCCCGCCAGCGCGCCATCTCAGGGTCTCGCGGAAAGCGTTTGAGCATGTCGCCGGTATTCGGCGTTGTCGGGTTCCAGGCTGATCGCCTGCTCGGAAGCGCGACGGGCACCGCCGGCATCACCGCTGCGTGCCAGAACCTCGCTGAGGATCGCGTAACTTCGCCCCGCAGGCTCCAATTCGACGGCTTTTCGAGCCAGCGTGACCGCTTCCTCCAGCCTCCGATCATCGCGCCAGTACAGCTGAGCCAGGGCGGCGTAGCCAGCACCTCGCTGGGGAGCCAGACGGCAGGCTTCGAGAAACGCTCGCTCCGCTTCGTCAAAGCGGTCCTGTTGAGCCAGGAGACTGCCACGCAACAGCACGTACCGCGGGTTCTCCGGTTGAAGCTGGCAAAGTTCGGCCAGCAGCTTCAATGCCTCTTCTGTCTTCTGTTCCTGCCTGCAGATCGCCACCAGCGCTTCGCGACTGGCCACATCCCCGGCGTCAGCCCGGGCCGCCTTGCGCCAGTGATCGGCCGCTTCCCGCGACCTGCCGTGGGCGGTATAGACGTCGGCCGCAGCCTGATGGACCAGGGCCGCGCATTGACGCATGGACTGCAGATCCCGTTGAACGCCTCCCGGGTCGGGGTAGGCCGTCTTTTCGGCAACTCGCAGTTTTTCGTATTGCTCCCGATACTGTCGTGCCTGGTCCGCCAAGCCAAGCCGGGCACAGGCGGTGGCCATACCGTGGTAGGCTCGCGTGTTGCCGGGTGCAAGATGCAGGACTTGCTCATAACTCTGCTTGGCCAAGGTGTACTGCTCGGTTTGGAGCAAAGCTTGCCCGAGGACCATGAGGACGCCCGGCGAGGCGGCGTCGATTTGCCGGGCCTGCTGCAACAGGGCAATCGCTTCCTGCGTTTCCCCCAGGTTGACCAGGACCTCGGCCAATCCGGTCAGGGCGTGCAATGTTCCCGGCGCCGCAGCCAACAGATCGCGATAGTGGGCCGTCGCCTGGTGATAATCGCCCCGTTCGGCGGTGATCAGTGCCATCTTGAAATGCGCGTCCAAGAATCCGGGATCAAAGCGCAGGCACTCCTGCCAACATTCCAACGCTCGCGCCGAATTGCCCAGTCGATATTGCAACTGGGCCGTCACTGCCAGGGCCGCGGGATCCGTCGGAAAATCGTTGACCAGCCGCCTTGCGGCGTCGAGCACCTCTCGCTTCAGCGCGGCCACCTCCGCCAGTTCGGGCGAAACGCGTGCGAGCGAGCGGGCCTCCGCCGACACCGGCCCGCCGCCGAGCGATATCTCCCCGAGCCCCGCGGCTAAGTCGGGAGCTGGCAACGGGTCCCAGCCCACGGGCCACAACCAGACACCGGCCGCCAGTCCGGCTGCGGTCAGCGCCGCAAGCAAGATCAAGATGAGGAAGACCGAATGCCTTTGTCCCCGCCAGCCCCTCTCAGACGCGCCGGTATGCGCGTTAGCCGTTGGCCGAGGCGTCCGTCCGTCCCCCTGGCGTCTGTGTCGTGCCATCGCCTTGAACCCAAAGGACCGCACGGGCGGCAAGCCGCCGTACGGTCCAGTCGAGACGCGAACGCCGCGCACCATAAACCGAAATGTGCTACTTGGACTTCAGATCCAGAGCGACGGGCCCCATTCCCTTTTTGACTTCCACGCTCAGCTGAGAACTGGAGGGACTGGAATACTCGATGGGCAGCAAGTGCTTCACGTTCTCCGCCGCGCCGCCGTCGGTGGGCGTCTCCATCTGGTCTCCACCCACCTCGACCGCCGGTGCCGTCGTCACGGTCTCGCTCTTGGTGACCGATACGCGATGGTTGCCGGGCAGTGCACCGTCCCCCGCGACAAACGTCATGAGCGTGAACTTGCCGGAGGCATCGGTCATTCCCCGGGCGGGAAGTCCGCCATCCACAGGAAAGAACGCTACCGAGGCATTCTCTACCGGTTTTCCGTCCAGCGTCACGGAACCACTGACCGGCACCGTTTCCGGCCGACTCGGTCCGCAGCCGATCAAAACACTGATTCCAACGATCACCCCCAGCCATCCGAGACCGGTGGACCGCAAGGTCATATTCATAGGAAATCTTTCCACTGTGTAATGCGCAAAGGGGGGAAACCGCTCATTACGGAACCGAGACCGGTTCTCCATCGGACTTGTGCCCCAGTCTCTGGTAGGTACACCATTCAAGGTTTTGAGTAAAGAATCGCGTGGATGCGTCGCCCAGCACGAAATGCGCACCGCCGGGGTGTAACGATTTGAAACCGAAGGCCGTATTCCAATTGCAGGCTCTCCAGCAATCCGGAATTCCATTGTTCACTTTGTCGCACGAATCGTAGTTGAGCGGAATAGCCGTCGTGGTCATGCCCGATTGGCTATTCGAATTCGCCCAGCCGCTCTGGACGTGCGTGCTGCAGTCCCGCCGCACCTCGCCCATCATGATCGTCGAACTTAGCCCGTCGGTGATGTCACGCATGCTGCAAACCCAATTGTGCCCTTCCCTGTAAAACACGCCTCGTACCAAACCCAAGGCGCCGGGCAGATTGCAGGCGGTGTTCAATGCTCCAAACACTGCGCCGTCCGTGCAGCCGGCGCATCCCGTGGGACCGGAGTTCCCTTTGCTCTGATTGCCTTCACTGCCCGCGTAGTTCGCCACTGCGCGATCGTTCGCGAACAGTCCACCGTTGGTATCCGAAGGACAGACGAATGCCGGGATAATGTGCTGTCGCAATGGCAGGCCGCTAACATTCTGATCGTGAACATTGC
>Ga0351919_10314_pt1 | contig 11004 bp, 6 predicted proteins | sample TotcelHT113001N6_FD_206845 | JGI IMG/M metagenome (GOLD analysis project Ga0351919, IMG submission 206845) | Enriched cells from coal bed in the Powder River Basin, Montana, United States - Total cells T11 rep1 HSBNCT.T11.300.1.N6 ...
ACCTGGAGAATGAAAACCAGCACGAAGACATTGCCCTTGGCCGTGGCATAGGCTTTATAGGCCAGGAACTGAAACATGCCGGTCTTTTTCATCACCCCCACGAAGATCATCATGCCCATGAGCAGGAAGATGACGTTCAGGTCGATGGCCCCGATGGCCTCGTCAAAAGAGATGATGTAAAAGGATTTATCCCAGGTCCCCAGGGTATAGGTGATGAAGATGATCAGCGTGGCGCCCAGGAAAGCCACCAGGGTGCGGTGCATTAACTCCAGGGAGATGACGACGTAGACCAGGAGCAGGATGAGGCTGGCGATCCAGAAGCCCGCGGTCGTGGTGCGGTTTAACGTCAGGTTCTGGGCCGCCTGGAAGAGCTTATTGCCCTGGGCGTCGGCCCCGGCCTCCACCACCTTCACCGGGGTAGCCGGGATGGGCTTCCAGGAAGGCTTGGTGGCCTTGACCTCCACCTTGGCGGCCGGGAGGGTCCCCGGGGGCAGAATAAAATCCGCCACAAAACCGCCGGGCTTGCCGGTAATAACTTCGGCCTCTTTGCCCGTGGGCTTGACGTGCCGGCCGTTCACCAGCACCTCGACTTCCACTTCTTTGATCCCCTTGCCCATGGGGTTGGTGACCAGTCCGGAAATCGCCAGGTGGTCGCCGGCAGGGGCCGGGGCGGCCAAGACCGCCGAGGCTGCCAGCAATCCGGCGATTAGAAGGAAGATCAGAATATTGAGACAGAAAACCATCCGTTGGCGCATTGTTAATCCCCTTTGATTCTCGCGTGGTCTTCAGGTGCAGGGGAGGAAACCCTTTAGGTAATTCGCTTGCCCGGTTTCCTCCCCCAGCCCGGTCATACTTTCGGTGCCAACACCGGCATACCCATCATAGGCCAGACAATATAAACAAAAACCGCCAGCACCGCCATGAGCACCACGCTGGGTATCCAGCCGTAGCCGAAGAACTCCCCGGTGGTAAACTGTTTGCTCTCGTAGGCGATGGCGTTGGGCGCCGCGCCGATGAGCAGGTTGAAGGGCATACCTGCGGTGACCAGCGAGGCGAACAGGATGACGTGGGGCGCCACGCCTAAATACTGGGCGATGACCAGGGAGACCGGCAAGGAGATGGCAATGGCCGCCACGTTCATGATGAAGTTGGTCATCACCAGGACGAAGAAGGCGATACCCAGGACGAACACCAGCCAGGGGGCGTTGAGGAAGAAGGACAGCCAGTGTACCGCCAGCCATTCCGCCGCCTTGGTCTGCCAGAGGCAGAAGCCGATGGACATGGCGCCGCCGAACAGGAGGATAATGTTCCAGGGGATGGTCTCCAGGTCCTCCACGGTGAGAGTGCGGGTGAGGAAGAAGAGCAGGGTGCCCACCAGCATGATGCCGGCCCGGTCCATGTCGGTGAAGGCCTGCACCGGCAGAAACGCCTTGAACATGAACAAGGCCACAATGAGGATCACCGTGCCCAGGACGACTTTCTCCTTGCTGTTCATGGGACCCAATTCTTTGGTCAGATCCTTGGCCTTTTCCCGCAGCCCGGCGATGACCGCCCGCTCCGGTTTGAAAAAGGTGATGACGATGAGCCAGATGGCGAAGACCATGATGAGGCCCACGGGCAGCATATAATAGATGAGTTCGAAAAAGCCGATGTCTTTGCCGGTGAACTCCTTGAACATGCCGGCCGCGGCCACGCCCCGGGCGGCGCCCAGGAAGGTGATGATGGAACCGGCGCCGGCGGCCCAGGCCATGCCGATGAACAGGCCCTTGCCGAACCGGGTGGGCTGGTCGGATTCACTGTACAGGGCATTGATGGCCAGCAAGAGCGGGAAGATGGCGGCGGCCACCGCGGTGTGGGCCATGATCAGGGTCATGGCGGCCACCACCAGGAAGGTCCCCAGGAGAATCAGATTGGTTTTTTCCCCCACGATGGTGAGCATCTTGTAGGCCATGCGTTTGGTAAGACCCGAGGCCGAGAAGGCGGTACCGACGATCACCGACCCGAAGATAAACCAGACGGAGGGGTCCAGGAAGTCGCCCAGGGCTTGCTTGGGAGTGCGGATAAAAAAGAGGACCTGGAACAGGCCGATGGCAATGGCGGTGACGCCGATGGGCATGACCTCAAAGACCCACCAGATTCCGGCCATGAGAAAGAGACCGATGGCCATCTTGCCGGCCCAGGGCAGCTGAAAGACTTTCCCGCCCGGATCAACCGCATCCGGCAGACCGGGAAGCATATAGAACAAGAAAAAGACTCCGAGGCCCAAGAGGATGAAAATTATACGTTTATAGTCAATCGTCACCTTTTTCGGTGCGAGTTTGATTTCTTCCGGCATCTCCGGCAGGCCGGCGCCTACGGGCATTCTCTTAATATCTTCGGCCATGACAACTACTCCTTATTATTTGCATGGGGCCGGGGCGCAACTCACTCGCCCAGCACCAGGGTGGAGATTTCGGTAAACAGATCGCTGAGCCGGATCATCCCGGCCACTTTGCTGTCTTGAATCACCGGCATCATGCCCACGTTCTCCTGGATCATCAGGAACACGGCCTTGGCAATGGGGTCGCTGCCGGCAATGGTGATCTTGATGGGACTCATGACTTCGCTCACCGGCTTTTGCGAGGCCTCCCGCATTCCCGGGCCGAACAGGTCGCCCATTAACACGGTGAGGTTAGGGTCGGCTTTGACCAGCGCGGTTTCATGCATGAACCGGGGCTCCAGGCCGCGGATGATATCCCGCAGGGTCAACATGCCCATGAGCTGGTACTTTTCATCGAAGACCAGGACCGCCCGGGGCTCGAAGGAGCCTTCAAATTTTATGGACGCCTCCCGCACAATGGCCATGGCCTGGCGGAGGGTGAACCAGTAGGGGATGTGAGGATAATCTTCCAGAGGGATCATCAACTCTTTAACTTTTTTGGTGTCTGACATGGAAACCTCCGATAAATTGAGTTCTCATAAGGATATTCCCGGATATTTTTGCCAACCAGCCAAGCGCCGGATGGCGGCGATGGGAAGCAAAACCGGTTCAGGCCCGGGCTTGGACCTGAGAGATAGGGTGAAGAAAATTACCTGGACCATAGTCCGCCTTATCCACGGTATGGCTGAAGGGAAACCAATCGGGAACCGCCCCTTGCAGGTGCTATTTTCCCGTAAGAACTCCCGGTTCAGAAAGAGAATGCTGGCGCTAAGGCAGGAAAAAGAAGAAAACCGAGCTTCCCTTTTCCGGCAAGCCGACCATCACCGTTTGAGTCAACCTGTGAGCTTTCCGTCCCCGACTTGCCGGGGGACGGTTGGGCCGGCGTTATGCGTTTTTGCTGGTGTTAGGCGTGTGGCAAGAAGGGAGGGTCGTGCGCGAGGTACTTAAGATAGGAGTGGACCAACATCCATGCGGACTTAATCAACTGGTCAATTGGTTTGGGCAGCATTGTCATTCCTTGAAAACACGGAACCTGGGAGGCTTTATCCCAGGGACCCCGGCCATCTGAGTTTATGGGGACATATGTCTCTCTTTTTCCGCCTCGCGACGGGTTCGGCTTTATCGGTAAATTGCTGTTGGAGCCTTGAATCGCTGCGGTGTCCATGCTGCCGCAGCAGTGAATACGAGGAAAAGATAGCATGGAGGATATAAAATTACCGTTAAGATATGCGCTGGCGCCGTTAATTTTTTGTTAAGAAAAGGGTCCGCCGGCCAACCGGACTGGGGAGGGGGGAACGCCGAAACCATGTCCGGCCATTTAACCCTTCCAGCCCTCCCCCATCAAGGGGGAGGGCGCAAGGGCCTTCAGCTTGGTTCAGTTGGGGGACACCAGGTCCATCCCGGCAATCTCTCGCATCAATAAGCAATGAGCAGGTAAACCATGGAAATGGTCACAGTGATCATCATGGGCCACCAGCACATCTTCATGTATTCCACGAAAGAAATGGGATAGCCTGCCTTTTCCGCCATGCCCACGGTGACCACGTTGGCGCTGGCCCCGATCATGGTGCCGTTGCCGCCCAGACAGGCCCCCAGGGACAGGGACCACCAGAGCACGTTGTCCTTGGGCAGGCCAAAGCTATCGCTCATGAACAGCACCACGGGCAGCATGGTGGCGGTGAAGGGGATGTTGTCAATGAAGGCGCTGGCGATGGCCGATACCCAGAGGATCATGATGATGGCAATAGTCAGGTTGCCTTGGGAGCAGTAAAGCACTCCGTTGGCGATCTGCTGGATCAGGCCGGTGGCTTCGGCCCCGGCGATGACGATGAACAGGCCGATGAAGAACATCAAAGAGGGCCATTCCACTTCATGTTCCAGCATCTCCACGATGTCCACCTTGGAGATGGCCAGGAGCAGCAGGGCTCCGATCAGGGCCGCCACCGACACCTGCATGTGCATGAAGCCGTGCAGAGCGAAGAGCAGGATGGTGAAGCCCAGAAGGAATAGGCTCTGGATCATCAGCTTCTTGTCGGTGATGCGGTACTCTTCCCGCAGGTAGGCGATGGTGCGCTCCACATCCTTGACGTCCGCCTTCATATACTCTTTTTTGTGCCACCACAGGAAGAAAAAACTGGTAATGACCGTGGTGGCGGCGCAGACCAGGGAAAGGTTGACGACAAACTGGCCGAAGGTGAGGCCGGTATAGGAGCCGATGAGGATGTTGGGCGGGTCGCCGATCAGGGTGGCGGTGCCGCCGACGTTACTGGCGAAGGCCTGGGGAATCAGGAAAGTAAGGGGATGAACCTTCAGGGTCACCGCGATCTGGATAGTCACCGGGATCACCAGGAGCATGGTGGTGACGTTGTCCAGAAAGGCGGAAATGACCGCGGTAAGGATCTGGAGCACGAAGGACAGGACAAAGACGTTGCCCTTGGACCAGGCATAGGCCTTGTAGGCCAGGAACTGGAACATGCCGGTCTTTTTCATCACCCCCACGAAGATCATCATCCCCAGGAGGAGGAAGATGACGTTCAGGTCCACCGCGCCCATGGCGTCGTCAAAGGAGAGGATGAAAAAGGATTTGTCGAAGGTCCCGAAGATGTAGGTGATGAACAGGAGGAGGGCCGCACCCAGGAGGGCCGCCAGGGTGCGGTGCATCCACTCGAAGCTGATGATGAGGTACACCCCCAGGAGGATGAGGGCGGCGATCCAGAAGGCCGGGGTGACGGCCCGGGTCAGGGGGAAGTTTTGGGCGGCCTCGAAGCGCCGGTTCCCCTGGTCGTCCAGGCCTGCGTCCACTACCTTAACCGGGGTGGGTTTCAGAGGCTGCCAGTTGGGTTTATGGGCCTGGACCTCCACCTTGGCGGCGGGCAGGGTCCCCAGAGGCAACTGGAACTCGGCGGAAAAAGCGCCCTTGCTGCCGGAGCTGATTTCCTGCTCCTTGCCCAGGGGCTTGACGGCCTGGCCGTTCACCAGGACCTCGATCTCCACCTCCTTGACCGCCTTCTTTTGGGGGTTCTGGATTACCCCGGACACGGTGAGGCGGTCCGCCGGGGCGGCCGCGGCCAGGGAGGTGAGGCAGAAGGCCGCAGCCAAAAATGCCGTAAGAGAGAGCAGCGCTAATCGTTTTATCCGATGCATATGACCGATCCTCTCGAATTTTTTATTCAGCGAATAAACCTGATTCCTATTCTCGTTCCCGATCTCGTTCCCAAGTTGAACTTGGGAACGAGATCGGCGAGATCGACCGAAAACGATCATTCATCACTTAGGCAGCAGCACCGGCATACCCATCATGGGCCAGATGAAGTAGCAGAACACCGCCAGCAGGGCCATGAGGATGATGCTGGGAATCCAGCCGTAAATGAAAAACTCCCCGGCAGTGAACTGCTTGCTCTCATAGGCAATGGCATTGGGCGCGGCGCCGATGAGCAGGTTGAAGGGCATGCCCGCGGTGGCCAGGGAGGCGAAGAAAATGACATGCGGGGCAACCCCCAGATATCCGGCGATCACCAGGGAGACCGGCAGGGAGATGGCGATGGCCGCTACGTTCATAATGAAATTGGTCATGCACAGGACAAAGAAGGCGATGGCCAGGACGAACATCAGCCAGGGGGCTTTTTCGAACCAGGTCACCCAGGAAACCGCCATCCATTCCGCGGCCTTGGTGTCATAGAGGCAGTAGCCGATGGACATGGCCCCGCCGAACAGCAGCATGATGTTCCAGGGGATGTTCTCCATGTCTTCCACACTGAGGGTTCGGCTGAGGAAAAAGAGCACCGTGGCCACGATCATGATGGCGGCCCGGTCCATGTCCTTGAAGAAGGGGATGGGGGAGAAGGATTTCATCATGAACAGCGCCAGGACCAGTAGGACCATGGCGATGACGAACTTTTCCTTGCTATTCATGGGACCCAATTCTTTCCCCAGGCTGGCCACCCGTTCCCGCAAGCCGTCGATGCTGGCTCTCTCGGGTTTAAAGAAGGTGATGATGATGAGCCAGATGAGAAAAACCATGAGCGCCCCCAGGGGGAGCATGTACCAGGAAAGCTCGAAGAAGCCGATTTCCACCCCGCCGGTGAACTTCTTGAACATACCGGCCCCGGCCACGCCCCGGGCCGCGCCCAGGAAGGTGATAATGGAGCCCGCGCCCGCTACCCAGGCCATACCGATAAACAGGCCCTTGCCGAACCGGGTGGGCTGGTCGGATTCACTGTAGAGGGAGTGGATTGCCACCAGCAGCGGGAAGATGGCCGCGGCCACCGCGGTGTGGGCCATGAGCAGGGTCATGCCGGTAATGATGAGAAAGGTGCCCAGGAGGATGAAATTGGTTTTTTCGCCCACAATGTTCAGCATCTTGTAGGCCATGCGCTTGGTGAGGCCGGAGACCGCGAAGGCCGTGCCCATGACCACCGAACCGAAGATGAACCAGACGGAGGGGTCGAAGAAGTCCTTCAGGGCCGCATCCGCAGTGCGGATCGAAAAGATGACCTGGAACAGGCCGATGGCGATGGCGGTGGCGCCGATGGGCATCACCTCAAAAATCCACCAGACTGCGGCCATGAGAAACAGCCCTAAGGCCATGCGCCCTTGGGGCGGCAGGGGAAAACGCTTGCCTGAGGGGTCCACTGCGTCCCCAAACTCCGGCATGAAATAAAAGAGGAAAAATAAGGCCAGGCCCAGGAGAATAAAGATAATGCGCTGCCAGTCGATGGCGATTTTCTTGGGCGCAAGTTTGATTTCTTCGGGCATCTCCGGCAGGCCGGCGCCTACGGGCATTTTCTTAATATCTTCGGCCATGACAGCTCACTCCTTTTATCTAGCGGGGGCCGGGGGGCGGTTTACTCGCCCAGCACCAGTTTGGTGATTTCAATAAACAGATCGCTGAGTCTGATCATCCCGGCCACTTTGCTGTCCTGGACCACCGGCATCATGCCCACGTTTTCCTGGATCATCAGGAACACGGCCTTGGCAATGGGGTCATTGCCGGCAATGGTAACCTTGATGGGACTCATGACTTCGCTTACCGGCTTTTGCGAGGCCTCCCGCATGCCGGGGCCGAACAGGTCGCCCATTAACACCGTGAGGTTGGGGTCGGCCTTGACCAGCGCGGTCTCATGCATGAACCGGGGTTCCAGGCCCCGGATGATATCCCGCAGGGTCAACATGCCCATGAGCTGGTACTTTTCATCAAAGACCAGGACCGCCCGGGGCTCGAAGGAGCCTTCAAATTTTATGGACGCCTCCCGCACAATGGCCATGGCCTGGCGCAAGGTGAACCAGTAAGGGATGTGGGGATAATCCTCCAGGGGGATCATCAACTCCTTAACTTTTTTGGTGTCTGACATGGAAACCTCCGATCAAGTGGACTTTTACAGGGATTTTCTTAGAGATTCTTGCCAACCAGCCAGGCACCGGATGGCGGCGTTACGGAGCCGAACCGCTTCAGACCACGCCTGCCGCCTTGAATCTCGGCGTTGTCCATGCTTCCGGAGCAGTGGACATCGCTGGTTAGAGAAATAGCACGGGGAAAATTAAATCGCGGTTAAGATATGGGGCGGGGTCGTTAAATTTCTATTAAGGTCGCATTCGTCCATGGCTGGCGGCGCGGGGAAGCTATCCCCGGCGAAGGGAAATGCAGGGGCAAACGGGAAATTTATCGTGCCGGTCCAGGTGTGAGAGCGGGTTTATAGCGTTTGCCATAAATTTCTTCTCCTAAGAGGTTACCAAATCCCCCGAAATCCCCCTTTTTCAAAGTGGGACTTTAATAGCAATTCCTTATAGTTCCCCCCTTTATTAAAGGGGGGTTAGGGGGGATTTGAGGATATCGAGGATCGGAAAAAACTTTTGGCAAACACTATAAAATCAGGCGCCGCGCAAAAGAGGGCGGACACCTGGGTCCGCCCCTACGGGGGTAATCAGGGTTGGCGGCGGCCACCGGGAGCTTGGGCTTATGCCGCCGGGACCGCCCGCCGCCGGGACCGGCCCCTGCGGCGAACAATCCACTTGGTCAGTTCCACCACGGGGACCAGGGTGAGGCTGAGGCCGGCCGCCACCAGCCAGTCCTGCCACCGCAGCGGCGTGGTGTGGAAAAGGTACGACAGCGGGTCCCATTCGATTACCGCAACCATCATGGCCAGGGAAACCAGCACCGACAGGACCAGGAAGCGGTTAGCGAACACCCCGACCGTAAACAGCGACAGGTAGTCGGAGCGGCTGTTGAAGGCGTTCATCAGTTGCATCAACACCAGGGTGATAAACACCATGGTCTGGGCCTCGGTCAAGACCATCTCCGGGTCGCCCAAGCCCCAGGGGTTCCAGTAATAATAGTAGCCGAACAGCGGAATGAGAATGGCCGTGACATAGAGGGCGATGGTCCCCAGCAGGGCGATGACGGAGGGGCTGAACACCCCCTCCGCCTGGGGCCGCGGCGGCCGGGACATGATGTCCGGGGCCTTGGGGTCCACCCCCAGGGCCAGGGCCGGCAGCCCGTCGGTGGTGAGATTGACCCAGAGAATCTGCAGGGCGATGAGGGGCAGGGGCAGGCCCAGGAAGAACGCCCCGGTGAGCACCAGGATTTCCGACAGGTTGCAGCTCAGCAGGAAGACGAGATACTTTTTAATGTTGTCGAAGATGGCCCGGCCTTCCTCCACCGCGGCCACCAGGGTGGCGAAGTTGTCGTCCGCCAGGATCATGGCCGCGGTCTCCTTGGTGACTTCGGTGCCGGTGATCCCCATGGCCACGCCGATATCCGCCCGCTTCAGGGCCGGGGCGTCGTTGACCCCGTCCCCGGTCATGGCCACCACCTCGCCCTGGCCCTTGAGGATATCCACCAGGCGGAGCTTATGTTCCGGGTCCACCCGGGCGAAGACCCGGGCTTCCCGCAGGGCCGCTTTGAGCTCCGGATCACTCATTTGATTGAGCTCAGGACCGGTTATAACCGCGTGGGATTTCGTTCCCGCGGGAGTCAGGCCCACCTCCCGGGCGACCGCGGCGGCGGTGACCGGGTGGTCGCCGGTGATCATGATGACCCGGATGCCGGCCCGGCGGCATTGCTTCACCGCCTGGCGAGCCTCCGGCCGGGGCGGATCGATCATGCCCGCCAGCCCCGCCCAGACCAGTTCCGGGTCAGCCGCGGCCGACTCCAGATCAGGGACCGCCGGCAGACGCCGGTAGGCCAGGCCCAGGACCCTGAGGGCCTCATGGCCCATAGCATCCGCCTGATTCTGGATGGCTTCGCGTTCTTGGGGGCTCAGGTTCCGTTCCCCCTGAGCGGTCAGGATCATCGCCGCCCGGGGCAGCAGGCGTCCCGGCGCCCCCTTGACGCACATCACCACCCCATCCGGTTCCTGATGGAAGGTGCTCATGCGCTTGACTTCCGAGGAAAAGGGGATCTCGGCCACCCGGGGAAACTCCTCCTGGAGCGCCTCGGGGTCCAACCCCGCTTTACGTCCCAACACCAGGAGGGCCCCTTCGGTGGGGTCGCCCCGCACCGTCCAGATGCCGTTGTCCTCGGCCAGGGCGGCGTCATTGCACAACAGGGCGATGCGGGCCATCTCGGCCAGGACCGGGTGGTCCCCCGGGCTCACGGCCGCGCCGGCGATTTCAAAGGACCCCGAGGGCTCATAACCCGTGCCGCTGACGTCCACCACCTCTCCATCCAGAAAGAGACGCCGGACCGTCATTTCATTTTTCGTCAAGGTGCCGGTCTTGTCGGTGCAGATCACCGTAGTGCAGCCCATGGTCTCCACCGCTGGCAGGCGCTTGACAATGGCGTTCTTCCGGGCCATGCGGGTGGTACCGATGGCCAGGGCCCCGGTGACCACCGCGGGCAGGGATTCCGGCACCGCGGCCACAGCCAGGCTGATGCCCCAGATCAGCATCTCCAGCCAGGAATGACCCCGCAATACCCCCAGGAGAGAGGCGCCCAAGGCCACCGACAGGCAGATAATCGACAAGACCCGGCCGATGCTGGCCATGCGGGCTTCCAGGGGGGTTTGGTCCTCGGTCACGTCGGCCAACATCCGGGCAATCTTGCCGAACTCCGTGTCCATGCCGGTGGCGGTGACCACGGCCCGGCCCCGGCCGTAGGTGATCACCGTGCCCCCGAACACCATGCACTTGCGGTCGGCCACCGCGGTACCGGGGTCGGCCACCGGCGCCAGTTTCTTGCCCGAGGCGGTGGACTCCCCGGTGAGAAGGGCCTCGTCCGCCTTCAGATTGATCTCTTCCAGCAAGCGGCCATCCGCAGCCACCCGGTCACCGGTGTGCAGCACCAGCACGTCACCCGGCACCACTTCCCGGGTGGGGATGGACTGCTCTTGACCCTCCCGGACCACGGTGGCCACCGGCGCCGCCAGCTTGGCAAGCGCCGCGGCGGCCTGCTCAGCCCGGTACTCCTGGAAAAAACCCAGCCCCACGCAGGCCAGCACAATGGCCAGAATAACGTAGGCGTCCAGGTGTTCCCCCAGGAAGAAGGAGATCACCGTGGCCGCCAGCAGGATGAGGATCAAGAGGTTGGCAAACTGGCGCAGCAGGATGGACCAGACTGAAATTTTTTTGCCCGCGGCCAGTTCGTTGGG
>Ga0351919_10319_pt1 | contig 10905 bp, 10 predicted proteins | sample TotcelHT113001N6_FD_206845 | JGI IMG/M metagenome (GOLD analysis project Ga0351919, IMG submission 206845) | Enriched cells from coal bed in the Powder River Basin, Montana, United States - Total cells T11 rep1 HSBNCT.T11.300.1.N6 ...
GGGGGCTTTTATCTCATGTTCTCTATCGTATTGGAATGAGGTATTTATTAGCCCCGGTAAAAATAATCCTACTTTTATATTGAATTTTTTCATCTCAAGGTGAAGGCCATCAGAAAAAACCATTAACGCTGATTTCGTTGCCGCATAAACGCTGTTATCAGCAAATGGTATTTCACTGGTTAAGGAGCCAATATTTAATATATAAGCGGAATCGCTGCGCTTAAGCAGCGGAAGCAAAGCTTTTATGACATAGAAGGGGCCGTAAAAATTCACTTCAAACTGTTTTCTCATTTCCTCATTGGACATTTCTTCTGAAATCTTATGAATTCCAACCCCGGCATTGTTTATCAATACGTCGATATGATGAAAGTTTGTTTGAATTATTTCCGACATGCGATTTACATCAGTTTCATTTGAAATATCGCAGGGAATAATCAGCGGCTTTCTACCACTAAGGCTATCAATCTCCCTTTGCGTCTGTTCCAATAGACTTTCAGTGCGCGCAGCAAGAATTAAATTCGGATTCCCGCGACATAAAAGAAGAGCAGTCTCCCTGCCAAGCCCCTTAGATGCCCCTGTAATTACAATAGTTTTGTTTGATAATCCCATGTTATGCCTCCAATATTCAGCCTAATCCTTAACAATCGAGGCAACAGGCCAATCATTCTGATTTAGACCTGTTCTTATTCTCGACGTGGAGCTTTACATACATCAATACCCCGATGAGACCGGCAAAAAAGCCACAAAAAAAGCCGCCGATACTATGACCGATTACGTTATCAATTAAACTTTTAGGAAAAGGGCAGACAAAATAATTCAGCAATCCTGAAATTGCACCTCCAAGCATACCCCCAATGAGACCACTTTTTAATGCTTCACCAATTTTGTGATCCATAATAAATCCCTCCTGATTTAGTTGGTTTTAAGAATCTATACCAACAAAATACCGGAGGCTTGATTCAAGGTCATTGATGTTTGTTAATTTTTCTTTAAATTTGTACGGATTCGGCTTAATGACTCAGGGGTGATGCCAAGATACGAAGCGATATGATAATTGTTTAATCTATTTTCAAGATTCGGGTAATCTTCCAGAAATTGTAAATATCTTTCCAGTGCGCTATTTATTAATAATTCGTACTCTCTTTTTTCTTTGAGGATATACAGCATTTCAGCAAATTTTCTTGCGACCATCTGCCAGCAAACATGGCTGTCCAGGATCTCACGATAGGTCTCGTAATCGATGGTAAGGAGTTTTGTATCTTCTATCGCCTGGATATATAATTTTGATTCTTCCCTCATTAAAAATGCACTGTAAGAGATGACTGAAGTGTTTTCCATGCAAAAATGCTTTATAAATTCTGTTCCGTTACTTTCAATATAAAATAAACGCAATAAACCCGACACATTGAAACCTATTCTTTGGGGGATTTCCCCGGCCCTTAAAAAATACTCATCCTTCTTGATAGTAACTGATTTTAAGCGCTTCAATAATTTGTCCAGTTCCTCTTGAGGGATACCAGCAGCAAAATTCATTGAATCACCTAATTCATTGAGATAGTTTGATTTCATAATTATTATTTCAATTTACTTCTTACCGGCCCGGACAGTCAACATATTAAAAACAAACTTATGTATTTCATCTAGGGCTGTGCACTGCGTGGTTTCGCAGAGGTAAGGATTGCCGGGGGAAACGTGTCTCTTTTGTTATTGTCGGAACGATTTTTTTCACCTTTTTTCTAAGAGTATATCAATACCTTTCAAAGGGGCCGCAATCTGTCATAGTATCTGCAAAGCAAGCATAGGAGCACTATGGAAAGATAATGATTACTGAAAGAAATAGATTATAAATTATGTATAAGTAAGAGGTTGCATTGTAGAAGAATTTATACTTTATTTATTATAGAATTGTTGTTATAGATAATATAAAAAAGACATAAAGAAGGTGCTAAACTTGAACATTAAAACATCTGGAGAGCTTTCAGATACATTAATAGTGCTAAGACAAATGGCGATGTTCGAAACAAAGTTGGCTGAGTTATACAGTTTGTGCGCATCAACGTGGAAGGAAGATTCCGAATTCTGGCTGGACATCTGGAAGGATGAAATAAGGCATGCTCAATATATTTCCAGAATCATAGATATTGTCTCGGAAAAACCCGGATCTTTTGAAAAAGGCCGCCCATTCACTGTTCTTACAGTGAGTGCAGTGGTTACAGGCATAGAAAGCAGAATCGAAATGCTAAAAAAAGGAGAGATTACAAAAGAAAAACTTCTTTTTTTCGCCAACGATATGGAAAATGGTTTTATTGAAGCAAAGTACGGTGAGATTGTAATATCAGGCGATAAAGAATATCAAAACCTTATGCATTTAGTTGTCGGCGACACGCAAAAGCATCAAAAGAAAATAGCTGATAAAATTAAAAAAAAATAACACAGAATAAAGAGTGTTGTTGAGTAATAGGGCAAAAAGTGCTCTTGAAGTTTAATAGCTCGTTTATTACCCTTTTCTTATTTTCTGTTTTATATATTTATTCTATTACAATATTCTTTGATGGAAACTTTCATGACACCGACAGCAGCCACATTTTGTTCTTTAATAAAATCCATATTAAAGCGGAGATTTTCTTAGTACCTTCTGTTACATCGAGCATAACATCTTAGAAGCCTCTAAAAATATGCTACCGACGGCTATGTTTGCGGGCCAGATGGGTCACCTGTGCTCTCAAATTAAGGAGATAGGGGATTTCAGGCTGCTTTATGCCCGTATTAATATCATATTTTTCGGCTTTAATTTGCTTGACCGCACGGTCTATGGAACCTGCTTCACTTTCGAGAAGCTCATATACCCTGTTTTTGAAATCAACTGCATCGTTAATGGCACGGTTGAAGTAACTGCCAGACTCGTCCTTCCCCACAAACACTATACGGTGCCCCTGGCAGAGGACGTCAACGGGAAGGGATGACAGCCGTTTAAGGGAAATAAGATAGGCATCATAATCGGCGAGGAATTCTGTAACAATATTGCCCATACTATCCAGACAGCCCGATGCTTCTGCAGCTATTAACACTTCCTCTCCCGGGATGTAGTAACTCAAGTGGTCCATTGTGTGACCCGGGGTTGCAAGCACCTCAACAGCTGTATCCCCATCCAGTTCTATAGTCTGTCCGTCTTCCAGTATTATATCTATTCCAAAAAGTTGAAACGGTTCGTCGATCAAACGGGAAGAATCAATCCCGGGCAGGTTGGCGATTGTAGGTCGGATGTCTTTATTCAGCCTGCCGATAAGTTCTATTACCCGCCGCCGCTTAAGGATTTCTGCTGCCTTTTGAGAAGCTGCTATTTGCATAGAAGGAAATGCTTTTTTCAGATAGGCAACTGCACCGCAGTGATCCCAGTGCATGTGGGTAAGAAAGAGTATTCCAGGCTCTCTTGTACCGATGACTGATCGGATTGCTTCAGCATATATCTTTCCCATGCAGCCAACTCCGGCGTCAAAGACTACTGCTTTAGCGCCATCCAGAAGATGGATAGGAAATGTGCTGGAGCCTAAAATGTAGAACTGTTTTTTTACAGGGCCGATAGTAGTGAAAAGCACAAAGCCTCCTTCTTAAAATCATTGTTAAATATCTTAAATAATTACTATATTTTCTTTGGCTATCACAAGATTCCGTGCAGGGATTAGAATTCCAGCTTCATCCCGTCATGGGCGGCAATTACCTCTATTCCTGTTTCCTTTTTAAGTTTCCCTGCCAGAAGGTAAGGTTTTTCCATGATCATGTTCATACCGAAGTGTGTCATGATGGCAATTTCAGGTTTAATACGTCTTATAATCTCTGCAACATCTTTTATTGCAAGGTGATCAACGTTATGTCTCTTTTCGATAGGTTTTGACCTGAGTACATTAATGATAAGAATATCTGCCCGGTAATGATCAGGGAGTTCGTCAAAAAACCTTGTATCTGATATCAAACCGATTGTCTTGTTCAGATCAAATTTAATACCATAAGTTTCAACAGGGTGTATGTGTCTTACGGGTGTGCCGAAGGTCACATCCTTTAATGTATAGTTCTCCTTTTCTTTAAGTTTGACAATATTATCCAGGTATGCCGTAACATATTTTAAAACCACAGGGTCTCCGTTGACAGCGTCATCAGGACAGAAAAGCACCCCTTTTTTTTTAAAACCTCCGTCGGTCATTGCCTCGATTAATATATTTACATCGTTTGCATGATCCAGATGTTTATGGGTCAGTATAATACCGTCCAGATCAATGGGGTCTAAGAGGTCTTTTGATCTGTGTATTTTTACAATTGCTCCGGGACCGGGGTCTATATAAAGATTCGTATCTCTGTAATGCAGCCAGAGCCCGCCTGTTGACCGTATTTGCCTCATTGCAACGAACCGTGCACCCCCTGTTCCCAGAAACTTTATAAACCCTTCCATTTTAAGCCGCCTTTGTGATATAAACGTCGCTGTAATATTAATGTATTGAAATGCTTGTTTATTAGAGAAACAATTAAACTTTTTTTGGATGGCATGTCAAATTGGATTTAGTACGCTATGCATTTTTTGATTCGTCGCTGGGCAATATTGTGCTTATCTCGAAAGCCGAACAACTCATCGAACTTGATGTAAAAGCCGATGGAGCTTACATAATAAAGAAATCCCTCACAGCACGTTATCCCGATGGCGTTGAATCCATTGAACACTTCCATAAGCTTTGCAAACTCCTCGACAGGTATTTAAAGGGAGAGCGGGTTGATTTTGATGTAGATGTTGATATTTCCCATTTGAGCATATTTACACAGAAGGTGCTGGAGGAATTGAAAAGGATTCCTTACGGGGAAGTTACGAGCTATGGCCGTATCGGCCAAAGGCTGGGTTATAAAAGTGCTGCCCGCGCAGTCGGCCAGGCAGTAAGCAGAAATCCTGTCCCGATTATAATCCCATGCCACAGGGTCATCCGTGAAGATGGTGCCATCGGGGGTTTCTCCATGGGTGTCCAGATAAAAGAAAGACTTCTTGCTACAGAGGGGGTAAAGTGTTCCCCAGGTCAAAACCGGTCAGTAATTATTAGCAAAAATAATATAAATTGTATACAATAATATCATAAAAACAAAGACCCCGGAATATATGTAAAATATACATTTATTTTACAACCAACTGAAAATCCTTGAGTTATATATGAGAGAAAGAAAATTGGCTCAGGGGATCAGCTTGACAGTGTTATATTGAATGATATAATTGTTTTATAGTTAGAGGCAATCGATATGAAGCTAACGGACAAACTCAAAACGTACTTTAAATGTAAAAGATACTCAGAAGAAGATCAGAAGCATTATGAAAAATTAAAGGAGTCAGAGGCGTCATTGCGTGAAGGTGAAGAACGTTTCCGATCACTTTTTGATAACAGCGCCGATGGAATTCTTCTGACAGCACCTGATGGAGAAATCTTTGCCGCCAATGTATCAGCCTGTCGTATGCTTGGACGAAGCGAAAAGGAAATCTGTCAGGCAGGCCGTGACGGTATTGTTGATATGTCGGATCCGAGGCTTGCCGCTGCATTAGAGGAACGAAGGAATACGGGTAAATTAAGAAGTGAATATTTCCATATTCGCAAAGACGGGACCAGATTTCCCTGTGAGGTGACTTCCAGTACCTTCAATGACAAAGACGGTAATATCAGAGCGTGTACTATATTTCGTGATATCACCGAGCGTAAGCAGGCCCAGGAGGCTCTGCAGGACGAGAAGGAAAAACTCCTGGCTATCATAAATGCAACGACGGATAAGATATTTTTGATCGATACTGACGGGATTATCCTTGCCATCAACGGCGCTGCCTCTACACACTTGGGACTGGACCCGGACAGGGCTGTCGGGGCTACTGTATTTGACGGTGTAACACCTGAGATTGCTCAAAAGAGAAGAGCAAGAATTCAAGAGATATGTCTTGCAAAACAGCCCTTCCAGTCTGAGAGCAAGCATCAGGATGAATGGATTGATACCTTTTTCTTTCCCGTTGTTGTTGGCGGAAAGGTCGCCAGAATTGTTGTATACGGCAGGGATATAACTGCCCGCAAGGTTGCGGAAGAAGCGTTAAAGAAAAATGAAAAAAGATATCGCAGTATCTTTGAAAACGCTATGGAAGGGATATTCCAATCCGATACTCACGGCCGCCTTATAAGAGCCAACCCGGCGTTGGCAAAACTCTATGGTTATGATTCCCCGGAAGATATGATAATAAATGTCACGGACATACCGCACCAGCTTTACGCAAATCAAAATGAACGGAAACAGCATAGAAAACTGCTCGAAGAACATGGAATAGTAAGGAACTTTGAGCACGAAGCAATCAGGAAGGACGGCTCTAAAATCTGGGTTTCCACCAATACAAGGATTGTGCATGACGCCACGGGGAATATACTCTATTATGAAGGAACAGTTGTTGCGGACATCACGAGCCGTAAAAAAGCCGAAGAGGCCCTAAAAGCGGAGTGGGAAAAATATCAGGCTGCCTCGGAAAATGCGCGCGCTATTGTCAATGCAACTACAGATGCGATTTACCTGTTCAACACTGACGGGGTTCTGCTTGCCATAAATGAAGCGGGTGCCGCACGCCTGAAGATAGATTTCGAAACAGCGGCAGGGACAAACGTATACGAAAATGTATTGCCTGAGACTGAAGAAAGAAGAAGATCCAGGGTAAATGAAGTTATACACACAAAAAAACCTATGTATTATGAGGCAGACCAAAGAGGCAGGTGGTATGATACGTGCCTTTATCCGGTTATTACCAATGAAACTGTTACTGGAATTGCCTTATACGGCAGGGATATTACCGACCGCAAACTGGCTGAGGAGGAGTTGAAGAAATATCACGAGCAACTTGAAGAGCTGGTAGAGGATCGTACATTGGAATTAAAAGCGGCAAACAAGGAGCTTGAGTCGTTTTCGTACTCGGTTTCGCACGACTTGCGTTCACCTTTACGTGCCATAGACGGTTTTTCCCGCATTCTTTCGGAAGAGCATGCGGCAAACCTTTCACAGGAAGCTCAAAGGTACATAGGGCTCGTGAGGACAAGCGCCCGGCAAATGGGCAAGCTCATCGACGATCTCCTTACATTTTCCCGCCTGAGCCGTCAACCGCTTGCAAAACAATCCGTTGCGCCGGCAGATATCGTCCGTCAGGTCCTCGAACAACTACATTATATGCAGGAGGGCCGTCACATCAAAATATCCATAGGTGATCTGCCTGTATGTCAGTCCGACCCTTCGTTGCTCAAGGTAGTCTACACCAACCTTCTGTCCAACGCGCTTAAATTTACCGGTAAGCGGGATTACGCGATTATTGAAATAGGCTGCAACGGCGAAGGCGGTGAACATGTTTATTATGTAAAAGATAATGGTGTAGGATTTAACATGAAATACGTCGAGAAGCTTTTCGGAGTATTTCAGAGGCTTCACAGGGCAAATGAGTATGAGGGCACCGGTGTGGGACTTGCCAATGTGCAGCGCATCATCCACCGTCACGGAGGCCGGATCTGGGTTACCTCCGAGATGGATAAAGGAACCGTATTTTACTTTACTTTTGAAAAGGGAGGAAAATTGATATGACCGAAATTGAAGATCCGGTTGAAATCCTGCTTATTGAAGATAACCCGAACGATCTTGAATTGACACTCCATGCCCTTCGGAAAAACAAAATTGCCAATCGTATCCACATGGTATCGGATGGAGAGGAAGCGCTTGATTTCATTTTTTGTGAAAATGCTTATGCACGTCGTGATATAAACGATATTCCTAAAATGATCCTGTTGGACCTGAAACTTCCTAAAATAGACGGGATAGAGGTGTTGCGCCGGATAAAAGGGGATGTTCGTACGAAGAGAATTCCTGTAGTAATGCTTACCACTTCAAGCGAGGAAAAGGATATCGTGAAGAGTTATGAGCTTGGTGCGAACAGTTACATCATAAAACCGGTGGATTTTGACCAGTTTACTGAGGCTGTCCGCCAGCTTGGTCTTTACTGGTTGTTGCTTAATCAGCAACCTGAATTAAAGTAGAGTGAAGCGAAAATATAGACAACTCTATCTCTTTGAAAGAACCCCTGACGGTTTGATGAAGGATTACTGTTTCGCTTTTGCCCCAAGTGCCTGTAGCCGCCCGACAGCTCGCCTGCCCATATCGTTGTTAGGGGCAACTTTAAACTGCATGGCATATTCTCTATAGGCAGAGCTTGGATCGTTTACGTTTTCATAACATAGACCGAGTATGCCGTGTATCTCAGGGTGTTTCGGATGCGTATCAGCAAAGGACTTGAGGTGGTTTACAGCCGTTTTGTAATCGTTTGTTTTAAAATAACTCATGCCGAGGAAATAATGGGCATTCATATCCTCGGGAAAAAGGGCAATACTTTTCCTTAAATACTGGATACTTTCAGCATAATTTCCTTTTATATAACGGATTGCACCCATGCCCCTGAATGCCGGCTGATAATTATTGTCAAGACGCAGTGCATAATTGAAATATTTCTCGGCTTTATCAGGATTTTTCATTTTGAGCATGATAAAACCGCTTAAACTGTAAAAAGGTGCCTGTGTTTGGTCTTTATTGATAGCCTTTGTTATCTGGGCTACGGCTTCGTCGAGATTTTTATTGTTCAATGCCCTGACAGCCTTATCGTAGTGAGCAATATATGTATTATTTGCGTTCCTTATACCGGCAATTATGCTCTGAAATTGTTGCCTGTTCATGCCGTCTCCTCTGACCGCAAACGTTGGAGTATGGTTTATAATATTCTGAATTTCATCAATTCTTACAGATGTTCTGGGATGTGTGGAAAGCAGGTCTTCAAAAAATCCCCTTTCCTGTGTACCTTTGCCGAGGGATTTTATATATTCGTTCGATACCTTCTCGAGGTTTATGTGAGCGCTTACTGCGTTTCTCGAATTGTAACCAAGCTTTGTCATATACTGAACGCCAAGGCCGTCTGCTTCAAGCTCGTCATCTCTGCTGTATTTTAGCAGTAATAAACCGCTTCCTAAAGCACCGAGCGAAAGTGCAGCATCGGAATAATCGCTTCCGGCAAGAGCTATGCCTGCCCCGGCTAATAATGCCTGGTGCAGTATTCCCAGAGACATCTGGCTTGCTGAATGGCGCGCAGACACATGGCCCATTTCATGGCCCATAACGAAGGCAAACTCGGCTTCATTGTCCAGACCGGCAAGCAATCCCCTTGTGATAACAACATGTCCCGGTATTGCCCATGCATTAGGGACAGAACTGTTCTGAATCGCAAAATCTACCGGCAGATTGGGCCTGTGGGATACCCTGTGGATATTCAATACAACATTTTTGAGATATGTTTTTACTCTCTCGTCCTTAAATTCACCTCCGCCGCCTTCGGCCCCCCACATGGCATTGGGATACAGCTCTTTACCTATCAGAATTTCCTGTTCTTCCGAAACAAGCATAAATTGGCTCTGTCCTGTTACTGGATTTGTTGCGCAGCCTGCGACAGCAAAGAGAATAATAGATATTAAAGACAAGGCAAGCATGTTTATGGTTGCCTTGTCTTTAATGAATATGTTCATCCGTGTCCTCCAAAATTATTATTCATATTCTAACTCAACAACTTGCTTTGTCAATAGTTAGCTCCTGTAAGAATATAATTTCAGCAGCGAACCGTAAATATCTTGCAGTTTTTAGTATTTCTTTCTTGACAGTGCATGATCGGGAAAGCTTAATATATCGATGTAATTGATAGCATGGAGAAGGAAGCATAATCCGGTTCATGGTTTAATATACGCAATCCGTACAAACGGACATTTGTGAGAAATTGTGGCCGGGCATATGATGCTTAACAGCAGGCTAAGGATAAAAAATAAGTGATCAAAATGGACATTAAATACAGGGGAGGGTTAGAATAGAGCATGTTCCATCCATCTAAGATTATAGCTGTAGGGCTTAATTATTACGATCACGCAGAGGAACTGCATATGTCTATACCGAAACACCCGTTAATCTTTATCAAGCCTCCCACCACTGTAATTCGGAACAATGAGGCAATTATTTACCCACCGCAGAGCAATGAAGTACATTACGAGGGTGAACTTGCGGTTATTATAGAAAGCAGGACAAGGAATATCTCTGAACGGAATGCCCCGCGCCATATTGCAGGCTATACGTGCGCCAACGATGTTACTGCGAGGGATTTACAGAGAGAGGATGGTCAGTGGACACGGGCAAAATCATTCGATACGTTCTGTCCGCTCGGTCCCAGAATAGTCTCGAATTTGAATCCCTTTAATCTGGATATCCATACAAGGGTTAATGGTATTGAAAGACAATACTCAAATACAAAAAACATGATTTTTAACGTATATAAACTGGTTTCATTTATTTCCGGAATTATGACATTGACGCCGGGCGATATTATTATCACAGGAACGCCGCCGGGGGTTGGATCGATTAAGCCCGGAGACACAGTGGAAGTGGAAATAGAGGGAATTGGAATTTTGAAGAACACAGTTGCCCGAAAAGAGTGATAATTTAATAAAGCGTTTTAATTTAAGCTGTTATAGGTTGCAGAATTTAATTAAAAACGGTTCAAACAGTTCAGACTGACATATAAAACAAAAAAAGGAGTAAGACTATGGATAACATAACCTTCGATGATTTTCAAAAAATGGATCTGAGGGTGGCAGAGATCAAAGCCTGTGAGGATGTTGAAGGTGCGGATAAACTCTATAAGATTACCATAGATATGGTTGAGGAACGCACAATAGTTGCAGGCATTAAATTGTATTATACAAAAGAAGAACTTATAGGAAAGAAAATAGCTGTAGTTTCAAATCTGGAACCCCGAAAATTAAGAGGCATTATTTCTCATGGTATGCTGCT
>Ga0351919_10324_pt1 | contig 10746 bp, 7 predicted proteins | sample TotcelHT113001N6_FD_206845 | JGI IMG/M metagenome (GOLD analysis project Ga0351919, IMG submission 206845) | Enriched cells from coal bed in the Powder River Basin, Montana, United States - Total cells T11 rep1 HSBNCT.T11.300.1.N6 ...
GACGGGTGCGTCCGTGCCACTTCGCGCGACGGCCGATCCGCCGCGGGCGCCGCGCGGCGGCAAGTCGGCCAACTGCAGCTGGATCTCGACTGCCGCGGGCAGGGATTTCCGCTCCAGACTGTTCCAAGCGTCCGACCAGCCGCGGCCATCGAAATAGCGAAACTGCAGCGACGTAACTTCCGGGACCCATAACTGGGTGTCGTCCCCGACATCCGGATCGTCCGCAGCGTTCGGATCACCCGCGGCGTCCGGAGCACCCGCGGCACCGGGAGCGCCCGCAGCGTCCGGAGCCGTCGTTGGATCCAGCGGCGTTTCGAAGTCCAATTCGCTCCGCACCAGTCCGTGTCGGCTCGGCTCCGGCGATTCGTCGCTGGCGTCGGGTACAAGAAACGTGTAATGCACGGTGCGCAGTTCCGGCACGCGGGCGGTTCGTGTCTCTTCCGATCCTCCGGCGGACCGTCCGACCGGCACGGGGTTGCCTTGGTAGGGCGTCAGCTGCAGCATGTCGAAACGCAACTCGCGGGACGATCCGAACAGTCCGAACCGGCGGCGCTGTGCCGCGCCGGCCGTCTCGTTCGTGGTGCCGGGCAACGGATCCTGGATCGCGCTTCGCAGATCGTCGGCTATTTGTTCCAGCAGCGCGCGACACAGCTGGACCCGTTCTACCTGCTGTTGCCCTTTGTCGAACAGATCGCCATAGGTGCTCATCAGCATCCACAGCGCGCCCAGCAGGACCGCACACAACGAAGTTGCCAGGAGCATTTCGACCAGGGTAAACCCCCGTCTGCAGCGATTGCGGCAAGCGGACAGAAAGAGGCGTTCTGCACCACGTGGCCCGGTCTCTCCGAGACCGAAAACGAGTCTCGGAGAGACTCGTCCACGTGGCCCAATGTCTCCGCGACCAAGCCCTGCGGCTCCGAGAGACGCGGCACCAGGCATGCCTCTGTGCGACCTCATGGGAATTCCCTTTCGGTCTGGCTGCCGGGGGGCGTCGGGCCACGATTGGGTACGTGAACCCAACGAGTCAAGGAAAACGACTTGCCGCTGGCGCCGGTCGCCGTCTCCAAGGCCGCCGGCGGGGCGCGGGTGACGGTCACCGTGACGGAGGACAAGCCGAAGCTGCCCAGCGATTCGACTTGCACGGTCTGCGACCAACCCGGCAACTGGGGCAGTTCGATCGCCGCTTGGGATTCCAGCGGCGCGGCGCCGGCCAGGATTTCATTCAACCGGCTGCGGCACGCCAGCTGGGCGGCGCTCAACTGCTCGGCGTCGCGAGCGTGGCGGCGTCCCACGGCAGCCAGTTCGCCCAAGACAATCAGGCAGGCCAACAAGATACTGGTGGCCAGCATCACTTCCATCAGGGAGAATCCGGCACGCCGTCGCGGAATCATGGGGCGGCTCCCCCGGAGTTCGGCGAAACCCGCACGTCCGGCACGCTCTCGGCCTCCGGCGGCAACAGCCGCTCGGCTCGCGAGACCTGCACCGTACCGGTCAGGCCGCGGACGCGGAGTTCGGCGCGGTAGGAGGCACTGACCAGTGCGATCCGGGCGTCGAATGTCCGGCCGTTGGGAAAGAAGAGAAGCGGCGCCGACCAGGAAGCATCGCCCTCCGATCCGTCAGCCGTTGCGGGAGATTCGGAGGGCCGATCTGCCGAAGGATCGGCGAACCGCATTCCAAGGGGCAACGTTTGCGGTTCCGTGGCCGACTCGATGGCGACACCGCCTTGGCCAGCCGACGTGGATGCAGCGCCAGCCGACGGCTGGCCGGGCGAGGCCGCCCGCCCGATTTCGAACTGATCGCCGCCGACCTGGTAGCGGAAATAGGTCAGGCTTCCCGATTCAATCGCCCTCAGGCGAGCGGAGGAAAAAACGTAACCCGAAGCGTAAGCGAGTTTGATGCGGCAACCGGCTCGTTCCTCGCCGACGCTTCGGGTGACGCCGAAGTAGGCGACGTGCGCCTACGCCATTTCGCCGGACGAGTGTTCTTTGCAGGGCAGGCTGGTGGTGACCTTGCTCGAGAGGGCTGACTTGCTGTGGCTGGCTTGCAATCTATCCGCCGAACGCGCGTCTGCAAACGGGGCAAACCGCCCGCGCCGCCAATCCCGGCCCGGCGGGGGTACACGCTGATCGAGTTGCTGATCGTTGTGGCCGTGCTGAGCGTCATCCTCACCCTGACCCTCCCTTCGCTGCGACACATGTCGGCCAAGAGCGAGCTGCAGGACACCGCTCGGCAAATTCGAGTGCGGCTGTTGGAGGCCCGCCGAGGTTCACATCGACGTCGATATCGAGGTTCTCTCGCCGCGAACCCGGCTCGCCGTCCTGTCCGCCGCCGCCGACGGTCCAGCTGCAGATGTCGTCCTCGGTGTTATCCTCGCCGTCGGGCCCAAAGGACCAGATATCGGGGGTGTCCGTCGAGCCGCGTTCCGGCGGATAGACATACTGAAAGGCGTTGCCCCAAGGATCCTGAGGGATGGCGTCCGCGCTCACATAGGGGCCCTCCCAACCGCGCAGGGACGATTCGCTGTCGTCGCTGGGCGGCGTCAGCAGGGCCTGCAGTCCTTGTTCGGTGGTGGGAAAGTTCCTTGTGTCCAGGGCGTATCGCTCCAACGCCCCGCGGAACAATCCGATCTGCGATTGAGCCGCGTTCACATCCGCTCGCTTGCGGGCTCCCATAAACCGAGGGACGACCAGCGCGACCAACATCACCAGGATCGCGAGCACGATCAGCATTTCGGTCAAGGTGAACCCGGATCGACGGGTACGGCGACGGTGAAAAATCTTCATTTCCTATTCTCCCTTTTTATCTACCCCATCATCGTCATGGTATCGAACAGCGGCAGCAGCAGGGCCACCAGCACAAACCCGATTAGTGCGCCCATCACCAGCAGCATGGCGGGTTCGGCCATCCGAACCATGACATCGATCTGCCGCGAGGTGCGGCGGTCGATGCCGTCAGCGATGCTCACCAGTACCTGGTCCAAATTATTCGCCTGCTCGGCGACGTGAATCATGGCCATCACCGGCCGCGGGATCAGCCCGCAGGCGGCCAGCGGCTCGGACAGCGTCTCGCCCGCGGAGACGTTTTCCGCGGAATCGCGAATGGCCTGTGCCAAGACGCGGTTGCCGGCGGACTCGCTGCTGATCTCCAGCGATCTCAACAGCGGGACGCCGTTTTTCAGCAGAGTTCCTAGAATGCGACAGAATCGCGACACGGCATAGCCGTGAAATATGGGGCCCGCCAGCGGGATCTTCAATTTCCAGCGGTCGATCCACAGCCGGCCGCGCTCGCGCTGCGCCAGACGCCGCAACCAGAACGCCAGCCCGGCCAGCATCGCGGCCACCACCAGGCCGTACCGACCCAAAAAGTCGCTCAGCCCCAACAGGATCACGGTCGGCAGCGGCAGACCGCCGCCATCCTGTTCCAGACGTGCAAACAACTCGGCAAACTTGGGCACAAACACGACGACCAGGACGATCGTGATGATCACGCCCAGCGAGGCCAGAAACACCGGGTAAATCATCGCCCCGGTGACGCGGCCTTTGAGTTCCTGTTGCTGTTCCAGGAAATCGGCCGTGCGTTTCAAGGCATCCTCCAGGAAAGCCCCCTCCGAACCGGCGCGGACCATGCTGACGGCCAAGTCGCCGAATACCTCCAGGTGCTTGCTCATCGCTTCGTCCAACGGCGTACCCTCGGCGACTTGATCGCGAACATCGACCAGGATGTCGGCCAATCCCGGGTGGGGGCATTGGGCGGACAGGATGCTGAGCGATTCCAGCAGCGGGACGCCGTTTTGCAGCAAGTCGGCCAGTTGGGCCAGGTTCGACACCAATTCAGCGGTCTTGACGCCTCGCTGCCGCTGCCACGGAGAACGCTGCATTTCCACCACATGCAGCGGAAACAGCGAACGCTCGGCCAACGCGGCCAGCGTTTCGCGTTTGCTGGCCGCCGTGATCGTCCCGGCCACATTCTCGCCAGCCAGGGTTCGGGCCGTGTAATTGTACTGAGGCATCGCGCCGCTTCTGAAGTTGCTAATCTGCCTTGGTCACGCGAAGCACTTCTTCGACGGTCGTCTGCCCCCGGCAGACCTTTCTCCAACCGTCCTGCCGCAACGTTCGCATGCCCGCCTCCATCGCCGCCCGTTTAATCACATTGCTCGGCGTCCGCTCGGCGGCCAAGCGGCGGATTTCGTCGGTGGCCGCCAACAGCTCGTACAGGCCCGTCCGCCCGCGATACCCCGTGCCGCGACAGTGCCGGCAGCCTACCGCGCGATAGATCGCCCCGCCTTCTTCTTCACAAGCCGCTCGAGGAAAATCTTCCGGAACATCCTCGGGGCCAGGAATGTACGACTCGCTGCACTCGGAACAGAGCGTCCGCACCAACCGTTGGGCCAGGATGCCCTCGACGGTGCTGGACACCAAAAACGGTTCGACGCCCATGTCCATCAGCCGCATGAACGCGCCCGCCGCATCGTTGGTGTGCAACGTGCTGAACACCAAGTGGCCCGTCAGCGAAGCCTGGACGGCACTCTCGGCGGTCTCCAAGTCGCGGATCTCGCCCACCAGCACGACGTCCGGATCGTGACGGAGAATACTCCGCAAGCTGGCCGCAAACGTCAGCCCAACTTTGGAATGGACTTGGATCTGGTTGATACCGTCCAACTGGTACTCGATCGGATCCTCCGTCGTGATGATCTTCGTCTGATCGTCCTTCAGTTCGCTCAACGCGCTGTACAGCGTGGTTGTCTTGCCCGAGCCGGTCGGCCCGGTGACCAAGATGATCCCGTGCGGCTGCTTGATCAGCCGCTGGAAATGCTGGTACGTGTCGCGAGCCATGCCCACGCCGCGGAGCGAGAAGTTCAGCCGATCCTTGTCCAAGATCCGCATGACGATGCCTTCCCCGTGCAGCATGGGGATCATCGACACGCGGATATCGATCTCGCGTCCCGACATCCGTAACTTGATGCGCCCGTCCTGCGGAACGCGTTTCTCGGCGATATTCAAGCGAGCCATGATCTTCAGGCGGCTGATGATCGCCGCCTGGAAACGATGGATCTGAATGGGCGCCGGCTGCGTCTGCAGCACGCCGTCAATCCGGTAACGGATCTTCAAGCCATCCGCCTGGGCTTCCAAATGGATGTCGCTCGCCCGGCCCTCGACGGCCTCGATCAGGATCTCATTCACCAGCCGCACGACGGACGCTTCCTGCGCCGCCTCGGAAGCCTCCGAACGATCCCACTCCGGCTCGTCCAACACCTCGATGCGATTGTCCTGCTGCTCGCGAATCGCAATCAGGTCGTCGATCGTCTCGGCGCCCACGCCCAAGTGCAACTTGACCAACCGCGCCAATTCGTCGGCCAAAACGATCACCGGCACGACGCTGTCCGGCACCGCTGCGCCGACGGCATCCAACGCCGCTAAATCGAATGGGTTGCTGGTCGCGACGATCAACGAACCGTCCCGATACTCCAGTGGAAACACCCCGTAGCGGTGAACCAGCCGAAGCGGAAAACGACGCAGCATGGCGGGATCGATGGTCGCCATCGACAGATCGACGTATTCCATCCCTAAGACCTCGCCAACAGCCCGCATCAGATCTTCGGACGAGGCGTACTCCAACTCGAGGGTCAGCGAATCCAGGCAGCCATCGCTAGCCAAACACTGGCGGACCATCTCTAGTTCACGCGGGTCAATCGCCGACGCGGCTTGAAAGCTTTTTGCTACAATCATAGAACCGTGGTGTGTACAGCTTAGGTAGGTGGGAAGCAGTCAATTTCGCCGTTGAATCCTTCGGCGAATCATGCCATCCGGGCATCCATGCAACCTTCTCTGTCTCGCTCCGGTCTCGAACGCTAGCTGCTTGTTCCATATCTGCAGCTAAGCGATTATTTCAGGTGTGTTAAAAAGGCGGGAACGCGTAAAGCGTTGATACAGTCGTCAAAAACTCTCCAGTTGAACGTTCGTCATTCTATTCCGGCCGCCGCGGTTCTGTCAACCGCGATAATGCCCACGGACAACGCTATTCGTACAATTTGGAGAGATTCGGGTATTCCGATCTTGAATATACATGATCAGCTCGGCATGTCGCCAGGAGGGGGGGCATGCGCTGTCCTTCACGCCGTGCCGGCGCGCAGCTGCGATTCGACACCGTTGATCACCGGCAGCGGGTATTGGCCCAGCAACATGCGGCGAAGATGGCCGGCCAACAGTTTCGGGCTACCCCGGAAAGCGTCCAGCGTGCTGCCGGCGATGTGCGGGACGATGGTCACGTTGTCCAGTTGGACCAGCGGGTGATCCACGGGCAGCGGTTCCTCGTCGAACACATCCAGCGCCGCGCCCATGATGCAGCGCTCTTGTAACATTCGCACCAGCGCCGGCTCGTCGACCAGGCCGCTACGAGCCGTGTTCACCAGCACCGCCGTAGGCTTCATCAGCCGCAGCTGGCTCTCGCCGACCAGATGATGCGTCTCCGGCAACAGGCGGGCGTGGATCGAGACCACATCCGATTCTCGCATCAGAGTGTCCAAATCCACCATCTCGGCCGGGCTGGTATCGCCGTTGGCGAACGGATCATAGGCGATGATGCGACTGCCCATGGCGTGCAGATAGCCGGCCAGCAGACGGGCCACGGCGCCGTAGCCGACCAGCCCTACGGTCTTTTCGTTCAGTTCTGGAATTACATCGCGGTTCAAGAAATCCCGGGTCCAGCGGCCAGCTTTGAGGGCCGCATGACCGCGAGCGATGTTGCGAACTTCGCTCAGGATCAATCCCAGCGTGCATTCGGCCACCGCACGGGCGTTGCGGCCCGGCGTATTCAGCACGCTGATGCCGCGCCCCGTGGCAACGTCGACGGCCACGTTCTCCGTGCCGCCCCGCAACACGCCGATCACCTTCAACCCTGTCGCCGACTCGATGACCGCTCGGCCCAGCGGCGCAAACTGGACGCACACGATATCAAAGCGGTCCACATCCGCCGTCAACTCCGGTGGCAACGCAACCGCGTCCGGGCCGCCTTGTTCGATCGCCAGATTGGCCTGCTGCAAATCGACCAGCGTGGGATGCTCCCACGACCGAACCTCGACGGAAACGCCCAGGTCAGCCAAGGGCCCGAAGCCTTGTTGCATCAAGTTCGCGGGGATGTACGTGTCACTGATTGCCAAAAGCCTGATCATGATCTGCCTCGGGGGAAACCGACGTGAAGCCTCGCCTGCACGACCGCTGAACCTGAGCAACGAAACCGCGTGCAGTCGGCAGTTGTCGCTCGTTTGGACAAGATCGTATCCTTGCCGCCGGGGCGACGCAAGGACCATTGAACACGCCCCATGGAACACGCCCCATGGAACGTAGAGCCGACGGCGACGGGTGAAACCGGCTCGGACAGGCCGATGGACGCCGGGCGGCAAACGCCCGTTGTGAAACGCCTGTTGTGAAACGCCCGGCTGGCGTCAACGGCTCACCGATTCCAGCACGTTCGGATCACAGCGTCCAGCCTTGGCGGTACTCGCGTTTCACATACTGGTTCAGTTCCGGCAGGTTCGTGCATTTCATGGCGGCGCCGTCCCATTCGACGGGCCGATTCAGGCCGGCTCGCATGGCCAGATGCGCCACCAACAGCATTTCCAAGAACGGTCCGGCGAACGTGGCGAAGCCGGAAAAGGTCGGCCCGCCGCCAGCGTGGCAGGCGCGGAGGAAATCGCCCATGATCCCGCCGGACGGGCGCGGCAGCGTCGCTGGCGGCGGCGTGAATTCCTGGCGGCGCGAGGCCGGCAGCAGGACCGGGCCGCCGCCGTGCGAGCCGCAGCAGATCATGCCCTGGTCGCCCACGAAAACCGTGGCAGCGCCGCTCAGACGCTTGGCGAGTTCCGCGTCCAGCCGTTCGATTTCCGCAAACACCGGGGGATGGTGCGGCCGGGTCTGCGTCGGCTTGCCGTCGGGCCCGCGGTAGCTGCCGTCGGTGTTGGGCTTGCTGCCTTCGTGCCAGAATACGGTGATCGGCGGCAGTTCGCCCCGCTGCGGAAAGTCGTAGCGGACCGTGCTCCACCGCGGGAACCGGTCTTCGCTCACGTCGCCGACATCGAGCAGTTCGACCCGCTGGGGATAGCCCAGCTGGAGGGCAAAGCAGACGGCGTCCATGACATGGGTGCCCCAGCCGCCCAGCGAACCGGTGCCGAAGTCGCACCAGCCGTGCCAGGGCCGGTACACCGAGCTGTACGGACGCGATTTCGCCGGTCCCAGCCAGGCATCCCAGTCCAAGCCTTGAGGCAGCGGTTGCGGCTCGGGCGCGGGCATGCTGCCGCCGAAACGCGAAGCGAAAATGTGCCAGGCATGCACTTCGAGCAGCTTGCCGATCGCGCCGGCGGCAAGCCATTCGGCCAGCGTCTGATGCCCGCCGGTTCCCGAACCTTGGTTGCCCATCTGCGTGACGACCGAGGATTCCGCCGCCGCTTCGCCCAAAGCCCGCGCCTCGGCGATGTGATGCACCAGCGGCTTTTCGCAGAAGACATGCTTGCCCAGCTTGATCGCCATCATCGACGGGATGGCGTGCTGATGGTCGGGCGTGGCGATCAGCACCAAGTCGATCTCGCGATGAACTTTGTCGAACATCAAGCGATAGTCGCTGAACGTCTTGATTCGCGCCGGATCAAAGTCCTTGACTCCCGCCTTGTCGGCGTCGGCGGCGAGGCGTTGCAGGGCTCGATTCAAGTTGCCTGCATCGGGCTCGGCCAGAGCAACATAATTCAGATCGGGACCAAGCCCGCTCATGTGCAATCCCCGTCCTCCGCAGCCAATGGCCGCTACGTTCAGCTTGCGTCCCGGGGCCGCTGCTGACAGGAGTCTCGGAGCGGGAAACAAGTGGGCTGCGGCTACCGTTGACGCCAGGGACGTTGCGCCTTTGAGGATATCACGACGAGTCAGACGTTCGGTCATTGGGGGGCTCCATGATTGGGATACAGCGTTGGGATACTGCAGTATATCGAACACGCCCCCCTGGGCACAAGCGACGCGTGCTCTCGGGGCGTGCTCTCGGGGCGCGTGATTCGTGGTGCTGTCTCACGTTGCAAAACCGTGGCCCAAACGCTGCGGGATTTTGGGGCCGTGGGCGTGGTCATCCCGCCCCGCATCGAGCGAGCCGACAGACCCGCCCGTCTCTGAAAGTCGGCGCATGGTGCCACGCCGGAATTGCGTCTCCGTAACGCATTGCCTGGGCGGAAGATGGAAGATCTAACGGTAGAAGACGGGTATGACGAACGCCCGGTGTCGAGTATCTTGTTCCCTCTCGGTGATTTTGCACAAAGTTACCTCACAAATCTTGACGTGGCTCCCTCGGCGCGGGAAGCCCCGGGACGCGACCATGCCTCTTGTTACCCTTCGCGACTTGACGATCGGCTTTCGCGGCCCGCTGTTGCTGGACGGAATCCAGTGCCAGATCGAGCCTGGGCAGCGGATCGGACTGTTGGGACGCAACGGGGCCGGAAAATCGACCCTGTTGCGGATGCTGACGGGCGAAGTCGAGCCGGACGGGGGCGAGGTTGTGTTCGCGCCGGGCGTCCGCGTCAGCTTGCTCCCGCAGGAGGTGCCGCTGGGACTTGCCGGCCGCTCGCGCGAAATCGTCGCCGACGGACTGCCTCCCTGCGCCCACGATCCCGAAACGCCCTGGCGGAATGCGCTGCGGGTGGACCAGATCTTGGCCCGGATGCAGTTGGACGGCGAAGCGTCCTTTGAATTATTGTCGTCGGGAATGAAACGCCGCGTCCTGTTGGCTCGAGCGCTGGCCGTCCAGCCGGACCTGCTGCTGTTGGACGAGCCGACCAACCACCTGGACATCGACGCGATCGAGTGGCTGGAGCAATTCCTCGATTCCTGGGACGCGACGTTGATCTTCGTGACTCACGATCGGGCGTTCCTCCGCAGGCTGGCCCGTCGAATTCTGGAATTGGACCGCGGTCGCCTGTTCGACTGGTCCTGCGATTACGACACGTTTCTGCAACGCAAGGAACTGGCGCTGGCCGCCGAGGAGAAACAGGACGCCTTGTTCGACAAGCGGCTGGCGCAGGAGGAAACGTGGATTCGCAAGGGGGTCGAAGCCAGGCGGACGCGCAACGAAGGCCGCGTGCGGGCCCTGGAAAAGATGCGGCTGGCGCGCCAGCAGCGGCAGACGAACCCCGGCAGTGTCCGCCTGCAGCTGCATCAAGAGGTCCGCAGCGGGACGCTGGTGGCCCAAGCCGAACGGATCAGCTTTGCCTATGGCGATCGCCCGGTGATTCGCGATTTCTCGACCACGATCATGCGGGGCGACAAGATCGGCATCATCGGGCCCAACGGGGCGGGCAAGACCACGCTGCTGCGGGTGCTGTTGGGCCAGCTGACGCCGTCGCAGGGCAGCGTCCGTCTGGGAACGAATCTGCAGATCGCCTATTTCGATCAATTGCGGATGCAGTTGGACGAAGACAAGACCGTCCAGGAGAACGTCGGCGACGGCTACGAATCGGTGCGGGCCGGCGGCCAGACCAAGCACGTGCTGGGATACCTGCAGGACTTTCTGTTCAGTCCCGAACGAGCCCGTACCCCGGTCCGCTTTTTGTCCGGCGGCGAACGCAACCGCGTGCTGCTGGCCCGGCTGTTTGCCAAGCCTGCCAATATCGTCGTGCTGGACGAACCGACCAACGACTTGGACACGGAGACCCTGGAGCTGTTGGAGGAACTGCTGGTCGCCTACGGGGGGACCGTGTTGCTGGTCAGTCACGATCGG
>Ga0351919_10105_pt1 | contig 10683 bp, 8 predicted proteins | sample TotcelHT113001N6_FD_206845 | JGI IMG/M metagenome (GOLD analysis project Ga0351919, IMG submission 206845) | Enriched cells from coal bed in the Powder River Basin, Montana, United States - Total cells T11 rep1 HSBNCT.T11.300.1.N6 ...
GGATTTTGAGATAGAATTATCCGAACCGCAAGACGCCAAGCTGATCACCGAGGGCTTTGAAGGCTCTTATGATGCAGACAATGGGAAAATGATTATTCAAATCGGGGACCTTCAAAAAGACCAAAAGGGGAAAACAGTCTTTTCCGTGCGCGCAGAGACTCCTTTAGATGACAAAACGATCATCAAAGCGCCCTCCATGACTTTTCATTATTTTCTAAAACAGGAAAAGGCAAGCCTTGAGATAGAAAATGAAATCGTCCATACGATCAAAAGCAGTCCGCAGCTCCTGCTTTCGGAGGTTAGGCTTTCTGATCTAAACCAGAAAGAACTCAGGATAGGGGATACACTTTCAGTAGAATTTGACATAGAGAATGCCGGGGATATGAAAGCAAGAAATGTCCGCATATCCAGTTCGCTGCCTGCCTATACGGATCTTTTAGAAAGCCATACTTTGCCCGATTATTATCGACTGGAACCGGAAGAGATCCTATGGGAGATCGCCGAGCTGGATATCAAAAGTCCGCAGACATTCCAATACCAACTGCACATAGGGGAAGGATTTACAGACGGACAGGACATCGCAATCGATGTAAAAGCAGGATGCGACAGCTGCAGCGTTAGGACAGCCGCTGCAAGCGATCAGGTAAGGCTTTATGCGGACCTCTCAGGATCAAGTGTGAGCATCCAGGATAGCGATGGAGAATATCTTTGGGCCAATGACACGATCATCATCACGGTCGATGTAAAAAACACCGGGGAGAGAGATGCGCAAAATGTCAAGCTGCTTTGTCCGATGCCCCCAGGCACGACCTATATAAGCCAATCCGGCACAAGCGAGGGCATTGCCTGGAGCGATGAGATCAAAGGCTTGGTTTGGGACATAGACCGTATCGGCCAATCGGAAACCAAGCAGGTCTCTTTTCAAGCCCAGGTGTCTGCGGAACTGACGGGCGGCGCTAAGATCGCGACCGATTTTAAGTTGATGGAACAGGATATCATCTATGATATTGCCAATGCTTCTGTGGACGTCCGGGGCCATTTCAACCAGACGATCCTAGCGATGGGAGACAGTCTCATTGCCTTATCCGACTGGGTCCAAAGGCTTGACGGCATGTTGGAGAGCACCTATGCCAGGACCGATTACAATACGGTTGCCAGCGCGGTCGGCGGAGAAGAAGCCAAAGGCGGATACAAGCGCTTTGAGACGCTCACCGATGTATATAAGCCGGATATCATCATCATCGCTTATGGCACCAATGATGTCGGAGATAGCTTCAAAGATTATAAATATTATCTTGACGGTCTTGCAAAAAAAGCAAAAGCCACTGGAGCGCTTGTCTTTATACAGAATTTTGGCCCCATCATCACAGAAGAGCATCCTGATAAGGAGGGCTATGAGGACTATATTGCTGCCTGCAGGCAGATCGCCCAGGAAAACGGGCTTCCGTATATCGATGTTTACAGCCACCTTTTAAAAGACCCCTCAAGATATCTGATGGACTGGGTGCATTATAGTCCTGAAGGCTCTGCCGTTGTATCCCAGGTCGCATACCAGAACATCACCGCTTATCTAGACCCCTACGGGACAGTTCGGTGAGTTTTTAGATTTGAATATTTGGCAAAAATATTATACATTGAATAAGTTATGTGGAAACTTTATCTGATAAAAATTTTTTACTATTTATTGTTTGGGCTTATTTTCCTTCTATCCCTTGTCATCTTTTTTGAGATACTTGATATTGAGATCGTCAAAAAATATGTCGGTGATTTTATACTCAATATCATAGACAGGATGGGCTTCTAAGAGGCCGTCATTTTCCTGACAGGAATGCTTTTAAATATTCCAAAGGCACGCCCATCATAGTCTTTCTGTGTATCCTGTCGCAATTCCTGCAGGGGAACATTTTTTCAATCTGGCCGTTTTTGTTCTTTTCTCTGAACTCTCGGATCTCTTTTGCATTGAATATCTTTTTGATGCTAGACTTATGAACATCCCCGATAAGGTTCTTTGCTTCAAAATCTTGTGGACATAAACAGACTTTGCCGTCATAAAGGATCGTCAGCGAATACCAGCAAAAAGTGCAGGCGCTGCTAGTGTGTTTTTGTCCGGCATCGACTTCTTTGATGAGTCCACCCCAGTTGTGGGGCCTTCTTATGCGGAACTGGTCCAGGCCAAGATCCATAAAAGTTTTTTGAAACTCTTTTCTCTGTCTTTTAAAGTCGCCTGCTCCTAGGCTCTGATCATACTCCATGACTTGCAGGAGCGTAGTAGGCTTTTTATAGCCCCCTTCCTTCTTGAGCTTTAAAAAAGAATAGATATTGTGGAGCGTCTGCTCAAAATCCGCGCCAGTCCTGTTTGCTTCATAGGTCTGCTTTTGGTAGCCGTCAAAAGAAAAAGAAAGATAGTCGAGTCCGCAGCAAAGCAGCTTTTCTGAGCACTTTTTGTTGAGCAAAGTCGCATTACTGTGAAGCCTTGTATAGAGGCCCGCTTTTTTTGCATAAGAGATCATGGCAAAGATATTTTCATTTAAAAGAGGTTCGCCCCGGTGAAAAAGGTTCACATCGAGCGCAAGTCCTTTGGCCTCATCAATGATCTTTGTAAAAAGGCTCATTTCCATATCTCCTTTCTGGTTTGGCGCCAGATCCTTATTGGCGCAAAGACCGCAGGAAAGGTTGCACCTGCTTGAAGTCTCTATCCAGAGACGGAGAGGGAAATAGCTTAGCTTGTTTTTTTTAAGAAGAAAACCCGATGCTGCGCGAAGAAGAGAAGAAGTTTTCTTTTTTGATATCCTCATGGCATTTCATTGATTAACCGATGATCTCTTTGATCGCATAAGTCGGTTTGTTTTGCGCTTCATGATAAGTCCGCATGATCAGTTCTGCGATGATGCCCATCGTGATAAGCTGGACCCCTATGAAGATCATAAAGATCGATAGGGTAAAAAGCGGCCTTGATGCTAGGGCTTGTTCAAAAAACAGCCTCATGATGATTAGGTATAGCGTAAGGATCGATCCGATGCCGCCTGTAATCAGGCCTATCAGGCCGAATATCTGGATGGGTCTTTGAGAGTAATTGATCATGTACTTGATGAATATGATATCAAGGATCACTCTTATGGTCCTCGAGATGCCGTATTTTGATTTTCCGTATTTTCTTGCTCTGTGGTTTACCGATACCTCAGAGACCGTCACGCCGAGCCAGCTTGCGACTGCCGGTATATACCGGTGCATCTCACCGTAAAGGTCTATATTTTTGATGATCTCGCTTCTGTATGCTTTGAGCGTGCATCCGTAATCATGGATCCTGACCCCTGTAAGGAATCCGATGAGTTTGTTCGCGATCACGGAAGGAAGCCTTCTCGAGAGGGCCTTATCCTGCCGATTGGTCCGCCAGCCGCTTACAATGTCATTGCCTTCTTCGATCTTTTCCAAAAGAAGGGGGATATCTGCCGGATCGTTTTGCAAGTCTGCATCTAATGTCACGATGATCTCGCCTCTGCTGATATCAAAGCCTGCCGCCATGGCCGGTGTCTGGCCGAAATTCCTTCGAAACCGGACGATCCTGAAATCGCAGTTCTTTTCATGAAGTTTAAGAAGTTCTTCAAATGTGCCATCCCTGCTTCCGTCGTCTACTAAGATGACCTCATAGGTCTTATTGATCTTTTCTAAGGCGCTTGTCAGTTCATCATACAAAAATGCGATGGATGTCTTCTCATTATACACAGGGATCACGATCGATAAATAAATATCATGGTCGCCCTTGGAGATGCATTTTATTTCTGTTCTTCTACTCATATCATAGGCCTTCTTGTCTTTTCGAATTGTACCATTTAATAAATTTTTGCACACCTTCTTGGATCGGTGTTTTTGGCGTATAGCCTAAAAGTCTTTGCGCTTTTGATATGTCCGCAAATGTCATAGGCACATCTCCCGGCTTATCGCCTTCATGGGTTATCATGGCTTTGATGCCGCTGGCTGACTGGATCAGCGATAGGAGGTCCAGGATGTTTGTAGGGCTGGAATTGCCGAGATTGATGATCTCATAACCTTTGATCTTATCCATGCTGTTGATAAGACCGTCTATGATATCATCGATGTAGGTATAGTCTCTTGAGGAAGAGCCGTCCCCGTAGACGGCGATCTTCTCTTGATGAAATATTTTCCTGGTGAATTTGTGAATGGCCATTTCCGGCCTTTGCCTCGGACCGTAAACGGTAAAAAACCGATAGCAGAAGATATGGAGGCCGTAGAGGTGGCTGTATGTATAACAAAGGAGTTCCCCTGCTTTTTTTGTGGCCGCATAGGGAGATACGGGCCTATCTACAGGGTCTTCTTCTGCAAAGGGCACCTTTTTATTTCCGCCATAAACGGAAGAGGAGGAGGCAAACATCAGCTTGTCTACTTGAAAGATCCTGCATGCTTCCAGTATGTGAATCGTGCCCTGCATGTTGACCCGCTCATAAAGAGCAGGATCGGCAATGGAAGGTCTGACCCCGGCCCTGGCAGCTAGGTGCACGACCATGTCGGGAGAAAAGGCGCAAAAGATCTCTAAAAGCGGACCTGATGCGCAGATATCGACTTCATAAAGCTGGAAATCCTTTGAGCCGGTCAGGTTTGCAATATTTTTTCTTTTGATATCCGGGTCATAGAATGCGTCAAAATTATCGATGCAGCAAACCTGATGGCCTAAAGCGATCAGTCTCTCGCAAAGATGTGATCCGATAAAACCTGCTCCGCCTGTCACTAATATTTTCATTTCCTATAGGGTAAAAATATTATAAAATATCATCCATCGATGATATAATGATCCTTAAGTTGATATATATTGTTGTTTCTTAATAAAATCCTTATGAATGCCATAATTATACATAAAATAAATTTTTTTTATAGGTCAAAATGGGATTTCGCATAAAGAGTTATTTTGCAAAAAAAAAGAATAACTTAACCTTTTTAGGTCTTCTTTTGATCTGCGCCGGCGGTTTTGTCCTTCGGGTGAGAAATCTGGGTGTGCTCTCGTTCTGGGGAGATGACGGACATACCTTTATAGGGACCCTAAGCATTTTAGAACACGGCTATCCGCTTTTGCCCTCCGGAAATGTCTTGTATCACGGCATACTGGGTTATTATTTTAATGTGATCCCGGTACTGGTCTTTGGCGCAACTGAATTTGCTTTTAGGATCACAAGCGTTTTCTTTGCCATGATGAGTATCATTGCGCTCTATTTTTTAGGCAAAATTCTCGCCAATCAATTTGTGGGCTTTCTTGCAGCGGCCGTGCTTTCTTTTTCGACTTGGTACATCGTCTTTGCCAGAGAAGCCAGGTACTACCAAGACCTGCAGTTCTTCTTTATTATTTCTTTTTTGTTTTTTTATCTAGGTTTTTTTAAAGGCAAAAAACCATTCAGGATCCTTGCCGCAGTCTTTATGGCGCTGACGCCGCTCGTGCATGGTGTAGGGATCATGCTTTTAGTGCTTTTTTTGCCTTTGTTTCTCTATCTTGGAAAGCGGTTTTTTAAAAAAGAGATCCTGATCCCTTTCTTTAGCCTCCTGCTCTTTCATGGCCTCCTTGTCCTAAACCAGGTCTTTTTCTGGCAGGTAGGTCGAAGCTTTTATACCGAAGAGTCGGGCTTAGCGGCACTGGGCCAAGCCTATTTCAGGCTGCCGGATCCTTTTTATATCAAAAGGATCTATGAGATGTTTCCTGAGATGTTTGCTGTCACGGTAGCCGGTGCTTTTCTTTTTCTCATTTTTACCATAGGCCTTTCCGTAAGAAAAAATATCAGTACCTCGTATTTTGGCCTAGAGGAGCTTGAACGCAGATTCAAAAGAGTTCGGATACCGTATGATTTCTTTCTTATCCAAGCCTTTTTCTGGCTGGTGATCCTCCTCGTGTCCCTTGGCAGGATGTATAACCAGCAGCGCTACATCTATTTTTTGATGCCCTTTTTTATCCTACTATTTGCTTATACGGTTTATCTTTTGTCCATCTTTATCCTCAGGGCGCTCGACCTTCTGTATGCTGCGTCTCATAAGCAAAGGCAGGGCATCCCGAAAAGGACTTTTGCGGTATTGCTGATCTTTTTCTTTGCAGTCCTATCCATATTTACCGTCAGCGGCATCGATTTTATGGAAGCGGTAAAAGTGGCGGACAGGAATCATCAAGACCCCGTCGATGCGCGCTATTCGATCTCGAATGTGTGGACAAGGCACTGGGATGCCGCAGCGCCCGGAAAGGCCATCGCCGAAAACAGGCAGGAGACCGATATCGTGATCACGACGGATATCTATAATACACCTCCCTACAGCGGTCCCGTAGATTATTGGCTCTGGACGGGAGATCTGGTTTCCTGGGCTCCTTACCAGAAAAAGGGGGACTATTATTTTGATGATACATACGGTGTAAGGGTCTTGCGCAGCTTTGCGGACCTATACGATGTCCTGAATGAACACGCCGCTCAAAATGTATGGATTGCTACTTCTTATTCCCTTTTGACCAAGGAGCATATCGACCCCATCATCCTAGATTTTTTTGATGCAAGAGTCGAGGAACTTGTGCTAAGGGGCCGCGACGAAACGGCTAGGCTTTATTATTTTCCTAAGACCGATGAAGCGCTGAGGATACCCATCACGGCATTTTTTCAAGAAGACGAAGTGAGCGCCATCGATCTGAAGAGCGCTGATCGTTTTCGCATGGATCTCAGCGATCCCGATATGGCGCCCTATCTTTCTTTTGGTTTTTCAAGGACAGAGCCCGGCACGGGCACGTGGTCCCAAGGAGGCAGTTCTTTTATGCTTTTGGACGCGCAGCCCGGGACCGATTATGTGCTTGAGATCACCGCAAAGCCTTTTGCTCTGCCCGGCAAAGTGCAAAGCTTAACCCTTTTTGTCAACAGCCATAAGGTCGCAACCGCACACTTTAGGGAGGTGGAAGATTTCTCTACTGTCGTTTTTGAGATCCCTTCAGCGTACATCATCGATGGGACCGGATATATGGGATTTGAATATGCCTATGCCGTTTCTCCTTTAGAGCTTGGGCTTAGCTCGGATATCAGAAAACTCGCGTTGTTCTTCAAAGAAATCTCGATGGCAAAAAAATAATTTATCATTTCAGCCGATATGTTAGTATAATAAAGTATGAATACTATGGATAAAAAAGAGCCAAAAACAACACTGAAAAATAACAGGATGATCCTGATCGTTTCTTTTTCGATCCTTTTTATAGGGGTATCTATTTTTTTCCTGGATTATTTCCTTAAATTAAGGCAGGTCAATTATCAAAATGAAATCCTCTATGAGGACAGTTTTTTTGATGCAAACTTTAACAAGATCCAAATCGCTGATCCAGGATTTGAAACAGGCACCATCCACCCCGGAGAAAAGATCTCCTATGCAGTCAGCATCCAAAACAATGGCTTGCTTCCTGCCAGTGATCTTGAGTTCAGAATCATTCTGCCGGATTATTTTGCATTCCAGTCTTTGGATAGGGATGATTTCAATCTCGAGGAAGATGGAGTCGTCTTCAGCTCAGAGACCATTGATCCCGGTCAAAGCCTCTCGTTTCGAATAGAGCTGCAGCTGAAAAACGTGCTGGAAAGGGGAACAGAGATCGCGCATCCTACCGTGCTTATAGAATACAAAAAGGAAAACAAAAAGATCTTTAAAGAAGCTGTGCTTGAAAAAGAGATCCGCTCAGAAGAGATTCTTGTGGTGGACAGCAGCCCTAATTTTAATGGTTCCTATCTCAAGATCGTCCAGAAAGACGCCGAGGGTCAATTTATGCAGACTTCCCAGATAAGGGAGGGCTCTACAGTCTACCTTGAAGTCCTGTTGCAAAACAACGGCAATATGGATGCAGAGCAAGTAACGGTCTCCCTTGAAGGTTTATACGGTCTGCTTTTGAAGGAAGACGCGGAGATCTTCAATAGGCCGCAGGAGGTCGAGATTAGGGAAAATGCCATCTCCTGGTCTATCGGGCAGATTTCGGCAGGCACTCAAAATCTTTACAGGTTCTCCTTCGAGACATCGCAGGAGACAGATCAACCTGTCATTACCCCCTATATTAAAATAAGCAGCCCTTCTATTGAGCCAAAACAGTTTTCTGATGAAGCGGATATCCTCAGGGAGCCTTCTTTTGAAGGGTCTTTGATCCAGATAACCAATGTCGACGGCGGAAAGATCTATGCCCGGGAGATCCTGCAGGCAAGCGTTATCGTGAGGAACACCTCAGAAAACTTGGCAGAAAACATCCATGTCGCAATTGAGCTGCCGGATGCACTCAGCGCATACGAAGGCCCTCTTTACTGGAAGATCGACCAGATCGAGCCGGGCCAGTCCGTGCATCTGAACACTTCGCTTCAGGTGACTGCTGATTTGGATTCTGATAAGAATGTCAAGTGCGCTTTAAGGATCAGCTCCATATTTTTATCGGAAGATTCTGTCTATGAATCCAATCAAATCATCCTATCCTATACCAAGCCTTTTGAAGGGGGCACCATCCCTATTATCGCATTGCATGGCATTGAGCCGGAAGCGGTCGGAAAGTATGAGATCAGCACGGATGCATTTGATGCGATGTTAAGGCTTTTAAAGACCCATGGTTATGAGACGATTACTTTGAAGGACCTTTATGATTTTAAGACTGCCAATAAGGTTCTTCCTGAAAAACCCGTCATCCTGACCAGTGATGACGGATATGAAAGCCTGTATAAGCATGCTTACCCCATGCTTTTAAAATATGATTACCGCATGAGCCTTTTTATCAGCACCGGCTATATCGGAAGCAGTCAGCAGGACCGGATGATGAATGAGTTTGATTTTCAGTATGAAGACATACCCAGAAGAAATATGATGATCTGGCCGGAGATCTTAGAGATGGCCAATAATGGTTTTGAGATCGGCTCTCACGGTGTCTATCATATGGAATACGCGAGTCTTGAATTTGAAGAGGTGCGCGCGTCTCTGATTTCATCTAAACAAGTCATCGAAGACAACATCCAGAGAAACTGCCTGTTTTTTGCCTGGCCGCATGACTCTGTGCATCCGGAAGTCCTTGCCGTCTTAAGAGAGATCGGTTATCTTGGCGCCCTGCGCTATAAGGGAGGCCCCGAGCATACGGATACCATTGATTTTTACTCTATCAAACGGATCAATATAGAGTCTCCAATACCGGTAGAGGCCTATGCAGAGCTTTTTATGATTGAATAAACCATAATTTTTAAAAGGACATTAACGTGAGAATCTTTTTGATTGTTTTTTCCTATATCAACTTATTTCTTTACATTCTGATGTATTCGCTTTATGAGTACATCGCCCCGGCCGTCGGTTTTACGGATCTTTCAATCGGCGCGCAATCCTTTCTAAAAGTCTTACTGCTTGTGGTAGCGGGATTTTTTTTAGGTCTTGCAGCCGCTCTTTTCAGGAAAGGAAGAAGCGGCCGTAGTTCTTTTGATTACAATCTTTTCCTTCTGCTCGGACTGGCGCCCTTTATATTACTGCTGCTTTCAGAAGGCTCTATGACGGACTATCTCATCCGGATCTTTTTCAGATCAAGTCAGACCTTAACAGCGATCGCATCGGCTATTTTTTCAAGGACGGCCGTCTATGCTTTTTGGTATGGTATATCGATAGGCATCTCGGTGACCATCGGGACTGCTGCAAAAAAGAGCAGGTTAAGCACTACGGCTTAAGTCTTTTAAAAAAACCAGCTCCATCGCAAAAAACCCTGCCGCATCCATCTGTGAATGCGAAGGATGCTTTTGGCCTTTTCCAGCCAGACCTTAGAAGTGCTTGATCTCGACGGGACCCGAAAAACTTTGCATGTCACAGGCCTCTTTGCTGATGGAACATGGATGCATTTTGCGTGCACAAAAGCGGATAAGGTCCTTAGATGCACCTCTTTTTGGAAGGTATTTTCCTGTCAGTCTTTCAGCACAGCCCAGCCCTTAAACTCTACAGTCGCAGAAGAGACGATTTCTGAAAGATCGCTCTCTAGCGATAGAACTGCATGATCGCTTCGGATCCCTTCCGTTCGCAGCTCGATCGTTTCCAGCTGATAAGATCCCTTTATAGAAAAAGAATAAATATAGAATGTGTTTAAAGAACCGGGTTCCAGTTCGGAAGCATCAAAAGTGAAATGATAGCCGCTAAAAAGATAATTCTCATTGGCAAGGACATCTACAACATCGGGCCTCGCAACACCAAGGGAAGCATTCCCGAGAAAGCGGCCAAAATCTCTGGGTCCGTTCAGGGTGACTTCGATGCTGCTGATGCAGGATTTTCAACAACAGTCCCGTCCGCCGACCACCCGTTGATATCAAACTGGCCTGATACCGTCTCGCCCTCTGTTGGTCCATCGATGTAAAGGAAAACAGCATCTGATACAGGCAGTTCTCCGGGAAGACTAAACTTTTCTCTGGTATACTGCCAGCCATATTCGGGAATATAGGCATAGACATATACATAATGCACAGATCCCGGCTCAAAAGCAAGACCCGTGTTTTCCCATAAAAGTCGGTACCCTGACTTAAAATAGGCATCGCCGTAAATAGAAGCAGCTTCCGGGCTTTCAAGAGGATAATCCGCTTCTCCGAGCAAAAGCCCGCTGTTTCTGTCTCCATCCAGATAGATCTCAATAGCGGTGATCGCCTTTCTGTCAATGTCTTCTGTTGCGGGATGGCCTGCTCC
>Ga0351919_10213_pt1 | contig 10662 bp, 3 predicted proteins | sample TotcelHT113001N6_FD_206845 | JGI IMG/M metagenome (GOLD analysis project Ga0351919, IMG submission 206845) | Enriched cells from coal bed in the Powder River Basin, Montana, United States - Total cells T11 rep1 HSBNCT.T11.300.1.N6 ...
CACTACTACCGGCTGACGGCGACCGGATACCGTGTTCTGCATCCGGATCGCGACCAGGCCCCAGGCCGCATGATCGTTGCGGAGATTTCGCCCTCCCGATTTCAGCATGCGATGGCGACGGCCGACGTGATTGTCCACACGCTGGTGAGCTGCCACGCGGCACGCGTGCAGATCCTGCAGTACCATGGCGACGGTCAGTTGACGCTGGGGGTGGGGGAGTACCGGCAGCAGCCGGACTGTCACTTCCAGCTGGGGCATGGCGGGCGAGTGTTCAATTTGCTGTTCGAGATCGACAACGCGACCGAGCCGCTGGATTCGCGCCGGGAGCAGAGCATCCGCTCGAAGCTCTTGGGCTACGAGAGCTACCAGGACTGGGTGCTGCGCGTGTGGCGGGACCACGGGCGTCAGGAACCCCGGCCGGCCTTTCGCGTGGTCTTTTTGACGCGAGGCGTGAACCGCGCGAACCACATGCTCTGGCTGGCGCGGCAATGCGCCCGCAACAAGGACCGGCGGCTGGTGTATGCCGCGACGCAGGATGCGTACCTCGGCACCCCGTGTGCCGTGACGGATCCGCTGTTGAACGACCATCATGGCCACTGGCGTGCGTTGTGCGACGCGCAACCGTCGTCCGCGTTCCGGCGGGAACCGGTGCGGCTGTCGCCGCCGCTCGCCCGGGCGAGCGTGTTTTGATACGCTTTGCCGCACTGTCGCGTTCACTCGCAGTGCCCGATGCGGGTATCAAGCCGCGTCCCTGCTTCCGCCCCCACGGAATCAGGAAGGGAGCCTTCGGGATTGAGACGCAGACAGCACCGCCTCGCCCGATCCACGCACCTCGACGAGGCGGTTTTTCTTGGCGACCAATGTGGCACGGCCTACTTGTTGGCCGTGAAGTGTGGTGCGGCGTAGTTGGCCGTGTCTGCTGCTCCAACACTGCTTGCGAGCAAGCAGCGCCACACAATCGTGTCTCTTGGAAGACGAAGCATCCGAGGCCAGCAAACGTTTGATGCTAGTATCCGCCCCATGCAAACCCTGATCGCCGCGCCGGCCAACAACGAGCGGGGACCGCGATACATGGAAAAGGCGCTGGCGGCCATCCACCAGGCCCACCTGCGGCAGTCGCCGATGACGCTGGCCTACGGTGCCGCCGACGGACAGGTCGCCTTGATGCTGCAGTGCAGCGGGGCAGAACGGGAGGCGATCCTTGGCCCGATTACGGCCAGTTACCCCCACTGTTCGCTGACCGCCGTCGAGGTCCCCGTCGCTCCCACCGGCTGGGCAACGTGGTGTGCCGAGGTGCGTTTGAGTCCCGAACTGTATCCCATCCTGCGGCATGCTCAGTTCGAGGACCTGCTCAACCACACGTTCGCCGATCCGGTCTGCAGCCTGCTGCGCGCGGTTCGGCCTGACGAGTCGCTGCAGTGTCGGGTCGAGATCAGCGTCGTTCCGGCGTCGCGCAGGCGATGCCGGACGGCCCGCGAAGCGGTGAGGCTGTTGGACCGGAGCTTCTTCCGCACCCACCACAGGCTGGCCGCCTTCTTCGCGCGTAACATCGTCCGGGGACGCTGGCGCTGGCTGGCTTGGCTGCTGGGCCGGATCGCCGCTCGCAGCGAGTCGCCGGGGCACACCCTGCTGGAGACCTCGACGAGCCGGCTGCACGAGCGGGAGGAGAACCTGCAGGCGGCGGCCGACAAGTTCGGTGGTCACCTGTTCGAGTGCCGGATGCTGCTTGCGGTGCATGCGCCGGCGGAACGGAAGGCGGAGGCGACGGAGCGGCTGCGGAGCATGGCGGGCGCGTTGGGCGCTTTCACCCAGTCGCGGCTGGCGACGTTCCAGATCGGCAGAATCTGTCCGCAGAATGGCCGCCGAACACGACTGCGGCCGTTCCTGCTGTCCCACGAAGAACTGGCCACCCTCTGGCATCCGCCCACGGCGACGGCCAGCGCGGAACGCATGCGGGTCAATGAGTTCACCGAACTGGAGGCGCCCACGGTGATTCACCCGTCCACGGAGGAGGGGACCGTGGTCCTGGGTCGAGTCCGGTTCCGGGACGACCAGCGGCTGGTGACGCTGGCGCTCGAAGACCGCCTCCGGCACCTGTACATCGTCGGGAAAACAGGAATGGGCAAGACGACGCTGATTCAGAACATGATCGCCGAGGACATCGCCGCCGGCCGCGGCGTCTGTCTGGTCGATCCCCACGGCGACCTGGCCGAATCCATCGCCGGCCTCGTGCCCAAACATCGCACGAACGACGTGATCCTGTTCGACGTGGCCAGCCGCGAGTACGTGGTCGGATTCAATCCGTTGGCCAGCCGCGATCCGTCCCGCGTGGACCAGGTGACCTCGGGCGTGGTGAGCGCGTTCAAGAAGCTGCATGATTCCTGGGGGCCAAGGCTGGAGGACACGCTTCGCAACGCCGTGTTCGCCACGGTCGAGCAAGGCGGCAACCTGCTGTCCGTCATGCGGCTGTTGGGCGAGAAGCCGTACCGCGAGCACATGGTGCCCAACATCCGCGACGAGGTCGTGCGGAGTTTCTGGATTCACGAATTCGCATCCTGGAGCGACAACTACCGCACCGAAGCCGTGGCGGCGATCCAGAACAAGATCCGCCCTTTCCTGACCAATACGAACATGCGGGCGATTGTCAGCCAGCCAGGGCGAGGCCTGGACCTGCGGCAGATCATGGACGATGGGAAGGTCCTGATCGTGAACCTGAGCAAGGGCCGCATCGGCGAAGACAACGCGACGTTACTGGGGGCCTTCCTCGTAACGAGCATCCAGCAGGCGGCCATGACGCGGGCCGACATCCCGGAAGGGGAGCGGCGGGACTTCTTCCTGTACGTCGATGAATTCCAGAACTTCACGACGGGCAGTTTTGCGTCCGTGTTATCGGAGGCCCGAAAGTTCCGGCTCTCCCTGATCGTGGCCCACCAGTACCTGGCCCAGATAAACGACGAGACCGCCGATGCCGTGTGGGGCAACGTGGGCTCGATCGTAGCGTTTCAGGTCGGCAGCGACGATGCCGAGATGATCGCCCAGCAGCTTGGCAAGTACCCCGGACAGATCACCCCCGAAAATCTCTCGGGACTGCCAAAGTACGCAGCCTATGCCCGACTGCTGATCGACGGCATGCCCAGCAATCCGTTTTCGCTCCAGACGCTGCCCCCGCGCCGGGAGTCATTCGATCCGGAGCGGGCCGAGATCATCCGGTGTGTCGCCCACCGGCGATTCGCGCATCGCGTCGAAGGTCGGACGTAGCACGCCGTGAATTGTCAGCCTGTGTATAGCGGCGCACCCAAAACCCGAATGATCTCGAAGAAACGGCGACTATCGAGCCCTTAATCGGTTGCGATGTCTGAACTATAGCCAGTGAGGAAATCATCCGCTCATTACAGAAATCGGATAAGGTTATCAGTGACTGAGGTAGCTGTCCCAAGACCGGGCTCGCTCACGGCTGTTGCGCAGAGGCGCCGTGGTAGCTCGGCTGAAGGAGGTTGGCTGCCATGTGATTTTACAGGTGCTTCACGGAATGATCACGCAAAAATGACATACATCGTCCGGTGACTTGTGCGCAGGCGACTTTTCGCGCATCGGATCTGGTAGAATGCCGTCGAGTGCAGATGGCACAACACCTGCTGGGCGGAAGATGTATACGTCGCATGATGAACACGCTCTGATTGCCCGCGCGAAACAGGGTCATCGCTCGGCCTGGGCTGAACTGTACGAGCGGCACCGCTCGGCGATCCTAGGACTGTGCCGACGGTACACTCGTGACGAGGCACTGGCCGAGGACCATTGTCAAGAAACGTTCCTCAAGGCCCTGGTCAAGATCAGCACGTATCGGGCTGAATCGGCATTCGAGACTTGGCTCGGCGCGATCGCCGTCAACGATGTTCTGGCGACGAAACGTCGCCGCCAACCGGTTGCCTATGATCCGCGTGAAAGTGAAAGAACTGTCGATGAGCCAACGCTGTCGTCCGAAGGCGATCTGGCCTTCCCGGAACTCTTGGACGTGCTTCGACCACGGAGGCGACCGTTGGCAACGAAGTTGGAGCAACACCGACAATTCATCGAGGATGGGACTTGGGACGATCTTGACGAAGGGGAGAAGAAGAAGTTTCGCCGCAATCTGCAACTGGTCAAGCAATTCATGGCGCCGGACGTGCTTAACCGACGTAGCTTCCTGGCTGTGGCTGCGAGCCTTCACGCCGGCGGAATACGTTCCGCCGACGGTTTGACGCAGTTGAGAACCGAAGAACTTGATGAACTTGTCAACCACGTGAAGAAACGGCGTGCCGACGGAGAGGTCCTCGTCTGTCGGGCAGTGCTGGATCGAGCTTGGGACGCCCTGCCGCCCCGGTTGACAAACGCCGTTGGATGCACGCCGGGCCAAGCGGAAGTCCTGCTTCGGGCCATCGACCTGCAAATCGCGCTGTCGCTTGACGCGTTCGACATGCAGGCCTGCTCAGAGGTTCTGCTTCCGAGAATGAGGCGACTGGTGCCTTGCTTGACGGGATTCTCGCAGGTTGGGTGGGAACGTCGCTTCTTCCAGAACTCCGCACGCCTCCACTTCCACCAGGAGGACTTCGGCGCCGCGGTGCAGTTCGCGAAGATGATCACGGGTGAGGTTCCCCCCGCAGCCTCGCGCCGACGAATCACGAGCGACCGTTCCGGCACCGAGGCGATCATGACCTGCTTCGAGATCGGCTCGTTCTTGGGGCGTCTGGATGTGGATACCGGTCTGGATTGGTGGCGTGACGCGTACCAGCGGTTGCTCGCTGTGGGCGATCTGGTGGATGCCGCCAGAGTCGAGGCCCAGATTCTCCGGATAGAGGCCGAAAAGACGCCCGGTGATATCGGGCTTGCAACGCAGGCGACTTCCCGATTGGCGGAAATCGAAGCCGCTCAACCGGGAATCGCAGGCGGGCCACTCTTGCAGATACAGCATCGGATTTGCCGTGTTCGTTGCCTCTTGATTGCTGGTTTGGAGGATGAAGTGATTTCCCTCGTTACCGAGACCGCCGCCAGTGTCAGGCGATTAGGCTACAAGCAGGGTAAGGTGCGTCTCCATCGAGCATTCCGGTTCGGATCGCCGGCATTGCGGTCGCACCTTGACGGGCTGCTGGACCAATCTCGCGGCCCTCGCCGGCATAGGTAGTGAGCGAGTTGCGGCAAACGCTTTTGGGGAGTTGATGAAGTCAAGAATTGGTCGCCTCGATTGTGCGCGTCGACACGGCTGCGCATCAGAAGAGGTGCGGACGACTAGGAACGCGACGTGCAGTCCCGCGACGCGGTGGTCGTTTGCCGGGCCTTGGGCAAGCTGACAAGACGGGCGTAGAAGGGCTCTGTTGCGATCGGGCCGACCGGCCGGCGCCGGCGGCATCGGACGTTCGCGGCGATCCCCCTGCACGATCATGGCTCGCCGGGCGTCGGCAGACGGCAAACGGTAGGGCCGAGCACAGCTCTCCGCACCATTGGAATTGGAGCGAATTGTTTCACGGATGGCGATTGCACCAAGGCGGGAGCAATCGGATAAAGAACACGACATCCAACCGCAGCATCGTGCGCTGGGGCTTACGATTACATTCCAACCGGGCGGGAATCTCGGTTTCCGCAGCGAGTTCTTCTCCTCCTGAGGAGGCACATGATGTCCGACGTCCCTACAAGTGTCGAATCCGAATGCCGGAGTCGCCGCCAGCCCCATCTCCGAATTACATCCCGTCGTCGAACACGCTTCCGCCGGCAACTCCGAATTGAGGAATTGGAGGAGCGCACGCTGCTTTCCGGGGGACCGAAATCGGTTGAAGTCGGAAGCGCTGTCTTTCGCGGGGGCGTTGGGGTCGGAGATTTGCAGTTTGGACACGCCGGAATCTACTGGATGTATGACGGGTATTCGGATCAGGATTTCGTTATCCAAGCGCAAGGGCTATTCAAGACAGTTGATATTGGCGATTGGGACAGATCGACGCCTGGGCACGATTCCTTCCTTCAAGGTGAGCCATATTGGGGAAGCCGCGAACTATCCGGAGTAACGGTTAGTGAAGCTCAGCGGCAAAGTATTATTTACACTGCCCTCTACCAACTAGGTGCGAGATACGTCTTGGGCGCGCTGTACGAACCAAACTCCAGTTGGCAGAGAGGAGACGGGGCATTTCGGTGCGATACACTCGTGCAATATGCCTACCAAGTGGCGTTGGACAATAGCTTCAACAACTTGGTGCAGACACCTTTGGACATGCTTTATGCACCCAATGCTTCACCCGTCACCCCGATAGCGCCGAGGGTCTCCTGGGTGAGCCCGTCGGTGCAGACCGACGGAGCCCTTGTCATTGACTTTTCGGAACTCATGAGCAGGGGCACGTTGGACCCCAGTTCCGACCATTTCTCTATCTCCTTGAGCGGAAGTATCCACCACGCTTATACGCTTTCTTCCGCTGATGTGGCCTTCGAGAGCCGAGGGCTCACACACAGCAACCTGTTCTACTACTTAGACAGTACAGGGCACCGATACCACAGTGCTGATCGTGTGACGATAAAGCCGCAGGGAGGCTTTGTACCGGGTGAGACATTGACGCTGCGGATTTCTACCGGTGCCAAGGATCTCGGTGGAAACTCGCTTCAAGGAGCGTTTGAGACGCAGGTGCATGTCGTGCCGCAAGTAGATGGCGCCGCGCTGATTCCACCCAAGGGAGTTCCCGACAACACGGTGATGTCTCCCGGGCAGCCGTTTACGCAGACTTGGACCCTGAGAAACACCGGGACGAGCGACTGGACGCCAGGCATCACCGGCTACACCTTGAATCGTGTCGGGGCCGGCCCGATGAGCGGTGGCACTTGGTACTTGGAGCTAAGCCGTACAGTCCGACCGGGCGAGGAATACGCCTTCAGTTTGAACCTGACAGCTCCGCCGCTGCCTGGCACGTACAAGGAAACTTGGCAGATGTATGGCGCCGACACCACCGGCGGGGTAGGCACGTCCTTTGGCGACAAGGTGACTGTGCAGATCGTCGTTCCCGGTGTCCCCGCGAATCAGCCCCCGACCATCGGTTGGCTGAGCGACAACCCGGACCCGGTCACCCAAGGCAGCAACCTGACGCTTACGGCCAATAGCGTGACCGACAGCGATGGGACGGTGACAGCGGTGCAATTCTATCGTGAGAGCAACGGTCAGCCCGGAATTCAGACAGGCTCTGGTGGTGACGCGTTCATTGGCAACGGGACGCAAAGTGGAGCCAACTGGGCATGGAAGGGTTCCACCGCTGGCTTCCCTGTCGGCGCCAACGTCTACCTGAGCCGCGCGCAAGACGACGATGGGGAGTGGAGCTTCGCGGCCCTCACGTCGGGAACCGTTGCGCCTCCCCCCAGCCCGCCTGATCTGACCATTGGCGAGGCGAGCGTCACCGAGGGGAACAGCGGAACCATCGACTGCAGCTTCGCGGTGGTCCTGTCGGCTGCGGCGACGCAGAACGTGACCGTGCAATACGCTACAGCCGACGGCTCGGCGACACTGGCGGACGGCGATTACCTCGCGGCTAGTGGCACGCTGACGATTCCCGCCGGCCAGATCAGCGGAACGATCACGGTGAAGGTGATTGGCGATACGAAGTATGAGGAGGACCAGTACTTCGTCGTGAACTTGAGCAACGCCGTTGGGGCTTCGATCGTAAGGAGCCAGGCATCCGGCACGATCCTGAACGACGACGGACAGCCGGAGATCGTTGTCCAGGGCTGGTTCGGCGGCACTGCCATAGACATTTGGAGCGGCAAGGGCAATCCTGAGTGGGGCAACGGAACCTACTTCGGCACGGTACTCCAGAACTCCACGCCGCCGACGCGGACCTTCACTGTAAAGAACACGGGGACGGCACCACTCACTGTAGGCACGCCAACGGTTCCTTTGGGTTTCACAATCATCGAGCCATTAAATAGTCTGATCGCGGTGGATGGTACTGACGATTTCACGGTGCAAATGACCACAGCCTCCGTAGGGACGCCCAGCGGGAATATTAGCTTCAACAACAATGACGAAGATCAGAACCCGTTCTATTTTGCGATTTCAGGCACGGTCACGTATGTCGGCGCTGCGGCCACGACGACCGTACTCAACGTCTCACCTTCCTCAGCCGTCTACGGTCAGCCGGTAACGTTCACGGCGGCAGTCGGTGGTCTTCCTCCGAGGAAAGGAACGCCGGTTGGCGGAACCGTCACTTTCGTGGCTGGGACCGCGCTGCTCGGCTCGACCACGCTGAGCAACGGAATCGCGGTGCTCACCACCACGTCATTGGCGGCAAACCCTCAGTCGGTGACAGCGATTTACAGTGGCGACGGCTCCGAATTCGCCAGCAGCAGTAGCAGTATTGGATCGAATCTGATTCTCAGGACAGTCGCAGGGACTTCCCCCGCCGGCTACCGGGGTGATGGCGGCCCGGCAACGGAGGCGTCGCTCTCCATGCCACTGGGGATCGCGGTGGACAGCAGCGGGAATCTGTTCATCGCCGACACATCCAACGGCGTCGTTCGGAAGGTTGACCATTCAACAGGCACGATCAGCACGATCGCCGGCGTCTACGGGTCTCCGGACTACAACGGAGAGAACATCCAAGCCACTGCTGCTGGGCTTGCGCCCTGCGCGCTCGCGGTCGACGAGAGTGGTCATCTATTCATAGTTGATTGTTGGAATCGCCTGATTCGTCAGATTGACCTATCAACGGGGCTCATCACCACGGTCGCAGGCAACCGAAATGATACGCCGCCGTACTACAACGGCGACGACATCCAGGCGACTGCGGCGTCGCTGTGCAACCCCCGCGGCGTCGCCGTTGACAATCGTGGCAACCTGTTCATTGCGGACACTAACAACGATCGGATTCGTCAGGTTAACCTATCAACTGGTATCATCACCACGGTCGCAGGTGGCGGGACGGGCGACCTGGGCGACGACGGGCTGGCCAAGGCTGCAACGCTCAGCGCCCCGTATGCAGTTGCGATCGATGCTAGCGGGAATCTCTTCATCGCCGACACGTTCAACCACCGCATCCGCAAAGTGGACCATGTCACACACATCATCACGACGGTTGCCGGCAACGGTATTGCCGGCTCCGGCGGTGATGACGGCGCGGCAAAGGAAGCCTCGCTCAACCAACCTTCGGGAGTTGCCATAGACAGCAGCGGAAACCTGCTCATAGCTGACACCAACAATGCCAGGATTCGGAAGCTCGACCTTTCCACGGGCAAGATCACCACGGTCGCGGGTGGAGGCAGCTTCACAAACAATGGCCCGGCGCTTGCAGCGGCGCTTTCCTCCCCCTCTCAAATCACCGTGGACACAAGCGGGAACCTCTTCGTCGCTGACCCCGGCTATTCTCGCATTCGGGAAGTCGCAGCGGGCAATACATCTGCTGATATCACCCGGGCGAAATTGACCGTTACGGCCGACAGCAAGAATCGGATATACGGTGCCGAAAACCCGTCATTTACAGTCACTGTCGCCGGTTTTCAGAATGGGGAAACGCTCGCCACCAGCGGAGTGAGCGGCAGTCCAAGTTCGACCACAAACGCCACGTCCACGAGCCCCGTGGGGAGCTACACGATCACGGCATCCCTCGGCACGCTGGCGGCTAACAACTACAACTTCACCTTCGCCAATGGCACGCTCACCATTTCTCAGGCACGTCTTACGGCACACATTACGGTCGAGGACAAGATCTACAACGGGACGGCTGCAGCGACAATCGTGAATCGCTCGTTGAGCGGCCTGATTAGCTCGGACGTCGTGGGCCTGTCAGGCGGGGTGGCGACGTTTGTGAACAAGAACGTGGGAGTTGACAAGCCGGTGACGGTGACCGGCTTGACTCTGACTGGCACCGACGCGGCCAACTACACGGTGAGTTCCACAGCAAGCACAACTGCGGACATAAGTCCTGCGCCTTTGACCGCCAGTGTGGTTGTCCAAAGCAAGGTGTACGACGGAAGGGTTGCTGCCGAGGTCATCAGCCGGTCCTTGACGGGCGTCTTGAAGTCGGACGAAGTGGATGTGGCGGGGGGCAACGCGGCTTTCGTAAACAAGAACGTGGGGACGGTCAAGACGGTGACGGTCACCGATTTGAGTCTAACGGGCGCCGATGCAGAGAACTACGCCGTCAACCTCTCGGCCACCACGACTGCGGACGTAACTCCGGCACCACTAATGGCAACTGTCACCGTCAACAGCAAGGTCTATGACAGTACGACCGATGCGACGATCGCCGACCGTTTGTTGAGCGGCGTCATTGGCTTGGACAACGTGGCGTTGTCCGGCGGGCTGGCCATATTCGTCGATCGAAAGGTAGGCACAAGGAAGACGGTTACAGTGACCGACTTGAGCCTGACAGGAGCCGACGCCGAGAACTACACGGCTGACAAGTCAACAACCGCATTGGCCGACATCGCCCCGGCGTCGCTCACCGTGAGTGGGGTGACGGCCGGTGACAAGACCTACGACGGGAACACGGTGGCCAGCCTGAGCACGGGCAATGCCACGCTGGTCGGAGTGGTGGGCACGGACACCGTGACGCTGAACTCGGTCGGCGCGGCGGGGACATTCGCGAACAGGAACATCGGCACCTGGACCGTGACTGTGTCCGGCCTGACGCTCAGCGGGGCGGACAAGGGGAACTACACGCT
>Ga0351919_10328_pt1 | contig 10615 bp, 7 predicted proteins | sample TotcelHT113001N6_FD_206845 | JGI IMG/M metagenome (GOLD analysis project Ga0351919, IMG submission 206845) | Enriched cells from coal bed in the Powder River Basin, Montana, United States - Total cells T11 rep1 HSBNCT.T11.300.1.N6 ...
GAACTCGCCGCTGACGATCGGCGACGGAACGTACGCACAGCCTTTGGTGGTCCGCCACACGATGTGCGACTGCGTCACGTTGCCATGCCCGGTGGGATCGATGGCCAGGATGTGATATTCGGGAAATCCGGCGGTTAGAAACAGATGCTTGCCGTTGTACACCAGCGAAGCGACGAATTGCTCGGTGGGACCATCGATGATCCAATGCCGCGAGCCGTCGCGCGGGTCCATGCTGACCACGCATAAGCTGCCGGAAAAGATCATCTGCGTCCGGCCCCCGATTTCGCGGATGATGGGCGTACAGTAACTGCGGGTCTTGTTTTCGCGAGGCGTTTTCCAGCGGATTTTGCCGCTGGCGCGCTCCAATGCGACGATGTACGCGTCGCCGTCATGGTCGCCATTGACGATCACTAGGTCCTCGAAAATGATCGGGGAACTGCAGTAGCCATGGACGCTGGAAAACCGGCCCGGCCGCACGAGCCAGCGCTGATTCCCCGCGAAATCGTAAGCCGCCACGACCATGTTGCCCGGCGTTACCTCGCGTTTGCTGCCAAAGTCCGCTTCCAGGAACGTGACGTACACCAATTCCCCGTCGGTGGCCGGCGTTCCGGACGCGTAGCTGTTCAGGTTGTGCCGCTTTTCCAAGGGAGCTTCGAGCACCGCCCGCTGCCACAGGATGCGGCCGGACTGCCGGTCGACGCTGACCAAAATGCGGGCCCGGTTTTCCTCCAAACAGGCCGCCAGAAACAGCTGATCGCCCCAAACAATGGGCGACGAATGCCCCCAGCCCGGCAAGGGGCTCTTCCAGACGACGTTCTCGCCCGATGGCCCGTCCCAGCGCAGGGGAACGGACTTTTCTGCGCTGGTGCCGTCCCCGCGCGGCCCCCGCCAGCAGGGCCAATTTTCGCCGCGTGCCGCAACGGCCGCTCCAAGCCCGATTGCCAACAACACCGCAGGCGAATACCATCGAATCATGTTCGGTTCCTCGGTTTTGGGGACGACGTGCTTCGACCGCCGCTGATTCACCACGCATCAGCTCGGTAAATTGTATTGCTCGACGGTGGAAACGCAACGTGTGAGGAGACCAGCCATGACCGTAAAGAGATGGACGCTGACGGATGTATCGGAGGGCGTCTATGTGGAGGATCTCGCGCTGACGGCCCAAGAACTGGGCCGCCAACTGCCGCAGGTCGAGGTCCGGAAATCGACCCTGCGGGGTGGATTGTGTGATGGGGTGGATGTCGTCCGCGTCAACAACGGCCGGTTGTCGTTTGATGTCCTGCCCACGCGCGGCATGGGGTTGTGGAAGGTTTGGCTGGACGGCGAAGAGATCGGCTGGCAATCGCCCGTGCGAGGTCCCGTGCATCCGAAGTTCGTCCCGTTGATGGAACCCGGCGGCTTAGGCTGGCTGGACGGCTTCGACGAGTTGCTGGTGCGGTGCGGCCTGGAGAGCAACGGAGCCCCGGACTTTGACGCGAGCGGAAGATTGCGGTACCCGCTGCACGGCCGGATCGCCAATCGCCCGGCCCAGCGAGTCGAAATCGAGGTCGACGACGAACGCGGCGAAATCGCTGTGATAGGGGTCGTCGAAGAGACGCGGTTCCATTTCTGGAAGCTGCGAATGACCAGCCGCATCAGCACTCAAGTCGGTGAGAATCACCTGCGGATCCGGGACGAGGTCGAAAATCTTTCCGCCAGTCCTGCGACCGCTCAAATGCTGTACCACATCAACTTCGGCCAGCCGTTGCTGGAGCCCGGCTCGCGTTTTCTGGCGCCGGTTCGGAAAGTCATGCCCCGTGATGCGCGGGCCGCCGAAGGAATCGCAACGTGGAACGTGTACGCCGACGAATTGGCCAGCTATGCAGAAGAGGCGTATTTCATCGAGTTGTTGGCGAACGGCGACGGGTGGTCCCCCACGCTGCTCCGCAACGCGGCCGGCACACGCGGCGCAAGCGTTCACGTCCACACGGAACAGCTGCCTTGTTTTACGCTGTGGAAGAACACGACGGCCGCCGCGGACGGCTATGTGACAGGCTTGGAACCGGGCACGAATTTCCCCAATCCGCGGACCTTCGAGGGGCAACAAGGCCGCGTCGTCCAACTGACCCCCGGCGAGCGCGTCGCGCTTCAACTCGGCCTGGAGATCCACCACGGCAGCGATCAGGTTCAGGAGGCCGAGCAAGCGATCGCCACGCTGCAGGCGCGTGTCACGCCCGAAGTGTGCGACCAGCCCCAGGCACCCTGGTGCATGGTCTAAAGCGCGGATCTGGGGTCGGGGGGTGAAAAAAAAAAATTTTAAGGACAACCCGAGGCGGGGGGGGTTTTATAATTTTTTTTTTGGCTTTTTCTTCGTTAAACGGTTGTGCGCACCGTGGGCGGGAAAAATTTTTTTTTTTAACGCCCTACCCCGTAGCCTTTGGATTGATCGGACGGCCGATATGAACCCATGGAGGATCCGAGCGAGCGATTTCCCGGCCCAGGCCGGTGTCCGCGAGCAGCTGCGGTTCCTGTTGCGGTATGCGATCCTGGCCCCGTCCAGCAACAACAGCCAGCCGTGGCAGTTCGCGATCAGGGGCGATTGTATCCGCATCCTGCTGGACGAGCGTTTCTGGCTGCGCGTCTGCGATCCCGACCGACGCGAAATGTACCTGAACGCTGGTTGCGCTTTGGAGAACCTGCTGGTTGCGGCCGAACACTTTGGCTTCAGCCATGCGGTGCGTTATCTTCCCGAAGCGAGCGACCCGGCCTTGATTGCCAGCGTCCAGTTCGCCGGCGGCGGAGTCCCGTCGCCCCATCGTCCGCCCGTGCTGTTCGACATGCTGGCGGTCCGCCAGACCAGCCATCGTCCGCACCTGGACCGAGCGGTGGAGGATCACGTTTTGGCGAACTTACAACGTTGCTGTGTGGAAGAGGATATCGTCTTGCGTCTGTACACAGACCGGCCGACTCGGCGAGCCTTCTGCAATATGGTCGTCCGCGCGGATCTGCTGCAATTTGCGGATCCCGCTTTCCGCCGCGAGCTGTCCGCGTGCGTCGGCCAAGGCATGCTCGGGACGCCGTGGCTGATCTCCCAGCTGGTGCGGCTGATCGTCCGGCATGTGGACATCGGCCGCACGCAGTCCCAGCGGGATTCCGCGCTGGTGCTCAGCTCGCCGGTGCTGGGCGTGCTGGCCTCGGCTCGAGACGATCGGGCGATCCAAGTGCAAACCGGCCAGGTATACGAACGGCTGAGCCTGGCGGCAGCCGCGCTGGGAATTCAGACACAGCCGATGAGTCAACCGGTCGAGATCCCGGAGTTGCGGGACGAGCTGACGCGGTTGCTTTCACCGCCGGTGTTGCTTCCCATGCATCCGTTTCGGTTAGGCTATGCGCCAGCGGAACGCCGCCGCACGCTGCGCCGGCCGCTGGACGACGTGCTCGTGGAATGAAGGAGAACGAAGGATGAGACCCTGCCTGGTTGTCTGCTGCCTTGTGATCCCCAGCGCATCTTTCGCCCAGGCGAACCCCTCGCCCGCCGGCGCTGATGCGTTGCCTTTTCGCGCCGTCCACTGCGAGGGCACGTATCCGCACCATCTGCAAGGCATCTGCACCAACGGCCGAAATGCCCTGTATTGGTCCTTTACGACGGTCCTGGTCAAGACCGACACCGCAGGAAAAGTGCTGACAAAAATCCCCGTGGCCAGCCATCACGGCGATTTGTGCTTCCACGATGAAAAGATCTTTGTAGCCGTCAATTTGGGCAAGTTCAATCATGCCGCGGGCCAGGCTGATTCGTGGGTTTACGTGTACGACGCCGAAGATCTGGCGTTTCTGAGAAAGCACGAGACGCAAGAGGTCTTTCATGGCGCGGGCGGGATCGGGTTTGATAACGGCCGGTTTTTCGTCGTCGGCGGCCTGGCGCCAGGAATCGACGAGAACTACGTTTACCAATACGACGAAAATTTCCGCCTGATCAAGAGGCACGTCATCCATAGCGGCTATACCCTGATGGGCATCCAGACGGCGGACTTTGCCGACGGCCGCTGGTGGTTTGGCTGTTACGGAAGTCCCCGCGTGACGCTCAAGACGGACGAAAACTTTCGGTTTCTCGGCAAGTACGAATTCGACTGTTCGCTGGGGATTGCGGGGCTGCCGGACGGCCGATTCCTGGTCGCCCGCGGTTCCTGCCAGTCGGGCGTGGGCTGCCGCGGAAATGTCGTTGTGGCTCAAGCGGACGCGGAACAGGGCTTGGTCGTGAAAATACATCATGGCGTTAATCATTGACGGATACAATCTGCTCAACGTGACAGGAATTGTTGGTCGAGGGACCGCAGGCAGTTCCCTGGCCCGGTCGCGCGCGGCCTTGTTGGACTTCTTGGCCGAGCGACTGGCGCCGGAGGAGCGCCGCACGACGACGGTCGTATTCGATGCCCGTCATGCCCCGCCGGGTCTGCCAGCGACGCTCGAGCACCGCGGCATCGCAGTGCGGTTTGCCGGGCCGGACCGCGAGGCTGACGATCTGATCGAAGAGCTGATCCGCAGCGACACGTCCCCGCGGCGTCTGACCGTCGTGTCCAGCGATCATCGCCTCCATCGCGCCGCAAAGCGGCGACGCGCCGCGCGGGTCGACAGCGATGTCTGGTTCCGTCAGTTCGCGCGGCGGCCTCTCCAGCCCTCCAGCCCCCTCGATCTGCCCGACGACGCGGAAACGCATGTCGCGTCGCCGGAGCTGGACGAGTGGCTGCGAATCTTCAGCGAAACGCCTACCGCCCCTAATCACCCGCCGGGACGACCGGCCGAATCAACCGCTCCTCACGATTTGGCAAACCCATTTCCCCCCGGCTACGCCGAAGATCTGCTGCGGAACGAAGATCCGTAAGGATACTCCCTCAATCGTCGCGTGGAGGAAAAGGGGAGGCGGCCAATTACGGGAGTTGAACGCCCTCCTGGGTGAGTCTTGACCTTCCGACTTGTAGTTTCCCTGTTACACTCGCTGGAGACGCGCCGCGACGGCGGGGAACCATTCTCGCTCCAATCCGTCTAATTGATCGAGGCTCCCACAGGATGATCCGGCAGGAACGACGTTACTCCACAAGTATTGGAAATGAACCATGAAAATTCCCGTTTCAATGCTTCTCGTCACGGCCGCGCTTTCTGCCGTGCTGGTAGCACCGCATCGCGCATTGGGCCAAGCGTCTGGTGCCCGGAAAGCCTTCGGCCAGCAGATGGCGGGTCAGGGTCAAGCGATGGGACCTCAGGGACGGGCCTTCGGCCAGCAAGCGGCAGGTCAGGGGCGACAAAAAGCAAAGAAATGAGCGTGGCAACGCCGAACAAGTCTACCGCTCGTGCATCGACCGCCACTGCTCGCAGTGCGGCGGCGGCGGTCGAGCGGATTGGCTGCCCAAGACCTCCGAACGGTTGCTGCCGAAGATCGACTATTTCCAAGTCGTGTTTAAACCCCCCGATGACCTGTGGCCCTTGATGCTGGGCAATCGGTGTCCCACGTATCGACTTCTGTTTCACGCGGCCTGCGAGGCGTTGCGCGAGGTGCTCCGCGAAGCGTTGGGCTGTGAGGTGGCGGTTACGTTTAGCGGTGTGGCTAATCCGCCTGGCGCCGCCGATTGATCCGTGACGTTCGCGGGACGCCCAGCGCCGGCGGTGCGTGTTGGCCGCTGCCGAATTTCGTTGACGAAGTCGTTGATGGGCAGCCAAAAAGGACATGCGGCGAATCGCCGCAAGTCCTTTCCAGCAAACGAGTACCAGAGGAGGGACTCGAACCCTCACTCCCTTAACGGGAACTGGATTTTGAGTCCAGCGCGTCTGCCAATTCCGCCACTCTGGCAAATCGTTGTTCAGGTTGATGTTAGGACGAATCACCGGTGCGGTGATTTGCCTTTCTAACACCCACAAAACTACTGATCACTAAGATTCTTCCGCAAATTTTCCTTGCAGATGTCGGCTGATGCCAGCTCAATCTTGCACAGCAGGTCATCAACAGGGCAGATTCTAGCAGAAAACTTCGTCCCTCCAAGCCCACCCCTGATTTTCCATCCCTTCCTCAGTGCAACAAAACCGTTGAGCCAAGAAAATCCGGGGACGAATGCGCAACTTTGGGCCGTGCTGGTTGGCCCACAAGTGGCTGGCCGCGCCGGCGATGTGTTCAGCGACGATCCTATTGTCCAGCGACGTTCATGCGGATCGCGTACAGGCCCTTGCGGGCTGTGATGAACAAGGTGCGGCGATCCGCCCCACCGAAACAAACGTTGGATGGAGCTTCAGGAATGACGATCTCCGTGAGCATCTTGCCATCAGGGCTGTACACATGCACCACGTTCCGCGCCAGGTAGAGGTTCCCCTGCTCGTCCAGCGTCATGCCGTCCGCGCCGACCGGCGCGATCAACTTTCGCTCGGCCGGCGAGCCGTCTTCTCGGATGCGGTACACGTAGGTCTTGCCCTCGCCGGCATCGGCCACGTACAGCAGCTTGCCGTCCGCCGTTCCGAGAACGCCGTTGGGCTTGACCAAGTTGTCGATCACACGCAGCAAGGGCTTGCGGTCGGGCGGCAGATAGTACACGTGGAATCCGTCTTGCTCCAGCCCTTCCTGGCTGCCGTAACGCGGATCGGAGAAGTAGACGCCTCCTTTCGGATCGATCCATAGATCGTTGGGGCTGTTTAACTTCTTGCCGTCGTAGCTGTCAGCCAGAACGGTCACCTCGCCATCGGGCGCAATGGACGTCACGCGACGGTTGCCGCCTTCACAAGCCAGCAGGTTGCCGGCGCGGTCGAAAAACAGACCGTTTGCCCCGCCGCTGTTCTCCCGGAAGGTGCTGAGCTTTCCGTCCAGCGACCAGTTGTGGATGCGCGCGTTGGGGATATCCGTGAAGTAGATGTTTCCCCGCGCGTCGCGGGCTGGGCCTTCCGTAAAGGAAAAACCGTCGGCGAGCTGTTCGACTTTTGCACCGGACGCCACCAACGGCGCGGTCGCCTGTTCTTCGGCTGCCGATGCAAAACACGCCGAAACGGCAAGACTGAAGAACCCCGCGGCAAACACGCTTGAGATGGGACGGGTGACCATGTGTAGCTCCTCTCTCCAGCAACGACGGCCAGACAAACTTCCCGGGTTGTTCTGGTTTGGCACTGCTTGGTACTCCAAGCAGTGTCGGGTCTCGTGACGGCCATACCACTGCTGGGAGTACCAAGCAGTGCCACACATTCGGACTTCGGTGGCCTTCGGCCTGCGGAAGCTATTTCGGCACTCGTTGCTACAGGCCCTTGCCGTAGGCATCGAGGAAGGCTTGTCGGTCGGTGGCGGCCTGTTCGGCGGCTTCGGAATCAGCTCCTTCGACGGTTTCCGGTTCAACTTGCCGGGCCTTGGCGGCGGCTTGATCAAAGGCGGTCTTGTCCGCCACGGCTTGCTCCAGTTCAGCCTTCGCGGCGTCGAGTTCCTTTTGAGCGGCGGCGGCGGGCTCCTGCTTGGCAGCGAGTTGTTTCTCCATTTCGGCTTTCTCGGCGGCTATCCGCTCGGCATTGGTTTTGTCGACCTTGACTTTGTCGGCGGCCGCTGGGGCGGCCCCCGTCTTTGCCACCAAGTCTTGGTCAGCGGATTGCTTGGCCGCCTGCGCTTGCTGCAGGGCTGCAGCGGCGCTGCTCATTGCCTCGGTGGCCTGTTTCGCTGCGGCGGCCTGTTGGCTTGCCGCTTCGGCGGCTTGCGAACGTTCGGCCTCGGCGGCTTCGGCCGCCTGTTTGGCCGGCGCCTGGTCCTCCGTGGCCGATTGCTCGACCCTGTCCGCCGCCGCCTTTGCCGCGGCAGTCTTTTCCTCCAGCATCTTGGCCGCTTTCGTGGCGGCCTGAGCTGCTTGGGTGTTGGCGGTTCGCGCGGCTGCCAGCGCCTCGATGGCCGTTTTCAAAGCGTTGGCGGCGGTCTGCACGGCTTGTTCGGCGGCTTGCCGAGCGGCATCCGCCTGCTGGGCCGCCGTTGCAGCGGCCGCCGCTTGCGCGGCGGTAGCCTGCGCGGTCGTGACTTTTTCGGCTGCCGCCGTTTGGATCGCGGCCAGTTCGGCTTGCGCCCGTTGCGCGGCAGCCTGGGCGGCGTTAAACTTCGCTTGAGCGGCCTCGACAACCATGGCCAGCGTGGGAGGATTCGGCGCCAAACTGCAGATGACTCGTCCGTCGGCCGCGTCCCACATCTGCACTTGGCCGGACCAGTCGCCGGCGACGACTCGATTTCCGTCGTGCGCGAAGGCCACTCTCAGGGCCGCTTCCGGAAAGCCCGGGAATTGGCGAAGCTGTTTTCCTTCGCCGTCCCACAGTTTGGCCGTGTTGTCGCGGCCGGCCGTTGCCAGACGGCCGTCATGCGTGTACTCGACACGCTGTACGCCGCCGCCGTGCGCAGCCCAACTCTTGACGGTCTTGCCTTCGACCATCTCCCACAGTTTTACCGTTCCGTCGTTGCTGCAACTGGCCAAAACGTTGGAATCCGGCCGCCAGGCGAGACCGCTGACGGCGCCGGTGTGGCCGCGCAGATCCAGGTACTGCCGGGCCGTATCGGCTTCCCACACAAAGATCCCGTTCGCGCGATCGGCGGTGGCCAGCAACACGCCGTCCGGGCTGTACGCGATGGCGTACACCCAGTCGGTGTGTTTCTTGATTTCGTACACTTTTTCACCCGTGTCGGTCGCATAGATGCGGATCAAGCGTTGCGGGCCGGAGAGCGCGATTCGGGCGCGATCGGGGCTGACGTCGGCAGCCAGCACGGCATCCAGTTCATCCCCCACCTTGGCCACGCGGCGGCCCGTTTTGACGTCGAACAAGACGGCACAGCCGGAATGAGCGCCGCGGCCGCCTGCGGCGAGCAGCAACGAGCCGTCGCGGCTGAAACGAACGACGTACGGCACGCCTTCGGGAAATGGCAAGATGCCCAGCAATTGCCCGGTTTCCGAATGATACAAGGTGACCTGTTTTTGTCCCGCCACGGCGACGACCGGCGCCCAGGGACTGGCCGCCAGCGCGGTGACGGCGCCGGGGTGCGACGTGTGGAGGACCGGCTGCTTCCACAAGCCTTCGGGCATGGCCGGATTCTCCGGGCGGCCCGTGCCGACGGGGCCTGACAGGGCCAGCGACGCCTTCTTCTTGACAGCCGCTTTCGAGCCCGCGTCCTGCAGGGCGCCTTGCTCAATCCAACGCTTCAGCAGATCGAGTTTGGCGTCGGCGATGCGATTCTGGTTCGGCGGCATGTACGGCTGTTCGTCGTGGCTGACCAAAGCCCACAGCCGCGAGCTGTCCAGATCGCCTGCGAACACGACCTCGCCACTGCTGCCGCCTTCCATGACGGCGGCATAGTTATCCAAGGCCAGACCGCCTTTGGTTTCGTTCTGGTTATGGCAGATCAGGCAATGTTCCCGCAAGATCGGTTGGATGTGTTCGGCGTATGTGATCTTAGGACCCTCGTCGGCGGGCTTGGCCTCGGCGGGCTTGGCGTCGGCTGGCTTGGCCTCGTCGGCCGCATGGATCCACGTGGCAGCCAGCGCACAGCAGACGATCGAGACAACTCGCAAACTGCGGGTAACAGAGCCAAAGGAAATACACATGTCAGATACCGAGAGTGAGTGAGGTTTAATGGTTGAATACAAACTCGCGTGAATTCAAGATGGCCCAGAACACGTCCTCCAGCCCGGCTTGAGGATTTTCCGCGGCGGTGACGACGGCCAGCAGCTTTTCCCGTTCGTCGGGATTCGGCTTGCGGGTCAAACTGCGGACGTACAATGATTCGATCACCTGTTCCGGCGTTTGGCCCTGGTCCAGGAGTTTCTTCACCACGCCGCCCTGGGCGATTTTACCTTGCACGGCTTCGCCGTTGAGCATGTGCAGTGCTTGGGACAGCGTCGGATCGGTGGTGGCTTCGCACGCGCACACGGTCTCGCGTTTGGCGCGGCCAAACGTGGTCAGGAAATAGGTACTCGTCTCGCCGTCCGCGATCTGGACCGCGCGCGCGCCCAGGGGGAGCCCCCGGAATTTCTCTCGCGTCTGCGTCACCTGGTTGAGGCAATCGAGCAGCATTTCCGCGGGAACGCGGCGAACGTTGGCGTGGGCAAAGTTGCGTTCGTCCGTCTCGTTGCTCGGGTTGCGGACGAAGCTGCGCTGGTAAGCGTGGGAATTACAGATGTCGCGGACCAGCTGTTTGAAATCGTACTGATACTCGACCAGTTTCTTGCCGAGGGCTTCGAACAACTCCGGGTTGCTGGGGGGATTGCTGATGCGGACGTCGTCGACCTCGTCGACGATGCCTCGGCCAAAGAAATGAGCCCAGACGCGGTTGGCAACATTGGTAGCGAAATAGGGATTTTCCGGCGACGTCAACCACTCGGCCAGGACGACGCGGCGATCCTTTCCTTGGACGTCGGGCTGTTCGCCGCCCAGAAACTTGGGCGGCATCGGACGGCCTCCGAGTGGATGACGCACGTCGCCGCCTCCCGAGTTGAACACGATCGTCTCGCGGTAATCCTCGCCCTGTTTACGGCCGATCTGTGCGAAGAACGCCGCAAAGCTGTAATAGTCGTTCATCGTCCAGCGATCGAACGGGTGGTTGTGGCACTGGGCGCACTGGGTGCGAAAGCCCATGAACACCTGAGCGACGTTC
>Ga0351919_10081_pt1 | contig 10556 bp, 12 predicted proteins | sample TotcelHT113001N6_FD_206845 | JGI IMG/M metagenome (GOLD analysis project Ga0351919, IMG submission 206845) | Enriched cells from coal bed in the Powder River Basin, Montana, United States - Total cells T11 rep1 HSBNCT.T11.300.1.N6 ...
CGACACCGGGTGAGGCGACGATTTTTCTGGCGACTTTCCCGATTTGCCCCTCGGCAACCCGCGCCACCTTGATCATCGCCGCCAGGTCGTCCGCATCGTTAGATAAGCGTAATTTATATAACTGCTCCAGAATATATCCTTTTTCGGTAATCGTCTTATCTTCCTGATCGATGCGGTAATCGACGTTAAACCAGGCGGCGGCGTCCGCGTCGTCGTTTCCCCGAATATCCGGCGCCGGGCCGGTTACGCACCCCATATAGGATACGCCGATCACCCGCGCCCGCGGGTCCCGCGGCACTTCCCCCCAGGTATAAAGCTGTTCCATCGGGATATTCTCAAGACCCGTTTCTTCTTTTAGTTCCCGGGCCGCCGCCTCGTCCAAACTCTCGTCCAAATTGACGAATCCGCCCGGCAGGGCCCATTGTCCCATATAAGGATGATCCCCCCGCTTAATCATCAAAAGCTTAAGAATATTTCCCCCCGGGGAAGCGATATTTTTCTTATCCGTATCGGGGAGCCAAAAAACCAGCATATCGACAGTGACCGAAGGTTTTTCATATATGCCCGGGTCATAAGCTGCCAAAAATTCACTTTCCGTAAGTCCCTGTTTATTTCTTAATTGATTCTCGCTCATTGGGCGCTCCTAACTATCAAATTCGAAAACAAGGTCAAAGGCGTTTTTTGCTTTGCTTTCATTATATCCGCGTACCAGTATCCGCTTGTTCTCATACGCTTTGAGGACGGATAAGGTGTCGTCATGCCTTAATTCGGCTAAAAAATAAAACGCCATCCGTTTGAGGTGGATCAGATTCTCCCGTTCCTCGCTGCTGAACGCATCATAGCCAAACTCGCCGTAACGGCAATTGTTAACATGGCCGATGCGGTCGATGTAACTGTTATAAATTTTCCGCGTGTCAATCTTAGTATAGTCCAAATTGGCGTGAAAAGTCGGTGCGGCGTTAACGGTAAATTCTTCAATCGGCTCGGATAGCGAAAAGGGTAATTCCTTGGCGCGGAAGATCGCCCGCTTTTCCACATCAAACAAAACGGAGAATGAGGACCCCCGGGTGAGGATTTCGCCGTCGGCGTTCTTAAAAATAAACTCGCGGCGGAAGAAGGGGCCTTTGCGTTGGGAATACCAGGTGTTAGCGAACACTTTTACGCAACCTTCGATAGGCCGGACCAGCTCAAACGTAAGCGATACCAGCACCCAGGACAAATGATGGTTTAAAGTGGTCGCCACATTTAAATTGAGCCGGTATAAATGCTGCTCCACTACTTTTGCCAATATTTTTTGGTAAGCATACGGCTTGAGAATATTGTCCTCGTTTAAATCGGAAACCTCGGTTTCCACCTCGTAAAGATAATCTTTTTCCGAATTCATGGAATCCCCTTAAATTTTATTGACCGCCGGGCTCATCGTATGCCGCGCAGACGGATCGGCTCTCTGCCCGGCTGCTTTAACCTGTTTTACTCAACAACGCCTGCAAATTTCTGGGCAGGCAACTATAATATTCGCACATATTCAACCGGGCGAGTTTATCTCTTGTCGCGGGCGGCAGGCTAGCCATAGGTATATTTCGTAATAGCTTCTCCGTCTCCGCTTCGGAAAATTCTCCTCCCTCCACAATCCGCGTAAGATAATCTTTATTCGCCGGACACGCCCTCTGGCAAAGAAGACAACCCACGATACAGTTGTGCCAGGACGGATCCAGCCAATCCGGGAAAACGCCGTCGTCCTCGTTATAATAAGTGATGCATCTTTCCGCGTTGATAACGTCTTTTCCCTCGGCGATAGCACCCGCGGGACACATTTTAGCACAAATAGTACACTTCCCGCAAGCGTCCATCATTTTTAGCGGATGCCAATTATCTTCCTCGCAGGGGATATCGGTAAAAAACGATTCCAGCATCATGAAGCTTCCCAAACCGGGGATATAACAGATATTATTTCTGCCGTAAGCCCCTAATCCGCTTCTTACCGCCAGAAGTTTTTCCGGAAGTCTCGCTTTAACTAAACGGTAATCGGATAGTCCCGGTATATTTTTAACCAAGTTGATGATTTGCTCGTCCGTATTGTTTATTTCCACATAGGTGGGGGGTATAATAATCGGCGTTCTTTTCCCCTGATAATTAAAAAATATCTTCACTATGGGGCTTTGGGCAGCGGTGATTAAAATCGACGCCGCGTTGGCAAAGTCCTCCGGCAGGGTAAAATCAAAACGATTCATCACATATTTACGGATCCCGTCGCCAAGAATGTTTTGCTCGTAAACCACTTCTATATCGCGGCGCAATCCGGCCAAATGAGCCACGGAAACTAAGCGGGACGCATAACCCCGCTTAGCCAGTTCGTCATAAATTGTCTTATTCAACATATGTTACCTCCCGTTTATCATCATTGCCTGCGGAAAAACGTCCAATAGAATATCATTCTCTGATCGCTTTCTCCCGCTTGAGGCTTTTGATTTTCGCCCGCAGCGGCGCGCCCAGTTTACACTTCATGGATGACGCACTGATCAATAAATTCCAGCATGATTTCGTTAAAGCATTGCGGGTTATCGACATTGGCGAGATGCGCCGCTTCGGGTATCGTTTTTATAATACAGTTATCATAAGCGGTCCAATCATTCATATGTTTTTTTACCGTGCCTTGAACATCCTTTTCGCCGCAAGACACCAGTAGGGGCGCGTCAAAAACCATATCCCTGACATACAAGGCCTCCGCCATGCTTTTCCAGAATTTAAGAAACTCTTTTTTCTCCATAGTATCAAACATCGGACGGATAAAATCTCTTGCTTGCCCCGTCACTGTCGTTGATTTGGCCATGGTATCTTTTAAATATTCCCAAGGATAAAGCCGCATTAAGGCAGCGGAATGCTTTAAAGCCAGTTTCTCCCATTCGGGATAGCAGGGCAAAAAAGCAGGCGTTGACCCAATAATCCAATATCCCCCTGCGCCGCCGTAATTAGCCGCATATTCCTGAACGATATATCCGCCCATAGACAACCCTATTAATACCGCTTTCTCACTTTTCTCCACAACAAGTATTTCCCGCAGGTCGCAGGCGGCTTCTTTGACCGAGAAAGAATCGCAAGGATGGGATTCGCCATGACCCCGTACGTCGATATTGATGACATTATAATTTTCTAATACCTCAATTTGGGGTTGCCACATCCGGCAATCAACCCCATAACCATGGATCAACACCACATTCGGCCTATCGCCCTTTTTATCCATATCATAGGCGATGTGACAATTTTCCCGTTTGATCATCCTAATCATATGGGTTCCCCTTTTTCTTCAACCTGTTTCCAATCGATTATTCTTATTCTTTGACAAAAGCCTGCTATTATGGCAGGCTTTTGTCAATACTTTAAAGATAATTGATTAAAGATTTTCTCTCTCTCTTTGCGCCTCATAAGCGCGGAGCAGCTTCACAAACAATTCGGGTATCTTCGCCATATTCTCCGGCGTTTCCACATAGGCGATGCGAAACTGGGTATTCCCCGGATCCTGCTCGTCAGGATCAATATCGTAAAAGCCCTTCATCGGCGCAACCAGCAGCGTTGTTTCCACGCCGTCGATCTTCACCGCGCCTTCCCCGGCGCAATAGAGAACGAAATCAATGGCGTTAAAGCCCGGGCGAACCACGTTTCGCACGTCGATGACCGAATAAATAGCCGCATCAGGACTGGAGACGATCAAACCAGGCTCCTCTTCCTTCAATCCGTGATATACCGTGAAAATTTGCTCTTTGTAGTATTCGCGAAGTTGTTTACACCAGGCGGCGATACTCTCCTTACTCTCATGGGCCAGGCCGGCAAAGATATATTGGCCGATGGCGTTTGGACATAGGTTGGCCGTGTATTCTGCCACGGAGCGGTTAAAAAAATCGGCATTATCCGTGATTAAAGCGCCAATCCGCAGGCCGCATGCACTCCAAACTTTTGAGGCGGTTTCGACGCTGATCCGTCTACCCTCGATGCCGGGCACATCCGCATCCGTGATCCCCCAGATACTCACCAGTTTTGCCCCTGATTCATAATAGAGTTCGCGGTAAGCCTCGTCGCTGATCATCCACAAATTATATTTAACGCACAGCCTGGCCAGCGCTTTCATGGTTGAATCATCGCAAAATTGCCCTGTGGGATTGTCGTAGGGAATAACGACCAAGGCGCCGGGACGGTGTTCCCGGATAGCTTCTTCGATCTTGTCCAGTTCGGGAAGAGTGAACCTGCCGTCTTCGCCTAAATGGCGCTTAACCGTAACGGTTTTACGCCCGAGCCGCTCCGCGAAAGAGATATAATTGGTATAGGCCGGATCGATCAGTAAAACAGGTTTTTCATCCGCGCCCGCCGGGCCGCAAACGCCGATTAAGAGCAATTCCATGCCCGCCGAACCGCCGTCCGTTACCTGGACAAATATTCTTTCGGTATCAAACCCTTCGCACTTAAGGATATTTTTAAAGGCAGCCTGGCATTCCGCCGTACCTTCCGTAGCGGTATAGCGTACCGCGCCCTTGGCAAAAGGGCTTCCAGGGGCGTCCAGGGCGAACATCCGCTTTTGCATGGCCGGGTTGGTAGGCAGGGAAACATTGCCGATCGCGACATTGATCACCGATTCGGGCTTTACCCGACGTTCTTTGAATCTTATCTGGGCCAGGCGGATTGCTGATGGACTCCTGGTCTCAAAATGCGCTGAAAGAACCGGCTTGTTCATACATACAACTCCCCTTAAGTATTTCTCACGCAATAACATGAAATTTAAATTTAAGTATAACCTTAAAACTCTTTGATTTCAAGGTATTTTAATATATCGGCACCGCCCGCTCCTGTCAAAATCATGATATTCAATAGGGGAAAACATATTCCTTATCCGGTTTTGCCACTCAAACATCGCCGTCAAAAACCCAAACCATATTTCATGAGGAAAACCTTTCGCCAACATCTTCAGCGCTCCGGTCTTTTCCGTACGTTGATTCTTCTCCGGCTCTCCTCTTCCTGACATGGAGGCTAAACCTCCGGCCTGCTTTTTGCCATACAATCGGGACAATAGCCGTAGATATCCAGTTTGTGCCCGGCTATGGTATAATTCGTTTCTTTGGCAAGGGATTTCTCATAGTCTTTCAGCGGACAATAGTTGATTGTGAGGATTTTTTTGCATCCCAAGCAAACCAAATAATGCCGGTGAACCATGGGGTTAAATTCGAACAAAGCCCTATTGTCGCCTTCGATATTGATCTTAGTCAATAAATTTTTATCAGTTAAAATCTCAAGCGTCCTATAAACGGTGGATAAATTAACCGATATTTTCTTATTCTTCAGCTGCCAAAAAATCTCTTCCGCGGCAAGCGGTTGATCGCTTTGTGCCAAAATACGCAATATCGCCGTACGGTTTTTGGTGATTTTCAAGCCGTTTCGCGCTAAGGCATCGCTAAAATCTATATTATTCGTTTTCAACACCCCTGATCATTTTAGGTTTATTACTCACACGGCAATTTTTTTTGTTTACCCTCAGATAAACCAAACGCGCCACATATATTAAAAGATAACACATTACCGCTAAAATCACTATCGTCGCCCCGGAGGCGATATCCATCGCATAGGAAATCCATAAACCGCTTATACAAAAAACGATACCGAACAAAATCGCATAAACCATACGTCTTTTCAGATCGGCGGTCAACATATCCGCAATCGCCGCGGGGGCAGTCAGCAAAGCGAGAACCAGGATAATCCCCACCACCCGGATTAAAACGACCACCGCCATGGCGATAAGGATTAAAAGCAGGTATTCCAACAAAGCGGTTCTAACGCCGATGATGGATGCGAATTCCTGGTCGAAAAGATAGGCTTTCCAATCATTATATAAAGCGACGATGACCGCGATTACGATGAATGTCAAGACGGCGGTTAAAGTCAAATCCGCTTTGGTCACGGAAAGGATGCTGCCGAAAAGATAGGAGCCTAAATCCGGCGGGTATCCGGGCATTATGGCGATAAAAAGGATGCCTGCCGCCATGCCGAGCGACCAGAAAAGGCCGATCACCACATCGGTTCGCGCCGCTCCTTTTCTTTTGATATAACCGATGCCAAGGGCTGCTGAAAGGGAGAAAATAAAAGCGCCGATGATGGGTTCAAAGCCCAGTAAATAGCCCAATCCCACACCGCCGTACGAGGTGTGGGCGATGCCGCCGCTCATCATCACCAGTTTTTTCTCCACGATGATAACGCCGATAATCCCGCATACAACGCTGGCCAGTATGCCTGAGATAAGCGCATTTTGTAAAAACTGATAGTGAAAAAGTGCTTCGATCAATGTGCTCCCTCCCCGTGCTCCTTGAGTACCCGGTGCGGCACGCCGTGGGCAATCAAATCGACCGGGCACCCGTAAAGGTTGTTAACGATGCTTTCGGTGAGCTCCGGTTCGCCGTGATAAACCAGCGTGCCGTTAAGACAGGCCAGCCGATGCACCTGTGAAGAAATGGCGAGCAAATCATGAGTCACAAGGATAATGGTCATTTTTTGATTCAGATCCGCAAGCAGCGTGTAGATACGGTCACGCGAAACAGCATCCACGCTGGCGGTCGGTTCGTCCAGAAGTAACAGCCGGGGTTGAACGGCAAGCGCCCTGGCGATGAGCATCCGCTGAAATTCCCCGCCGGACAGATCCGAGATCCGCCGTTTGGCCAAATCGGCGATGCCGACGCGCTCAAGCAGCTCAAAAGTCATCTCCTTATCTTTGGCGCTATAGCGGTAAAAAGGCGATATCCCCTGCCGCAGGTGGCCGGTCAAAACAACCTCAAACAAAGTGATGGGAAAGCGTTTGTCCAAAGAGTTAAATTGCGGCACATATCCGATCAATTCTCTTTTATGTCCGTTGCTTTTCCCGTAGACCTGCACCGTTCCGGAGTCGATGGGCACCAGACCGAGAATGGCCTTCAGCAGCGTGGACTTGCCACCGCCGTTTGGCCCGATGATACCCAGATATTCGCCGTCAGCCACGTCAAGACGGACGCTTACCAGGGCAGGCGTCCGTCCGTAATAAACCGATAGGTTGTCAATATAAACTGCTTTAACATTCACCGCATAGCCTCCGCCATTGTGTCTGCCATTCTTTTGAGATTATCGATATAATCTGCGGCCAATGGCGCCAGTTGGATGGTTTCGCCGTCTAATTCTTCAGCGAACGCCTCCGACTGGCTGCTGTCTATCTCTTCCTGATAGAATATAACCTTAATATTCTCATTCTTCGCCAAGTCAATCATATCCTGCAAATGCTGCGGCGTTGCCTCTTTACCCTCCTCTTCCAAGGCGAACATCACCAAGCCGTAATCTTCCGCCAAATAGCCGAAGGCCGGATGGTAGACGATAAATTTTTTGTTTTGTACGCCTTCAAGAGCGGCGGTGATATATTGATCCAATTCATCCAATTGGCTGACATAAGCGGCGGCGTTGGCATTGTAGGCGTCCGCGTTGGCCGGATCGAGTTCGCACATTTCATTCGCAATCGTCTCAACCATGACTTTAGCCCGTTTCGGCGAAAGCCAAATATGCGGGTCCCTTTCGCCGGAAGCAAACGTCCTTTCAGAATATACGGCAGCCACTTCGTTCTGCAGGGAAACAATTTTGACGTTCCCCGCGTTCGGTAGTATATTTGCCGCCTCCGTCGGTACGCCGATAGAAAAATACAGTGACGCTTGGCTGAATTTTTCCATTAATTCCGGGGTAGGCTCATAATTTTCGGGACTGTTCCCCGGTGGAACCAGGACGATGACTTCCGCCAAATCCCCGCAAACCGCCTTCGCAAACGTCTGTTCCGGAACGATGGTCACCGCGACGACCGGTTTTTCCGCCACCACGTCTTCCATCGCGTCATTTGTTCCCGTTGTCTCGTCATTATTGACGCATCCGGTAAAAAGCATTAGACAAAAAACCAGAATGAAGCTCAGAATAATTCGTGTATTTTGTTTGGTCATCATAATCAACCACCTCATTTAATCTAAATGCAAATCATTTGCATTCGCATCTATATTATACTGAGACGCCGGGTTTATGTCAACAATAAATTGTTGATTTATTGAGGTGATCAGATCTGTCCCTTGAAAAATCGATCGGCGATTTGTCCTTATTGGTGTCGGGCGTAACAAGAAAGGGCTCCTCTTTATCTTTGGCATAACCATTATTACCGCTCATCCCAGCAATAAGTTTTTTTTTCACGCAGCTTATCAAGACGGCAATTTAGGCACAAGCCATTATGGCAACAAATCGTATCCCCGCATTCCGGGCATCGCCAATCTACCGCCTGCTTATCTAAAAAGTTTTCCATACCGTGGGCTTCTATATATTTGAGATTTTCTATCATACTCATATGGTATTTGGCGCGGTAGCGCTTATCCAAGTCCTTCAGGCGTTGGCAAGGAAAATCCGGGCACTCGTGACAAAAACGCACCAACCCTTTGCCCACCCGTTCGCATTGTTTTTTCATAAAGGTGCAATTTTTACCGCGGGGAATACAACCCGGGCAGTACCTTCTGCTAAAACCCTGCTTATTAATATCATGTTTTCCCGCCAGATAACTCACGCATAAACTGCAGTTCATCCCGCAGGGGGCGATCAGCTTTTCTTCCATTCCTAATCACACTTCCTTTGAAATCCGGCTCAACCGGTACTGTGTTAATCTAACCCCAGGCTAGGCTAAACAAGATTGCACAAAATCAATGGGTACATCCATGACTACCGCTATTTCCCCGGGCGAAAGACCGCGGTCGGCAAAACGTTTTACGACCATAACAATATTTTCGCCCACCTCAATCATATGCCCGTCCAAATCGTAAAAGCGGACGACTCTCTGCCCCCAGGCGTGTTCTTTAAGCGGATGGACATAGTTGATATCTTTAATTTGGCTTAGTCTCGCCATAAACCGATCAATATTGTCCTCTTCAAAATATAGTTCTCCCGCGTTATTTTGCAAAACAATCTGCGCATCGTTTTTATCTATAAACGCTTTCCAGGTATCAATCGCTTGCAAACTTAACCCGCCGCTTAAAGTTACATTAGCCCCGAAATCGGCGACCACATCTAAACCCAAAACATCATGATAAAACCGCTTCGCTTTTTGCATATCTTTAACCGCGATTAAAGGGCCTACATACTTCATACTGCGCGCCTCCGTATTTGCTTTCTTATACAGTCATGATATCCCTGCCGCCGCCGGTGACGCATTCGCTACCGCCGGCGGTAATGATATAGGTATCCTCCACTCCTACCGTACCCACCCCGGGAATGCCGCACTTGGGTTCGAGAGCGATTACCATGTTCTCGGCAAGCGGCGTGTCGAATCCTTTGGCGATGGCAGGCGGCTCGTCGATATGGAGGCCGACTCCGTGGCCCAAGAAGCATACGCCTTTGGGGTAACCCATAAAGCCTTCGCTCAAGCCCTCGGGCAGGTTATCCATGATTTTAGCATATATTTGCGAGGGGATCGCACCCGCGACCAACATCGCCGCGCAACGCCGCTCCACCTCGATGCATGCCCGGTGTATTTTAACGATCTCCGCTTCTGGCGGGGCGCCGAAGGAATAGACTTGGGTCTTGTCGCTGTGATAGCCCCCCACGCCGTAGCCGATATCCACAAAAACCAAATCGCCCTTTTTCAACCGCCGCTTTCGGCTGCCGATGGCCGGGGAAGCTGCGTTCATCCCCTTCATCCCTCCGGGACCGTCGAAGCTGGTGGGATATACCGAATTCTCACCGAATCCCAGCTGCCCCACAACCATTTCGGTCTGGAAGATGGAAAATCGGGACACCCCCTGATAGCCAAGCTTAATCATGGCGGCAAACAGCTCTCCTTGAAACTCGGCTTCACTGATTCCCTCCCGTAAGAGGGATGGGGCGATCTCTTCGAGCAGTTGCAAATGCTGTCGACCCGATTGTCTAATGAGTTCCAGTTCACGGGGACTCTTAATTGCCCGCTGCGCGAAGATGATTCTGTCTAGGGGATTAATCTTATCCATCTTGAAGTATTTTTGCAGCCTTCCGAGCATGGCGATTGGCACGCTCTCCGTTTCGATATAGGTATTACCGAAATTGGTTGGCACGATTCCCACCATATCGCGGTAGGACATCATCGGATAGACAATATCCAGCGGGCATTCGTCCAAAGCCCGCTCTAAGCTTCTTCGTACGAAATAATAGGCGCCGCCGTCTCTTTTGACCACCAGCAGACCGTCTTGCATGGTGCCGGTAAAATAATATTGGTTAACCCGGCCCGTGACGAGGGCGGTGTCAAAACCGGGGTCAACGTCGATAAGCGCCTTGCGAAGTGAGTCGATGCGATTTTCAAGTTCTTGTTTTAAGGGATTTGCGGTCATTGGTTGCCTCTCTTTACCGTATTGTTGAACGATGCGAAACAAAATGCTATAGCTACATAATTTCGCGATGCTCAATCATAATATCCTGCTTTTTTGAATTTTTCACTAAACATCCGTCTTTCTTCGCAATTGGTAATACCTCTGAAGCCTACTCCAAAACGATAAGAGACAAGCGGCTTA
>Ga0351919_10340_pt1 | contig 10348 bp, 21 predicted proteins | sample TotcelHT113001N6_FD_206845 | JGI IMG/M metagenome (GOLD analysis project Ga0351919, IMG submission 206845) | Enriched cells from coal bed in the Powder River Basin, Montana, United States - Total cells T11 rep1 HSBNCT.T11.300.1.N6 ...
AGGTGGCTGCGGTATAGAAATAGGTGAAAACGAAAATCAAAAGTGAATACGTGATGATATAAACAGGGTGTTGATAGGAAAGCACCTTATTTAACCAGATGATAAACCCGCTGGTCTGATCAAAGAGTCCGACAATTACCGTGGGAAATGTAAGCATCGCCATGGCAAAGATGATTGGGATAACGCCGGCTTGATTGATCTTCATAGGGATATGGGTGTTTTGACCGCCGTAGACCTTGCGTCCGATAACCCGCTTGGAATACTGAACGGTGATTCTTCTTTGTCCTTCTTGTACCGCGACGATGCCGGTGATCATAAGCAACGCGACCACGAGGAATATTGCCACCGCCAGAAAACTGACGGTTCCGGAACTGACATATTGATATAGGCTCGCTAATCCGGAGGGCAGACCGGAAACAATTCCCGCGAAAATGATCAGTGATATACCATTGCCGATCCCATTTTCGGTAATCTGTTCACCCAGCCACATCAAAAATGCCGTACCTGCTGTAAGGACGATCGTACAGACGATGACGCTCCAGATACTAGGGTTGATCATCGCGGATCGCAAATAAATAGACATCACAATGGCCTGAGCCGTGCCAAGGATAATGGTACCAAAGCGGATATATTGGCCCATTTTCTTGCGGCCTTCCGCCCCGCTTCTTTGCAGCTTTTCAAAATAAGGCACGACCATGGTCAAAAGCTGGATGATGATTGAGGCGTTAATGTATGGAATAATGCCCATGGCAAAAATGGTAAGATTTTTAAAGGAACCGCCGGAAATAATATCGATCCAACCAAAAACACTAGACTGGAACATACTGGCGAGTATTTCCTTATCAATACCGGGCACCGGGATATGACAACCCAGGCGGAAAACGGCGAACATCATCAAGGTGAAAATAATCTTTTTCCGCACTTCCGGAATTTTCCAGGCATTGCTCAATACTGAAAACATTATATCACCTCAACTTTTCCACCACGTGCATTGATTTGCTCGACTGCGGTTTTGCTCGCAGCAACACAAACCGTCAATTTCTTGGTCAGCTCGCCGTTATTGAGGATCTTGACGCCGTCTTTTACCTGATTAATAATACCGGATTCCCATAAAAGTTCGAGAGTGACCACGGTATCGTCGTCAAAAACGTTAAGCGCTTCAATAGGGATTTCCACAATCTTTTTCTTCCAAATATTCGTGAAACCGCGTTTAGGCAAACGACGGGACAGGGGCATTTGCCCACCCTCGAAACCGGGACGTACGCCGCCGCCGGAACGGGAATTCTGCCCTTTATGGCCGCGTCCGGAAGTTTTACCCTTACCGGAACCGGTTCCTCTGCCAACCCGAGTTGAACTATGATTTGATCCCGGAGCGGGAGAAAGTTCATTAAGCTTCATGTCGCACCTCCTCTAATTTTCTGCTTTCTTCTTTTTCGTGGAATAAGGCTCCACGGTAACCAAATGGGCGATAGAGCGAACCTTGCCCATGATATCGGGAGTGTCTTCCTGAATTGCAGAGGAATGCATCTTTTTCAAGCCAAGCGCTGTTGCCGTGGCTCTTTGCTTTTGATTATAGCCGATGGGGCTTTTGGTCAGGGTAATTTTTATTTTTGTCATTTTCGAGCCCCTCCTTAACCCAAAATCTCGCCGGGTTCCTTACCGCGCAGACGGGCGACCTGTTCCACTGTTTTCAGCGATTTAAGGCCTTCCATGGTGGCAGCCACCATATTTACTGCGGTATTGGAGCCCAAAGACTTGGTGAGAATATTTTTCATCCCGGCCAATTCGCAAACCGCACGCACCGGTCCGCCGGCAATAACGCCGGTACCGTCGGCAGCGGGTTTCAAGAGAACCCGGCCGGCGCCGAAGCGACCGATCACCTCATGGGGGATGGTATTATGCAATAGGGGAACATGGATCAGATTTCTCTTGGCGGCTTCGACCCCTTTACGGATTGCCTCCGGAACCTCGCTGGCTTTGCCCAGTCCTGAGCCGACCCTGCCGTTACCGTCGCCTACCACGACCAACGCGGAAAAGCTGAAACGGCGGCCGCCTTTAACGACCTTGGCAACGCGGTTAATAAATACGACCCTTTCCTGGAACTCCGGGATTTCCTGGGGCTCCCTTCTGTCCCGCCTATCTCTGTTATCTCTTTTTGTGTCAGGTCTTACCATGAATATAAACCTCCTTCGCCTAGAATTTCAGGCCGCCCTCTCTGGCGCCGTCAGCAAGCGCCGCTATTCTGCCATGATAGATCAAACCGCCGCGATCAAAGACTACGTTAGTGATCCCCGTGGCTTTGGCTTTCTCGGCAAGGGCAAGGCCAACCTTCTTAGCTGCTTCCTTGTTGCCGCCCGCGCCCGCCAATCCCGCTTCCAAAGAAGAGGCGCAAACGAGTGTCCTTTGGGCAACATCATCAATGACCTGGGCGTAGATATGCTTATTGCTACGATATACCGCTAAACGGGGGCATCCAGGCGTACCGATAATATTCTTGCGGATCCGGTAATGCTTTTTCGCGCGAATGGCTTTGCGGTCAATCCTTTTATACATCTTTACCCTTCCTTTCTCTCGCTCCTGAGGATTATATCCCTCATTCTTCGCGACTAATACCCGTAAAATTAATTTGGGCTAGATTAGCTTATCTTTATTACTTCTTAACGCCGGCCTTTCCGGCTTTACGACGGATAATCTCATCCGCGTACTTAATGCCCTTGCCTTTATAAGGTTCGGGCGGACGAACTTCCCGCACATTAGCGGCAAAAGCGCCGACCTTTTCTTTATCAATTCCGGAGATGATGATGGTATTGGGCTGCGGTACGGTCACCGTAAGATCGGGCCCCGGATCCATCTCTACCGGATGGGATTTACCTACAGTTAAACCAAGCTTACTGCCGTTCATCGCGGCACGATAGCCGACGCCGACCAGATTGAGCTTTTTCTCAAAGCCGGCGCTGACGCCGACCACCATATTATTGATCAGAGCTCTGGTCAACCCATGAAGCGAACGTTCATCGGGTTGGTCGCTGGCACGGGTAACCTTGATCGCATTGTCTTCCAGCGCAATCATGATTTTAGGGGAAAATTCTCTTTTCAAAGTGCCCTTGGGTCCCTTAACTTCAACGGTATAACCGTCGATTGAAGCAGTGACGCCGGCGGGCAATATAACAGGCAATTTGCCAATACGAGACATTATTACACCTCCCAGCGTTACCAGACATAGCAGAGTACTTCTCCGCCCAGTCCTGCTTTACGCGCATTTTTTTCGGTCATCAGACCATTGGACGTGGAGACGATCGCGATACCGAGCCCGCCCAATACCTTCGGCAGCTCATCTTTCTTAGCATATACGCGCAAACCCGGGCGGGATATTCTCTTTAATCCGGTAATAACCCGTTCTCTGTTGCCGGCATATTTCAAATATAGGCGGATGATACCTTGTTTACCGTCTTCAATATATTCCACATCCTTGATAAAGCCTTCATCCTTAAGAATATTCGCCAACGATATTTTGGTTTTAGAAGCGGGAATCTCCACTTTATCTATATAAACCATATTTGCATTACGAATTCTCGTCAGAAAATCGGCGATAGGATCGGTAACAACCATTTACATTAACCTCCTTATTCCGGTTTACCAACTAGACTTGGTAATACCGGGGATTTCTCCTTTATAGGCCAGTTCGCGGAAACAAATACGGCAAATACCGAATTTACGCATATAGCCATGAGGACGCCCGCAAATACTGCAACGGTTATAGCCTTGAACGCTGTATTTTGGTGTCCTTTTTTGTTTTATCTTCATCGAAGTCTTAGCCACGAAAATACCTCCTCTTTACTTCTCGGTGAAAGGCATGCCCATCAGCCGCAATAGTTCAGCACATTCTTCATCGGTTTTGGCGGAGGTAACAAATGCCACTTCCATACCGCGAATCCTGTCAATCTTGTCATATTCGATTTCTGGAAAGATCAACTGTTCCTTCAAACCCAGGGTATAATTACCTCTCCCGTCGAACCCTTTGTTGGAAACGCCCTTGAAGTCTCTGATCCGAGGGATGGAAGCCGATATAAGCTTATCGACAAAATTATACATTCTGTCGCCGCGCAGAGTGACTTTACAGCCGATCGACATGCCCTGGCGGAGCTTAAACGCAGCTATGGATTTTTTGGCTTTGGTGATGATTGGTTTTTGTCCGGTAATCGTGGTCAGATCCGCGACAGCCGCGTCCAAAGCCTTGGGATTCTGGATCGCTTCGCCAAGACCCATATTAACAACTACCTTGACCAGACGGGGTGTCTCCATTACATTGTTGTAATTAAACTTCGTTTGGAGCATGCCCTTAATTTCTGAGTCATAACGCTCATGAAGCCTTGCCACTGATTATTCCTCCTTTCCCTCTTGACTACTTATTAAAGTCGGCGCCGCATACTGCGCAAACGCGAGATTTTGTGCCGTCGGGATTGATTTGATTTCTGACGCGCACGCCCTTGTTGCATTTATTACAATAGAGCATGACATTAGAGCAGTCAATGGGGGCTTCCTTCTTGATAATTCCACCCTGGGGGGCGCCTTGAGTCGGCTTGGTACTCCGGCTGACAAGATTGATCTTATCGATAAGAACTCGTCCGCCTTTTTTATCGACATCAATAATTTTGCCCTTTTTCCCGGATTCTTTGCCGGTGACCACAACCACCGTGTCTCCCTTTTTGACGTGCATCTTTTTTCTTTCTTCCTGTTTTACCATTACTTATACCTCCTAGAGCACTTCCGGTGCGAGGGAAATAATCTTCATGAAGTCTTTCTCACGAAGTTCTCTTGCCACCGGGCCAAAGATACGGGTACCTCTGGGCTGCCCTTCATCATTGATGATCACTGCGGAATTTTCATCAAAGCGAATATAGGAACCGTCCGCACGTCTGATTTCCTTAGCGGTACGAACTACCACGGCTTTAACCACATCGCTCTTTTTGACCACGCCGCCGGGGCTTGCTTCTTTCACGGTGCAGATGATAATATCGCCTACTGTAGCATATTTACGACGGGTTCCACCCAGCACTTTAATGCAAAGAAGCTCTTTGGCGCCGGTGTTATCCCCGACTTTAAGTCTTGTTTCGGCCTGTATCATTGCTACTAGCCTCCTTCTTCCTGAATGTTACACGATTGGCGCTTTCTCGAGGATCTCCATAACTCTCCAGCGTTTTTCGCGAGAGAGAGGCCGGGTTTCCGTAATCATAACCTTATCGCCTATTTTCGCTTCGTTATTCTCGTCATGCGCCTTATATTTCTTACTGGAGGTGGTGATTTTACCATAAAGGGGATGACGGGTACGGGATTCGACCCTCACCACCACGGTTTTATCCATTTTATCGCTGGAAACGATACCGATACGGGTTTTTCTGGATTTTCTTTCCATATTGTTTTTGCTAACCTCCTTTACGCGCTTCGCTTATTGCGCCTTTTCCATATCCATCTGGCGGATAACGGTCTTTACTCTGGCCATATCCTTCCGGACCGCGTTAATGGTCATTGGATTGTCCAATTGACCGGTGGCTAAACGAAAACGCAGATTAAAGAGTTCCGCGGCAAGATCAGTTTCTTTCTTAATCAGTTCATCATAGGTGAGATCACGGAGTTCTTTAGCTTTCATTTGCTTCACCACCTATCACATCTTCTTTGCTAACAAACTTTGCTTTGATGGGCAGTTTATGCTGGGCCAGACGCATAGCTTCCTTGGCCAGGTCTTCCGGTACGCCGGCAATCTCAAACATGATCTTGCCCGGCTTCACAACTGCCACCCAGTATTCGGGGGAACCTTTACCGGAACCCATCCGGGTCTCGGCTGGTTTTTCCGTAACCGGCTTATGGGGGAAGATCTTGATCCAGACCTTACCGCCACGTTTGATATAACGGGTCATCGCAATACGGGCCGCTTCAATCTGCCGGCTGGTTATCCAACCGCATTCCAGCGCCTGAAGGCCGTATTCGCCATAGCTGATGGTCGTGCCCTTATGGGCGGCGCCCCTCATTGTGCCGCGGTGTTGGCGGCGATATTTGACACGTTTTGGCATTAACATATTACTCGCCCTCCTCCACGACAATCTCCTGAACCTTTTCAGCTTTTCGAGGCAGGATTTCGCCTTTATAAATCCAAACTTTTACGCCGATTTTACCATAAGTGGTATTGGCTTCGGCAAAGCCATAATCGATATCCGCACGCAAGTTATGGAGCGGTACTTTTCCTTCCGCATACCATTCCGTGCGGGCAATCTCGGCGCCGCCTAAACGACCGGCACACATGATCTTGATTCCGCCGGCGCCCATACGCATGGTACGGAAAACCGTCTGTTTCATCGCCCGGCGAAATGCGATACGTTTTTCGAGCGAGGCTGCAATGCTTTCGGCAACCAACTGGGCATCCATTTCGGGGCGTTTAACTTCGGTGATATTCACCGCGACTTTACTCCCGCTCATAGCCTCCAATGCTTTGCGGAGGATTTCCACTTCCTGCCCGCCGCGGCCAATGACGATACCCGGCTTGGAGGTAAAGATATTTACAATAACCCTGCCGCCCTTGCGCTCGATATCAACCTTAGATACACCGGAGGCATAGAGTTTCTCCTTGACATGATGCCGAAGCTGATAGTCCGAATAAAGAAAATCTTTGAAATCCTTATTATTGGCATACCAGTGGGCGTCCCAATCCTTAATCACACCAATTCTGAAACCCTTGGGATTTACTTTCTGACCCATATTAAACCTCCTCTCTTGTGCCAACCACGACGGTGATATGGCTCATTCTGTGTAACATTCTGTCCGCTCTACCCTGAGCACGAGGCTTAAAACGACGGAGACTCGGCCCCTCGTCAACATAGGCCTTGGTCACGTATAAATCTTCTTTGGCTAAAGAAAGATTATTCTCCGCATTGGCCACAGCCGAAGTTAAAACTTTGGCTGTCAGTTCAGCGCCCTTTTGGGGAGAAAATTTTAAGATTGCTTCCGCTTCCCTCACTTTTTTACCCCTGATCAAATCAACGACCAATCGGGCTTTACGCGGAGCTATGCGAAGATATTTTGCAGTTGCATTGACTTCCATGTGTTTACTCCTTTCTACCTCAGCGCCGTGGAACGCTCGGTTTTACCACCATGGCCGCGGAAGTAGCGTGTGGGAGCGAACTCTCCGAGTTTATGGCCAACCATATCTTCGGTGATATAAACGGGAACATGCTTTTTACCATCATGAACAGCGATGGTATGACCCACCATTTGGGGAAATATTGTGGACGCACGCGACCAGGTTTTCAAAACCTTTTTATCATTGCTTTCGTTAAGCGCTTCAATACGGGCCATGAGTTTTTCCTGGACATATGGTCCCTTTTTAACTGATCTACCCATTAATACGAATCCTCCCTTCCGCTTATTTACTATTCCGTCTCTTGAGTATCATCCGGTTAGTGGGGTTTTTACGATCTCTGGTCTTATGACCCAAGGCCGGTTTGCCCCAAGGCGTGACCGGATTACGGCCCACCGGCGAACGGCCTTCACCACCACCATGTGGATGATCTACAGGATTCATAACTACGCCGCGGTTAGCGGGACGGACGCCGAGCCAACGACTTCGGCCGGCTTTACCTATATTGATGTTTTCCTGATCAATATTGCCCACAAGACCGATCGTGGCGCGACAACGGTCGAGCACCATTCTCATTTCCGAAGACGGCATGCGCAAGGTGACGTATTTGCCTTCTTTGGCCATCAACTGCACCGAACTGCCTGCGGAACGTGCCATCTGGCCGCCCTGGCCCGGACGCAACTCAACATTATGCACGACCGTACCGACAGGGATTGCAGACAAAGGCAGGGCGTTACCGATCTTGATGTCGGCCTTCTCCCCGGAAACGAGGGTGTCGCCAACGCTAAGACCATATGGCGCGAGAATATATCTCTTCTCCCCGTCCGCATAATTGAGCAACGCGATATTCGCTGTACGGTTGGGATCATATTCAATACTTGCGACCTTAGCGGGAATATCATCCTTATCGCGCTTAAAATCTATCAAACGATACATTTGTTTATGGCCGCCACCTTGATGACGGGTGGTTAATCTGCCCTGATTATTACGGCCGCCTTTATTTTTAATAGGCAGGAGCAACGACTTCTCAGGGGTTGAGGTGGTGATTTCCTCAAAAGCGGAAACTGTCATGCCACGACGACCGGGAGAAGTAGGTTTATATTTTTTAATTGCCATTGATCATTTCCTCCTTTTCCAAGCCTATTGCAGATTGCTGAAGACTTCAATCTTATTGCCTTCGGCAAGCTTTACAATAGCCCTTTTGGTGTCGGGGCGACGCCCCTTATAGCGACCAAGCGTCTTAATCTTACCCTTAAAATTACGGGTGGTAACATCCAAAACTTTGACATCGAACAGTGTTTCCACTGCATGCTTGATTTCGATTTTATTCGCGTTTTTCGCAACGAGAAAGGAATATTTATTCTCTTCCATCAGCATCATGGATTTTTCCGATACCATTGGCTTAACCAATACCAAATGCGGATCGCGCATTATCCATACACCTCCTCGACTAAAGCTAACGCCTCTTTAGTGATGACCAGTTTATCATGGTAGAGAACGTTATAGGTATTCATACCGTCAAACGGAACCGCTTCCACGCCGGGAAGATTCCGAAGGGAAAGAGCGGCGTTCATTGCATCATCCCCTAAAACTATCAAGGCGTTGGCTGCGCCGATATTACCCAGAATGCGCGCCATCTCTTTGGTCTTGGGCGCGTCAAAATTCAATTCGTCGATAATGATGACACTATTATCTGCAAGCTTGGCGCTTAGAGCGGAAAGCAAGGCGCTTCTGCGCATTTTTCTCGGCATGGTAATACTGTAATCACGGGGCGTAGGCCCAAAAGCCACGCCGCCGCCGCGCCATACCGGGTTGCGCGAAGAACCGAAGCTGGCGCGACCGGTACCTTTTTGCCGCCAGGGCTTTTTACCGCCGCCCGCCACTTGCGCTCTGCTTTTAACGCTGTGTGTACCACGGCGCTGGGAAGCTAAATAAACGCGGACTGCCTGATGCATAATAGGCACATTGATCTGATTCATAAATATGGCGTCGTTCAATTCGATATTGCCGCTTGCCGAACCTTCACGGTTCAACACATCTATTTTAGTCATGCCTGACCTCCTTTCTACGCTTAACCCATTTTACGAGATTCTTTAACAAGAAGCAGGGATTGCTTGGCTCCGGGAAGAGCGCCCTTGATTAAAAGCAAATTACGCTCTGCGTCCACTTTAACGACTTCAAGATTCTGAACCGTGCAATTCTCACTGCCCATATGACCGGGCGAATGTTTGCCTTTGAAAACGCGGGCCGGTCCCTTGGCGCCGGCGCTTGCCGGACGGCGATGATTCTTGGAACCGTGGCTCATAGGGCCGCGGTGCTGATTCCATCTTTTAATGGTACCGGCAAATCCTTTGCCCTTGCTCACGCCGGATACGTCCACGGTTTCGCCCGGGGCAAATATCTCCACGGTAACGGTATCGCCAATATTATAAGCAGAAACGTCTTTGGTTCTGATCTCTCGTAAATATTTCACGGGGTCAATCCCCGCCTTATCCATATGGCCTTTCAGGGGCTTGGTCAGATTAACCGGTTTAATATTGCCAAACCCAAGCTGGATTGCAGTATAGCCGTCGTTTTCCTGGGTCTTGATCTGTGCTATCTTGCAGGGACCCGCTTCCACCACCGTAACCGGAATAACCTTTCCTTCCGGGGTGAAAACCTGTGTCATTCCCAGCTTTTTGCCGAGTATCGCTTTCGGCATATTGTGCACCTCACTTTCTCAATTGCCACAAATTTATTACAGAGGTCGGCCGCAAAAAACCGACATGCAAAACGGACAAAGCCGTTTTTTACTTTTTAACAAACGTTGCTCAATACTTATAGTTTGATTTCGATATCCACCCCAGCGGGAAGATCCAGGCGCATCAAAGCATCCATGGTCTTGCCTGTCGGCTCAAGAATATCAATGAGGCGTTTGTGGGTTCTCATTTCAAATTGTTCGCGGCTATCCTTGTTGACATGGGGGGAACGAAGGATAGTGTAGATGTTTTTCTCCGTGGGCAGCGGCACCGGGCCGGATACCTGAGCCCCCGTCCTTTTGGCTGTTTCAACAATTCTGGCTGCGGAGCTATCCAGCAACCGATGATCGTAAGCCTTCAATCTGATTCTGACTTTCTGTTCTGCCATTTTTGTTTCTCCTTTCGTTCGAATTTTTTCGAACTGGCTCCGCGAAAATTACCTCTCCTCGCTTTGGAGAGCAACCTCTCGCATCACAGCTTT